>Ga0209269_1000543_pt1 | contig 34045 bp, 34 predicted proteins | sample MTBAKMMethaMetaG_FD_187455 | JGI IMG/M metagenome (GOLD analysis project Ga0209269, IMG submission 187455) | Enrichment culture microbial communities from Arthur Kill intertidal strait, New Jersey, USA, that are MTBE-degrading - MTBE-AKM (Arthur... | ecosystem: Environmental > Aquatic > Marine >... | reverse complement strand
ATAGTGAGTTCTATTGCTCTTCTTGGGCAAAGTGCAATGCAGGCTCCGCATCCTGTGCAGAGGTCATCCCTGATGACTGTAGAGATGTTTTTTTCTTCCTTCATGATGATCCTCCAGATTTTGAGTGGTTTTGAATGATTTTCGTGATTTCTTTTCGTGAGATCACGCTGATGATCAGAAGTACGATTGCGTTGCCGACGATCCATGCGAGGCCGACGCCGCTTAGTCCTATACTTTTCATTAAGACACCACTAATAAGGACCGTGGTGAGCGCCAGAACAGCATAGCAGAATGTGACATTTTTTGCTCTTCCTCGGATTCGCTCGATGGAAAAGAAAATCAAGTTCATCGCATAGGGAATTGCTGCAACAGACAACAACTGCAGAACTAAAAAACCATTTTCTGCATATTGTCTTCCAAACAGGGATAATAGAAAGTCGCCCAGAATAAATATGAACAATATTGCAGGAATTATAATAATATAGATGAATATTGTCGCTTTTTTTAGATTCTGCCTCATCATTTCGGGAGTATTCGCTCCTTCAGCGAAAAGGGACTGTGAGACCTGAATCGGAACTGCATACAAGATGTTGGCTATCATCCATGCCATGTAGAAGTATGCGGCCATCTCTGCATACAGAATATTGGTAATAATCACAGGCAGGAGTGTCCCTGGCATGGCATTGAATATCGTTGCAATGTAATTCCAGAATGAAAAATTGAAACTATCCTGCAAAATATTCCGTTTTATTGTTATGTAAGGGCTATAATCAGGCAGATATTTGATAAGTATTGTCAATCCTAACAAAAATCCAATTAATGCTCCTATGCCCCATCCGAGAAATATTCCAAGAGAGCCACTGGCGGCCAATGCTATCATTATGGGAATTCTTACAGTTCCGAATACTGACTCCTTTATCAATACGAAGCGGCTTGATCGTTGTGCAACAAAAACACTCGTCATCTGAATGGTCAATGCCCAAACAGTTGTAAATATTACAAATGCTATGGAATAGTGTATATTTTCCCGTAAAAATAAGAGTTTGGGGGACCATAGTTCGATTGTGAGCAGAGCAACAGTTGTTACTGCCAGTCCTGCTATGAATATTAGCGTAAATGTTGTGTTGATAAGGTCGCTTTTTCTATTTGCTTTGGGAAGATATCGTATGATTGATATGTTAAATCCGAGGAGTGTCAGATAGGATAGGAACATCATTAATGAAACGATAGTTGATCCAAAACCGACCTCTTCTGCGGAATAATAACGCGCTGCAACTATCCAGAAGATAAAACCGAGGAATGCGGTTGCAATGGTCGAAGAAATCAGATATATTGAATTATTAAAGAGAGAATCTTTTAAAAAAATTTTTCCATATATTAATCCTTTTTGGAAAAGATGTTTCATTTTACCTAATAACATGAATCTTTGGTGATTATATTCGTTCTGTTTTTCTTATGTTATCTGGAAGTGGTTAATATGAAGATGATCGTCTGATCTCTATTTTAGATGGCCTTTTTTAAAAATTATTTAAATATCATGTTTGGAATGTAATGGCGAGTCCAGTTCCTCCCTTCAAAATGCGTCCTTATTATTGCTGCAATCAGAAGCAGTATTACTCCGATTACCAGCACACTGGCATCTGCTGCCCCAAACCAGTCGCGGTGGTAATCGAAGATCTTGATGCCAACTTTATGTATCGTTATCGGCCAGAGATAGAGATCTCGTGCACCATATACGAGAGAATCTTCGAAGAGATGGGCAGCAAAGCCAATTGCTCCGAAGATAAATGCGTCCAGAAATCTTATCCCGAATGGGAGGAGAACAAGGCTGAGAATCATGGCGTATAATATCAGCGAACCGAGAGTGTGAAAGTCTCCGTGATGAAGGAGATGTCCGTAAAAAAACAACCTGATCACGGATATTTGAAAAAGAGGCGTTACGATGAGATCGAGATCAGGGACGAATGCACTGATGATGATGATCCAGGATGGATCTCTCCCGTATAACTTATAATAAACCATCCCGCATAGTATTGCAAGGGTAGATGAATAGATCAGATGTTCAAGATACATGATCCTGGTTTTTGGAATATCGTATTTTTGAATATCAATAAATGAGTGTATCTGGGTTGATGGTCATTATTTATCCTCACCGTGAAAAATCATCCTCAAACCTGACAATATCATCCTCACCTAGATACTCTCCGTTCTGCACTTCGATCACCTCAAGTGGGATCTGTCCTGGATTCTCCATTCGGTGCTTTATCCCTGCCCGTATAAATGTGCTTTCTCCTGATCGGACGAAGAACTGCTCGCCGTTGTTGGAAACTTGCGCCATCCCACGCACCACAACCCAGTGCTCGCTCCGGTGGTGGTGGAGCTGGAGGGAGATCCGCCGGCCCGGGAAGACCGTGATCTGCTTGATCTGGAAGGACGGCCCCCGCAACAGCACCGTATACATCCCCCAGGGGCGGTGCACTGTCGTATGGAGGTCGCAGCGCTCGTCTCCTTTCGCCTGGAGCGCCTTTACGACCTCGCCGACGCGCTGAGCCTCAGTCTTCGAACAGACGAGGAGGGCGTCGGGGGTGTCGACGACCGCTACGTCGGAGAGGCCGATCGTCGCCACAAGGCGGTCGGAGATGATCAAGTTGTCCCCCCCGTCGATGCCGATGTACTCGCCCTTCACGGCGTTGCCCGCGTCGTCCTTCTCGCTCAGACGATACAGGGCGTCAAAGCTCCCGACATCGCTCCACGAACAGGCGAGTGGGACGACCGCGGCGCGGTTGGTCCGCTCCATGATCCCGTAGTCGACCGAGATCTTAGGTGTCTTCGCGTACGCCTCCTCGACTGGCAGGGCAAAGGCGTTGGCGACCTCCGGTGCCAGACTTCGGCACTCCTCCATGAAGAGGGCGGCGCGGAAGAGGAACATCCCGGAGTTCCAGAGGTATCCCTCGCTCACGTAGCGCTCTGCAGTCTCAGCGTCCGGTTTCTCGACGAATGCTCCAATGGTATAGCCTCCCGGAAGTGCTTCGCCAGGCATTATATAGCCAAAGCCGGTGTGTGGGGATGTCGGCGTGATCCCGAAGGTGACCAGGTATTCCTCCGCGAGAGCCTCGGCCGCCCTGAAAGCCGCCGTATAGGCATCGCCAGCCTCGATGAGCTGGTCGGAGGAGAGCACGGCGACGGTGTCGTCCCCACACTCGCCCAGGATCGCAGTCATGCCGCAGACAATCGCCGGGAGGGTGTTCTTCCCCTCCGGCTCAGTCAGGACGCGGCAGGGCGCACCGATCTCGGCGAGCTGGTCGGCCACCAGAAAGCGGTGCGCAACACTCGTGACCACGTAGATCTCTTCGGGGCAGGAGAAGAGGAGGGCCCGCCGCACGCTCCGCTGGAAGAGCGACTCTTTGCCGAGGAGGGGGATGAACTGTTTCGGGTAGCAGGTCCGGCTCAGGGGGAAGAGGCGGGTGCCCGAACCGCCTGCAAGGATGATCGTCTTCATGGTGGGGTTCTCCTGATGAATGTGCGAAAACTCAGATCTTATTTTGCAGCAATAGTTTAAGTGGGTTTCTCTTTGTCCCTATTGACGATCTCTAAGAAGAGTAGTTATTTCCAGGCACACCCGCTGCAAAAGCCCGGAACCCCGTTACCTCTGGAGTGCGGCGCATGGCCACGCTCCAGGGGATCCCCCTTCATCATCGAGAAAATACGCCCATATCACCACCGGATCCGGGGATCACCCGGCCAATCGCGGCCCTTACCGGCGATATCTCCAGATCCCGGTCCTGCAAAGAGCATTCGAGAAACCCACGAAATACCGCCCCCTCTCCCGCCAGGATGGCGGCACGTATGATTGGTAGTAATACAAACCCTTCACCCACCCGCAGACGGCCGGGGAGGGGACGCGAGTCCGGACGGAAATGAGCTGGTTCCAGCCAGAGATGCAGTGTTTTGCTGTGATGGAGATGCTTTCACGACCGACAGGCAGGCCCGGAAGCACTATCGGTGGGTAAATGCGCGTACGGATGAGAATGCGGGTGGAGCAGGGGCAGGTTCTGCCGGGAGGAATGTGCCTGATATAGCCGATATATGTCCAATACGTGTTCAGGGATTAGAGGGGGCTTTGCTGTGATAGAATATACTTCCTTCCTTTTTCTAACCGGCAGTCCCAAGAAAACCTTTTTCTAAGAGATCGAGCCAGTCACGGTAAAGCGTTTTCTTCGATGCTTCCGGAATCATCATGGCATATTCAGCAAGAGTGATTGCACGGTGCTGTTTCACCCCCAGTCATATTTATGATAGCATACATACTATGCACTATAAGGAGGCGCCGTTCATGCTGGTTAAATTTGATATCTATTTTGACGGTGAGTTCTGGTGTGCCCGCGGCATGGGTGTGGACATCTTTACGCAGGGCACGACGCTTGACGAACTCATGCAGAATGTCAAAGATGCCGTAGAACTGCACTTTGAAGAGACTATCGATGCCGGAGAGCAGATCACGGTGGTATCCCTGACAGAACTTCAGGTCGGTTCAATTGCCAAAATCTCCGGTTGTTAGCGGTTCTCTTCTGGTGAAGGTGCTCGGCTCGCTTGGATATATTGTTCTGCGGCAGCGTGGCAGCCATGTTCAACTGAGCAAAAATACACCTGCTGGAGAACACCGGATCACGGTTCCCCTCCATGACGAGATTGCAAAAGGCACCCTGAATGATATCGTCGCAAAGGTGTCGCAGTGGAACTGCATCACAAAAGAGGACCTCTTAGATCTTCTGCGATGATATTTCCGGTCTGTAAACGCTGAAGTCTCTGGCTATTTCTGTGGAAGCAGTTATTATGGTCTTTCAGAATGGCGGCTGTTATTCCAGGACGTTTCAATCGTTCGGCAGACGAAACCTTACTCTTTCGAGAGTATTTTTATCACCCTCTCTCCCGGGACCATGCACCGACACTCCCGGCCACCTCAAACGTCGTGATGATGGGCCGCCCTCCTTCTTCCATCGGAAATCTGTGCAGCCGTCAGCGGGTGCACAAGCCTCACCCAGGAAGGGCGGGGCTTCGGCGAGGTACAACGCCGTGGCCTCCTTGAGGTTTGCCACTGCCTCTTCCACCGTCTCGCCCTGGCTGACAGTACCCACCTCCGGGCATTCGGCGATGTAGACATCCTCTTCCCTGGAGAGTACGGCCGTCAACGTCCTCATACGAGTGTGTCATCTCCCTTCATAGATAATAGTGGCCGATATATCTCCCGGCCTCCCTCGATCACTGATATGAGGATGGTGGGCAATCAGAAACTCAAGGATGTGCCCTTCATGGACAGGTATCCGCTACTGTTTTCGGGCGCATTCAAAAACGACATCTGTTCTCTCTCTTCCACCATCAGATAGATCCCCCTACCATGCAGAATCCCGAGCGCCGGCACCTCGCTCGCAGGGAGCATCCTGATCGGCGGAACAGCAGGATACCGCGCATTCCACACCCACGCGCTCCCTTCCACCTCATAGTACGCCCCGCCCCGCAGCTCTTCATATACCCCATACTCACTCGAAAACCGCGTCGACACCAGGTTCGCCATCACCAGCACCTCCGCCCCGGGGTTGATCGTCACATGCCCGTAGCCCGGCGGGATAAATACGAACTCTCCCGATCGCGCCGTGATCGCCACCACATCTGAGAGATCCTTCTGCTGCAGGAGGTAATGCGCCTCCCCGGCGAGCACCTGGTACAGCTCCGGGTAGCCCACGCCGGCCGGGTTCTCCGGGTGGTAGTGCCCCTTCGTCTTCACGTACTCACCTCCGATGGTCGCCGGCGGGATCACGGTGAGGTCGAACCTGAGGTCGTGCTCTGAAAGCCAGGCGCGGTCCTCCGGGGTGAGGGCGCAGTCGCGGTACATGAAATACAGGGGGCCGTCGCAGGGGGCCGCGGGGTCAGCGAGCACGCAGCGCATGTCTTCGGCGGTTCGCACCGCGGGGGATGGTCATGTGCCTGCCCTCGCCGTTCGGTCTTCCCGCTGGTGCGGTACTGGACCGCCTGCATCGATGATTGTCTTCATGGTGGGGGTGCTCCTGGATGTGCGAAAACTATTTTGTGGGAGGCGGATAAGTGCGTTGCTCTTTGCCCCCATGGGGGATCTCTAAGAAGGGAGGTTATTTCCCTGGACCACTGCTGGAGAGGGGCGCACCTCCCCGGGTGCGGGGGCACTCCCCATGGCGAGGAAGGTCAGAAAAACCCGGTTTTTCGCACTTCCTGCCCGCAGGGACATCCCCCCGGGTGCCTTCCTGCAGCACGCCCCGCGGAACCCCCCTCCACCACCGCCATAATATGCCCATATCACCCCTGGATCAGGGGATCGCCGGGCCAATCGCGGCCAGTACTGCCGAGATCCAGAGATCCGGCTACACCGGGCGGCATCGGCAAAACCCTCAAAATCCCACCGCCTCTCCTGCCCGGATGGTGGCCAGTATGATTGGCAGTAATGCTTACCCCTTCACGCCCCCCGCATACGGCCGGGGATGGAGCAGGACTCCTGGCGGAAATTGGCCGGATTCTCGGCCTGATATAATATACCTGCGTTTTTAATGGTGTTTTCCTGGTTCGGTGAGGACGTTTCACGCTTCCCCTGTCACTGTGAGAATGCGCCTGTACCGCGCATCATGGATCCAGAACCCACCCACTCCCTGCAGCCGGTCCATCTCCCTTCATAGATACTATGCCTCCCGGCCTCCCTCGATCACCGGGTTTTGTATTGCCGGAACCCCTGGATGAAACCATATCCCTCACCCCTTCAGGCGCATTCAAAAATTCTTCGGCTTTCCTTTCGATAACAAGAGTGAACACGTGTCTCCATCTCTTCCGGGTCAGAGACGACGAACTCACCCACCCAGTCGATATCAACGATCATCCGCCAGTCCCGCTCGCGCCGGATCATCCTGGAGAGGGGGTCGTCATAGCTCTGTCCGGCTTCTTTCAGGTCGTGCAGACTCTTCCAGGTGTACTCTTTCACGGGAATGCGCTTGATCTGACTGCCTCTCGTCTCACGCGTGCTGGGGGATAGATGGGGTGATCGATCGTGAGCCATAATTATTGGTCGGACAAACGCTGTTCCTGGAGATGTTCCTGTATGGCAGCAAAAAATCCTTTGAGAGCGACGAGATCCTGGTGGAGGATCGCATAAACCTGTTCGAGGTCAAGATCCCAGTAGATATGAACCAGGACATTGCGAAATCCCGCCAGAGCCGAAAGGTCTCGTGTGAGCGGTTCGGGAAGGATCCCGCTTTCCCCGAGGATCTCAAACGTTTCCCGGTAACTTGCAGGCCTCCGCAATCGCTCTTCTGCGATCAGATCGGTCGCGATATCGATCGCCGACTGGATCCCGACCATCATCGCATGATTGTGCAGGGCAGGGTGATCCGGGACCTCATGGTCATCGGCGAGGCCGTCAAACTCATTCCCTGACCCCTCAAGCGAGAGCATGCGGGCATCTCCTGGAGAAAGATTGCGGGCATGGGAGACATCCTCATTCACGCCTACTTTGGCATGCATAGCGAGATCGTGTGGGATATCGTCCAGAACGAAATTCCGGACCTGCAGGCTGCGGTCAGGGAGATGCTTGATCCCGCCTGACGACGCGATTTCTCTGCAGCAGGACAGGGCGCTGGAGTGTTGCGTCGCCGTCAGCCGGGGGGAGATGACCGGGTGAAAAAGTCCAGGACATAATTCGCTGCTCTTGTATACTCGAATCTGACTCCCAGGTACACTTTTCCGTTCTTACATGCGACAAACCGGCGCTGATCTTCGACATAGATCTTGCCTGGCGTATAACCGTCCATATCTTCTCGGTGGTAGCCCTGGATCTCCCACCGCTGACCTGAACAGAGTCCTTTGGGCTGTTCGATCAGGTCCCAGATCCCTGATGTCCCTCTCAAGATGTGCCAGACCCGAGCCACATCAAATACATCCCAATCCATGATCTGCTGGAGATCCTGGTGCGAGAGGTTTTGTGCTCGCCTGGCCGGACCGCCGTGTGTTTGCGGGATTCTCGGTGCATTGCCGTTGCTTATCGCATCGATTGCATCCAGCAGCAACGGAACCCCGTAGTTTTCCATTGCTGCCGCTCTCGTTTCTGCAAACGTGGCCCCCATCTGAACGGGCCACGCCGCCTGATAGATGATATCCCCGGTATCTTCACCTTCGTCGATATAATGGACGGTCATGCCTCCGGTTTTATCCATATTATAATACATCCAGAACCAGGGATTCGGCCCGCGATAGTCGGGGAGCAATGAAGGATGAAGATTTATCGTCCCGTAGGTCGGGATTGAAAAGAAGTTCTTTTTTAATAACTGAAAGATGGAATGCACGACCATAAGGTCGGGCTGTAGGTCCTGCACCCATCTCTCAAGGTCGGCATCGTTCTTCCCGGTCATACAGACGTACGGCAGGTGTTTTGCCTCGGACAACCCCTTCAGAGTGTGCGGTTCTCTCCGAAGGGCCAGCATCGTACGATCGAAGAGGGTTAATGCCAATGCCTTGCTCTTTGATATCATGGCGGATTCGATAACCCCTATGATATTATGTTTTGATTCTAAAAGTGGGTATACAATCGGAGATATGCTCTGCGTGATTATTATAATGTCCAGGTTCTTGGCCATCAGAGAAATCTCATTTTTATGTGGCATTCATTATTTAATGGTGATCTCCTGGTACGGGCCGTGGGACTGGACCCCTCCCTGAAACGGTCTGGATCTTCCCCATCTCCCTTCAGGCAGTGATGATGTCGCCGCATCCCCATTATCCGGATCGACGCTCTCTCTCCCGGCGGCAATGGTCATGTGTTTACAGGGCACGCACGTATTTTTTCGTAAGAGATATTTGCACTGTACTTTTCAACAATACCTGAATATTCGTTTTTTCTCTGCGGGTACGTTCCTGTTTTTTTCATTTTCATGTGAAAATAAAAATTCTCCGTGCGAAAACTCTCTCTCATTTTTCCATTTTAATTCTGGAAAATTTTCACCTTATGGCAGAAAAATTCCAGGAAAAACGGATAACCGTTCGGCCGTGAGATCTGATCTTCGTGCAGCAACACGCAGGTCGTAACCTGGACGTTTGGAGAAAAGACCGGAGTATATGGAGGTGCGGCACTCGCGCCGGGGAGGGCTATCGGTCTGCATGATCTGGCTCTGCCTTTCCGGGGTGAGGTTCGTCCTCGTATTGACGCTTCCCGCACTGTCCGGGTGTCTCCGGGGAGATGTCGGGCACTCTTGCCCTGCAGCCCCGAATCGATCCGGCACGACCTTCATCCTCCTCTGCACGAAGCGATGACGCCGACCGGCACCTCTTTTACCCCCGGAAAAAGAGATCATGACGATGGCAGACCGGTACCGTGTCGAATACCTCGCCGGAACCCGGCGGATCGAGGTTCTCGCCAGGGACGGCGAGATCGTTGTCCGGGCGCCCGGGGGCACGCCCGAAGAGCAGATCCGTACCGCCGTCCGGGAGCATGCGCAGAGGGGTCTCGCGGACCTCAACCCCGCAACCCCCCCTGCCGGCCTCTTCAGGGCCGGCGGACGCCTGATCCCGTACACCGTCGAACCCTGCCCCCGCTGCCGCAGCGTGCGTATCGGGGTCAGGGACGGAGGCGTCGTGGTGAAGGCGCCGCCGGGCACAACCAGGCCTGAGATCGCCGCCACCCTCCGCACCCTCGAGGCCGGAATCCTGCGGGCTCTGGAGCCCCGGCGGGGCGAAGAGCATGCCACCCTTCTCGCCGGCGGGACGGCGATCCCGTACGTGATCGCCTACCGGCCGCGGGCGGTCAACCTCACCCTCAGGGTTCTGCCCGACAACTCGGTCCAGGTCACCGCCCCGCCCGGCATCTCGACCGATCGCGTCCGTTCATTCGTCGAATCGCATGCGGCGTACATCCACCGGCGGATCGCCACCGACGGGAGAACCCCGGCGCAGCCGGTCGAGTACAGAGACGGGGGCGTGATCCTCCTCGCAGGAAGAGAGGTGACGATCAGGATGGAGGGCAGGGGTGTCCCTTCCCTCGAAGGAGACCTCCTCCTCGTCCCGGACAGCCGCCCGGTCGAAAGAAGCGTCTCCGCATTTCTCAGGGCGGCAACGCTCGCCGGCGTGGACCATAGCCTCTCCAGGTACGCCGGGGCATTCGGCGTAGCCGTCCCGCCGGTGGAGGTCCGCTTCATGAAGACCTTCTGGGGGCGGTGCCACCCCGACCCGAAGATCGTCTTCAACGAACGCTGCGCCATGCTCCCCCCTGACCTCCTCGAGTACGTCGTCGCCCACGAGCTCTGCCACATCCTCCACCCTCACCACCAGAAGACCTTCTACGACGCCCTCAGGGCGGTCATGGAGGACGCCGACGCCAGAAAGGCGCGTCTCAAGAACTACCACCCCTGCTGGGTGAATGGCGGCCAACCGTGACTCTTATCTCACGTCCGGTCGCACCTCTTGGTGAATGGCGCCACAACCCTCACCCGGCACCTGCCTGCTCTGCAGGGCTCCCGTGACAAAACGCGGGGCACTGAAACACTGTCTGGAATGCCTTGACGCTTCGGGATGGCCTATCGGGGAGAAATACTCGCTCATCATCAGGATAGAGGGGAAAGATGAAAGAAAATACTGGATGCTTGCTCTCACGCGGCACGATGCGCAGTTGAGAGACCTCGATCAGTTGATCCGAGATGTCTGGGTGGAATGTTGCGGCCACCTCAGTGCGTTTGAGATTGGGGGTATCAGTTACGACTCCTACGGGGATGAATGTCCCTCAGACGCTATGGGCGTTCCTCTTTCAAACGTCATACGCCCGGGCAGCACATTTACCTATGACTATGACTTCGGGTCCACCACCTCCCTCGCCCTGAAGGTGATTGGGGCAACTCCCGTCGCCCCCGAAGGGCTGATCTGCCTGATTGCACGGAACGATCGCCCGAAGGTCCCCTGCGACCTATGCGGCGGCGACGCGGCGTTTGTCGTGAACGAGTCCGATTGGGGGATGCCGCGATATTGCTGCGAAAAATGCCTCTCATCCGCCGATCCCGATCCCTGCTGTGTGAACATCATCGCCAACTCGCCGAGAAACGGTGTCTGCGACTATGCCGAGGATGCCATTTCCGCCCTTCTCTGGTATCCGTCAGGATGGAGTGCAGGCGAGATCGTTCCTGAAGAACTGGAAGAGACCCTGGACTTCCTGTCCTCGCCCGATGACGCCCCGGCTGATCCTGTCGTCGGGGACCTCCAGCCTGAGATCGATGCATTTTTTGAGGCGGAAAGGGCGGCATATGGGGATAAGGCAGGCTCCATGGCCGGGGAGACCGTTACGATCTTCTGCACCTTCATGCACACCCTCCACGGCGAAAATATCAGGGCTTGGACTGTCCGGTCCGTGCAGCGGTGCCTGACCGAGCACCTGGCGCAAAACCCGGTCTTCCCGGCAACCTGGCCGAAGAATGCCGTCCCTATGCTCTGCCGGTTCCTGAGGCGTCTGGAAACGTCCGGCCGCCTCACCAACGCCTCCGAACTCATCGCCGCGCTCAAAGACGTAGAACCTGCCTTTCAGGAAACTGCTGTCAAACCGGCGAAATTCATCGACCTCTTCTGGCGCATCAGGACAAAAGCGGAGAACTCAGGCATAGATCCCGACGACATGGATGCGTTCTTCACCTTCGCGATGGATGAGGTCATCCGGCTCTCCGGTATGGACCCGCAGAATGAAGAGATCCGCAACGAAATTGCCGGCATGCTCGGGAACAGAGCGCTGGAAGCGGGCCGGCACGATCTGATCGCCGTCGCAATCCTCCTCAGATGCGAGGATTTCTGCAGCCGGTTTGAGGACGCCGCAGTTTTTGAGGGATGCAGGAGGATCCTCGGGGAACTCTTCGACCATCCGGCCGCACCGCTATCGAGGGGCAATGGTATCCTCTGGAGTGCGGCAGTCGTGTATGCAGCCTGCCGGGATGCGGACCTGATCCGGCCGGGAAGGGGCGGCTCTCCCCTGGCGCAGGAGATCGCTTCTTTCTTCGGCCTTGAGATATCGTCGATCCGGAGCAAGGTAACGGCGCTGAAAGGGTTCCTCGCGCCGTAGCCGCCAGACTGACCGGTCAACAAAAGGTATCAACCAGGAGCACCGAGTACAGACAACACAGAACCATGATCGTCATCGGCATCGATCCAGGGATTGCACGGACCGGCTACGGCGTCATCAGCACCGACGGCCGCGTCCCCGCGCCGCTGGCCTTCGGCTGCATCGAGACCGGCGGCGATTGCAGCACCTCCGAGCGGCTGCTCCAGGTCTACGAGCGGGTCTCAGGTCTCCTTAACGAATACGACCCTGCATGGGTCGTCCTGGAGAAACTCTTCTTTTCCAAAAACGTCACCTCGGCGATGCACGTCAGCGAGGCGCGGGGCGTCATCCTCCTCGCCGCCGAGCAGAACGGGGTCCAGATCGCCGAGTACACCCCGAACCAGATCAAACAGGCGGTGACCGGCTCGGGGCGCGCCGACAAACACCAGATGCAGGAGATGATGCGGCGGCTCCTCAGGCTGGACGAACTGCCGAGGCCAGACGACGCCGCAGACGGCCTCGCCATCGCCCTCTGCCACATCAACACGGCGGGGTTGCGATGATCGCTCATCTCTCCGGGGAAGTGGCGTCCACCGGCGACCGCTGGGTGGTGATCGATATCGGCGGCGTCGGCTACCGGGTGCAGGTGACCAGGCCGGCGCTGGAAAGCCTCAGGCGGACGGAGGGCCGCCTCATGGTGCACACCCATCTGGTGGTCCGCGACGACGACATCCAGATCTTTGGCTTTCTCCACCCGAGCGAACGCGAGCTCTTCACGATCCTGATCGGCGTCACCGGGATCGGCCCCCAGATCGCCATGAACATCCTCTCCGGGATCTCGTTCGAGGAGTTCGCTCTTGCCATCCTTGACGACGACGAGAAGGTACTCACCCGGATCCCGGGGATCGGGCAGAAGAGCGCTAAACGCCTGATCCTGGAGTTGAAGGAGAAGATGAAGAAGCGTGCCGATACCCTGGCCGTCAGCAGGCGCCCGGCCGAGGCCTGCGACGCCTCAAGCGCCCTCATTTCCCTCGGGTTCTCGCCGCAGGAGGCGCAGGAGGCGGTCGACGCCGTCCTGCCGGGTCTGCACGATCCGACGGTGCAGGGGCTGATCCGTGCTGCTCTTGCCCGCCTTCGGGAGCACTGATCCCCATGAACGAACGCATCCCCTCACCCGCCGCTCTCCGGGACGAGCCCGACGACGCCGTGATCAGGCCGGCGCGCTTCGACGAGTTCGTGGGCCAGCCGCAGGTAAAAGATACCCTCTCCATCGCCATCGCCGCCGCAAAAAAGCGCGGCGAATCCCTCGACCACATCCTCTTCTCCGGCCCCCCTGGTCTCGGGAAGACGACGCTCGCCCAGATCATCGCCCGGGAGATGGGGGTCGGGATCAGGAGCACCTCGGGGCCGGTGCTGGAGCGGCCCGGCGACCTCGCCGCCCAGCTGACCGCCCTCGCCCGCGGCGACGTCCTCTTCATCGACGAGATCCATCGCCTGAACCCGGTGGTTGAGGAGATCCTCTACCCGGCGATGGAGGACTCCTGCATCGACGTGATGATCGGCGAGGGGCCGGGCGCACGCTCGGTCCAGCTCCCGCTGGAGGAGTTCACCCTCATCGGCGCCACCACGAAGGTCGGGCTGCTGGGCTCGCCGCTCCGCGACAGGTTCGGCTTCATCTTCCGCCTCAACCTCTACGAGGTTGCCGACCTGGTAAGGATCGTGAAGCGGAGCGCCGCCATCATGCAGACCCCGATCACCCCCGAAGGGGCGGATGAAATTGCAAAGCGGAGTCGTGGAACGCCCAGGATCGCCAACCGCCTGTTGAGAAGGGTGCGGGACTTCGCCCTGGTCAGGGGGGACGGCCGCATCGACGGGGAGACCGCCGATGCCGCCCTCACGATGCTCGGCATCGACCGCCTGGGTCTCGACGACCTCGACCGCCGGATCCTCTCGGTGATCGCAGAGGATTTCGGCGGCGGGCCGGTGGGGGTCAGGACGATCGCCATCTCGATCGGTGAGGAGGTGCGGACGGTAGAAGAGGTCTACGAGCCCTATCTGATCCAGATCGGTTTTGTCAAGCGGACGCCCCAGGGCCGGGAGACGACCGGGGCGGCCCGGCGGCACCTTAATTTGGCCTGAGGGGCAGCCAGGGTAATATATTCTGTTGGTCACTACATTTATGGGATCAACCATGGTGCTCGAAGAGACGCTGACGCTCAATGAGATTGATGATGCCGAGGACCTCGTCCGGACCCTCAGGGGCGCCGGCATGACGGCGCGCATCACCCGGGCGACCGAACTGGACCGCTCGCTGATGGTGACCGGGCTGGTTCGGGATTTTAAATCGTTTTTTGCCGGGGAGATCAGGCAGGTCGCAGATCCGGCCCTGAAAGAGGAATACACGCACACGCTCGCCGGGGTCGAGAAGACGGTGGAGAGCGTCGCTGCATTCATGGCAGAACACCCGGCGGGCGTCCCCTTTCCCCCTGACGCAGGACAGGACCTCATCAGGCCGGTCATGGAGGCGTTGCAGGAGGACAGTGCCGGGGAGACGCTCCCTGACGAGACTGCAGAACAATTCGTGCACTGGATCAGGGCGCTTGCCCTGTTGCAGAGCAACGGCCTGATCAAGACCCGCGAGGACGAGGAGATGGCCCTGCAGCGCCATGCAGACCCGGACGACCTCGTCATGTCCCTCCCCTTTGCCCTGGTCTATGAAGCGGATCCTGAGACGCTCAAGACCCACGGTATCAGGGTGATGATGACGATCGCCTCGGTGCCGGTCTGCCGGGTGACGTTCGGCGCCGATGCGATCGCCGGGCTGGACATCGATGAGATCGATGCCCTCATCGCCGACCTGGACATCGAAGAGGAGCAATATGATGCCTTCAGGGAGCGTGTCTCCATCAAAATGATCGTGGTGGAGCGCGTCATGGAGTGTATTGAGGAGCGCGGCACCGCCACGGTGATGGAGGTCTATGAGATGATGAAGGCCGGGCCCCTCACCACGGAGGAGGGAGAGATCACCCTGGGGATCGACCTCGCCTACCTCCGGGACCTCCTTTCTGACCTGCAGAAGGCCCGGGTGGTCCGCAAGAGCGGGGCGGCGTTCAGGATCGCATTATAGGCCCTGAAACCACCGGATCGTTTCCTCCAGCCCCTCTTCAAGGGTGTAGGCCGGGCTGTAGCCGAACGCCTCACGCGCCCGGGTGATGTCGGCGAGCGAGTCCCGCACGTCGCCAGGGCGCCGCTCGCGGTGGACCGGGTCGAGATCGATCCCGGTCAGGTCCATGATCGTCCGGGCGAGGGCGTTGATGCTCGTCCGCTCACCGCATGCGATGTTGAAGACGCCCTCCGCGTCGCTCTCCATCGCCCTGATGTTGGCCTGGACCACGTTTTTCACATAGGTGAAGTCCCGGGTCTGCCCGCCGTCGCCGTCGATCACCGGCGGCTGATGGTCGAGAATCCATGTCAGAAAGTGCGGGATCACCGCTGCATACTGGGAGTTCGGGTCCTGCCTTGGGCCGAAGACGTTGAAATATCTCAGGCAGACGGTCGAAAGTTCGTAGAGATCTGAAAACACCCTGCAATAGTGTTCGTCGGCCAGTTTTGAGACAGCGTAGGGTGAAAGCGGGCCGGGGGCCATATCCTCGCGTTTGGGAAGAACGGGCGTGTCGCCGTACACCGACGAGGATGAGGCCATCACGACCTTTTCCACGTCGCAGTCCCTGGCCGCTATCAGGACGTTTAGGGTTCCGGTCACGTTCGCCTCATGGGTGGCGAGGGGATTTTCCACCGATCGCTGGACGCTGGGGAGGGCGGCCTGATGGAAGACGCCGTCCGCCCCTTCGAAGACCTCCTGGAGAAGAGGAAGATCGGTCACGCTTCCCCGGACGAACGAGATCTTCTCTTCTTCGATGAGCCGCCCGATGTTCTCGATATGTCCGGTCGAGAGATTGTCGAGCACGATCAGATCATGTGACTCTGCAAGTTCTTCGGTAAGATTCGAGCCGATAAACCCTGCTCCTCCCGTAATGATATACTTCAGATCATCGCCTCGTCTGGATAACGAGGGCAATATTATATAAATATTTGTATGTTGCGCGCGCCCGGTTTAGCGCTCTGATCTCCCTGCTGCTCCCGGAGATCGCCGGATTTCCGACGCTGACGAGGCAAGAGAGCGGGTGTGCGCCATCATCAGGTCGGTCCTGGTCAAAAATCCCCGGAGGCGGGAGGGGTCGCCGTCCCCGACGACCGGGAGGTGGTGAATATCATGCTCGATCATCAGCCTGAGCGCCTCTTCGAGGGTGCGGCTCTCCTGGATCGTCACGGGAGATCTGGTCATTCTCTCCCCGACCGGCAGGGAGAGGTCGCCGCCGGCCAGGAGCTCGCGCACGTCGCGGGTGGTGATGATGCCGATGAGGCGGTCCCCGTCGACGACCGGATAGCCGGTGTGCGTTGTGGCGGTGACAAGGGAGAAGACCTTTGTGCAGGGGTCAATGGGCGAGAGTGAGATGACCGAGGGGGCCGGAACCATCACCTCGCCCACCCGGATCGACTCCAGGATGTCCACCTCGAACTCGCCGCGGTGGGCGCCCGACTGCGCCTTGCTCGGCACCTGCTCGACAAAGATCGTCTCCTCCCCGGTGAGCACGTAGGCCACCGCCACCGCTCCCATGGCAGGCACGAAGAGAGAGAAGTTCCCGGTCATCTCGACGACCATGATCATCACCGCGATCGGTGCGTTTGAGATGGCGCCGAAGAGGGCGATCATGCCGACGACCACGAAACCGGGCACGAGTTCGATCGGGACCATGCCGGGCAGCACCGTATGAAAGGCCATGCCGACCGCTCCGCCGGCCGCTGCGCCGATCATCAGTCCGGGTGCGAAGACGCCGCCGCTCCCGCCCGACCCGATGGTCAGGGAGGTGGTGAGGATCTTGATGAAGGGGATGACGATGAGAACGGAAAGGGGGAGCATGGAGTAGAGGGCCAGCTGAATGAAGCCGTAGCCGGTGCCGAGGCCGGCAAGCCCCATGGTCGCCGTCTCCGGGGAGAGGTAGCAGAGCCCGACCACAAGGGCACCGGTGAGGAAAGTGCCGCAGAGGGGCTTGAAATGTTTCGGGATGCCGTATCTTTCGAAAAATCCTGAGAACACTTTTCTGCTTCCGTAAAAAGTCCTGATATAGAGGATCCCGAAGCCGGCGCAGATCACCCCGAGGAAGAGGAAGAAGGGGAGTTGTGGAATGGTCCATTCCACCGCCACCGGCGAGAAGACCGGATCGAAGCCCTCGACCGTTCCGAAGATCGCATACCCGATGACCGACGCAAGGAACCCGGGGACGATCGCATCGGATTCGAAATCGCGCGTATAGAGCACCTCGGCCGCGAGGATGGCGCCGCCGAGGGGTGCCTTGAATATCGTACCGATGCCGGCCCCGATGCCGGTGGCAAGGGCGATTCGCCGCTCCCTTGCCGAAAGCCCGAGGAGATCGGCGACGAGCGACCCGAACCCGGCCGACATCTGGGCGGTCGGCCCCTCCCTGCCGGCGCTCCCGCCGGTCGATATGGTGATGATCGCTGTCACGGCCTTGAGAAGGGGTATCCGGCGCCGGATCCTCCCCTCGCCATGGAACGCCTTGATCGCTGCATCGGTCCCGTGCCCCTCGGCCTCAGGGGCGAAGGTATAGACGAGGAGGCCGGAGAGAAGGCCGCCAAAACAGATCACCGGCAGAATGAGCCATGGGGTCTGCGGAGGCGACCAGAGAGCGATATCGGCGATGCTCTGCCCCTCCTCGGGGAGGTTGAACCCGACGATCGTTTCCATGAAGAAATGTATCCCTATCTTGAGCCCCTCAAAGAAAAAGAGGGCACCCACTCCTGATATCACACCAACAACGATTGCGATGAGGAAGATACGCTGCGAGGGGGTGGCGCTGCCGGTCATGGTTTCAGCATGTAGATTGCAGGACAAACCAGATAAAACGTATCACAGTGCCCTGGCTTCCTCTCGGATGGGATATGGTGCGGCCTGAACGGGCAGCAACAGAAATTCTGCGCGCTCATGCAGCAATCAGGAGAATTCGGCGCGTATAATGCCGGGATGGGATCCTGAGCGGCATCCATGGACGAAATTTTACTTAACCAATCTAAAAAGTATATGTGAAATAGTTTACCTGCCCGGCAGGCCGGACCGGGTACGACGCCGCGAAGATCCGGTTTTGCATCATCGTTTAGAAAGTCTTTAATAAGATTTCAAGAGAGTTAAGTTTGACCTATACGAGAAAGACTTTATAGTGCTGTATAGGTAGGACGTTTAAGAGGTGTAAAAAAAAATGGTGTTCCATCCTCCAGTAGCAATTGTCGCAAAGGCGGGTGACGCAGGGAAGTACAAGACCTCTCTGCCCGCATGGAACATGATCCTGAGAGGGTTCATGTCGGGAGCCTACATCGCTATGGGTGCCGGTCTGGCAACCGTCTGTTTCACAGGCGCCGCCCCGCTCCTCGGTGCAGGTATGGCTAAGCTGATTCTGGGTTCCGTCTTCCCCGTCGGGCTTATCATCACCGTCCTTACCGGTGCCGAGCTCTTCACCGGCGACGCGATGCTCGCCCCGATGGCTGCGTTTATCCACAAGATCTCGTGGGCAAGCGTGATCAATCTCTGGATCTGGGTCTATATCGGCAACCTCATCGGCTCGGTCGTCTATGCCTATATCATGGCAATGGGCCCCCTGACCTCCTGGAGCGCTGCAGGTGTTGGCGCCGCGAACGCCTTTGGCGTGAGCGCCGTAAGCATTGCGGTGGGCAAGGTAGGGTATGTGGGTGGCGCTGCCATGTGGTCGCTCTTCCTTAAGGCAATCGGCTGCAACTGGCTCGTCAACCTGGCTATCCTCCTCGGCATCTGCGCCGACGACGCAGTAGGCAAGTTCTTCGGCATCTGGTTCCCGATCATGGCCTTCGTTTCCACCGGGTTCGAGCACTGTGTCGCAAACATGTACTTCATCCCGGCAGGCATCCTGACGGCACCCTACCTGACCGCCGAACAGGCCGCAACCTTCGGGGACAAACTCCTGACCCTGAACTGGGTGACCATGTGGACCAACAATATCATCCTCGTCACCATCGGCAACATCGTCGGTGGCATGCTCTTTGTCGGTGTCATCTACTGGTTCGCCTTCCAGAAAGAGATCGCCGCACTCAAGTAACCAGAGTGTACAATGGAAATTGGAAATGTCAATGTGCGGATGTCGGTCGTTACCCTGACCGTATCCGTATTTTTTACTATTCTGGTTCTGGCGACGTTTTTCATCACAGCCGATCGCACGATTCTTATCTGGGGCATCCCGACCATCGTCCTGCTGTTCGTCATACCGGTGGCGCTCAACTACATGAGCCAGAGTCAGTATGCCGACCTGATCCCGGTCTATGAGCAGGAAGCGAAGGACGTCCGGATCAAGACGATCAACGAAAGTATGCTGGGAAAACCGGTCCGGATCCGCGGTGTCGTCGAACGATCGATGTTCCGATTCCTGAACCGGCCGCAGTATCTGGTCGCCGACAAAAGCGGTGAGATCTCGGTGAAAATGTTCACGTCCCCGCAGGAAGACGTCAGAAAAGGCGACGTCGTCGAAGTGCTCGGTCTCGTCATCCGTCGATACGTGGCAGCCGGAGAACCGGTGGTCAATTGCGTCTCGATCAGGAAGATAAAACCGCAGGAAAAGTAGTCATTCTATTCTGCATGAAGGAGCAGGGGCCCTAGGAAAAGCCCCGTTGCAGTCCTTCATCGAGGGACGATCGTCTCTCTCTGTTCAGCCTCCCGATATATTCGTCGAAGAGGTGGATCCTGGTGCTCACCGGGAAGGGTATCTTCAGTGTGGAGATCACCGCCTCGCCGGTATCGAGGGTCTGGATCTCGGTGTCCATGCGGGAGAGATCCTGTTTTGCGCTGCTCGAAACGATGTCGCGGTCGCCCCGGTCGCCAAGCCCCATCACCACAAAGGTGTTGAGCTGGGCAAGCACACGGGGGTCGATGTTTTTCGGCTGCTGGGTGACGACGCAGAGGCCTACGCCGAACTTCCGCCCCTCCATCGCCGCCTCACGGAAGATCTGGGTCCGCCGCCCGCCGGCCCCGAGCACGCGCTGCGCCTCCTCGATGGCGATGAGCACCTGTGGGGGCTCCTGCTCGCGTGCGACACCCCACTCCCGGTGGCGCTGCATGATCCGCCGGGTGATCACCGAGAGGACGAAAAGTTCGCTGCGCTCTCCCATCTTCGGGATATCGATGAGCACGACCCGGTTCTCCTCAAGGGCAGCGATGATCTCCTCGATCGCTGATCCTGAAGGTTTCAGGAAGGTGGCGTTCGTCCGGGTGAGGATCTGCACGTGGCGGGCGATCACCTTCAGGGTGCCCGGGTGAAAACCGCAAAGTTGTTTGGCAGTCGCTTTATGATTTTCCGGATATGTCTCCTCTTTTGCCGGGTCGAATTTCTCGAAATCGGTTTCCAGGAAGAAACCGATCAGTTCGGCGCCGTTCACGTCCTCAAGGAGTTCGAGCACATCGCGCTGGGCGTCCGAGTGGTCGAAGAGGAGGTTGAGGTCAGAGGCCTTCACGTCGTCGTACTCGAGCCTGAGCCTGCCGAACGAGTATTTTTTCACGCTCTCTTCGTTGATCGTGAAGACGACGAGCCCGTCCCTCCCTGCGGTGTAGTGGATGAGCCCTTTCGTCACCTCCCCGGTCGAAGAGCGCCCTCCGATAGCGTACTCTCCGTGCGGGTCGACAATCAGAAGCCCGAACTTCTTCTCTTTCATGCACGAGGCGCAGAAGACCTTCATGAAATTGCTCTTGCCCATGCCGGTCGTGGCGAACACGCCCATGTGCTGGGCCATCACCCTGGCATGGAGGGCGACCGGGACACCTTCGAGGACGCCCTGCCCGGTCTTCATCACGCCGACCTCGATCTCGCCCATCAGGTCGCGTAAGAACCCGAGATCCGCGGCGGTGGCGATCGAGACACAGGAAAATTTTGCCGGGATGGTGTTTGGCCTCCTGAACTTCTCCACGCCGTCAAGGTAGCCAAGGGGGACGGCGTCGACGCCGAGAAAGACATCCTCGCCCATCTCGTAGAATCGCGTCGTGTAGGGCCGCGTATCCCATTTCGGGTCTGCGAAGTTGCAGTCGTGGAGGATGTCGGTGACCTTCCCGAAAAACGTGAGCTCTTTTACTTCGTCCCGTATTTTCAGGAGGTCGCCGACGCAGAGGAGTTCGTCGTGGGGGACGATGAAACGGTACGAGAGGACGCTGGTGCCGATCAGCCTGAAGGCGGCGCCCTCTGTTTCAATAGCGTGCAAATTCATCATGCATATCTCCGAAAAATTCCTGGTACTCGGTGTTCGTCATGCCCTGTCCAGACATCGCCCCGATCACCCGCTGCTTCACGAACTCTGCCTGATCGGCGGTGATCGCGGCCATGCGGTGGGCGTCGAAGAGGGGGAAGGGATAGCCGGTGACCCGTCCGTCGTCGGCATAGGCGGCAAGGGCCGAGAAGGTCCTGGCCGCCTCCTCAGGGAAGGTGCCGACCGGCAGATCCACCTTGAAGGGATGGGGCGCACGTGGGTGAAGGCAGCCGACATAGGTCGCACCAAAGTCCCATTCCCGGTGGCGGACGCCGTCACCGAGTTCGGGCGGGATTTCGAGGTACCACGGTCCCGGAATGCCGAACCGGCGGGCCAGCGCTGCGGCGGCCGGGACGAGGGGGATGCCGTTTCCCCACGTCGATGCCGCCGCCTTCGTCACCGCCGCCACGAGGACACCGCGCTCGGCGGCGCACCTGAGGATATCCATCAGGACCGGGCGGTGGCTCTCATGGCTCACCCTGAGGGCACCGTCAAGAAGGAGGATGTCGCCGGCGTCAAGGCTCTCTGCCAGGCGGCGTGCGGTCCAGTACTCGAGGGTGTCCCGCAGGACCGCAGCGGCCTGAGACCTGTCCTCGTTATCGAGGGGCTTTGCCGGGAGGGCGCCGTCGAAGCACTCGGCATAGAGGGAGGAATACGCGGGATTTTGTGGCTCCGGTCCTATTCTAAAGGCCCTGAGCGGGCTTTCCCCGGCATGCGCCCGCTTCCCTCCGAGATAGGTGGTCTCGACCGCCCGCACAACCTCAACCGAGAAACTCCCTGAAGCCAGGACCGTGGCATTGCTCCCGTCCACCGCGGAGATGTGCCCGGAGAATCCGGGAGTGCAGGAGAGAAAAGACGAGGCTTCAAACCCGCCGTCGGCGGCGAAGCGTTCGGCAAGGTCGGACGGGCGGATGTGCTCCATCCATCCGAGGACGGCGGCAACGTCCTGAGGGTCGACCGGGATCACTCTGAGACCTCCACATGGCTTTCTGGGCCGGGGCCGGCCTCGACGCGGAGCGTCGTCTCGAATTCCTCCTGCACCTCCCCGACATGGGAGATGAGGAAGATCTGCGGGAAATGGGCCTCCTGCGTCCGAAGCGCCCGTATGAGGTTGGCCCGCCGCTCCTCGTCCTGGCTTCCGAAGATCTCGTCGAAGATGAGGACGGTTGCGTCCTGGGCGCCGCGCACCTCGGCGAGGTACCGGGAGAGGGCGATCCGCAGGGCGATGGCGATATCGTCCTGTTCTCCGCCGGAGAAACGGTCGGCAGGATAGTCGGAACCCATGTCGTTGATCAGGGGGGTGAAGTCCTCATCGATGAAGACGGTGTCGTAGCGGCCATCGGTGATCTCGCCGAGCACCTCGCCGACGACACCTTCGAGGCGGCCTCGCACCACCCCGAGCAGATAGGTAGCGTATTCCGAGATGAGAGAGCGGGTGAGTTTCAGGTGCTCGCGCTCCCCCTGCAGGGCGGCTACCTGCCCTTTCAGCGTGCGGGCGCGCTCCAGCCTCGCGGCGAGATCGGCCCGCACCCCTTCGAGGTGGGTGAGGTCGCGCCGTTTTCCGGCAAGATCCTCCCGAAGAGCAGTGCACCGTTCCCCGGCATGCCGCGCCTCCTCCTGCATCGCCTGCAGCACCGCGGGATCGAAGCCGAGTGCTCTGATGCTCGTCTCCGTATCTCTGAGCCGCCCTTCCGCCTCGCGAATGGCCGTCCGCACCGCTCCCAGCCGCTCTTCCAGGGCCGGGAGATGGCCGGTGGCGATCCTGAGGTCAAGATAGCGCTCCCGGCGTCTCCGTGCGGCCTCAGCCTCCTTCCTGAGGCTCAGGTGCCGTTCCTCGTCGTGGCCGATCTCCTCTATTGCGGTGCCGCATCTCTGTATGGCGAGACGTTGCTCCTCGAAGCGGGAATGGACGGCGGCGCGTTCTTCCCCGATCGCCGGCTGCTCAGAAAGCCGCGTCTCAGCCGCCAGGTACTCCCTCCACGCCCCTTCGAGCCCGGCATCCTCCTTCTCAAGACCGCTCAGTCTTTCCGGATCAAACCCGAGGGCCGCACGGTCGGCCCGGGCGAGGTCGATCTCGGCGAACACCGTTTCAGCATCCAGGAGGAGTTGTTCGCGCTCCTCCAGCTTCCCGGGCAGGGTGGTGCACTCGCCTGAGAGCCGGTCGCAGCGCTGCTTCAACGCTTCAAGGGCGACGCACCGCTCCTGTACCGCCCGGTGCCGGTCAGGATCGTAGCCCGGCGAGCCGAGGGCAGAGAGCGCCTCCTCCTCGGCGAATATGACTTTCCGGAGGTTTTCGATGTGCTCGACTCTCGTGCGCACGCCCTCCTTGAGGGCGGCGATCTCTCTGGCACGGGCTTCGGCGGTGCGGGCCGTTGCGGTGAGAGCGGCACGCCGCGCCGTGAGGTCGTCGCGCTCCTTAGTCAGCCTCTCAATACGTGCATCCAGCGTCCCGACGGTACCGGCGATCTCATCGGCCTCCCTCAAGAGATCGGCGAGGAGGGTTTCATAATGGTCATGGAGCGGCCGGTGGCAGGTGGGGCACGGGGAGTCCGGGCCGATTGCCCTGAGGTCTTCGATGTTCCTGAACTTCTCCTCATGGGCCTTTGTAAGCGCCTCTCTCTCGGACGTCGCCCTGACCAGGTCTGCCGCCACCCCATCGAGGGCGGCCCCGGTCTGCTCGATTCCGGCATCGAGGTCCCCGAGCGCCGTAAGCCCCTCCTGCATGGGGGCGATTGCGTCTCTGAGCCCGGCGCACGCCCTCTCTTCGGCCTCTATATCAGGGAGGAGCCGGGCGATCTCCTGCATATGCGCCGCCTCCGCGGCGAGGGCCTCGTAGCCTGCAATCTCGGGAGCAAGCGCCTCGAACTCATCCCTCTTTTCGGCAAGGATCGCGATCTCCGCATTGAGCGAGGCGAGGGAGCGCTCGATCCCGCGGAAACGCTCCCCGGCGGCGCCGATCCTGGCCTGGAGATCGCGGTCGCGTCCCTCTTTCTGTCGTTCCCCGGCAAGGCTCTGCCTGACCTCGTCCAGCCGTTGCACCGCAGGCCTCAAGTCCTCGAGCCTTGCGGCGTCGGCATCGAGCCGTGAGAGAGCGGCGTCAAGGCTGTCGAGGCGTTTCTTCGTCTCTTCAGCCCTGGAAAGAAGATCCTGGAGCCGTTCTGCACAGTGCTCGTGGGCCTGCCGCCGCTCTTCGGCTTCGTCGAACGCCTCGATAACCTCCCGGTCCCGCCCCTCCCCCGCGGCAAGCGTCTCGCACTCGGCAAGGCTCGCGGCGCATGCCGCGATCTTTCCGGAAAGCCGGGCACATTCGTCACGGAGCGCTCCGGCCTCGCGCTCGCCGGCCTGCCGCTGATCGAGGAGATGCAGGTGATGGCGTTCGCTCTCTTCAAGGGTGCGGAGGCGCTCTCCGAGCACCGTCGCCGCTTCCTCCTCCCGGGAAAGGACTGTGCCGGCCTCTGCGATGGCGACAGCGGCGGCCCTGACCTTCTCCCCGGTCTCCTCGAGCCGTCCGGTCGTCGCCTCTTCATCGACCTCCTGCAGCCGCCCACCGATCTGGTCGAGATCGCGCTCGACCAGATCGAGCCGCTCCTTCAGGACGGCAAGCCCTTCGTCCCTGAGATGGTCGATGCCTAGCACGCGCATGAACCACTCCTTCCGCTTGCCCGGCTGCCTGTCCAGGAGAGAGAGCAGGTCTTTCTGGGCGGCAAACACCGTATGCCTGAAGTCTTCGGGGCCCATCCCCAGTATCCGCCTGACCTGGAGGGCGACGTCGCTCACCCCCTCGGCGAGCTGCTCTCTCTCCATGAAGAGTGCGGCGTCGTGCTGGACCGAGGCCTCGGTCCGCCGGTAGGTCCTTCTTACCGCATACTCCACGCCGCCGACCGAGAAGTCGAGGCGGACCTCGCAGCGCTCTTTCGGGCCGGCAAACGAAGAGACGATATAAGCCGCCCCGGTCCCGCCCTGGAGGCCGTACAGGGCGAAGACGATCGCCTCCACGATGGTGCTCTTTCCAGCACCGTTGTTCCCGACAATGCCGGTGATCCCGTCGGCGAACCTGATCTCCTCCTCGCGATAGCGCTTGAAGTTGTGCAGGACAAGTCTATGCAGGAGCATCGTCGGCCTCCGTGTGTCTGATGATCGCCCGTTTCAGCGCTTCTCCTCCCATCCTGAGCACATACTCCTCCTGCTGCTTCTGAAGGTTTTTCCCCTGCACGAACCGCCCGAACTCGTCCACATAATCGATCCCGATCAGGTCGTCCCCGGAAAACCGCCGGCGGTCCTCCTCGGGTGCAACCACGCGCAGCCTGAGGTCGAGGAGACGGCCGCCGATCCCGGCCAGCGCCCGGCGGCCCAGCTGCCGCTGGGTCTCGCGCCGCATGCCGTCAAGGGTGAGTTCGCACATCGCATGCTCCTCCCTGACGCTCTCCACTCGTTTTGCGACGACGTCGGCGACCTCCTCGGCCGAGAGGTCCGCGCATGCGATCGTCCCGAGATCGAGCATCGGCGTCTTTTGCAGGTCGAGGTGTTCTGCCCTGCCGGTGGAGGTGTCCACGACGAGGGCACCTTTTACATCCTTGCGTTCGCCGTAGGTGCAGTGCTCGATAGATCCGCTGTACCATGCGTTCTCGGCGATCTGCACCTGACCGTGGTAATGCCCCAGGGCGATGTAGTCGAAGTCGTCCGAGATCATTGCCGCGTCGATCTCGTGCTCGGCGACGGTGTGGAGGCGGTGCTCCTTGAGCATCGAGGCGAGGCCGTGGGTGACCAGGACGTTGGCGGTGGAAGGGCGGCGTTCGATACCGTCGAATGCCTTCCGGTAGTCCGACGCCTCCAGCATATTGGGGATGAGGTGGAAGGTTGCGTCGCCGACCTCGACCGATTCGTAGCGGTAGCGGTATGCGGCATGAACCATGGCACCGTGGTATTCCAGAACGGCGAAGGGCGACTCGGTGTAGCGGGTCTTTGCCATTGAATGGTTGCCGGCGATGACGATGAGGGGCACCCCGGCCTCCTGCAGGAGATCGAGGGCCGCAAGAACCGTCGTATAGGCGCGGGTCTTCGGTTTGACCGTATGGAAGAGGTCGCCGGCATGGACGACGGCGTCGGGCCGCTCCTTCAGGATCTGTTTGATCGATGCAAGAAAATTATCATATATCAGCCTCTCCCGGAGATTCATCCCGGTGGCGTCCAGTTTATTGAAGGCTGCAAGGCCAAGGTGCGTATCGGCGATATGGATGAATTTCATGCCACAAATCCCTCATCATACCATGAATATAAATGGCGCCCCGTGTGTCCCGAAAGTGAAGGGCCGGGCGTCATCACTATCTATAGTAGGGGCGTAATATGAGGGTGGTGATTTTGTGACACAGCGGTCTGTGGACGCGATCTTTCAGGCCCTGTTTCTCCTGACCGATCTTCGGGTGCTGATGCGAGAGACAGCGCCTCTTCACGATCTCGATGAGGAACAGCGGGCTAAAGCCGTAAAAGCGGTGGAGAAACTGAAAAAACAGATCGGCATCCTCGAGCAGGAGCTGGTCCGATGAAGTGCACGCCCGACATCGACCTCCGCGATCTTGAGGAGATGAACATCAATATCGACCCGATCCAGGTGGGCGGGCGGCTGACCGCCGATGCGATGAAGGCGGTGATCGCCTACGGCGACGGCTACTCGGTCTGCGACAACTGCAGAAAACCCTTCAGGCTCGACTATATCGAAAAACCGCCCATCGCAACATTTCATGACGACCTCGCCGCCTTCGTCGGGATGGACGAGGCTCGGGTCGTTCCCGGGGCGAGACGTGGTTTTCAGGCCGTCACCGGCACCTATGTGCAGAAAGGCGACCCGGTGATCCTCACCGCCCTCTCGCACTACACCGAATTTGTCGCCGTCGAGAACGTCGGCGGGATCCCGCAGGAGATCCCGAAGGACAACCAGAATATCATCAGGGCCGACGCTGCGGCCGAGCGGATCGAGGAGGTGAGCCGCACCTTCGGCCGAGCGCCGGCCCTGCTCTTTGTGGAGCATGTCGACTACCAGTTCGGCAACCTCCACGAGGTGCGGGAGATCGCGCGGGTGGCGCACCAGTACGACGTCCCCGTCCTCCTCAACGGTGCCTATACGGTCGGGACGATGCCGGTGGACGGGAAGGGTCTGGGTGTTGATTTCGTCGTCGGCTCCGGCCACAAGAGCATGGCTGCGCCCGCCCCTTCAGGCGTGCTTGCGACGACCGCGGAGCGGGCCGGTGAGGTCTTCAGGACGACGCAGGTGAAGGGTGATATTACCGGCCGGACCTTCGGGATCAAGGAGGTGGAGATGATGGGCTGCACCCTGATGGGCGTGACCCTCATGGGCATGATGGCCTCCTTCCCGCACGTGCGGGAGCGGGTGAACCGCTGGGACGAGGAGGTGGCGAACGGCAGGATCGTCGTCGATGCCCTCAGGTCGATCGAAGGGACGGTCGTAAAGTCGGAGATGCCCCGCCGCCACACCCTGACCCGCGTCGACACCTCCGCTTCCTTCGACAGGATCGCCGAGACGCACAAAAAACGCGGCTTTTTCCTCTCCAGCGCCCTGAACAAGAAGGGTATTGTGGGGGTAATCCCCGGGGCGACGAAGGTCTGGAAGTTCAACACCTACGGCCTCTCCCGTGCGCAGGCAGAATACGTGGCAGCGGCCTATCTGGGGATCGCAGAGGAGAACGGGATCTCCGTCTCCTCATAAGGAACGATACCCGATAGCGTATCGGCCTGGATTGGGCCGGCGACACTCTTTTTTTCCCAGCCCTGTGCCGTCGGCAAGACGGTGATGGCGGGTGGATCGACGCCTTCCTCCGGAGATCCTGCTCTGTCCTCCACGATCCGATCTGGGTTGTTATCTGGGGTACAGAAACCATAATATCCAGAAATACCGTCCCATGATACCATGGGGTTAACGACTGCGCCGGCGGATCCGGGCGACCTTTTCCACCTCAAAAAGGAGCAGATCGGTCCTGCCGCCGAGATGCTCGCCCGGGCGTTCGGGCAGGACCCAAAGATGACCCATTTCGTTCCGGACGAAGGGAAACGTCTGGAGATCGCACGCCATCACTTCGAGTTCCTGCTCAGGTACGGCCTGATCTACGGGGAGGTCTATGCGACATCGCCGCGGCTGGAGGGTGTCGCGGTCTGGCTCCCCGCGAAAAAGGCGGAGATCACCCTCTGGAGGGCCCTTCGGGCAGGGCTCTTCCGCTTCAGGAAGGGGGTTGGAAAAGATGCCCTGGAACGTATTCTTTCCTTCTCAGACTACCTCGACACCCTCCACCGCCGGCATATGCCCGGTCCCCACCACTATCTCTTCTTCATCGGTGTCGACCCGGTCCACCAGGGAAAAGGGTATGGAGGCCGCCTGATCCGCCCGGTGCTCGATCGGCTGGATGAGGAAGGGCTCCCCTGCTACCTCGTCACCCAGAACGAGCAGAACGTGGCGCTGTACGAGCACTACGGTTTCCGTGTCATCGAACACTCCCTTATCCCGGGGACGGAGGTGGAGAACTGGGCGATGGTGCGGGAGGCAGGACTCAGCCGCTCCTGATGATCTCCCCGTTGATCGCCCTGACAAACCGCAGGGAAGCGAGGGCTCCGGCGACGAGGCCATCCATATCGATCTTTGCCTCGTTCTCCTCGATCGCCGCCATATCGGCCTGCGTCGCCGGACGTTTCGGCACGGCCCGGCAGGAGAGGTCGCCCGCGTCCTCGTCGAAGGTGCCGATCCGCCTGGCGAGATCGATCGCCTCGGTCTTCTCGTAGGTGATGAGAGGGCGCAGCACCGGGAGGGTGGCGGCCGCCTCGATCACCCCGAGGTTCACAAGGGTCTGGGATGCGACCTGCCCCAGGTTGTCGCCGGTGACGATGGCGAACGCCCCTTCACGCCTGGCGACGGCGTCGGCCATCTTGAACATGAAGCGCTTGCAGAGGAGGCAGCGGTAGCGGGGCTCGGCCGCCGCGGTCATGGCGTCGAAGAACGGCTCCATGTCGGCGACGATCAGGTCGAGGGGATGGCCCATGCACCAGGTCGAGAGGACGGCGTGGTGCCTGAGCACGGCGTCCCTGACCTGCTCCCCCTGCCACCGCCCACCGTCGAGGGTGAGGTGGGTGAGGGTGCAGCCCCGGCGCATTACCAACCAGCCAGCCACCGGCGAGTCGATCCCCGCGGAGAGGAGGGAGAGCACCCGCTCCTGCGTCCCGAAGGGAAGCCCGCGCGGCGCCGGGATCCGCTCGTCGTAGATCAGGCCCCCGTACGGCCGGGCCTCGACAAAGACCTCGTAATCAGGGTGCGTGAGGTCGACGGCAAGGCCGGGGATCGCCTCGTAGATCACGCTCCCCACCTCGGCCCCGATCTGCTGGCTTGTGTACCCCTCCACGCCCTCGCGCCGGGCGCGGACCGCGAAGGTCATCCCGGCCCGCAGGTGGCGGCGCGCCCGCTCCAGCGCGGCCTCGCCCATCTCCGGGATGCTCGTTCCCGTGCGGGTGCAGACGGCGACGTCGACGATTCCGAAGGTCCGGGCTGCGACGCGGGCGATCCCGTCGGTGTCCGGGCCGTGGATCAGGATCCGGTCCCGGCGCACCTCTACCTCGTGTACGAGCCCCGACGCCGCGAGGGCCTTTTCCAGATTCCGCCTTAGCGTCTCCATGAATATCCGCTTGACGCCCTCGCTCTTGAGGAACAACTCTCCGAATCGCACCAGCACCGTGCCCATCTACCTGCCTCCAATCGTGATCTCGTCAAAGCCGAGCGCCCTTATCCGCGGGAATAACGCCCGTGCACTATCCTCAAAGCCCTCCGGCACCTCGATTCTCGCCGAGCGCCCTTCGGCCCTGACCCGAACCCTTCCCGGCACCTCCTCCCTGAGGACGGCCTCGGCCGTAGCGATCTGCCGGAGCGCCGCCGGCGTCACCTCCGCGCCTTCGGACAGGCGGGTGGCAAGGCATGAAGAGGAGGGGCGGACCGGGATCCCCCACGCCCGTGCAAGAGCGACGATCTCCTCCTTCCCGATCCCGCAGGCCGCAAACGGGCTGACGATACCGAGTTCTCGCAGGGCCCGGACGCCCGGGCGGTCGCCTGGATCGTCGCCGGCATGCGTGCCGTCCGCAACGAAGGCATAGCCGTTCTCCCGTGCCCATCCGACGACCTCCTCCATCATCCGCCGCTTGCAGACATAACAGCGGTCAGGTGCATTGAACCGCACCGCTTCGACGGCGAGCATCTCGACGTGCAGGACGGTGTGTTCGACACCGAGCGCCGCCGCCACGCCTGCGGCCAGTGCCGCCTCGCCCGGAGGGACGAGCCCGGTCTCCACCGTCACCGCCGTCACCTTTGCCCCTGCGCTGACCGCGGCCGCCAGCAGTACGGCGCTGTCGGTCCCCCCGGAGAGGGCGACGACCAGCGGGGCGTGAGCAGCAAGATATGCCCGGAGGCATTCGGGGAACATTGCCGTTGTATGAGTGCTGTGATCAGAAGAAGGTTGGTCACGCACCCTTCAGGCTCGCGAGATACCGCTCTACGGCCTCTCTGGCGGTCACCTTCGGGACATACACGAGGTCGACCCCTTCCTCTCTGAAGATCTCCTCTCCGTGGGGGCCGAAGTGACCGGCGGCAACGGCGTCCACCGCCTCTTCCAGCACCTGCTCGGCGGCGGCGATCCCTGCGCCGTGCGCCGCCCGTCTTCCGCCGTTTGCCACGACCCGGACGGCGCCGATCTCCTCTCCCTTGATCTCGACGAGGGTGAAGGTCTCGCCCCGCCCGAAGTCCGTGGCCACAACCGCATCAAGCCCCCCCTCCCCGTCGGTGGCGACTGCAATCTTCATGCGTACCTCATTTCTGTCCATCGGATAAAGCGGTTGTGCCGCCGGAAGCCCGGGAATGTCCCCCCTGCTCGCTGTTCCCTATAGAAAATTCTTTAATTCGAGGTATTCAATCTCTATGACAATGGCGAAGAAGAGCGCAAAAGAACAGGAGCCGATGAAGTTATTCTATATTTTTTACAGCGAAGAACGCTGGAGTAACTGGCTTTCCTCCCTCAGGGAGGCGGACTTCGAGGGCGATCCCGAGGCGGAAGAGATGCCGCCGGGCTTTCAGACCCTCCAGAGTTTTGTCGAGGACATCACCATCTCGGTGCTGAAGATCGTCAAACTCTACCAGAACGAGAGGTTTTCAAAGGAGGACGCCCTCGAAAAGCTCGGTGTCGTCGAGGGGATCGTGATGAAGGAACTCCCTGAGGACGACGACCTCGCGGAGATCGTCGGCGGGGTGCAGATCTCGCTGCTTGTGCTCTTTGCCTCGTGCCGCTCCTTCCTCGAGGGCGACTATGAGGGCGACGCCAAAGCGCTGGTGAAGGACGGCAGGAAGGTTGCCGGGGACGACCTCGAGGCGACGCTTGCATTGGCGGCGAAACTCGGCGCCCAGATCATCGACGGCGGCAAGTGGAGCGCCACCTACCTCAAGAGTAAGGACGAACCGACGATCTTCGACGAGTGGCTCGCCGAGATCGAAACGATGTCTGAGGCAGTCGCCTCCCTGAAGAAGTTCGACGAAGAGCCCGGTGAAGTATAGTGATCGCGGATCGGGCCAGGTTCAGATCCTCCCGCAAGATCGAGAGGGTCACCGGCCTTCGCCTCCCTGACCGGGTCTTCAATACCGCCTTTCTCGAAGCCGTCGCCCCGGCGATGGGAAACCGTTCCCTCGACGCCCATGTGAGGGAGCAGCTCCTCAATATCCACCGCGATTTTCTCGCCTGCAAATGCCGGGACAACCCGAACTGCGGCTGTCCCGAGAGGAAGTTTGCGAAGACGATCGTTGAATACAGGGAGACCGGCCTCGACCACCGGCAGATCGCAGAGACGATCCTGGAGGAGTACGGGATCGAGGTGTTTCCCGCCGATCTTCTTTCGTTTCTTGAAGAATCGGTTCATGTGCTCGAGGTGATCAGGGAGGTGGCCAGGATCGAGGGCCGGACTGACCTGATGAAGGAGACGGACCGGCACATCAGGGAGGTGGAGCGGTGATCGCCGCTCCTATCACCCCCCAAAATATTCTCTGATCACTCTTCGAATCTCTGCCGCTGCCTCCCCTTTCCCGAAGACATCAGACCTCTTTTCGTCCGGCACAAACCCACGAGCGGCCCGCACGATCGCCTCGCGGTCGCTTCCCACCAGCACGTTCCAGCCGTCCTGTACGGTCTCGACCCACTCGGTCGTCTCCCGGAGGGTGATGCAGGGGACGCCGAGGACGTAAGCCTCCTTCTGGACACCGCCCGAGTCGGTGAGGATCGTCGTTGCGCCGCTTTCGAGGGCGAGCATCTCCAGGTAGCCGACCGGCGGGATGATCCTGATCCTCTCTTTGGCCTCCTCGTACAGTCCGGTGTTCTTGAGCATCTTCTCGGTGCGGGGATGGCAGGGGAGGACGACGTCGCCGATGTCGCCGAGCGCCCTGATGATCGAGGCGAGCCGCGCGGGGTTGTCGGTGTTCTCGGCGCGGTGGACAGTGGCGAGGCGGTAATGGCCTCTCTCAAGCCCGAGGTCGGCGAGGGCCGAGGATGCCCGCGCCACCTCCGCGTGCTCGAGGAGGGCGTCGACCATCACGTCGCCGGTGAGGTGGACGCCGGTGGTGATCCCCTCCCTTTTCAGGTTCTCCACTGCCGTCTCCGTGGGGCAGAGGAGGAGATCTGAGCAGTGATCGGTGAGCACCCGGTTTACCTCCTCGGGCATCCCCCGATCGAAGCTCCGCAGGCCGGCTTCGATGTGCGCCACGGGCACATGGAGTTTTGTCGCTGCCAGGGCGCCTGCGAGGGTGGAGTTGGTGTCGCCGTAGACGAGGACGAGGTCGGGCTCCTCCTGCAGGATCAATTCCTCAATTCCGGCGAGCATCGCCCCGGTCTGCCGGCCGTGGGTGCCCGAGCCGATGCCGAGGTTGTGGTCGGGCCGCGGGATCTTGAGTTCCTCGAAGAAGAGGTCCGACATCTCCCGGTCGTAGTGCTGGCCGGTGTGGACGAGGATCTCCTCGTGCTCTTTTCTGAGTTCCCTGGAGACGGGTGCGCACTTGATGAACTGCGGGCGGGCCCCAACGATGGTGAGAATCTTCATTGGTATGAGTGGTTGGGTGAAAAGATGATGAGATTTGCGGCGTCTACAGCCACCTCGGCCACGGCACCCCGAGTTGTACCACAAGATCCCTGATCTCGTCGTGGAGGCCGGTATCCGCCTTCAGGAGCATGAAGCCATAGACGATCCCCCCGAGGGCGACGGCGCCGAGGACGAGGAAGACGTTCGTGAGTGGGATTGTGAGGCGGTAGAGCAGGATCACCACGGCCATCGCTCCGGCTGCGAGGAGGATGTGGAGGGTGGGGCCGCGTTCGAGCCGCACCGGGATCTGCCGTGCGAGGTAGTGGCGGGCGATCGCCACGTTGACGAGCATCGTGATCAGTGTGGCGATCGCTGCCCCGACGATCCCGATCAGGGGAATGAGGAGGAGGTCGAGGAGGATGTTCACGACCGCCGCCGTGCCGGTGGCATAGAAGGACTCTCTGGGCCGATCGATCG
>Ga0209269_1000542_pt1 | contig 34054 bp, 32 predicted proteins | sample MTBAKMMethaMetaG_FD_187455 | JGI IMG/M metagenome (GOLD analysis project Ga0209269, IMG submission 187455) | Enrichment culture microbial communities from Arthur Kill intertidal strait, New Jersey, USA, that are MTBE-degrading - MTBE-AKM (Arthur... | ecosystem: Environmental > Aquatic > Marine >... | reverse complement strand
GGATCGCTTGGGGCCAACTTTCCCTGGGTGATCCGCGCGATCAAGGAGATGGCGGAAAAACCGGTCAGTGCTGCTATTGGTGATTTTGACTATAAACCCGGATGTGCCTCCCTTGCAGCCTACGGGGCGGCCTGCGCCGGTGCTGATTTTATCAAGGTCGGACTCATGTTCGACGGCAGAGACAGGGCCTTCGACCTCGCCAGAGCGGTTGTCAGGGCGGTCAAGGATGATTTTCCGGAAAAGACCGTTGTTATCGCAGCATATTCCGACTATGAGCGCCTTGGCACGATATCCCCCTTCACCGCCGCGGAGGCGGCAGCAGAAGCCGGCGCGGACGTCGCCATGATCGATACCGGTATGAAAGATGGCAAAAGCACCTTCGAATTCATGGACGCCGAAACGCTCGCCTCCTACACCGAGGAGAACCGGAGCCTGGGGCTTGCAACCGCCCTTGCAGGATCCCTGAAGTTCGAGGATCTCTCCGTCCTCAGGACCATCGACCCGGAGATCATCGGCGTCAGGGGCATGGTCTGCGGTGGCGACCGGAGCTGCGTCATCCGTCCGGAACTGGTGGAAAAAGCGCTTGCGATGCTCAGGTGATCATGATGTATGCGGAAAAACTCACTATCCCGACGGCTCTCACCTTCGACGACGTCCTGCTCGTCCCCGCCGCCTCCTATGTAGAGCCGAGCGACGCCGATGTTCATTCGGTCTTCTCAAAGAACATCCCGCTGAACATTCCCCTCGTCTCCTCGGCGATGGACACCGTGACCGAGGCAGGGATGGCGATCGCCATCGCCCGTCTCGGCGGTATCGGCGTCATTCACCGGAACATGCGGCCGGAACGTTCGGTGGACGAGGTGATCAGGGTGAAGCGTGCCGAAGACCTGATCGAGCGCGAGGTGCTCTCGGTCGGCCCTGAAACCACGCTCTCCGAGGTGGAGGAACTGATGAACAAGCACGGCATCGGTGGCGTCCCGGTGATCGAGGATAAAAAACTGATCGGTATCGTCTCCCGTCGCGATATCAGGGCGATCGTCCACCGGCGCGGGAAGGAACCGATCCGCACGATCATGACCCAGTCTCCGATCACGGCACAGGAGGACGTCACGGCCGAGGCAGCGCTCGAAACGATGTATGCAAACAAGGTCGAGCGCCTCCCGGTAACGAACGGCGACGGCCGCCTTCTCGGGATCATCACGATGCAGGACATCCTGGAGAAGCGCTCCTATCCACTCGCCAACCGCGACGCGAAGGGCAGCCTCCGCGTCGCCGCCGCCGTCGGCCCCTTTGACTTTGAAAGAGCGGTAATGCTCGACGAGGCAGGTGTCGACGCCCTGGTGGTGGACTGTGCCCACGGCCACAATATGCATGTGGTGAAGGCCGTGCGCGAGATCAAGGGGAGCGTGAAGGCCGACGTGGTCGCCGGCAACATCGCCACCTCAGAAGCGGCCATGGAACTTGCAGACACCGTTGACGGGCTGAAGGTCGGGATCGGGCCGGGCTCGATCTGCACTACGCGGATCGTCGCCGGTGTCGGCGTCCCGCAGGTGACGGCGATCGCGAGCGTCGCCGACGTCGCCGCCCCGCTCGGTATTCCGGTGATCGCCGACGGCGGTGTCCGTTATTCGGGCGATATCGCGAAGGCGATCGCCGCCGGTGCCAATTCAGTGATGATGGGTAGCCTGCTGGCCGGGACCGACGAAGCGCCAGGGCGGATCATCGCGATCCAGGGGCGCAAGTACAAACAGTACCGCGGGATGGGCTCTCTCGGGGTGATGAGCCACGGCGAGTCCTCTGACCGTTACTTCCAGAAGAAGGGGATCGGCAGGACAAAATACGTGCCCGAGGGTGTGGAGGGGGCTATTCCCTACGTCGGGAATGTTTCCGATGTCATCTATCAACTTGTGGGCGGCCTGAAGTCCGCGATGGGCTACACCGGATCGGCCACGATCGACGTCCTGCGGACGAACGGCAAATTCGTGCGGATTACCGCGGCCGGCATGGGCGAGTCGCACCCGCACAATATTCTCATCACCGACGAGGCCCCGAACTATCGGTTGATGGGGTGACCTCTCTCTTTTTATAGTGATATCACTAACATTAGGTAAAGATGTTTGATGATGGCGAGACCTCCCGTCTCCTTGACATCCTCGGCAACCGGAACAGGAGGCGGATCATTGATCTTCTCAGGCAGAAGCCCTGTTTTGTCACCGAGATATCGGAAAAGCTGATGATCTCGCCGAAGGCCGTTATAGAGCATCTCCAGATGATGGAGCAGGAGCAGATCCTCTCCTCGTTCCATGACAACCGGCGGCGGAAATACTACAGTCTTACGCGCGAGATCAGGGTCGACATCCGTTATGGTGAGGGAGGCGCCTTTCCGGTCGTGCAACCAGACAGGACCCGCGAGATGAAATACCTCGCCGCTCTTTTGATGCTTGCCCGAATGCTCCGGACACGGGACACGCTCATCGCCAACCTCGAGGAGATCGAGCGGGATATCGATGCACGGATGAACGAGGTCGTCAGGTACAGCAGGGATCTTCTCTCCAGCGAGGCGGAGATGGACCTTGTGCTGGCGCTCGCCCACTGCACCCTCTCCCTCCGTGACCTTGAGGATTACACCGGCCTTGAAGCCAGGCCCGTGGAGCAGATGCTTCAGGATCTCATTGTAAAAGGTATTGTCGAACAGAACGGAAACCAGTACATGCTGCGTGGTCCCTATGCCGAACAACCCCTATGACGAAATATTGCGGAGCATCGCAAAGATCCTTGAAGACGTCCTCGGTGAGAATGGGGAGCCGCCCCGTATCATCGGGTGCGCGATCTTTGCCTGCGGCGGTTCTTCTGATCTCGGCCCGGGACAGGAGGACGCCGGACCGGGCTTCTCGTATGAGGTGACCGAGAGCGAGCAGTGCGTCTATATTACTGCCCGGGTGTCGCCGGCGTGTGAGGGGCAGGCGTCGGTTGCGTTCGAGCCGAGGGCCGTAATCTTAAAGATCGGCGACCGTGAGGAGACGATCGACCTCGACGACGAGATCGATGCCGGGGAGAGTTCGATCTCGGTGAATCACGGCGTGCTCGATGTGGTGTGCATGAAAATATAGGGAGAGAGCGTTTTCTCTCTGTAATGCCTCATTTTTTGCAGTCACGACCTTTGAGCATCTGGTCGTTCTTTCAGGGCTACCGTTCGGGCTGGCCCTCGTAGATCTCCAGACCGCCGGCCGAATAGATCTCGTCGGCGGCATCTGCGCTCAGAGAGAGCAACTGGATGTTCTGTTCGGTTGGCATGAAGGGGTAGAGAGCGTTCATCTCTCCGAATTTCAGGTTATACTCCTGGAGTTGTTTAGTGCGCAGTATGGTGAAGCCCTCTATCTCCGGAATGGCGGTGATGGTGGGCAGGGGGCTGCTCTGATAATAGGGCAGACCCAGTGTCTCTGTAATCTCGGCCTGTCGCTGAATAAAATACCTGCTCGTGTAGTAGTCGGAAGATAATGTCGATCCGTAGGGGACATTCTCAAAAACAAATTCGAATCCTCCATGTTCTTCTGAAGTAAAGTATAATCGCTGGCTGCCGGCTTCTTCTGTAAGGACAATGCCAGAGAGGGAGAATAGCGCAAAAACTATGAGTGCAAGCAGGATAGTCGATCTTATCACCTTTTTGCCGGCATTGCTCTTTCCCTGATGAGAATACATCAGCAGAAATCCGGATGCCATGACAAGGGCCATTATGGGGCTCAATAATATCTTGAACCTGTCGATCCTGAATAGATGAGCAAATGTTTCTGAGGCAAAGAGGGGGTTTGGCAGGTAGAATATCAATGTTATTAATGAAAACAGTCCTAAAACAGCAATATATTTTGGTTTCTGCCACCATATCAAATAAATTAATCCAATTATGGCAAATACGGCGAATATGCTGGTTGGGATATTATTGTACAGGTATGTCAGCACAACCTGATCCTGACTCATTGTGGGATCTGATAGGACGGTATGTTTTACTTCAAACTCAAAGAAGTCGATATTCCAACGTGCCCTCCCGAACAATGCCAGAAACTGAAGCGCAGAGTAGCCCCAGTATCCGAGGAACAGGACGCAGATATACAGGACAAATATCGTTGAGAGATATTTCTGGTCTGCAACAATGTACTCGCAGATCATGAGAACAAGCAGAAGGATCACAATCAGGATGGTTGAGACCTGATGCACGAGGATAATAAATACTGCCATTATAACTGCCAGCCCCTGAAAGATATGTCTGTTCTCATTCGCAGTGCCCATCTTGAAGAGCAAGTAGAGCAGAACGACGAACCCGACAAAGGCTGAACTCCTTGTTATCATCTGCACCCCTTCGGAGAGCACGATGCCCGTCATGGAAAAGATCAGGCACGTAAACAGGGAGAGGCGGGGGTTGCCGGTTATACCGGCGAACATCTGATAGATGATAAAGACCGTCACCGCATAGAGGGGGCAGGTGGCAAGAAACAGCGCCTGCTGAACAGGCAGGTTCAGTATGTGGGCACATTCTGCAATGAAGATATGGTAGAGGGGAAACGAGGAGTACGAAGGGGAGAGGTCGAGGGGAATGCTGTGTCCCGACAGATAGGTCACGCTGGCCATGAAAATATGGCCCATGACGTCGGTGGTACTGAAGAATAGTGGATAGGTGAGGGTGATCCCGTAGATGATGTTCATCATGGTGAGGATGATTCCGCACAAGGTGACGGGGACACTAACTGTACGTGAAAATATGCCGACGAACAATATCAAAAATAATCCCATTATTGTCAGGAGATAGTAATGCCGATCGATTCCTGCAAGGAGCAGGACGATCGATATCGCATATGTTGCCGCATAGAGTCTGTGCAATGTGGCTGGAGCTGTATGGAAGAAGAAGTTATCATTCTTGATGTCATGAGGATTTCTGAAGAGGTGTGTCATCAAGGCTGCGGCGATCACAAAAGGAATCCCTATCGACAGGCCCCTGACCGAGTAGTCCCATCGTGAGATGACGATTCCTCCAAAAAAAAATCCTCCTACAATGGCAATGAATAGGAAAAATGGAAGGCATTTGGCAAATCTTTTCAGGGATGATGAATACATCTTAAAATATATTGTGCATGCCATTAAATAATACCTTGGCACAGATGCCAGGAAAGGCAGTAAGTGCACTCTATTATCAGGTATGTGACAATAATGTCAGCAGACAATCGTACCTCACGGGACAGGCAGGCATCGACATTTGCCGGCGATATTTTTAAACTTGTCAGTGGAACGACAGCTTCTCAGGCCATCGTTATTCTCGCCTCTCCTGTTCTCACCCGCATTTATGGCCCTGAGGCATTCGGTCTGCTCTCTCTCTTCACCTCGGCCACCGCCATCATTGCGGTGATCGTCTGTATGCGCTATGAAATGGCAATCATGCTACCCGAATCAGACCAGGAAGCTGCGAATCTCCTGGCGGGGAGCCTTCTCGTCACCTGCTTGGTCTCTGGGCTCACCCTCTTTGTTGTTACATTGAACAGCGATCTCGTTGTCGGGTTAATGAAAACCCCAGATATGGCCAGGTATCTCTGGCTTGTGACGCCAGCAGTTTTTTTCAGCGGGGTCTTTCTCTCCTTGAACTACTGGAACTCGAGAACGAAACATTTTGGGAGACTATCTGTTGCAACTGTGACAAGCAAGGCACTGGCGACAGGCACCCAGCTGGCAGCAGGCGCCGCCGGGTATGCCACCGGCGGGAGCCTCATTGCAGCAAGTGTGTTTGGTCAGATCGTTGCCACAATCGGACTTGCCGGACAGATCTTGCGTGACGACCGAGATATTTTCTCTACGATTAGAAAAAAGGACATCTATCTCGGATTTATCAGATATAAGAGATTTCCATTGATCGACACCTGGTCGGCGTTGTTGAATACTCTCTCCTGGCAGCTCCCGATATTTCTTCTTGCATTCTATTTTTCTCCGGCTGTGGTGGGTTTATATGCTCTCGGTATGCGCATGCTCCAGTTTCCGATGAGTCTCATAGGAAAGGCGATCTCGCAGGTCTTTTTCCAGAGGGCTGCCGAGGTTCGCTCTGATGAACGGTTCCCTCTTTTTGTGACGCATGTGTTTCGGATGCTGATCATTACAGGAATGTTTCCTATTCTTCTGGTCACCGTGATTGGGAGCGATATATTCAGTGTGCTTTTTGGCGAATTGTGGGTTGAAGCCGGATTTTATGCTCAGATTTTGAGTATCTGGGCCTTCGTGTGGTTTATATCGTCCCCTCTCAGCACGCTCTATGTGGTCTTTGAAAAGCAGGACTTCGGCCTTGCCTACAATCTGCTGAATATGATCTCGCGTCTCATCTCCCTGATTGCGGGAGGATTGTTGGGCAGTCCGGTCCTGGCGTTGATTTTTTTTTCTTTATCCGGGATCTTCACCTATGGCTATCTCTGCTGGACTATGCTGGCCCTCTCGAAGGTGAAGTGGTCTGTCGTTTCTGCGATATTGTCAAAAAATCTGGCGCTCTTTATGCCGACCGGGATCGTCCTGCTCTATTTGAAATATCTTGATCTCGGCTCGGTGGTGCTGGTCCTGGTCGGATCTGTGTCCTGCGCCCTTTATTACCTCTACCTGATCGCAACAGACCCACAGATCCAGAATGTTTTGATCTCCTTCGGAGCAAAAAAACGGTTGCCGTTTCTGTTCAGGCTCCGTTGATGGTTCACCGGCCTGCCACTCCGCCCTCGATCCAGCGCATCGTCTCTGAAATACCTTCTTCAACCCCGTAATCTGGTTTCCAGCCGAGCACTTCTCCGGCCCGCGAGATATCTGCGAGAGAGTGACGGATGTCGCCTGCCCTGGACGGTCCGTGATGGATCGCCACCTCGCGTCCGGCCGCCCGCATCATCGTTCTGGCAAGGGTGTTCAGGTCGGTCTGTTCGCCGCGGGCGATGTTGAAGACCCCTTCTGCACCCGAGGCCATCGCACGGAGATTTGCCTGCACGACATCCCTGACATAGACGAAGTCCCTAGTCTGGCCGCCGTCGCCGTGGATGGTGATGGGCTCGCCCTGCAGGATCCTGGCGGCGAAGATCGAGATCACGCCTGAGTACGGCGAGGAGGGGTCCTGCCGGGGTCCGAAGACGTTGAAATAGCGTAGGCAGACGGTAGAAAGACCGTAAAGCCTTGAAAAGACGGTTGCGTAATGTTCGTCCGAGAGTTTCTGGGCGGCGTAGGGTGAGAGAAGGTCGGGTGCCATCTCCTCCCTCTTCGGGAGTTCGGGGTTTTCGCCGTAGACCGCCGCGGACGAAGCCATCACGACCTTCCGGACGCCGCAATCTCTTGCGGCGATGAGGGCGTTGAGGGTTCCAGTCAGGTTTACAGCGTGCGTTAAAATGGGGTCTTCGACCGATCGCGGCACAGATGCGATCGCCGCCTGGTGGAAGACGCCGTCGGCACCGGCAAAGATCTCCTGAAGGAGGGGGAGATCAGTGATGCTCCCTTCGACGAACTCGCAGTCGATCCCGCGGAGGTTTTCGCGGTGCCCTGACGAGAGGTCGTCGATTACGACGACCTCGTGCTCTCCTGAGAGTGCCTCAGAAATATGGGAGCCGATGAACCCGGCTCCGCCGGTGACGATGTAGCGCATAGGAATGGGTGAATAGTGGAGAGGGGATGAAGATATGCCTGTCGCTTTACGCGGGTGGACGAGAGTAGTGAAGATTGCTGTTCTGATCCGCAAAAATGAGCGAAGAGCCAATAAAGCAGATTTATTCTGTTGAGTGCAATGGCCATATGTGTCAATTAATTATGGAAATTTAAATAAATGATGATCTATATTCAAACTGGTTATTGATAATATCTATGATGAGATTATTGTATATTTGCAGATGTTGTAGTTCTCTAAACACAGGTATAAATAAAAAAATATCAGCACAAGTTGATAATCTGGTAAAACAAGGAGTAAATGCCACCATAATTTCTATTTGCGCAGAGAATAATCACCAAAAATTAAATCAAAGAATCCAACAGATTCAAATATTGGGAAATGAACTCCCTTCGGGAGTAATTGGTAAAATTAAACGGGAGTTTCAAATTAACAAAGTTATTAATGACATTATTAGGACATCTAACGACTGCGATATAATCTATCTACGAATTCGCTACCCCTCTTTACAATTATATAAGATGTTTTCCCAACCGAGAAAATGTAAAATCGTCATCGAATATCAAGCAATTGAGCCTCGTGAATATCGCTTGAAAAAAAAATATTGGTATCTGCCAATGGACGTTTTATTTGGTAGTTCTATACGAAAGTATACTGATGCAATTGTCGGCGTCACAAACGAAATCACACAATACCAGTTAAAACGTTCCGGCGATCCAAATAAACCCCATATCACCATAGGAAACGGATTTGATGTTGCTTCAGTCCCTATCCGCACTTCCCCTCCATATGGGGGTCAGGAACTGCATCTTCTCTGTGTTGCGATTTTCCATCGCGCCCATGGTCTGGATCGTTTGTTACATGGAATATCTGCATATGCTGACTCTAAAAAAATTGTTCTGCACCTTGTTGGTAATGGTGATGAAATAAACAATCTTCTGTACTTGGCGAAAAGACTTGGAATCTCTGATAATGTTGTCTATCATGGATTCTTGAAAGAAAGATTACTTGATGATATTTTTAATTTATGCCATGTAGGTATCGGAACCTTGGGTCTTCATCGTAATGGTCTTAGTGAGGGATCGATACTTAAGGCGAGAGAGTACTGCGCAAGAGGAATCCCCTTTTTATATGATGCTTTTGATCATGACTTTCCCCCTGATTTCCCCTACATATTCCAGCTTCCTGCCGATGAAAGCCCGATTGACATTGGACAGGTTATCGCCTTTGCAGAGGATGTTCTCGCCGAACCCGAACACCCCCGGCAGATGCGTCGCTACGCTGCGGAGCACCTCGACTGGTCGGTGAAGATGAAGAAACTCAAGGATTTCCTCGAGACGCTGGGGTAGGGGAAAACGAAAATGACAGTGTCCCAGAAACCAACAGATCTCTGTACGCTATAGGAGAACTGGGGTTCTTGGAGGCACCGTGTTGTCTGGTGCAGGGTAGCAGGGAGATATGTCTTCGGAGGCGTTGAGGGAACGGGAAAACCCCGCCCGAACAGGCGCTGGGTCATTGACCGAAGATTTCGTTTCCGAAGTGACATTCCTCAGAATGCCACTCTCGCACTTCCAGTACAACTCAACGAGGAATGGATCACTGAAAAGAAGGCATTTGACGATGGATGAGGTATGATTGGACAAGGAGACAGGTTTCAAGCGTGTTACGGTAAAACTGAAGCACCACCGATCTCATACTTAAACCTTGGAATACACCCCCCTGATCTCCTTTGCGATATTCTCCCATGTAAAACGCTCTGCATACGCGAGGATCTTCTCCCGGTCCCACTTTCTATGCAACGCCATCAGGATCTTCTTCGCCAGGTCATCGGGATCTGTGGGCTCGGCTAGCAGGCCATACTCATCAGAAATAACGATCTCCTCACTCCCGCCATTCCGTGTCGCAACAACGGGTTTCCCACATGCCATGGCCTCGATTTGAACGACCCCGAAACTCTCCCTCAGACTTGGCAGGACAAAGAGATCACAGGCATTCATCCAGAGTGGGATCTCATCGTGCTGCTTTCCGCCGGTGAGCATGACGTAGTCTTCAAGTCCGAGTGAGTGGATCTGGTGTTCAAGGGTAGTGCGGAGCTTCCCGGCACCGATTATGATGCAGAGAGTATCTTTTCGGTTAGTTATGATTTGAGAAATCGCTTCGATGAGGTACCTATGTCCTTTTACTTCACTGTATAAATTTCCGACATTTAGAATTAATTTCTTATCTTGAGGTAATTTTAGTAATTTCCTACATTTTTGGATGTCTATAGGATGGAACTTTTTGCTATCGTAACCGTTTGGAATTGAGATTACATTTTGAAGTGGAATACGCACATGACTAAACGCTGATATGTCACTCTGCTTAACGCGAATTATTTTATCCGCCTTGTTCCATGTGTTTATGAAGATCCGATCCTTTGTTTCGATTGCCTTCTTAACAGTATTTGAGGTGTGCTCGGTAATGACGACGGGAACGGAATAATTTTGCTTTAATTTCACTCCAACAGCTCCGGATGGCCAGGTAAAATGGGCGTGGATCAAGTCAAAATTTAAGTGTTCTTTTTCTATCAGGGATCTGATGGCCCTTGCTTCAAGGCACACCCACATCGATCTCCCATAATGCCAGAAAAGGGGATTGTTGATATATTTCGGGAAGAATGCTTGGACATTTTCAAATTGGTAATTGAAATGCTTGGTTTTCCGTAAATACCCCATGCCATAGGCTATAGGTGACACCACATAGACATTGTCAAAATAACTTTTCAGATGTTTTACCTGCTCTTTAACAAAAATGCCGCCAACAAAGGTATTATCCTGGTTTGGAAAATTGTTGCAGATTACGAGCAGATTTTCTTCAGACATGCAAGACCTCATTTATGATAAATTTATACTTTCCTGCGCCTGTCCTCTCAATCTTATCTATGTATTTGAACTCGATATCCCAGCCAGGGCTTCTTTTTTTGACAATTTCTCGAATAAGATCTAATTGTTTCTCATCAAAGCCATCTTCTGGAACAATTTTGACGACAATTTTTTTCAGAGTCTTTTGAATTACCTGGTATTCTTTGATCCCCTTGCCATAATCCCAGAAGATATAAAGGAAGAACCAGCCATGGATATTTTTCCCTTCTGGGGTAAAAAGTACGTCTGTAGTTCTACCAACAATCTCTTTCAATAATCGGTATCCGCGTCCACATCCACACACATCATCTATTATGTTACCATCATCCCCGGAGGTGTACCTAATAAATGGCATGGCATAATTCTGCAAACTTGTTGCAAGAATTTGTCCCCTACCACAGTCCATTTGGTGATTTTCCTTATCTACGACTTCCATCACACTTCGTTCAGTGTCGATATGCAGCCCGGCATGCTCTGAGCACTCATAGGCACTTATGCCACCATCGTTCAGGCCGTACCCATCATAGACCTCACAACCGAATACCTCTGAGATCTTTGTCCGCATATACGGGAAGAGGTTATCAGACGTTGTGAATACAGCGATGGGGGAATGGATGCCGAGATCATTCTCCTCGATCCATTTCGCAAAGAAATGGATCGAAGAGGCATAACCCCTGATGAATTTGGGCTTGAAGGCGTTGATGGTTCGGACATATTCACGCATCTCATCCTCACCCATATCAAAGGAGGAGATTTTTTTGAGATTTCGTATTTTTTCCTGAATAAAGGTGGCTAATCTAGATTTTGTATCAAAGCCAAGAGAAGATCCCGCGATGAAAACCATTCTGTCTCCCAACTTGTAGCCTCCGTACCCCCACCCCCGGTAGAGAAGTGCCCCGCTAAGAAAACGGTCATGCTGTGATAACCTGTAGGTAAAAGGTGTTCCTGTTGTTCCCCCCGTTGCAGGGTTATAGTATTTTATCTCAGAAAGGTTGACAGGCTTGAATTCCTCCCAGTGTTGCTTGATGATATCTTTGGTAAGGATGGGGAGTTTTTCCAGATCTTCGATAGAGTTTAGATCTTTCGGTTGCAGTTTCAGGGATTTAAACAGATCATGATAATATGGCACATTTTCGTAACAGAATGTGATCATGTGGCTCAGTTGCTTCTCCTGTTCCTCCTTCAACTCTTTGTAAGGCCGCCACTGACATTTAACAAGTCGTTGATGGTCTGAATAAAACCCTGAATGCCTAATTTCATGTGCAAGGATGAATAACTGCTTATTGAGCATTTTTATTCCCTTTCCTGATCCCCGGATGCACAATTCTCTCTTCACTCGCGAATAGATTCTTTCCGTCCACAACTACCGATGAGATCATGAGCCCCATCACCGTTGCCGCAGAGATCCCTCGGAACACGTCATGGTCCACGAGGAAGATCGTACACCCCCCTTGAGAGTGTGCCTCCTCGACGATCTTGATGACCAGGAACCCCCCAAGGGGTCTTTGATGTTTCTCTTGTAGGCGGGTCATTACGGCGACTTTCGCACCGTAGAGACGCTTGCCGACCTTTTTGAGGATCCGTTCGGTGAGGTTGACAACGTGCATCTTCATGAGCTTGTTGATCTCGCTGGAAGTCTCGATGAAGACGTGTGATCTCGTGGCAGCGCCAGGGAAGAACGGATGGCCTGCAGATCGGGAGATCATCCTGCACCAGCGGAGACCGAGGCACAGGCGTACTGCACCTCGGGGTGCTCCTTCATCTCTGCAAAACTCCGGGGATAGTTTTCGATGAGCCAGACCATGAACGCGGTCACGTCGATCTTATCTTTCAGCAACTTTTCACGTTTGGCCTTCCAGTTTTCTTTGCTTGCAGAATCCTGGAGGATCTCTACTGCCCTGCCCAGTGCTGCACTGTCGTCGGTGAAACTATAAAGAAGATCATAGTTTTCTTCCAGTTCTATGAAATTTCCCATATCATTTTTACCAGCAAAAGAGTTGCATCGAATGGCAGGAGTTCCCAGTACCGCAGATTCTGTTGCCATAGTCTGAGAATCACAGAATAACAATTTTGCATAGAATAGCACATCATGAAGTTTTTCTGGAGATATTTTTATCTGGTAACGCTGGAGTGAGTGGGGCAGTGCTGCTTCACTGCTAATAAATACCTTTCCATATTTTTCTAATTCGTGAACAATTCCTTCTTTGTCCTTTAGACCATAATGTCCTGTGTCATGCCAGGCACGCCAGGAAACAAATCGTAAAAGAATAAAAGAATCATTTTCGGTTAATTCTAAATCTTTTAAGACCTGTTTATCGTTAGTAAAATATTTCGGATGTAAATATGCAATCTCTTTGAGGCCGTTATATCGAATGTGTTTAATACCCAAATTATTTCTAAAACTTGTGGGGGTGCAAATGACATTCACAAAAGGGTAAGTAAGATATTTATTGAGAGGTACTGGTTCGCTGTCATTAAATAATATCACGGGAGTATGCGAAATTCTCCCAACAAGTGCCACTGTTTCTCCGGGACCGCATATTAAATCAGGTTTGAATTCCTTTGTGATAAGATATAGGTTTTTCAACCGTTGTAAAAGTTCAACGGATAGCCCAATAAATCCAGACTTTTGTTTACTAATTTGTCGATATGGCAGATGATATTTTTTTAAAATATCAAGTAAAACTTCCTTGTCACGTGCAGAAAATAGCACACTATGTCCATGTTCTTGAAGTATTTTTGCAGCATTTTTATAGAAATGTACCTGCGCTGGATGACCCACATCGAACATTATTCGCATTTCACTCCTCCAATATCTTAACCACTTTCGCCGGCACTCCGACAGCCAGACAGTGTGCCGGGATGCTCTTCGTCACGACAGCACCCGTCCCTATGACCGAGTTCTCTCCGATCTCCACACCCTGGATCACGATGCAGCCTGGGGCCATCCATACACCACTCCCGATCATCACCGGCTGGACACTCCGCGGGTATTTGTCCCGGAGAGGGATGGACCCGCGAGAGTGGGCGCTGATGATGCACCGGTCGCCGATCTCCGCATAGTCGCCGATGGTGATGCAATCGGGGTGAATCCGGTCGAAGATCACATCGTAGCCGATGTACACGTTCTTGCCGATGTGGATCCCTCGCATGCTGTGGAACTTCACCCGCCAGGAAGGAATGGGGAAGTTCGAGGCTAGGCGCTCCAGCACCCAGTTCTTGAAAAATTTGAGCCCATAGATGAACTTGTTGTCCCTCGTGTGCTCGATTGTTTCATCGAATGCAATCTTGTCTCGCTTAGAAATCATGGCAGCACCTTAGTATGTATAGAATCCTTCACCCGACTTGTAGCCCCATTTCCCCTGGTCGACCATCTCGCGGAGCAAAGGCGCCGGCTCGAAGTGATCGTCCCCAAAACCGGTGTGCAGAACTTCCAGGATGGAAAGGCAGGTATCAAGCCCGATGAAGTCCGCAAGCTCAAAGGGGCCCATGGGATGATTCAGTCCGAGTTTTACTGCAGAGTCGATGTCCTCTTTGGTGGCGATCCCGTCACCCAGCAGACGGATCGCTTCATTGATCTGCGGCAGCAGCAGCCTGTTCACGATAAAGCCGGGACTATTTTTCACAATGATAGGCTGTTTTTTCAGATCATGCGTGAGGTTGATCGCAAACTCCTTTGTCGCATCAGAGGTTTTTGTACCTATGACCACCTCTATAAGGTCCATCCGGTGAATGGGGTTGAAGAAATGCAATCCGATAAACCGTTCAGGCCTGTCAGTCACCCCTGCCAGTGCATCGACGGACAGAGACGACGAATTCGTGGCAAATATCGTGGTGGATTTGCAGAACTTGGAGAGCTCCGAGAATACCTCTTTTTTGACCTCAAGATCCTCCTTCGAGGCTTCGATGATTATATCAACGCTATTTAGATCTGAATAATCGGTCGTTATGATGAGGCTTTCCAGGCATTTTTCGACCTCCTGCTCCTGGAGTTTCTTCGACAATTTCTTCTGGATTTTCGAGGTGATCCCTCCAATACTCCCCTGGGTCCGTGTCTTCAGGACTACCGGATACCCAATCTGCACCAGGTACTCTGCGATCTGGGTACCCATCAGGCCGGAGCCGATAACACCCACAGCATACCGGGAAACAGTGGCCACATCGAAATTTACCTCATCACCGATCTTGTAATGGTGATCAGATTTGCGGATGATCTTCTGGCCATTTTTATCTTCAAGCAGGTAAACAAAATACGGGACATTTTCATTACCTTTTGAAGGGATGTGGACCTTTGTGGAACTCAGTACCCTGTAGACAGACTCCTCGAGCTTGCTGGTTTCACCCCCGCAGAAGATACAGGTCTTCACCTCGTGGTTCCAGTATTTTTTACATTTATTGCAGTAGTGTGCCACGTCACCCCTCCAGAATTGTGATACCACAAGTTCCACCGATGCCGCCGATGTTCTGTGCAAGGCCAAACTCAGGATCATCAATCTGGCGTTTCCCGGCCTCCTGACGCAACTGGGTAACAATCTCACAGATCTGGGCCAGGCCCGTTGCACCGATGGGGTGACCGTCCGCCTTCAGGCCTCCGTCTGTATTCACCGGGATACGGCCTTTGAGTGTAATATCCCCATTTTCAATAAGTGATGGCCCCTGGCCGGGCTCGCATATCCCCAGATCCTCAAGCGCAATGAGCTCACTGATCGTGAAACAGTCATGGACCTCCAAAACACTGATATTCTTGGGCCCTATGCCTGCTTCTCCATATGCTTTCCTTGCAGCCACTTTAGTGGCTGAAAAAGAGGTAATATCCTTCCTTTCAGCAAGAGAGATAGAATCTGTTGCGATCTGGGTGCTGAGCAACGATATGTCACGGTCAGAATACTTCTGATTGGAGACAATGATCGCACCCGCGCCGTCGCTGATGGGACTGCAGTCAAAGAGGTTGAGGGGATCGGAAACCATTGGAGATTTCCTGATCATCTCATACGACACATCCTTGTGGTAAAAATGTGCCAGAGGGTTTAAATTTGCATTTTTATGGTTGATATAGGAAATTTTTTCGAGGGTTTCATGACCCATGCCATATTTATTCATATAGCATGCTGCGAGGAGTGCATATGCCGCCGGGAATATCAGACCATTATTCTTATCAAGATCGCAGTCCCCTGCCATCGCAATAGCTTCTGTCGATGGTATCAGGTTGTTCCCGGTCATTTTCTCCACCCCGATGATCATAACATTTTTACATTTACCCAGGCAGTAACTCGCCTGATTCAGGGCAACGCTGCTGGAAGCACATGCTGTTTCAATCCTGATAATAGGAATGTTCATCCCTGGAAGTAAAGAGGCAATCTGCGAATTCAGATGAAGTTGCCCGTTTAGAGGACCTCCAAGGAAATTGGAAACAAGTATCGCGTCGATATCGGTGATCTCCAGTGGACTATCATTGACGGCACCAAGCATCGCCTCATATGCAAGTTCAATCAACGATTTCGAGACCGATCCGAATTTTGTCCTCCCCGTGCCAGTAATATACATCTTATATTCTCCTACATCAATCCGTCTGGTAACTTCCTAACGTGCACCAACCCACGTCAGACAGTCTCTTCAAAAGATGTCTGATCCTCTTTTCAACTATTTCTCCTTTGATGAGCCAGTAAAAGGGTCTTTTATTACCGATAACTGGGAAGGGTTCAGTTGAAATATCGATAGGATGGAAGTAGAAAACCGTATGGCCCCTTTGAAGGCTCTGTCTCAAACCCCGATAGATAATATGAGAACCAAGAAACCTCAACATCGGCCCTCCACCGGTGGGGACTTTGAGACCGACATCATAGTAGGCCAATGGAAACTCAATAAAGTCCCGATAGGTATCTGGTTCCAGCTCGGAATATCTAGGAAAATAAGGAGCAGATGATACGCCCTTCAGTTCAGAATCAGACTTATTATAGAGTGAATTTACACATACTGACGAATCATAACTGAATCCTAATTCTTCTAGAATATCGATCATCCACCCGGCAATTAATGCATTTGGAGCGCGATAGCCTATTATCCGATCCCCTGAAAGTTTCTCCAGTTCTTTTTTGGCCTTTACCGTCGCCATTTTAAACTCTTCAGGGCTTATAAGAGGATCCTTTGTCCTGGGATCGATAGCACAGGAATGGTGCAGTCCATGACAGGCAATCTCATGGCCATGATCTACAATTGATTCCACAAGGCCGGGATAATGCACTATTACATCAGCCACAACGAAAAACGTGGCAGTGATCTGATGTTGATCTAGGATCTTCAGCACCCGCTCCGTTGGGAGTGTCAGATAATCGTAACGTTCATCCCATTTTTCAAAAAATTCTTCTACATCCTTGAATTGGGAGAAATTTGACCCACACACAGAAGGTATATGGTACCAATCCTCGATATCAATCGTTAGAGACGCACTACTGGTGGGGTTCATTTCACTCCTCGATCTAGCCATTTTAATGAATTTTTTGTTCGTTTTTCTCCGCCTGCATATCAAAGAACATTGCAAAGAACAGAAACTGCATCCCGAAGACAAACATCAGGAAAGAGAGCCCTCCATGCACAAACAGCACATTATAGCCCATCACGAACTTCTCCCAGAGGGTGATCAGGCCGCCGAGAATGCCGAGCGGCGTGAGCACGGCACCTGCAGCGTAGAAAAACACCAGCGGGTGGAAACTCATCTGGACGTACTTCGTCCTCAGGCGAAAGAGGAAGTTGTCGAGGAGGAGCTTTGAGACCCTGGGGATATAGGTGGAGTAGCGGATCTTCGATTTTTCTCTGCCGTAACGGGCCGGGATAGCGACGTCCCTGATGTTCATGTTGTGAATATTCAGCCAGACCAGGAGGTTGTTGCAGTAGCCATAACCCTGGTAGACCTCGGTGAGCGGGAGCTCTGAGAGGGCCCTCGCCGAGATCGCCGTGTAACCATTCTGTGGGTCCATCATCTGCCAGTAGCCCGAGGCGATCTTTGTCAGGAAGGTGAGGGCGGAGTTGCCGAAACTCCGCCACCCGGGCATCCCCTTCCGGTATGCATCGCTGATCAGGCGATTCCCTTTGGTATAGTCGGCTTTTCCCTCAACGATCGGGTCAAGGAGGGAGGGAAGGTAGTACGGATCCATCTGGTTGTCCCCGGCCATGACCGCCACGATGTCCATCCTGTCCTCGACGGCCTGCAAGTATCCTGAGGTTATCGCCGCCCCCACGCCTCGGTTCGGGCGGTGGTGGATCGGAACGACTCTGGCGTCGTACCTCGCATATGTGTCGATGATTACGCCTGTCCGGTCCTTTGAGCCATCGTCGACAACATACACCCGCGCCACATAGGGGGGGATAGAGCCCAGGGTCTCCCCGACGAGATCCTCCTCGTTGTACGCCGGAATAACCACGGCAACCCGTTTTCCGCGGTAATTCGGTTCCTCCACAACTGCACTGAGCGGCAGAGTTGTCTTCGGCGATTTCGCTGCTACAACCGCTGAGATCCCTGCGGCCATGGAGATCAGTGCTCCCCATTATAGATGACTGAATTCTCAAACAAAGATGCATCCCCCAGTATGCTCGTGAAATGCCGCCTTTATGGCGGTTGTATCACCACAATGTATTTTATGTGTGATATTCATATCAGTATATAATAGTTTTTGAACATTAACTTCTGATATTTATTTGAATACTGTTTGAATTGATCGGGAATTATATTGTCATAAATGCTTATATGTATAAAAACTTGAAAAAGTATTTTGGTGTAGCATCTGGGATTTATCTTTAAATGGGGTGCGATTTCCTGAAAATAAGTATTTATGTTTGTATAAATTCTCTCATAATTTCCCTGTTTGTGTGTGTCCGGGATATGGAGTGTTTTCTCGGCCACAGCGGAGACTATGGTTTCTGTGTCCTGCCTCCACCGCCGTTAATCGCTGGTGATCCCGACAGGTGGACTGCCGTACCATGGTCCCGGATCCTCCTGTACCGTCGGTGGTGAAGGAAAAACAGATCCTCGGTATTGGAGTGCGGGCGATATGATCCCAGCGAGGAAAGGAAAATATCCTGTTGAATGCCCCATTGCTGTTTTGAGGGACATATAATCGGATTAAGGGAGTGAAATACAGTGACGAGCTTTTTCCCCGTCAGTGAATCTTCTTTTTGATCCGCATTCATTCTTCCACAGGGGGGTGCTGTTTGCCGTGCGCCTCGCGGGCGTGAACGGCGATCTTCTGTTCAATGTCAAAGGCATTGTCTGCCTTTGCCTCAAATTTACAGTCGAACCCGGGATCTGCACATTTGAAAAACACCATGACCATCCCCCTGAAAAATACTATTTAGAATTGCTGGAGGATCCGGTTCGTTCAACTTTCGGTCTCATTGATGGCTCTCCTGTCAGAACCAATGATTCAGCCGGAAAATCATCGTGACCCGGGCTCTATCCACTCCGCTGGATCGCTGTCCGGACAGTTGATACAGAAAAAATGGGGGTGGAGAACATGGCAAAAGAAATGAATTATGCGCGAAAGAGAAGGCAATACACCTTCACTCTATCGGAAGAAGTATACGAATTTTTACATGGGCCTGTCGCGAATGCTTCCCGATTTATCGAATCTTTAATCCTGGTGGCTAAAACAGGAATTAACCCGGTTTTATTCACGATTTCTCAAAACGGGGGCAAAAAACCATGGGCCTGCCCGGACTCGAACCGGGGATCTTCGCCGTGTAAGGGCGACGTCATAACCAACTAGACCACAAGCCCTAAAATACCTTTTATTGTTGCACCTCGGATCATATATCTCTGTTGCTTTCCCGGTGCTCTCTCCGACGACGCCGTGGCCCCCTCTATCCGAAACGCCTGACCCGCCCGACCATCGTCTCATCGATACTCTAAAGGTACGGGGGGCATCGGCCCCTGCCGGAGTTGGCAATCTTTCCCTCAGGATCAGCGCTTTTCCCTGGCCATCCCTTCGAGCAGGTGCCTGATCGCCTGCAGTTCGGTGAGCATGTCGCTGTCTTCCCCGGACGTCTCCGCCCCGCCTGTCGCCGCCACCGACGGGCGGCCCCTCACCTGCGCCATGATCAGTTCCCTGAGGGGCTCAGGCTCCTCGATGCCCATCAATTTGATCTCGGCCTGCGGCTGCGCCGAATAGCCTGCGGTCTGGATACGGAGGTCTGAGATGCCGAAGTAGCGCATCACCGGCCCCTGGATGATATCGACGTTCGTGATCCGGTTGTAGGGCACGATCCCGGTCTGTCTGAACCAGACTCCCCGCCGCCAGGTCATCTCGGTCGGCGTCAGGTGATAGAGGATGCTCCGGTAGTACATCGGGATCCATGCGCCGACAAAGAGGGCGATCGCTCCTATTGCCAGTGCCGTCCCGAGCGTCACCCAGAAGGGGGCATCGGCCAGGGCTGTCGGAAGGATCAGGAAAGCGACCAGAAATATAACAACGATAATGAGAGAAAGGAAATAGTAAGCCCTGAACTGGGGGGCAGGTTTGAATTCCTTTCCAATGGTTATTTCTTCAGACACAATCTTCAACCTCTGTACCCAGTCATTGACGCCGCCCCTCATCAATCCGTATGCCGGTTGCCCGATCATTTGCCCTGTGCCTCAGGGGTATTTCTAACGTTTGCCTCTCCACCTCTCATGCAATGGAGATGACGGGCTTTCGGTGTTTCATATCCGGATCCTGACGAACCTTTATATGTAGGAATGTAAGAGGGCGTTCCATGTCATCACGTGCCGACGAAGTAATGGACGCAATAAGAGGGAGGCGAAGCATCCGTGCCTATGAGGACCGCTACCTCGACGACGAAACCGTGCTCTCGATCATCCGGGCGGGGATCCATGCCCCGACAACGCTCGGCCTTCAGCCGTGGCGTTTCGTCGTCGTCCGCGACCACGACCTGATGAAGAAGATCTCCGACTACTGCAAGCCTATCCTCCTCCTCAGTCTGAAGGATATGACCACTCCCGAGGCGGTGGAGCAGAAAGCATTGCTCTCTTCAAAGGATTTCAATATCTTCTATGGTGCGGCTGTGCTCGTCCTCGTTCTCGGAGACGAGAAAAACCGTTTCAGCACCTATGACTGCACGCTCTGTGCCGGGAACATGATGCTTGCCGCCCATGCGCTGGGGGTTGGGAGCTGCTGGATCGGGGCCGCAGGACCGGTCACCGGCAACCCCGACCTGATGAAGGCCCTGAAGGTGCCTGAAGGGTGGATGATCGTGGCACCGATCGCCCTCGGCTACCCGAAGGAGATCCCGGAAAAACCGCCGCGGCGCGAACCCGAGATTGCCTGGGTCAGATAATTGCGGGAAGGAAACCTCCTTCCCCTCTCGATTCTCCAAAAAAAGTATTCACTGAAGGCCGAAGGACTTCAGGGTCACGTCGGGGTTGACCTCGCCGACGCGGTAGATGACGCCTTCGGAGAGCTCGTTGATGATCACTTCAGCCGGTGAGAAGAGCGAGGTGTCGATCTTGTAGAAGTCGTAGCCTGCCTCCTTGAAGATCTCGTTGAAAGGCTTGCCGTAGCCCTGTGACGTGCAGGACGGGATCTTTTCGAGGTAGTCCTTGATCTCGGGCGCCTTCATCGTCAGGGAGATCTGGCCGTGGTAGATGGTGGCATCGTTTGTGACACCCATGGCGAGCTTGGGGCCGCGGACCGGCGGAATGGGAGCGGTACCGAAGCCGGAGATGATCTTTCTGGTGTCGAAGCCGAGTTCATTCAGCTTGTAGACGGCGGTCTCGACACAGCGGCCTGCGACCTGGATGGAGCCGACGATCGAGGAGGTCGGGGCGACGATGGCGCAGGTGTTGGCGACGTCCACCTTGCAGGACTCTGCGATCTTCTGCATGACCTCGCCGTTCGGGAGGTGGTCGCTCTCCAGGCAGATCACGGCCGTGTCGCACTCGTCCTCGTAGCCGATCACCTCATAGGTGTGCTTGGGCTTGAGGGAGAGGGCGCGTGCCGGTCCCGACCCCATTGCGAAGTAGTTGCCGACCTTGACGGTCCAGCCCGCTTTCTGGGCGCCGAGGCAGGCGATCGCCGGGAAGTCAGTGGAGACCTCGATGAAGGGCATCGGGATTCCCTTGATCTGTCCCATGGTGAAGTTGATCTCGGCGAGCCCGCCGAGACAGATGTCTGTGAAGACGCGTCCTGCCCGGTATCCACCGTCTACGCTCACTCCTGCATCGACGATCCGTGCCCCGTTGTCCAGTTCGTGGGCAGCGGCGTTGTAGTCTTCTGGGTATTCGAAAATGTCGTTGAATATATCTAGGGCCTGTTCATTCACGCTCAGCATGGAAATATCACCGTTCACATAAACAACGCAAAGAGAATAGATAAGACTTGCCAATCGATCGCTCAGGCCAGCAGTTCGAGGACGCGCTGCGGCTCGTATCGGAGGGTAATTACGCGTGTTCTCCCCCGTCCCTCCCTGTAATCGAGGTTTATCAGCCGCATCGCGTCGAGTTTCTTGATGATCTCATAGAAACGGGTGTAACCTAGTTTTCCCTCCTGTTTTGCCCGACTATGGACCTCGCCGGCGTTCATCTCCTCACCGGCGAGGCTCATCCCTGCGATCGTCCTGAGCAGATTTTTCTCCTCGGTTTTGAGGGTTCTCAGGGTGAAGATGAGGTGGAGGTACTTCGAGATCTGGTATGCGCGGCATACGTCCTCCTCCTCGATCCGCCGGCGGGCATCCTTTTCGGCGTTCAGCGTGGCCCGCTTCAGCAGGTCGATCCCGACCCGCAGGTCGCCGCTTTTCATCGTCTGCTCGATGACGAGATCGAGCATCGTGTCAGGGAGGACGCCGGGGTAGAGGCCGGCGAGCACCCGTTCGGTGAGGATGTGCTTGATCTCCTCTGCGGAATAGGGGGGAAAATAGATCTCGGTCGGCCGAAAGACCGAGGCGACCCGGGGATCGACCTCACGCGAGAGATCGACGCTCAGGTCCGAGATGATGGTTATCACCCCGATCCGTGTGCCCGGGTAGGCCTCGTGCGCCCGCAGGAGTGCGTAGAGCACCCGATTTATCTCGTTCTCGTACAGCAGGTAGTTGGCGTCGTCGAGGACGACAAGGAGGACCGTCTCCTCCTTCTGGAGGATGCGGGCGACGGCGTCGAATACCTGTTTGAACGATGTGCCCGAGGCCGGCGGGAGGTGGCCCGAGAGTTTCTGGTAGATCTGGGCGAAGATGGCGAACTTGGTGTTGTCGATCTGGCAGTTGATATAAACCGGGATGAGTTTCCTGGTGGACTCTTCAATCTGGGCGAGGAGTTTGCGCACGCTCGTCGTCTTTCCGGTGCCGGGAAGTCCCCTGCAGATGGTGTTCAGGGGGCGGCCGCCCCGCAGGCCCGGTTTGATCTGGAAGGCGAGCTCCCGCATCTGTGTTTCACGGTGATTGAACTGCTCGGGGACGTAGTCTATTTCAAATACCTCGGGGTCTCGAAACAGCGTTTCGTCCCACATGAGCAGATCCCGTTTCATTATTGATCCCTCGTGCCATGCCTATATATAGGCTGTAGATCCTCTTTTGTGCCCGGTGCTCACCGCGGATGGGTAAGACGGTCCATGCAGGCCTTGCAGAGCGTCCGGTTCAGGAAGAGCTGGCTCATCTGCTTCTGGGTCTTTGTCATGGCGGCCCCGCATTCCTCACAGAGGTCTGCTGTCGGTGCAGCAGGCTGCACGGGCTCAGGCGCCTTTTTCACCGGTGTTTCGGGCACATGGGATGCCGGTGGTTTTGCCATTGCGGTTGCCGGTGCTGGTCCGGGCGTGGTCATGTGTTCTGGTTCTGCTGTTGTCCGGGCGGTTTCTGGTGCATCCTTTACACTCACCGGTGCAGGGCCTGGTGTGGTCATGTGTTCTGGTTCTTCTGCTGCCCGGGCGATTTCTGGTGCGTCCCTCACACCTGCCGGTGCTGGTCCGGGCGTCGCCACGGGCCTGAGAGGGGTTTCTGCCCCGGCAGAGGTCAGCACCGTCTGCACGCCGGTTTCAGAAATCTTCTCCGCCTCTTTCATCGAGAAAACACGCTTTCGGTAGTTGTCCACCCGTTCTGCCGTTGCCTCGTCGCCGCGCCCGAGGCGTGAGAGCATAGTGTCGAGGAAGCCCGCGAGTTCGTCGGCGTCCTCGGGCGAACCGACCTCACCTGTGATCTCAAGGCGGAGGTTCTCGTAGTTGTCGAGGTTGACGGTGATCCCGAGGGTGAGTGTCTTTTTTTCCGGCATAGTTCTCACTACAATATGTGCGGCGTATCTATATCTGTGTATATTTGTCCTGTGATTCAGGGGGATGCCCTGACCTCGGCCCCGCGGTTCCGGGCGCGGGTGAGGGACGCCGCCCCTCTGGTCTCGGCCATCGCCTCCTCCGCGGCACCGAGAGCGTCCTGCATACCTGTGTCGCCGATCGCATAGACCGTCGGGCCGAAGGAGCTCAGCCCGACGCATGCGGCGTCGGTGGTCCTGAGTGCGGCGACAAGGTCGTGGATGAGGGGGGGCTGAAGGCTGTGTTCGACCCGTTTGAGCCCGAGATCCTGGATCACGTTCACCGCCGCCCCGAAGAGGTCGAGGTCTTTCTCGACGATGCCGGGGAGCATCTGCATCAGGACCGCATGGCAGAGTGCCTGCACCTCGCCGATGGGCACCGGGCAGTGCTGCCTGAAGATATCGACTTCGGTCTTCCCGCTCGCGCCTGCCTGCACGGCCGGGGTGGCCAGAAGGATCTGCCAGTCCTCAGGGAAGGGATGTCTGAAGAGTACGGGTGCAGGCGTCACGCCGTTCGATGCCGACGACGGCCTGAAGTCGGACTTCTCTCCCGATGGGCCGAAACGATGCCCGCCGTCGAGGATGAATCCGCCCGACTCGAACGCTGCCGTCCCGATCCCCGATGTACCACCCCTCCCTGTGATCGCCGCAATCTCCCTGACGGTCAGGGGCTGATAGAGTTCGCAAAGGGCGCGGGCGGTGGCGAGAGCGATCTGGGTGCCGCTCCCGAGGCCGATATGCCCGGGATAGGTATGGTGCAGTGTGATCTCGGCGCCTCCCCGGACACCCAGTGCGGCAAGTACCTTTTCCGCCGTCTTTTTCACCCGCTCCGCACTGTCTCCTTCTCCTCTGACCGAGAGTTCACTGCTGCGTTTCGCTTCGATCACGACGGCCGGGTCTTCGACCGAGAGGCCGATCCCGCCGTCGACCCGCCCGGAGCTTCCGTTCATGTCGATGAGGGCCATGTGGATCCGCGCCGGCGCCTTCACAATCACCCTCGCCTCTTCGGTAAAGTTGCAGTACGGGAAGGTCTCCCTGATGGCGATCAACGGTTCTCCGCCGGTGATGATCCGGTACCGCCGGGAGAGCAGCGGCTCGTGGCGGAAGATGCCCAGAACGCCGCTGATGGCGGTGCCGGCCCGGCACACCCTCACGTCATCGAGTTCGCGCCGCGCCTCGATCCGGTGCATCTGCATGATCCGCCCGATGGGGATGTCGGCCCGCATCAGGTCGTCCCTGAAGGAGGGGTCGAGTCGAGAGAGCGGGGTGTCGGACACGGCGTACAGGAGAGCTCTTCCGCTCTCGCTCTCGTTCAGTGTCACGATGCGGTGGTTGACGGCCTCTCCCGGACAGATCCCGAGGGATGTCGCCGTGCGCTCGTCGGCGGGCATCACTTCCTGGGAAAGCGTGTGCACCGTCACCTTGCAGTCCAGCGCGTTTTCAAGAAGAGTGGTCACCGAACCGTCGGTGCCGAGGAGGATCTTCTGCATCGGCGAGAGCATGCCGACCTCCTTCTCAAGTTCCCGGAGTTTTCCGGCGATGTTGAACGATGTCATGGATCTTCATCGGTGGTGTGTCCCGGCAGGTTCGGTCCGGGACGATTAGAACATTATTCCGTTGCAAAGATAGTATTATAGTATATCTGGGACTCAGCAGATGATGAGCATTGTCCCCATCTAATTTTATGGGGGCCGTGTATTTCAGGGCTCAATTCGAGTCAGGATTATTGCTCCTTTTCTTTTTACCAACAATGTATTTTGAAAAGGGTAGAACGCAGGCATGTGTACGGGCGTGGAGACAAAGCGACAGTTACGTGTGGCACGTTACTGGCGGTCGGTGAGAACAGGTGCCGTTCGAATCAGTTTGCGTGATTCAAAATAATCTGCTCATGTTTGGTAGCACCTCTGTATATAACCTGTCAGACTGGTGATCCGAATGGCCTGTGCGTATTTTAATGGGAGCAGATCTAATACATATATTCGCGTAATTTTGTGAGTATTTTCATCTTTATTCAGGTTGAAAGTACAATATCAAATATCATGAACGAAGTAGTGACGGGATGATGGAGAATGGCTGGAGATAATCGAACTGATTCCGGAGCCCGCTTTCATATTCTTATCGCAGAGGATAGTGCGACACAGCGTGAAATATTGAAATATATCTTAAAAAATCATAACTACTCTGTTACAGCAGCGGAAAACGGAAAAATCGCCTTCCAGAAACTGACCGAACATAAAGCAGACCTTGTCATCAGCGATATCGACATGCCGGTAATGAACGGGTATGAACTCTGTTCGGCAATAAAACATGACGGCCGGTTTAAGGATCTTCCGGTCATCCTGCTCACCTCTTTATCAGATACCAGCAATGTAGCGCTTGCTCTTCAGGCGGGTGCTGATAATTTCATCACAAAACCCTATGACCCTGAATATCTGGTTTCCCGGATCAGGCAGATGATCGTTTCGACGAGACCTGAAGATGTATCAGGGGAAGTATTACAACCGGTGGAGATCCGGCATGGCAACCAGATCATTCGTTTTAACGCGGATAGACACAAGATTAGCGAGTTCCTTCTCTCTGCGTACGATGTAGCGGTAATGAAACAGCGGGCCCTCGCTTCTGCGCAGATGGAATTGAAAAAAGCCAATGAACATCTTGAGCACCTGAACAGGGATCTCACCTCGTCAAAAGATGAAGTGGAACGAAAGCATGCTGCGCTGATCGGCTACATGACCGAATATACACTCCGGTTGAAACAACCGGTAGAACTGGTTCTGAATAACTTGCGGACCATATCCGAAGAACTCCAGACTAACCCTGGCCCCATTGACGAGGAGATGATCGGCAGGGTCATGGTCCAGATAAAATATATGGAACAGATTTTCTCAAACCTCCAGTCCATTAATAGAGCGTTTGCTGAGGGGTGCGATGATATCCCGAACACCTATAGGGAATTCTTAAATCGATGATGTGAGTGACCATGACCTTCTCGTTCAGTCTTCCGGATGATAAAAAACTGTATCTTGTAATTTCATCTGCGAATAATTTAAAATGGAGCAATATCGAGATCCTGCGGAACCTGATCTCGCACGATCATCCGGTTATTGTTGTGACCATCAATCAGCCCTATGCCTCACTTGTAAAAAATTACCAGAGCAACGGGCTTGACCTTTCGCACATTTATTTTATCGATACCATTACGAAATATGCAACCGGTAAAATTACGGAAGGGGCGAAAAACTGCACCTTTGTAAATAACCCCGCGAACATTACAGAGCTCGGGATTGCCATCACGGAAATGCTCAATAAGATTCCAGATAAAAAACCATGCATTCTCTTTGATTCGATCAGCACGATGCTCATATATCTCCCGTCCAACAATATCTCCCGCTTCATTCATTTTGTAACAAGCAAACTCCGCCTCATGGAGTCTTCTGGTATTTTTCTCGCAGTAGACACCGGGCTTGACCCTCTGCTTTTAAGCCAGCTTACCACGTTTGTCGATGGGATCATTGATAATGTCCACTCTGGAGAATAGATTTTTTTCAGACCTAAATAACGAAAGAACATTTGTCGAACCGATCCTCTTTGAATATGCACCGGGATCCGGAGGGTTTTGGAGTGACCTTACCCTTAATAATGTCCTGAGTCGTACATTGTTTGAAAGGTGCAGATCTCCGGTTCAAACTTAGGTAGATCCTTCAAGGTGACCGGAGCGGTTGCCCCAGCGGTATGCTCTTCGCCTCGCCAGATATGTGAATGAGATCAGCATCTTTCCGAGTGATGATTCCGCCTGTACCTGTCTGTTCAGGTACGCACCGTCATTGATGATCCGGTTATGGCATGGGTGACGACTAGCAGTCAAAGAATAATCGTACCCGCTGTAAGTAGTGCGCAAATGATGAGAGTTACCCCCACTGATCCGTGATGAAGCAGGGTTCTGATGCCACTACCACTTTTGAAAAAAATAGGGCGGGCGTTCACTCCCGCTGAATGAACGGCCCCTTTCCGAAGAGGAGAGGGAGGAATTCCGGACCTTCCAGCAGACCGAAGGCGCCGTTCGCCGCCTCGCGTTCTGAATACACGGTGGTTCCGTCCCGCACTCCGCCGCGGATCGCGAAGGGGACCGGGTCGCGGGTATGGGTCTTCAGCCTGATCGGGGTGGGGTGGTCCGGGAGGATGGCGACCGTGCCGTCGAAATTGTCGAGGATCGTACCGACGATGCCGTCGACCCCCTCGATCGCCCGCACCTTCTCCCTCGCGCTCCCCATATGCCCGGCCTCATCAGGCGCCTCGACGTGCACGTAGACGAAGTCGAGGCGCTCTATCGCCTCAAGGGCGTATCGGGCCTTTGCGGCGTAGTCGGTGTCCAGGAAGCCGGTGGCACCGGGCACATGGATCACCTCAATGCCCGCGTAGCGTGCGATGCCGTTGAGGAGGTCGACCGCCGAGATCATCCCGCCGGCAAGCCCCCAGCGGTCGCGGAACGACGGAATGGACGGTCGTTTACCTCCGCTCCACGGCCAGATCGTCGTGGCGGGAAGTTTTCCTGCGGCGATGCGCGCCCGGTTTGTCGGGTGGCCGTCGAAGGCGGCGGTTGCCGCATCCATGCACCGGCGGAGCAGGGGGGCGTCCGGGCCATCGGGGAGGTGCGGCGCCGTCTCCTGCCCGACGATATCGTGGGGTGGTGTGGTTGTTGCGCCCTGCCCGTCCCTGACCACCATCAGGTTCCTGTACGAGATGCCTGGGTGGAACTCGACGCCCGGAACCATCCCGTCCAGGGAGGCGATGAGGGCGGCTCCTTCTTCGCTCGTGATGTGCCCGGCGTTGAAGTCCTCCATCACGCCGCTCTGCACCGTCACCAGGTTGAAGCGGTAGGCGTAGTCTGTGGGGGCGAGGTCGATGCCCATGCTGGCGGCTTCGAGGGGGCCCCTCCCCGTGTAGCAGGTGCCCGGATCGTAGCCCAGTACCGAGAGGTTGGCGACGTCGCTGCCGGGCTCGTACACATCTTTCACCGTCCGCAGAAGGCCGCAGGCTCCTTCCCGCGCTACTCGATCCATGTTGGGCGTATCTGCATATTCAAGGGGCGTTTTCCCGTCGAGCTCCGCAAGAGGCTCGTCGGCCATGCCGTCTCCGAGAACAACGATGTATTTCATCAGTATCCTCCAAGCATTCCCTGTATTGTTGTGATGCCGAGCATGGTAATGGTGGTGATGGCGATGGCGACGATCATCCCTGCGGTGATGGCGGGGAGGGCGTAGCGGAAGCGGATCCCGAAGACGAACGCCGCTGCGCAGGCGGTCCACGACCCTGTCACCGGGATGGGTACGGCGACGAAGGGGATCAGGGCCAGCGCTCCCCAGCGCTCGAACCGCTCGGTGTGCCGGCGCGTCCTGGTGAACAGCCAGTCGAAGAAACGCGCGAAGATCTTCGAGTGCGCGATCAGGAACTCGGAGACCGGGTCCAGCAGGAGGAGGAGCACGATGACGACGGCGAGGTTGCTCGCGATCCCGATGGCAAAGGCAGGAATCGGCGGGTAGCCTCCCTGTATGGCGAAGGGGATCGCATACCTGGACTCCCAGAGCGGCAGTGCGCTCTGGATGGCGAGGAGGATCGTGGCGGTCAGGTCCATATCATCCCTGCAATATGGCGCGGACGGTCTTTCTGACGCTTTCCTCCGATCCGATATCAGGCGTCCAGCCCAGCCCCTTCATCTTCCCGACGGAGAGTTGCATCCGCGGGACGTCGCCGACCCAGCCGCGCGCCCCACCGGTGAACCGGTATTTCACGTCGGAGAGCCCCATCTCGGCCGCGATGATGTCGGCGATCGAGACGACGTCGATCCAGTCCTCGGAGCCGATATTGAAGGTGTTGACGGTTTCACGGGAATGCGCCACGGCGTACTCGAAGCCTGCGACACACGCCCTCACGTCGAGGTACGACTTCGTCTGCCTGCCGTCGCCGAGGATCTCGAGCTCTGCCGGGTTCGCCTGCAGTTTCCTGATGAAGTCGGTGATCACGCCGTGGCCGCTTCTCTCCCCGACGATGTTTGCGAACCTGAAGATCCAGGCGGTCATATCGAAGGAGTAGCAGTAGGCTGAGATCAACGCCTCGCAGGCGAGCTTCGACGCCCCGTAGACAGAGATCGGGAGCATGGGGGTGTAGTCCTCGGGAGTGGGGATCGTTGCCGCCTCACCGTAGACGGTGGAGGTCGAGGTGAAGACGATTTCTGGCACGCCATGGACGCGCATGGCGTCGAGCACCCGCTGGGTCGCCACGATGTTGTTTCTGACCTGTGCGCCCGGCGCCTGTGCGCTCCCCCGCACGTCCGGGTCGGCGGCGATGTGGTACACCCGGTCTGCACCTTCGAAGACCGACTGCCAGCCGTCTTCGAGGAGGTCGGCCTGGACAAGCCGCGCTTTCCCTGATTTCAGGTGTGCGGCGATATTGTCGATGCTTCCCGCGCTGAGGTTGTCGATGACAGCCACCTCGTCCCCTCGTGCGACGAGGGTGTCTACGGTATGCGAGCCGATGAAACCGGCACCGCCTGTGACAATACAGAACATTACCATTGAATAGCCTTCCAATGCTATAGGAATACTGGTATGTTCATCGGGATCGATCATGGCACGACGGCCATGCGCTTTGCGTCTGAGGAAGGGCATTTCAAAATTTCACGCGAGGCGGCGCGGGATTTCGTCGTCGGCGACCTCGAACGCCTCTGCCCCCTTGAGGAGATCGAGGGGGTGGCGGTCTGCTATTCGATGGGCGACGGGATCGCGGCGATCACCGGTATCGGGAAGGTGGCGAACCGCGGCGTCGTCTCGCAGGAGGGTGCGGGCAAGCACATCGGGGGCGGCACCCATGTCTACGACGAGATCGAGAGGAGCGGTCTGCCTGCCGTGGTGATCCCCGGGATCCACCGGGGATCGCCGACCGATCCCAGGTTCAAGGCATACTCCCACCAGACCAGCCCTGAGAAGATTGGCATCGCCTACGAAGCCTGCCACGACCTCGGTCCGGACGTCGTGGTCTCGGACATCTCCTCGAACACGGTGACGACCCTCGTCTCCGGGGGGCGGATCGTCGGCGCCTTCGATGCCTGCATCTTCGCCCCCGGCACGCAGCACGGGGCGCTGGATGTGGATGCGATCCGGCGGATCGACGCCGGCCTCCAGACGGCGAACGAGGCCTTCCTCCACGCCGGGGTCGCCCACACGCTCCCGCCCGCCGAGCGGGACAGGACGATCGCGATGTTTGCGGCGATGGAGTGCGCCGCCCTGCTCCTGCTGAATCCCAACGCAAAGGTCGCCCTGGCCGGATCGAAGGCGCCGGTCGTCGCCGGGGAGGTGGAGAGGCTGCTTCGGCGGAAGGTCGCCATCTATGACGAGTGGTGCGCGGCACGGGGGCTGGCGAGGATTGCGCGGGATGTGTTCACCGTCGGCGGGCCGATCCTGGGGCTCTCCGTGGACCGCTAACCTATTTGTGCGATCGAGGTCAATCGATTGCCTGATGACGGTCCTCTCTCTTGATCTCCAGATCCTGAAAGCCCTTGCATCTGAGAGGAGGATCGAGATCCTGAAATGTCTTGATCGGCGCAGGATGACCCTGTCCGAACTGGCCGGTTCGCTTAGTCTTGCACCCCCGACAGTGTTGAAGCACCTCGAACACCTGACGGCTGCCGGCCTTGTTGTCTTGAAAGAAGACGGCCATCGATGGAAGTATTACGAACTGACCGGTTCCGGGCTGGCGGTAATGCGGGCCTCCCCTGATCTGAAGGTCATTATTTTGCTTTCCCTTGCCGGGGCCGCGGCGATGGTTGCCGGGATATGCGCAGGGTGCCTCTATTTTATCCTGCCCGGGAGTGATGGCGGGGTGCCGTTCCAGGACGGTCAGTGGTCGCCCGACCTCTGCGTGATCAGCCTGATGCTGATGCTGCTTTCGATCGTTCTGTGGTTTTTTGCGATGGTGGGGTGGAGAAGGACGCTTGCAGAAGTCGAAATCGTATGACTGGATGGATCGGCCGCACCGGTCTCCTGCATCGAGATACTATTTATATATCCCTGTTTTGTTCGTAATTTTTCTAAGATTTTCTTTCAATATTTATCTCCCGGGTGCTGATTTTCTGCTGTCCGGACGCGGGTATGTATCCCCGAATGAATACCCGGATGACGATTGCGTCTATGTTTCGACATGGCAATGCTAAAAAAGAATAGGGTGTGATTGTGATGAATTATCTCTTTGGTGTAGTGGTGATGGCGTGTCTCGTCGTAGGGGGCGGGGCGCTCTGGTTCGATCAGCAAAATAGCGGTCCTGGTGATTCTCCAGTATTACAGTCTTCGATTGGAACGATTTCTCTGAATGCTTCATTCCCGACTGCAGCTGAGGCCGCATCGGTATATAGAGTTACAGGGACGCAGGATTTTTTCGAGGGAACGCCTGAAGTCATGAACATTCATGAGGACGTTCCTTCTCTGGATGAAGCGCTGGGTATTGCAGAAAAAGCATTGACCGCCTACGGGGGTCTCCCTGCCGACGCCGTCCTGCACGACGTGGGGGTTATGTGTCTCAAAGAAGTGAATACAACAGATGGAGCGATCATATCAGAACGTCCGCAGTGCGTGCAGGTGATCTACACGCAGCAGATCGACGGGAGGCCGGTCGTAGGACCGGGTGCGGAGATCATGGTCAGTCTCGGCGACGGGGGCGAGGTGCTTGAAGTATCGAAGGCATGGAGGAACATTTCATATGCCCGCGAGACAAAAATCATCCCTGTTGAAGAGGCAATACTGGCGCTCAACGATGGAAACATCCTGAATAGACCGCAATCCCCCATGGAGGGCGTAGAGATCAGGGAGATCCAACTCGGGTATTATGCAAAAGATATTTCCTCTCTCCAGGAGGAGTACACGCCTGTATGGATCTTCTCGGGGATTGAAAACGGGAACATGCCCTGCAATTTCGTTGTCGATGCGCGAGCAGACGCATGAACAGAACTTCGGAGGACGGGAAAATGCACCTGAAAACATGGGAACTGGGGATATTCGTCGGACTGATGTGGGGTATTGTTGGCGATCTCCTCATCTTTTCATTTTCTCCCTCCTCTCTTCCGGGTTTAATCGGGTATTGGGGAAGTTACCCTCTGATATCTGTTTTGTCCGTCATAAAGGGAGTTATTAGTATCTTCAGTGAAGATCTGGGTTGGGGTTTCATCCAGTACGGGTGGATCGCACTGCCGTTCATCGGGGCGGCGATCCTCGGCGGCGTCGGTTACCTGATGGATCTCTTCAGGGCGGCGTTGATGAAACGTGTCGACTGATCCGTTTCCTGATCATGGTGGGGCTGCACGCCTCTCCCTACAGCTGTACGCGTTATATAGGCTGCCCGAATTCTCGCAGAGAAAAAGGGTATGGGATAGCCTTTTTCAAACGATCCCAAACCAGACGTCCCGCAGGCCGACATTGTACTGGGCGATGAAGAGGGCGTCGCCGACCTCGATGACCTCATTTGTGTGGACATCAGTCTTCCGGAACGGTTCGGTGCCGGCGGCGGGCTTCTCCCGGAGCCCCACGACCTCCCGGAGGACGGCGAGGGTGTCGGCCTGGTTGACCGTTCCGTCTCCGTTTGCGTCGCCGAAGAGAACCGGTGTGACCCTGACGTATGCAGGCCGCGTGCAGGTCTCCTCGCCGCTGTTTATCGTGAGTACGACGGTGTAGTTGCCTGCCGCCGTGTAGGTGTGCGCCGGGTTCTGTTCGGTAGACGTCGCGCCGTCGCCGAACGACCACGACCAGCCTGTCGGCTGGCCTGTCGAGGTGTCGCTGAACTGCACCGCAAATGGTGTCACCCCGCAGGTCCGGTTTGCAGTGAAGTTGACGCTGAGCGGCTCGGCGAGCGGGGCGAAGGTGCCGAACTCATCCGTCATCGCGTAGACGAACTGGTTCGTAGTATCAACTCCGTTTGCTCCATCTACCCGCGACCAGGCATCCGCATGCCGCCAGATGCGCAGCGACGACGGATTGGCGCCGCCGAGATCTGCGGCGGTGTAGTATATGCGGACTGCCGCCTCCGCAGGGGTCGTGTTGCCGATCTCAATGAACTTGTCGATCGCCTGCAGCTCGCCGGGGGGCGTGGGGGGCGTCTCGACGCCGCTGATCCGGACCGATCCGGTCGCTGTGATATTGCAGAGGACAGGGTGGGCATCGCCGACCTTGAGGAACC
>Ga0209269_1000529_pt1 | contig 34526 bp, 29 predicted proteins | sample MTBAKMMethaMetaG_FD_187455 | JGI IMG/M metagenome (GOLD analysis project Ga0209269, IMG submission 187455) | Enrichment culture microbial communities from Arthur Kill intertidal strait, New Jersey, USA, that are MTBE-degrading - MTBE-AKM (Arthur... | ecosystem: Environmental > Aquatic > Marine >... | reverse complement strand
ACCTCGCATACCCGGGACTATGACGACAGAGGGCGGCACACCACGACCGTTCGCCAGCTCTTCGTGCTGGAAGGCGGGGCGCTCATGATAGACAACCCGGGCCTGCGTGAGGTCGGCATCGGCACGGCGTCAGCCGGTATTGCCGAAACGTTCCCCGACATCCTCGAACTGGCGGAGGGCTGCCGTTTTTCGGACTGCCGCCACGAACAGGAGCCGGGCTGTGCGGTGCAGGCGGCCGTGAGGGACGGGGCCCTTTCTGCAGCACGGCTGGAAAGTTTCCACCGGCTCGTCCGGGAACTCGAATTCGAACAGGAAAACGCGGAGATCGGGCTGGCGAGGCTTGAGAAGAAGCGCTGGAGGGCAATCGGGAAAGAGGCGCGGGATATCGGGAAGATGAAAGGGAGGTGACGGCAGTCCGGTGGAACTCTGACCGAATAGAATAGTGCGGGGCGCAGATCCGGAATACCTTTTTCATCCGCCGCCTGAAATCAGTTCATATGGCACCATCCGATATAGAAGAAAAAGGCCGGGAGTTCTTCGCCGCCGATTCATTCGCAAGGGAGAACGGTCTTGAATTTGTCGCGGTTTCCCCCGGGCGGGCCACGGTCTCGATGCAGGTCGCCGATCGTCACAGGAACAGCCACGGGACGGTCCACGGCGGCGCTCTCTTTACGCTTGCCGATGTTGCGTTTGCACTTGCATCCAACTCCCACGGGATCGATGCTGCGGCGATAAATGCCCATATCACCTATATGACCGCTGCAAAGGACGGGGTTCTTACGGCTGAGGCGGAGGAGTTCGCGCTCAACCCGAAACTTGCCTCTTATACCGTCACAATCACCGATGAGGAAGGAAGAAAGATCGCCATCTTCCAGGGTATGGTCTACCGGAGGACGCCCCGGCCTTAATCCGTCCCCGGTTTACTATTAAAATCATTTTAAGGCGAGAGATCATCCGTCACCGGAATATCGATAGACCCGGAATTTTCCGAAGTGAGCGGTTTCAATAGAATAGTGCGAGGGGTGGGATTCGAACCCACGGACTCCTTCGAGAACGGATCTTAAGTCTGTCACATTCACATGACACTGTATTTCTCTATAACCTGGATTCTCGGTGACACATAACGGAGTGGAGACCAATAAAGTATTAACTGTGTTTGATTGCTATTTAGTTGAGAGATTATCAGTATTCTGAAATACTGAATCTCGTTATGTGTAATGCACAACACATAACGATGTAAAATAAATTTCTCAATAAAATTTACTCCGTTTAAAATTTAAGTCTAAATCCAGTCAATTTTTGTGAGCCTCGTTATGAATGGGCGGGACTACAGGCTATAAGCGGTGTCGGTGGAGGTATAGACTATGGAAGAGTACTTCAACAAGATCACTCGCGTTGACCCGGTCAACCGGGCACATCTGGAGCGATACGTCAGACACCTCGAACTCAAACAACGTGCATCCCGTACAATCGAAACAAAGCTCTGGCGCATCTACCGATTTCTCGATCTCAATGACTTCAAAGACGCAAAAACCGCGACGCAAGAAGATGTTGAGAACTACTTCATCAAACGCCGAAAGTCCTGCACCTCCGTCACCGTCGACGGCGAGATCCTCGAGATCAAACTCTTCATGCGCTGGCTCAGGGGGAAGGAGGATGAGGCACAACTGTTCCAAAACATCCAGATGAAGAGGCGGCACCCCAAGCTGCCAACCGAGCAGCTTCTCTCCCGCAATGACATTCAGAAACTCGTTGACGCCTGCGACCGTTCGCGAGACCGTGCTCTTGTCATGCTCATGTGGGACAGTGCAGCTCGGATCGGCGAGATCATCTCCCTGAATATCGGCCACGTCGAGTTCGACCGCTACGGTGCCGTGGTGATCGTCAATGGTAAGACCGGGCGAAGACGAATTCGCTTGATATCATCCGTTCCCGATCTCCAGACCTGGATGAACCAGCACCCGTTGAAGACCGACGCCAATGCTCCACTCTTCACCACATTTCACCGCTACGGTGCAGGAACGAAACGTCTGCAGATGCCGACGATCCAAAATCTGCTCAAACGCCTCGCCCGACGTGCCGGCATAGCGAAACCCGTTCATCCGCATGCCATCCGCCATGCCCGCCTGACGGACCTCGTACGGAACGACGGAGGAAAGCGCGGATTATCCGAAATGGAGTTGCGTCTGTTCGCCGGCTGGGAGAAGAACTCAAACATGCCTGAAGTATACGTTCACCTGAGCGGCGGCGATATCGAGCGGAAGATGCTCGAGAACGCAGGGCTGATCACCATCGATGATCAAGCGCCATCCACGCTCGAGCCACGACACTGCCCGCGATGTCAGGCTCTCAACCCGTTCGATGCGATGTACTGTGCGAAGTGTTCGATGGCACTGGATGAAAGAGCGGCGATGAAGGTGGACGAGTCGACGGAGGTGGCGAAGCAGAGCTCGGAGTATTTGCAGTTACTCGCGCAGATCAGGAAGGATATGGGAGGACTTCGATTAACCCCTCAAATTTCAAAAACAGATCCAGGCTCCACCATTCCTGAAACTCTACCTGATTGCTCCGTTACCTTACCCTTCTCAGGATCTTCCCCCCCTTCTTTCGGAGAAAGATCGCTACCGCTCAAGCAGTCCGTCGTTCTATCGTCTGCAGTTGTTTCAGGTTGAATGAAAAACACAAAAAAAGACATTTCACATGCGCTCGTGCGCAGGTTGTTACCCGGACATAGCCTCCATGGAATACTGTTTTGATCACGGCAAACGGCCGCTCCACCAGGGACCGCGTCCTGCTGATCGCCTTGTTTCTGCGCTTCTCCTTGAGGGAAAGCGGATGATTTCGAACGGCCCGGTGCATGGTCTTGTCCATGGATGCCCGGGGCTTCACGCCGAAATATCCCTTGTCGCGGTAGACTGTTTCCCCTTTCTCTGAGAGATCGATCCTGCTGTCATGGAGAGACGCGGTCGTTGTTGTGATCCGTCTGATGAGTTGATGATCTTTGTCCAGGAGAATGTGAAGTTTGTATCCAAAGTGGGATTTCGAACCCTTCTTCGTCCAGGTACCATCGCGGCTTCGCCGCGTTTTCGCCTGATCCCCCCGAGGGGTGTCGGCATGCGCATGACCGGGTTCAGACGTGATGGATGAAACTCGCATCCTGAATCACGCCTCGCCGGATCGTCAATCCTTTCTGGTCGATCTGACGTTGCAACTCCTCCCAGATGACATTCTCTTTGCCTGTTGCGATCAGCCGTTCGCGGAAGAGCCAGATGGTCGAATGATCAGGAATTTTTGTCGGGTAGCCAAGAAAGTGACGGAAGGAAAGGCGATCATATGCTTCACGCTCGAACTGCAGATCAGAAAGACCATACCAATGCTGAAGCACGAGGAGTTTGATCATGAAGACAACATCATAGTTCGGACGCCCACCGTGCCCCTCATCATTCGTGTACATATCAGAAAGGAGAGGGCGGAATGCATCCCAGTCGAGCAAAGAGGACAATTCACCCAGAGTGTTCCCGAGCGCGGAGATTTTGGCATACTCGTCCTTGATTGCAAAATTCAAGAAATTACTCATTGAAAAAGGATCGATCCGAGAATACATAGTACTTTCGCAGGGGGTATTTCGAAATCCTCTATTGTTATTGGAGAGGGGTGTGCAGAGAGTTGAAAATGAAGAGGGAGGGAAATTAGCGAAGTACTGGATCCGGCGGGTTGAAACACCTTGGAGATAGGATTCTGAGATAGCATTCACAAGAACTTTAGCCGCCTCCTGAATTTAATTTCGCAAATATAATAATGTCTAAAAAAAGAACAGACATAATACCAAAATTATTCAGGTAACGCTCAAGGATGGGAAGAAAAAATGCGTATCAGTGACAAGGAAGACGGACACACCGAATCCTGGTCCAGATCATGGCGCCGGCACCTCACGCTCGATCTGTGGAAGAAATCGATCGACCTCAACCTCCGGGGGGTAATATCTGGCATCCATTATGCCCTGCCGATCATGCTGAAGCAGAGGAGCGGGCATATCGTGAACACCTCATCCCTGTTGGCCGGGATCATCGCCCCGCCGTCACAGATGGTGTACAGCGCTATCAAGTACGCGGTCACGGGCATGACGGCATGCTTGAGGTACGAGTTCTTTGAGGAGGGGATCGCGTTTACCAACGTCTGCCCGGCCAATGTTGCTACCGCGATCTTTGCCGGCACCGAAGTCCCCAAAGAAGCAATCCCTGCCGATGAAGCGGCACAGATCATCCTTACCGGTGTCGAGAAGAAGGAAGAGATCATCATCATCCCGGAGTTTGCAAAGAAGGTGTACGAGCGCCTGTCGGCAAACTCTGCGTTTAAGGAGATGTTCATGCTCGAAACAGCGCGGCGCAGAAACGCCGGCTGGAAGAGCGGGGTGCCGTACCTCGGAGTCCCGATGGATCTGCTTGCAATGCCGGACCCGGAGGGATCGTTATGAAGCTTTTCGATGAGATAAACATCTCTCTCGAAGTAATCATGCTCCTTGTCTGCGGTTTGGCGACATGCATCCTGGGTGTGCTGCTCGTCCCGGTTGGCACCGGTGCACTGCCATACTACGAGGCAGGAACGTTCGGTCTCCTGCTGATCATGTTCGGTCTTCAGTGGCAGACCGCCGGAATAACTCCGGTCGGATTTATGAAGAGGTCCTGGCCAGTACTTATCCCGGGCATCGCCATCACGGGATTTGGTTTTGTCACCTGTTTTGTCCCCGGGGTCTTCGGCGATCTCCCCAGGTACCTTGTCCTGGCAATTTTCGGTATCGGGGGCCTGGTCCAGATTCTGGATCTCGTGTATTCCAAAGAAAAGTATCCCACCTGGAAAAAGGCGGGTGACCGCCTCATCACCCACCGGCTTCCCCTCAGTTGTGCCATTATCTTTCTCCTCGAGATCCTGATTGCAGGAATCATTGCAATGCCGCTCATAATACCCGGAAGCATCCCGATCGCACTTGTGGCCGGGGTCGTCCTGCTATTTGGTATCTCCCTGTTCTGGCTGGCCATGACCCTTCATGAGGTGTACCGGATATATCCTCAGGCAGATCGGTCTACGAACACGCCGGGGATCCCCGGGGATACGGTCATGGGCATGCAATTTGGTCTTTTTATGCTGGTTGCCGGGTGCATCCTTGTGCCGGTGTATATGGGGGCGTTGCCGTTTGCACCGGGCGCACAACAGGGAACGATGATTGTACTGCTTGGTGTTCAGGCACTGGTTGCCGGTTCTATGATGACCTTTGCGTTCACGCGCAACGGGTTGATCTTTCTGGTGGGAATGATCTTTGTCGCGGTTGGATCAACAGCCATCATCATCCAGGATATGTTTCTCGAACTTCTGGCCATCTTTATCGGCATTTTTAACCTCGTTGGGGGGTTGTATCTCGCCTATAATGTGATGAAAGGAATGACCGTTCGGGACATCCTGTTGCTGGGCTCGCTGGCGTTTGGTGTTGTGGTGCTGATCCTGTTCGGCCTCTCGATGCTGACGCTGGGCCTTATTCCGGGAACACTCGGAACCGTGATCGGTTTTCTCAGTATACTCGGGGGATTATCTCTCGCCATTGTGGCAATAAAGATACTCACTCCACTGGTCTCCCTGCAGCTGAGCCTGGTAGCGCTTACGGTCATGTTGATGATCCTGTTCGGCCTTTCGACGCTGATACAGGGCCTTATTCCGGGGATTATTATCGCGTTCATCCTTGCAGGTTTTGGTCTGGCGCAGTTCCTCATGCTCTATGTCAACGGGTTGGTTGAGAAACGGGGACAGACAGCATGATGCGGATCGAAAAGACACTGGTGCAAAATGCCGGCCCGTGGCGGATTGCCAACAGCCCTGGCGGCCTGCCCATCAAAACAAATGTGAATTCCGGATTGCTCAATGACAGCGCCCGATTCATTCCCCCGGGAGCTCGGGCAATCGGGTAACAGGAGTGTGAAAGATTGAGTACATCAGAGTATTTCAAGGAAAAAATCTGTATCGTCACCGGGGCAAACTCAGGCATCGGCTATGCAATGAGCGCCGAGCTCCTGAAGCGGGGAGCCACCGTGTACATGGCCGGGCGCAACAAGGCAAAAGTAACCGAGGCCGTAGAAAGCCTCGCAGCGTATAAAGACCGGATACACCCGATCATTGTCGATGTGACGGACCAGGCACAGGTACAGAAAGCGATTGAGGACACAAAAACTGAGGCCGGCCGGATCGATCTCCTCTTCAACAATGCCGGTATCGGCCAGGGATCGCTGTTTGAGACGGCTACGCTAGCGGACTGGAAGAAGATCATCGACACCAACCTCTGGAGCGTTATTTACGGCGTCCATGCCGCAGTACCGATCATGCTGGAGCAGGGTTCTGGCCACATCGTAAACACCGGTTCGTTTAACGGCATCTTCCCGTCATCATTCCAGGCCCTTTATTGTACAACGAAATTCGGCGTCACCGGTTTGACCGAATGCCTGCGGTACGAGTACGCGGACAAGGGCCTGTTCTTCTCCACGGTCTGTCCTGCCAACGTTGCTACCCCCATTTTCAAGAAAGGCTTGGATGGCAAGGTAAACGATGAGGTACCGATCCCTTCGGATGCATATCCGGTTGATAAGGCAGCAGAATACATCCTGGATAAGGTTGCCGAGCGCCGTGGGATCATCGTTGTGCCGGAAGAGCCGTTCACGCAGATTTACCTGGGGTACTGGAGCGGGGACAAACAGCTCGAACAGAACCTTGCCCAGGTAGCTCGTGACCGTCGTGCCGCTTACGAGAAAAATGATCATATATAATGTGATCAAGAGTTACTATGTTAGACAAAACATGGCGAGAATCCTTCATTTGAAGTCATCCCTTTTTTAACAGTTCATCAGGATATTATATACGCAGAACTTCAATCCCATCTCGTGAAACATCCCTTCAATGGAAGTAGCCTTAACGGATTCGCCAAAGATTCGTTTCACGGCAGAGATCACGCCTTCGATAACCCAAAGAGATCAATAGTCATGATATTTCGCCTATTCCGGATATCCGGCGTCAAGGAGTTCACGAGTTCATTCAGCCCGGTAGGGCGACCCATGAGACCTGCGTGAAACATTCGATCGGTTTTTTTATCGATGAGAAAATGTTCCGCTCTTCCAGAACGTTGAAGATTGTCAGATGATCGTAAGCTCCGCCACCCCGGACTACCCTGATAGTGTCGCGCTGAAATGAATCCTGCACGGAGTCAATTTAGGGAATACAGCAGATTTCATCCTGAACGATCTCGTCAGTGATTTCCATCAAGAAGATATTCCGGGTTTCCCGGTCAATGACCACATGGATCTTGATCCAACCACGATGGATTCGCCACTTTTCCTGTATTCATTCACACCGGTTGGTTATTGTTATCCCGGTAATATCTATCGTAATTACAACATCTCCGCTGTTTTGTCTAATCATGTCGGATAATGATAATTCAAACGCTCGAATCCTGCGGAACAATGGGCTCGGCAGCAAGATCCTGATGAAAAAAAGGCGGTAATTTCCGAAGAAAGGCATGCCCTGCTGCAGCGGTTTGCCGGTGCACTGGAGGATGAAACCATAAGTGCCGGAAACTTCCCGACGGGTAAAGAATTCCGGTATATTTTCCGGTAGTGTCATCGGGAAAGTGATGCTTCAAAAGATGAATAAGAGTTTGATTTGTCCGGAAAGTTATTTTCCCGGTTGGAATAGTGATTAAACCTGAGCAGAGAAGAAAAAAGGATTAGTAGTCTGAATTTTCAACTACGCTTTCACCATATTGTCCCGGGTTGTAGTTTTCGTTATAGTCTCTCAATGTGATAGTATTTCTCATAAATCGGTATGGCGTACATGAATCTGCATCATTGCTGTCTTTTATGTCGCTGTCTGAATCACCGTAATAGACGGATACGCCCAGTTCGTTTATATACGGTGTCTTTGAACTTCCGTTTGTGAAAATCAGGACAGGATCTTTTATTCCGAACACTGATGTGATATACTCTGTTATCTGCTCTTCTTCCGAGTATGCTTTTTTCGTGATGAAGACTACGTTGTCGCCTCTGCTAAGGTGCATGCTAATAACATCTTCTGCACTTTTTTTTGGAATGTACTGGCCGACAAATTCGTTGTTGACTTTGCTTAGGAATTCAGGATTTGTTAAGGGATCACTGCCGTAGAGGTTTGTGCCGTTTGGTCCGTCGATATTGTTTAAGCCGTAATAATAGATCGATTCGGTGAAGAATGTGGTCTCGTCGATGTCAAGGCCGGCAGTTATCGGGCCTAAACCGTCAAGGCTTTCTTTAATATCTTCTACAGAGACTGTTGTGTAAGGCTCGGATGCCGGGTTGTCAACGGCAGTACATCCTGCAATTGAGATAAATAATATGGCTATGACAGATATAATCACAGTTTTTAAAACAGTATTTCTATGCATAGTAATTGTATGTAAAATACATTTATGAGGATTTCGAAATACCCCTCCTCCGAAAGTGCTCTGTATTCTCGGATCGATCACTTTTCAATGAGCACGTTCTTCAATTATGCAATCAAGGAACGAGTATGCCCGTATCGCTGAACGTGGGAACTCCCCGGGTGAAGTTTCGTCCCTGATCGACTGGGATTCCTTCCGCCCCCTCCTTTTGGATCTGTACACGAATACCGAGGGGAAAGGCGGTCGGCCGAACTATGATGTCGTCTTCATGATCAAACTCCTCGTCCTTCAGCAATGGTATGGCCTTTCTGATCCGCAACTCGAACGTGAAGCGTATGATCGCCTTTCCTTCCGCCACTTCCTTGGCTACCCGACGAGCATCCCGGATGCGCCGTTCGCGGACATCCACTATCTATCAAGGAGAAGCGCAGAAACAAAGCAATCACCAGGACTCGATCCCTGGTGGAACGACCATTCGCCGTGATCAAAACGGTGTTCCATGCGGGCTATGTCAGGGTAACAACCTGTGCAAGAGCCCACGTAAAATGTCTCTTCTCGTGTTTTTCATTCAACGTGAAACAGTTGCTAACGATAAAACGACAGACCGCGTGAGCGGTAGCGATCGTTCGGCGAGAGAAAAATGGAGGTAAAATGCCCGGAATAGGGAATGGAGACGTGAAAATTACGGGAATGCCCCAAGGAATGGCGAGGTGCAGACATATTTTTTGGAAAATAATGGGGTTAATCGGAGTCCTCTTATATGACTTGAGTCTGTCCTGTTAACCCTGATCCTATCCGGACAGAATTATTCGTAAGATTCAAAAAGTGTAAATTCCACCAAAAATTCTCCACCAGATAAAACATTGAGTGGAAAATTCTCAATATTCTTTACAGGGAATAAAAAATCACATCACCTGTATGAAGATCTCCCGGCAACCTGTTCCTCATACCGATCCCTCCGGTACCGGTAATATCGTCTGAATATAAGCCACACGAATGATGAGGAAACTCATGATGAAGAGAAGCACCAGGATAACCATACTGGAGAAGAGACCTGGCACAAGCATGTTGAGGCCAAATACTATTGTCGCGAGTTGCAGGATCGTGACAGTTATCAATAATTTTTTGATGATCGGGGGGATAAGGATCGGTTCATCCGGGGGATGCCGGACATTATGAAGGATCGGAAGGACGATTTTTACCAGGCCCACACAACCCGCAATGAGGTTCCAGACCCCGAGAAGAGTGAGCAGCAGAAATTCGCTAAGAAGTCCCGGTGCGATACAGGAGACCATGCCGGATGCGGCAAAGAGCAGGCCTGCCAGAATCAGCAGCCATGAACGTGTACGCACACCAAACGGGGTCTCACCCAGTGCCAGTACCTGGAGGGCCATAATTACAAGCAGAAGACCGAACTGACTGTCATAGGAGTACGAAATAATGCCCAAACCACACGGAACCGCCAGGATTGCGATGATGAGCAGGATCATTCCCATCATGAGAAAGAGGGTGATCGATGTTGAGAGAGTCGCCTCCCGGAAAAGGAAATGGCGGCCTGCCGCATCTGCACCCCTGGTTCCTGTTGCTCCGGGAGCCGATGTCACTTGAAGGGGGTATTCCAGAGCGACCTTCCGGACACACCATGCGAGATAGAAGAAACTGATCCCAAAGAGGATGCAGAGTACCGCGGTGATCGGAACCGTCGTGATACCGGGGAAGAGCGTAACGAGACCGATAAGAATCTCCATCAGGTACACAAAGGCGCAGGCAATCGTCAGATGCTGTAATATACCGGGAATGGTGATCCAGAGTCTTGCCTTGTCTTTGGCAATAACCAGCTGCAGAAAGAGCGTGATACCCCCGACAAGAAGGAACAGTCCGGTCAGTACCTGAACAGGTCCTGAAAGGGACCCCGGGACCAGGCAGGCAATAGTCCCGACGACTGCAGTACAAAATGCGAGTATTACCAACAACCGTGACCGACTGAACTCCCCAAACTGCGTCTTTCCCGTTGTAATAACATATATTGAGGTAATAACCAGGAGAAGCCCGTACGTGCTGTCCTGGTTATACGACAGTTCCCCGGTGCCGATCTTCAACAGGAGCACGCCCAGGAGAAGCATGAATACCCCGAAGACGAGATAGATGATCGTTTCAAGGGTAAAGTCGGTGTTATCACTCATTGCCCCACCGGTACCGGGATCTGCTGATTCCCGTGTCATGCTTTTTTCAATCCTGTTTTGGTTTCGGATGCATTACATCATCCACCGTGAGACCGTTTGCTTCCAGCTTCGGGATCCAGCCGGCATTGCCCATTTCCACAAACATTTCCTTGGGAATCTCCGGTTCAGTATAGATGTTATCACCGGGAGTATCCGAAAGAAGCAGCTGCAGGAACTGTTCCTTTCCTTTATCCGTTCTCTTTCGTGCCACCGGTGGCAGGTGAGGTAAGAACGGGCCTGCACCAAGGCCAAGACCTGCCTTCCAGGGAAGACCGACCGCATCGGCCCAGCACTGGATTCTCCCGAGAGACCATTTGGTCTGGTATCCTTCGTAGAATCCCAGGTTGCAGACCGCATATACCGACGGTTTCTTTTTTGGCGGGTGCTCTTTTATAAACGCATCCAGCTCTTCCAGGTACGTAATGACATGCGAAGGCAGGCTGTCGAAGTAGAGCGGGTATACGAACACCAGACGATCACAGGAAAGAACCTCATCAAACCGCTCAGGTTTTGCCGCATTAAAGACCTGAACATCTCCTGCATCCCCGATTGCTGTCGTCATCTCTTCAATCAGGTGGGCGGACATGCTCCCTTTGGGTTTCGGGCTGCCCATGATCATGGAAATCTTCATAATGGAACCTCCGTGTATGCATCCCTGATAAAATGCAGATTGCCGATAGTTTCCTGCCCCATGTTCGCTTTGTTTGCATTGTAGAGCCCGGTCATCATTTCCTTTTCCCGGTCAGTGATGGTGTCCCCGTACATGTATACCGAAAAATTCACCGATCCATTCCCCTTCTTCTCCCGCATAACATGCTTCAATTCACCGTTCCGTATCTCGAAGAATGGGGTGCCACTACCGATTGACCGGTCAAAGACGTTCTTTACAAACCGACTGTATCCGCCGTACACGCACCTGCTGATGACGATCATTTCATCTCCCGCGCATTGCGTGGGCATCTCATTGTAACTATCTTTTATGATGCAGTGAGCCGGGGTTTTAATCCAACAGCCGAAACAGCCGATACATTTCTTCATCGTTCCTTGAGTTTCTGCAATTATCCTGACATCCTCACGGTTTTGGAGATCGGAAAACGCGTTGAGAAACTCTTCCGGATCAAGATCATGAATAATTACTTTCATTAGAAATAACACCCATTATAAATCCTTATTCTTTGTTTTCATTTAATATTTTTCATTTTAATCTTATACTCAACATTGCGAGACCTTCCTTAATCTCCTCCGGCAATTCTCTCTTCCCTCTCAAAATCAGGGCAGAAACACTGTTTTCCTTCCCTCTCTGGGGGGTAGTACCCGGAACACCGCAGCTCAGTCCCTCTCTCACTGTCGGCCGTAACCGCCCTAAAAACCTGCCTCCTCAAGCGCTTTCGCTCTTCACCCTCCCGGCAAGACCCCCTGGTGTACACTTTTAGACCGCCGATGACGCAGGGCTGCATGTCTATCTCGAACTCCAGCAGTCACAGCCAGATCACCAGATTCTTATCATGATCCGGCGAGATGCACCAGAACCGGCGGTCACCCCCGCTGGTGATGATGAAATGGTAGCCGAGGAACCTGAGGATCTTCTTCAACCCCGACCAGACGAGCGGTTTGCAGCCGTGGCCGAGCCCCGGCGGCGTTGTCATGGCATCCAGATTCCGGCGCACCAGCACCCGGATCAGGAGGGAGAATGTAAGCAGCGTCACGAGTGCGGCGATCCGTTTCGGTTTTTTCAGAAAGAGCGTATCGACCATCATCGGCCGCTTGATGACTGAAAAGTTGTCCTCGACGGTCTTCTGCTCCTTATAGCGACGGAGGACTTCCCGCCCCGGTGTGGTCTTTGCAGGTACGTTCGTCATCAGCACAACCGACTCTGCCCTGGCAGGTCAGCAAGGCAGATCTCTTGTTCCGCCGGGGTGTCCCGGCATGGATGATCCATTCGGTCACGACCGTATTCGGCCGGGGATCCTTTCCGGGCCTGCCGCGTGGATTCTTCTCGGTGACTACGGCATCCAGATTCAGGGTGGCTGTCCAGAGTGGATGGCTGCGGAGGCGCTTGCGGGCTTCTTCCATCGCCCGTTGAGCATCCAGTTCACAGGCAAACCGTCTCCCGGTCACCTCATTGAGAAACGCTTCAAAATACCGCTGCTTTGCCTGCACCACGGTCTCGAATTCGTTTCTCCGGTGGCTGCTCCGGAGGACGAGAAACCGGCAGGATATCCCGCCGTCCACCGCTCGGGTGAACTCCTGCACGTCGTAGGTCTCCAGGGCGTCCCCGGGAGCGTGTCGGCACGGGATGAGGCATAAGAAGTATTGGGCGGAGGGGATGGTTTTACTTTTTGTTACGACGGTGTAATTAGGCGGCACTTTATGGCCGGGGTTCGCAAAGCGAGTTAAAAATAAAATAGGATCATATATATGGGTCGGAGTTTTACAGTTTTATAAGGTACTCTTAAGAGGTTGTAAAATGCCAGATAATCAATCCACAAAAAAAACAGCAGAACCCTACCTCCGTTTAGGGTATGTATTGATTGCTGCTACATTTCTCGTGTATGTGATTGAGTGCGGCCTGGCTCCCGGCCCTTCGTGGCTCGTAATTCCTTTGGCACTCTTTGTCTGTGCCATCGCATCATTCCTTTATTATTTTTCAGCGGTAAAAAAATCTGATAATCAACCTGCAAAAAAAACTGAAAATTTTTCCCTTTATTTAGGGTATGTATTCATTGCAACTGCATTTTTCTTGTTTGTGATGGGGTTCGATTTAAGCCTTCCTTTGGCACTCTTTGTCTGTGCCATCGGTTCGTTCCTTTATTATTTTTCAGCTGCAAAAAATGGGATTTAAAATGGGAAGGAAAGAATCTCGACGAACGAGTGCCACCGGCTCCTGCCAAGAACCTCCATGAGGATCTTGTAGCCCCTGGGCGCAAGGGGGGCGCCGGCAACGACCTCGCGCCGCACGGCAAAGAACCCCCCAAGGGGTCGGTGACCTCAGGGAAGAGCACGCGCTCGAACGCGGTGGCTCCGAGCGAAATGACCCTCCGCTAGAGCGGCCATTCTTCGATATCCCCGCCTTTCTTTTTGACTCAAAAAACGATAGATCGATCGCGGATCGGCCGATCAAAAAGAAGAGGTTGAAAGAATGAAGACCGGATGTAATTCCGGGCACTCGACCAATTCAGAGGACTCCCGGCCGGGGCGTTTGAACGAGAGATTATAACTCTTCTTTTTATTCTTCCAGATTCGGTACGGTTCGATCAGAAGAGATGTAACTGGGCAGCCACCTTCCAGAGTCTCTATATTCCATCCTGCCTCCTGTCGATCAAAATTTAGAGGGATCAGGATACCGAGAACGTTTCATGCAGATGGCATCCTTCCAGAAATTAAAACAAGGGTTCCAATGGCATCATACGTTGATTTTTCGTGAACATCGGTCAGTAGTATTATAAATGCTTCAGGAAAAATCACCGGCCAGCCGACACCGCAGGAAGTCTCTGTTCTCCTCTTCGACCGACCAGATTCCCGACTGCCGTATGTCTTCCAGCGTTTCATCTCTTGACAGGCGGCCGTCGTTTATTATCAGTACCCCACCGGGTCCGGCAATCCGTCCGAGTTCTCTGAAAAAACTATCCTTATCCCTGATCATGTGAATCATATCAAGTGCATAGACGAGATCGGCGGTATCGTCTTCAAGGCCGGAGCCATATCTTTCCGAAAGGACTGCGCTTACGTTTTTAAGGCCATCCTCTTTGATGAGTTTGGAGACCGATTCGATCGCAAGAGGATGGATATCGACAGCATAAACATGACCGTTTTCGCCCACGAGCCCAGAGGCTGCTTTTGCGTGGCTTCCCGGTCCGCAGCCGTAATCTACGACTGTCATGCCGGGTTTGATACCGAATGTTTCAAGCAGGCGCACCGGGGGGCGGAGGGGGTCTCTGATATGAAGGGATATGAATGTCATGATCCTGAACGCAAAATCGGACATTCCTTCACGTTTTAGTTCTTTAATACCGCATCACCCCGGGAAATTTCCTTTTCAGTGGACGCTTCCTTCTTTACCAGAAGAACCATGCATTCAGCCATCTGGATGACGCCTTCGGCAACACTTCCCAGGATCAGTTTCTCAAGTTCGTTTCGTCCACGGGAACCTACAACGATCAGGTCGATATCGTTATCTGCGGCGAAATCCGCGATCTCACGGGCAGGTATGCCAAGCAATAGATGAGTCTCCACATCTTTCCCATTTGCAACATCTTTTACATATTCAAGGGCTTTTTCACCCTCTTCCTTCAGATTTATATAAAGATCCCCTGAAGATGCTCCGGCCTCCACTGATCGAAAGGTAGTCTCGTCAACCACATATACGACATAGACAACTGATCCGAGTTCACGGGCCAGTTCCAGGCCTGTTTTTACCGCAGGCCGGTTCTTCACCGAGCCGTCCGTTGCTATCAAAATGTTTTCAAATACCTTCGTCATCGATTCTTCCCTCCAGATACACGATTGCAAACTCTTTCATGCCAACTACAGGAGATCATGGTCCTGAAATTCCAGTCATACATCTTTTCCTGCTTTGATCTTTCCATCCTGTATCTCCCCGCCGATATCTCTCTTCAGTACCTGCAAAATCACCCCTGCAAAACAGAGCAATGCGGCGATCGTCATTGCAACCGTGGTTGCGTCCACAATAAGAGATGGGGCTGCATTGGTCACGATACCGGTATAATCCGCCTGCCGCAACTGAAACACAAAGATAATCGAGGTCGCTGATGAGCCAAGCGCCATTGCAAACTGTCTTCCTGTACTGTTCATGGCCGAGGCGATCGCTGATTTGTCTATCGGCAGACCGTGCATGATCTCGGCATTGATCGGACCCTGGAAGAGAGTAAAACCAATTGCAAAGACAAGCAGGGCGCCGATCAACAGCGTCAGATCCAACGTCTGCGCAAAATAAGCAAACGCAAAGAGACCAATTGCCCCGACGAAGAGCCCGATCCCGGTGAAATATTTCCATGGGTGCCGGTCATAGATCTTCCCTACAATGGGGGCCCCGACAGTCAGGATCGCTGCAATCAGCAGGAATACCAGTCCCACCTGAAGAGGTGAGAAGGCCATGACGCCTTCCAGATAGAAAGGCATCGAGATACTTAACACCATATAGGCGGTGAATACAAGGGCCATGCAGAGCAGCGGTACGACAAACATCCGTTCCGAAAAGATCGAAAGATCCAGCAGGGGACGGGGGTGACGCCGTTCTATGATGACGAAGAGTACAAGGGAGACGATGCATGCGCACAGCGCTGCAGCAACAAATATGCCGGTTCTCGCTCCTTCTGCAATGAAGCCAAGGAAAAGCATTGCCAATGCAATAGCAGCCCCGAAACTTCCCGCCCCGATCCAGTCCATCTTCTCCTTCCCGGATTTTTTTGGTATCCCCAGGTCCATCGAGGAGATGCCGAATGATACGAGTACGATGCCGATCGGTACGTTGATCATGAAGATCGCATGCCAGCCGAAGACACTGAGCAGGCCCCCGCCAAGAACCGGGCCACTCAGACTTGCAAGTGCGATGGTCGACCCGAGGAGCCCCATCGCCTTCCCATGTTCGGAGAAGGGATAGAGCTCAAAGATGATCGCCATCACGATGGAGACCGACATGGCGGCACCAAGGCCCTGGATGATCCGGAATCCGAGGAGTATAGGAAGAGACGGGGCGAGAGCGCAGCCGAGTGAACTGATGGTAAAGACCGCCATCCCCGCGAGAAACATCCGGTTCTTCCCGGAATATTCGGACAGTCTGGCAAAGACCAGCATTGCCGCAGTCATGGCGACAAGGTAGCCGGTCATCGTCCACTGTGATATGGCGATGTCCGCGTTGAAGTACGAGGTGATCGTCGGAAGGGCGATCGAGATGATCACGCCGTCCAGCACAGACATGTACATCCCGAGAAGGGCGACGATCATCACCGTCCTCCGGGTATTCGGGTTGGATTCTCCCGGAGTTTCTTTATAGGATCTTTTCATTATTTTTCCTCCAGAACCCCCCGGCATAATCACCGCAGAGGCAGAGAGGAAAAGAGATTAAAGGCGCAATATATTCAAGTCATTACAACCGACACGGGTTGTAATGCCGGAAAATCTCATTGAAAACCTGAAAAATTATGGATTTACGGAGTACGAAGCGAAAGCCTATGTGGCAATTGTCGGCCTCGGTACCGGGACGGCAAGGGAGATCTGCGAGGTCTCCGGGGTCCCCCAAGGGCGAATTTATACGGTCCTAAACACGCTGGCCGAACGTGGATTTGTAGTTATACAGGAGGGAACCCCGACATTTTACCTGGCCGAAGACCCGACCGAGGTATTCGCCGCCATAAAGGAGGATTACTGTACTTCACTTGACGAAATGATAGAAGACCTCAGGAAACTCAATTACGAGGCAAAGCCGCCTTCACCGTTCTGGTCAATTCACAGTGAACCGGGTATCGTGAACAGGGAGAAGATGCTGATCAGGTACGCCGGGCACGACATCATCGTCATAATAAAGGACACCCGACCTCTCCGTCCCCTTCTCAGGGAGCTGAAGGCTGCAAAAAAACAGGTGAAACTCACCATTCTCTCCCATGAAAGGGAAAAACTCACATATGAGGGCCTGCGGGTGGAAGCGATGAGCAGCGATCTGGCCGGCCTGTTTGAGGAGATGGCAGAGGAATTCGGGCAGGTGATGAAGGATGTGAACTGGGATACCGAACTGTTTATGCTCATCGACGGCATGACCGCATTTACGGCGGGGTACAGATCAGGGAGGAAGAGTGCCACGGTGATGAAATGGCCACCGATCTGCTTTATGATGAAAAGACTCATCGAGATACTCGAACCTGCGGTGAGAGGATGATCTCAAACATGGTGGTCATGCCGTTTCAAGTACTTTTCCTCGCGGTACATCGCTGCTGGAATTAAAGTGAGTATTCGGGTAATTATGGCTGCCCAGGAAACAGCATAAAATACAGGTTTTTGGCATCAGGCAAACAGATTATCTTAATACATGATGCCCTGGCCATACCCAGGGATGTGTCAGTAATTAATAAACCGCCTCTAAACACATCCATCCTTTTTCATGCCTGTATAAATCCACACTTTGAAAACCAATTTGTAAAAGACGTTTTTTTAAATCCTCACCCCGATAGATTGTCATACCATCTATACGATCCGTCCATGCGGTATTATCGGGATTCTCCAGCTCACAGCAAACAAAAAAAGTGCCGCCCGGCTTAAGAACCCGCTGTATCTCTTTGAAGGCGGCATCCAGATCCGGCCAGAAATAAATGGTTTCAAAGGCAGTAACAAGATTTAAAGACTGGTCGGGATATGGCAGGCACGATACATCACCCTGCCGGATAGTACATCGCTTCCCGAGCTGGGACGCATTTGTTTTTTGGCTGAAGGCAACGCTTTCCTCTGAATAATCTATGCCGTCCACGATGCTGCCGGGCGAATCTTTCAGCATTTTTGCAATATTGGCCCCGCCGCCGCAGCCGATATCCAGAATATGCGAATCGGCATTTAGATGGAGGTGTGAAAATCCCCATGAGGCCAGTTTTGCGTGCCCTGAGTTCATACAGATCAACATTAATCTCCCGGATCTGCCTCGCGGTTTCCGGGTATTCTGAAAGAAATTGTTCAGCATATTTGCCATAGTCAATACTCCTCTATTGATGCCGGTTTCAAGGACGCTTTCTCGCAATATCCACCATAACCTTCCCGATGGGCGTCATCATGGCCCTGCTCTGTACCGATGCAAAACCCGCTTCGATCATGGCGCCGGCAATCACCCCTTCATTCAGCCCCATGTCATCTCCATACAGTGCGGGCATCAGGGTTCCAATCACCATCTCTTTCGGTTTTGTTCCATCATTCGTTTTCCCGTCAGAAAAGCTGATGAAAACTCCGCCGGGATTAAGGGAATCGTGGATCTTTTTTATCACTTCGTTCAGACGATCGCCGGCAAAATTGAGCGTCATCGAGGCCCAGACCAGGTCATAGCCCTCGCCGATCGGATCATCGATATAATCTCCGCCGACAACTTCAATCCTGTCGCCCATCCCGTATTCTTTCACCACCTCTTCGGCAACACCGGCAACAGCCGGCCGATCAAACAGAACCGCATTCATGGAAGGATGGCCCATGGTGATCGCTGTGCCGAAGAGCCCGGGCCCGCACCCGAGGTCGAGCATCTTCCCAAACGACTGATACTCCGGCAGCGAGGACACAAGACGCACTGCCAGCTGCACCATCCCCGCACGCTGGTAATTTGCCGACAATCTCGCCTGTCCCGCCCAGGTCTCTTCGGATCCAATCTCTGGTATGCATCTCGCCGCGGGGCCGTCCCGTACAAGATCGCATATGTCGCCGGCCGGTATGTTGTACCACCGGTAGCACGACAAAAAGAAATCCCCGAGATAGAGATCGTTTTCTACTTCAAGGAATTCGGCTGCGGCCGGTGCATTCCTGAACCGACCGTCTTTCTTCTCGATCAAATCCAGTGATGCCAGGGAATTCAGAAGAATTGCGGTGTTTCTGGAATTGAGGCACAGTGTTTTCGCCAGGTCTTCAGGACTTTTCCAGTCCGAAAGTTCCTGGAAAATCCCCAGTTCGATTGCTGCAATAAACAGATTTGTCTCCTGGTTCGTGAGCAGTTTGCCGTACAGTTCTCCGAAATCATTCTTTACTTCAGGTATTTCTTTCATGGATTCGCCTCAAGGTGAAATTTGCGTGCGAACGGAGGACTCAAACGTCCAGCCGCCCGCCTTCTCCTGTTCCTGCCACATCCGGTAGTACTGCCCCTCCTCTTTCAGGAGTTCGTCATGTGTTCCTGATTCGGCAACTCTGCCGTCTTTCAGCACGACTATCCGGCTGGCGTCCGCGATCGTGGTCAGCCGGTGCGCTATGACGATAAGGGTCTTCGAACTGACCAAGGCATTGAGGGCCTCCTGGATTGCGCGTTCGTTCTCAGGGTCGAGGGATGCGGTCGCCTCGTCAAGGAGCACGACCGGTGCGTCCTTCAGTATCGCGCGGGCAATAGAGATCCGCTGTTTCTCTCCGCCCGACAGCGTCGAACCGCCTTCACCGACCATCGTGTCATACCCTGCGGGAAGTTTCTCGATGAACCCGTGCGCCTGTGCCGCCTTTGCGGCCGCAATCACTTCCTCCTTGGTTGCATCCGCCCTGCCCACTCTGATATTGTTGAAGATCGTGTCCCTGAAGAGGTAGACATCCTGGAAGACCATGCTCAGGTGCGAATATAACTCGTCCGCCGACATATCCCTTACGTCCACGCCGCCGATGGAGACAGAGCCCGCATCGACATCCCAGAACCGGGCGATGAGGTTCGTGATCGTGGTCTTTCCCGAACCCGACGGCCCGACGAGTGCCGTAACCATGCCTTCTTCCGCCCTGAAACTGATAGTATCAAGCACGCTGGCATCCAGGTACGAGAAAGAGACATCTTTGAATTCGATATCATAGCCTGCCGGGGATCTGCTCACCTCCGGCTCTTTCAGCGGTTCGGCCTCCAGCACTTCCTTCATCCTTTCGGCGGCGATGTTCATGTAGCGGGCCTCCATGAAGAACAGGGCTGCCGATAGCAGCGGCTGGTAGAGCTGGTAGCCTATCACAAGGAACACGAGGAACACAGGAACCGTGAGCGTTCCGCCGAAGTAGAAATACGTCGAGAGCAGGAGTATGACGACAAAACCGATGCCGAGAATACTGTTGTAGCAACTCACAAAAGCCCCGGGATAGATCTCCACCCGGAGCGTCTCCCGGTGAAATTCCTTTAAGGCGTTCTCAAGCGTGCTGAAACGTTTGCCGACCAGGTTATACGCCTTGATATATCTGATGCCCTGAAGGTATTCCAGTATACGCGAATCGGTTTCTACCCGCAGCCTGTGATGCTTTTTGCCGATACGGGTGAGAACCGCCTGCGTGATGTACAGCACCGGCAGCGCCGCCAGTACGGTCGCAAGCGCCGCGAGCGCCAGCCTCCAGTCCAGTGCAATGAGGAATATCAGGAGCATCGCGGGAATGACGAAAGCCGCGATCATTTCCCCGAGGAGATGCGTGAAGATGTTCTCCACAAAGGACATGTCATGAAGCATTATGGCGGTTACATCCCCGGGATCGCGCTTTTTGAAGAATCCCATCGGGAGTTTTCTCAGGTGTTCGCCGAGTCTCAGGCGCGCCTCCGAGCAGAGCGTATAGCCGCCCTCGTAGCAGGAGACCATTGCACGATTCCCTATGAGATACTGGAGGAGGAACGTAACCGCCATGGCTCCGGTGAGCAGAACGATATGATTCATATCGATTGCAGGGCTGAACAACTCCCAGAGTATCAGGATCAAAAACCCGTACGGGGCGCCCTTGAGAACGTCATATATCGCCTGGAGAAGGATTGCCTTTTTGAAGACGCCGACATTCCCGCCCGTAATCACATCGAGTGCCGCTCTCATGCTACACCTCCGCTTGAAAGGCGCCAGGTGCGGGCGCTGACATGGGCCTTCCACATGCGGGAATAAAGCCCGCCCTTTTCGATCAACTCGGCGTGGCGGCCGCACTCTTCGACCCGCCCGCTATCGATCACGACGATCCGGCCCGCGTCCGCAATTGTCGATAAGCGGTGGGCGATGACGATGGCGGTCTTTCCCTTCATAAGGTGGCTGAATGCCTCCTGGATCCTGGACTCGTTCTCCGGGTCGGCGAATGCGGTGGCTTCATCGAGTACGATGACCGGTGCGTCCTTCAGGATTGCACGGGCGAGGATGATGCGCTGCTGCTCTCCGCCGGAGAGATAGGTGCCTCCGCTCCCGATCATCGTGTCGTAGCCTTCAGACAGTTCTCCGATGAACCCGTCGGCCTGCGCCGCCCTGGCTGCCGCAATCACGTCCTCCTTCGAGGCCTTCTTATTTCCCATCCTGATATTCTCCTCGATCGTATCGTGGAACATGAACAGATCCTGGAAGACGAAGGCCACCATGTCCATCAGTTTCTCAGGAGGAATGTCCCTGATATCCACGCCCCCGATGGTGATCGATCCCGAATCGATATCCCGGAACCGGGGGATCAACTGGGCTGCGGTGCTCTTTCCGGCACCCGAGGGGCCGACGAGTGCAGTTACGCTTCCGGCAGGGGCGGCAAAGGTTACGCACGACAGGACGGGCTCGCTGCCGTATGAAAAAGTCACGTCCCTGAACTCGACGGAATACTCATCAGGTATTTTCGGGTTTTCCGGTGCGGGAAGTTCGGGTTCGCTGAGGATCGCATCGATCCTCGAAAGCCCTTCCCCGATCTGGCGCCACAGCCCGCCGAACATCATCATCTTCATCATGCCGCCCATGTAGCCGACGCCGAGTATGAGGAAGAGTATGAGCACGGGCATCTGCAATGTTCCGGTGATGTAGAACCATAGGCCCGCCGGGAGGATGAAAAGGATCGGGAGGTTGACGCAGACGGCGAATGCAGAGAAGGCCGGCACACACTCCCGCGTCCACCTGTTGACGTAGTCCCTGTATTTGTACACCGACTCCTTAAGCCTGGAAAACGAGTCGACGGTCTGGTTGAACACTTTTATGACCGGCATCCCCCTCACGTATTCAACGATGATGCCGTTCATCTCGTCGAGTGCGCTGAAATATCCCTTCATGGATTTCGATTCCGATTCCTGATATGCATATGAGATCGCAATGAATGCAAGCGGGACCGGGACAAGCGAGACGAGAGCAAGGCGCCAGTCGACGGTGAAGAGAAAGATCAGGGTTACGACCGGGAGGACGACGCCGCTTACGACATCGGGGATATGGTGCGCAATGAAAAGTTCGATCCTGTCGACGTCCTCGGTGATGATCTTTTTTACTCCCCCCGATGTCCGGGTGTTGAGGTATCCCAGGGGAAGACACCCGATCTTCTCCATGATGCTGCGTTTTATCCCGAAAAGGATCTCGAACGCCGCCATATGCGAGAGCACGGTTGAAAAATACATCAGAACAAACCGGCCTATCGTTGCACCGAGTGCGATACGTGCGAGGTCCCATACATAGGCCTCGTCGATTGGAGGCGAAAGAAGAGCCACTGCAACGAGATATATCACGATGAACGGGACAAAACCGAAGAGGGTACCAATGGCTGCAAGTACGGCCGAGGCTGTCAGTTTTCCTTTTCTCTGCCCGGCCAGTTCAATCAGCCTGAAAAGTCCGGGATTTTTTGCAGTTTCCGTCATTTGTTATCGTCCACATTTTTTCTGTCGGGTTTCCCATGGGTGCGGAGTTTGCCGCGGTTTTTTCGGATGCGGCCCTGTCTCGCCGCCGATATACTCCGGATTATAAGTCCTGGATCCTCCCACCATTTCCAAAAAAATCAACCGGCAACGTTGAAGTTTTAGACCGGGGTTTTATTTTCGGCACAGTCTGTCTTTTTGTCGGGTGGGATGAATATTGGCCGAAAATAGTTGGTATTTTCAGGAAATCCAAAAAAAAGACGGCGGAACTTCGGTGCCTCCAGCATTGACTATGAGGACACAGGCGCTGGAGAAGAACGCCGTGAAAATGGTTTCACTTCTCTTCCGGTTCAGCACGGCGGTTATGCCCGCTCCACATGATGCCCGCGGTCCATGACGGCAATAGGTCAGGCATCGCATCGGCGTCCTCGATCCTCCCAGGCGTACTGCCACGCATCATAAATGCACGCATTTGCGCTTAAAATCACAATTACGAAACCAATCCCGGATAAAATTCCCACTTCCGATGAGATAACCCGACAAATGAATGACAAGCAATAAATAATGATAGAAGGAAATTGTATTCCATCGTAGCGCCCGGAATCCCGGAACAGGCTCCGGGCAAACAGCATCAGATCCAGTGATAAGTATGAATGTATCCGGAAATTCCACCCAGATAAATGAGAGCGTCCCGTCAGGAGGCAGCGAAAGCACCATCTTCCACCACCTCATCGATCTCACCTACGACTGGGAATACCTGCAGGGAGACGACGGGAGATTTGTCTATGTCTCACCATCATGCGAGCGGATCACCGGATACGGGCCTGACGAGTTCATCGCCGATGCCGGACTCCTCGACGCCATCATCGAGCCAGAAGACCGACAGGCCTTCAGGGAGTACGAGACGGCGATCAGGAACGGGAGCGACATTTCAACCGTCGATCTCCGGATCAGGAGACAGGACGGAGAGATGCGATGGATCGGCCACCTCACCAGAAAGGTCTTAATCGACGGCATCGGTACGGCATACCGGAGCAGCAACCGGGACATCACCGCCGACGTCATGGAGCGGGAGCGCAACCTCGACCGCGAACGCCTCTTTCACACGATCATCGATCTCACCTACGACTGGGAATACCTGCAGGGAGACGACGGGAGATTCCTCTATGTCTCGCCTTCATGCGAACGGATCACCGGATACGGCCCTGACGAGTTCATCGCCGATCCCGGCCTCCTGGAGAGGATCATCGAGCCCGAAGACCTCCCGCGTGTGCAGGCCTATTTCCGGGACGTCAGGGAAAACAGCGTTGCATCGAAGGGTGCGGACACGATCGAGTTCAGGGTTCGCAACAGGAACGGCGCGATCCACTGGATCGGCCACATCAGTTTCAGGGCATGCCTCCCGGACGGGACGTTTCTCGGCTACCGGTCCAGCAACCGGGACATGACCGCCGACATCCTGGAGCGGGAGAAAAAGATGCGGAGCATCGCCGACCTCCAGAAAAAAGCTGAGCTCCTGAACAAAACGTTCATGAGCGAAAATCCGCTCGCCATGGGGGTGCTCGATCCCGCCGGAACTCTCGTCGAGATCAATCCTGCCTTCGAACGCCTGTTCATGCGATCCGCAGCCGACCTGATCGCCACCCCGATCAGGGATCTGCCGCTCGAACAGAGTCAGGGAGACGACCCCCTCAGGGCCCTCCAGAGGGGTGAAAAATCGAAAGGCGAATATATCAGCCGTTTCAAAAACGGGGAGAAAAAAATTGTGCTCCTCGACGCCATCCCGATCCTCGATCAGAGCGGCGAACTGGAGATCGCGCTCTACGTGTTCAGGGACGTCACGGAAAACCGGAATAAGATTGCCGAGATCGAGCGCCTCCAGAATACGACCCGGACGATCCTGAAGGAGCACCCGATCCCGATGATCCTGCTCTCGCCTTCGCTGGACGTCACCGACTGGAACAACGCCTTCATAGACCTCTCCGGCTATCGCGAAGACGAACTCGAAGGGCTGAATTTCAGAAATTTCAAGATGCTCAAAAAAGACGGCGAATCGATCAGGACGGCCGTTGCGGAACTCAGAAGAGTTTCAGGCGAGATCACCCTGGAATTCCCGGCAGGACGCAAAGACCTGGAATACTTCTTCATCCCGCTGCACCTCGACGACGGCTCCCTTACGAGCATCATCACCGTCTACCGGGATATTACCGAACAGCGCAGGCAGGAGCGGGAGATCAGGCAGATGATGGCCGACGCCGAACAAACGGCGCACGTCCTCAACGTCAGCACCGGCGACCTGGGCGCCTCGATCAGGCGTCTCGCCGCGGGCGACCTCACGAAACACTCTGCAATCGGGGAGAACGATCCCCTGATCCGGGTGAAAGAAGATTACAACTCCTCCCTGGACGCGATCAGAACCCTCATGGTGAACGTGGAGAAGGCGATCACCGGTCTCGAAGAGCACGTGTCCACATCGGCCGGCAACATCCAGGAAGTAAGCGCCGTTCTCTCGACGGTCGCGGAGAACAGCAGCAGTTCGGCGGACGACGCCGCCCGCCAGATGGCGGCGATCGAGGGCGTGCACCGGGAGATTTCCACGATGCTCTCGTCAATCCAGCAGATAGCCGCAACGACGCAGAACGTCAGGGAGATCGCAGAGGAAACGACGCAGCTTGGCGACCGGGCGGCGGCGCTGGGCAAACAGACGACCGATCAGATGAAGTCGGTAGAAGTGGCGTCGAAACAGAACATGGACGACTTCAACCGGCTGAACGACGAGATGAAAGACATCGGGGCGATTACCCGCCTTATCAACGACATTACCGCCCAGACCAAACTTCTTGCCCTGAACGCCGCCATCGAGGCCGCACGGGCCGGGGAGCACGGGCGCGGCTTCGCCGTCGTCGCCAGCGAAGTCAAAAACCTTGCCGAACAGGCCAAGACGGCGACGACCCGGATAGACGAACTGATCGAACGGATCCAGTCCAACAGCCAGAAGACCGCGGAAAAAATGAAGACCGCCTACTCCGAGGTGCACGACGGCATCGAACGCGTCCAGGACATCATCGAACTGCTCGGCACCATCATCGAGAGGGCCGGCGACACCGCCGAGGGCGTCGTCACCATTGCACGGGAAACGGACGAGCAGGCGAGGATAACGGACAGCGTCGCCCGCTCGATGGACACGGCGACCGCCATGACCAGAAAAACGCAGGAGCACGTACGCCAGAACGCGGAACTCGTCAAAGACGTGAGCAGTTCCGCAGAGGCCGTCGCGGCGGGAGCACAGGAGATGGCCGAACTCACGGGAGCCCTCCGCGAGAAAATCGGCAAATTCACCGTCGCCTGAGAGGGGAGCCGTTTCGGGGAAAGAAGGGACCGGGCATATGCACCGTGGATCTTCGCCGTCGAAGGCGAAGATATGCCTGCGGAGCAATGCCCCCACGTTCATTCGAGGGCGGTCGACAGAGCAGCGTCCGCCGCCCCGGCCTCCTTCTTCCTGACATGGTACACGACGAGCAGGGCTGCAAGGAAGAGCGGGTAGAAGAGATCGACATACATCACGATTCCGGCGTTATTGACCGCCGTATTCCCGTTGGCGACGAGTTCATAGAGATGGCCGATGCCGGCACCGACGGAAAACAGCCCGGTCCCGATGATGGTCGCAGCAAAAAAGCCTTCGTCCCTGAACTTCAGGCAGAGAACGCCGACGATGCCGAGAGCGAGGTCCCACATTCCGACCTCCCGCTGGAACGGGCTTCCTGCCGCCCAGCCGATCGACGCCGCAACCAGATCCGGCATCAGGAGATGGCCGATCCCTCCCCATATGAAGGCCAGTCCCAGCCCGACGGCGAGCTGCCACATCAGCACCGCCCCGATAGCCTGCCAGCCGACGATCTTCTTCAGGCGAATATGGATAAAAGCGATAATTAATGCGGAAAATGGGAAGAGGAGTGTCGAGAGAGACGCAATGATCCCCATAAGGAATCATTCGGGGGCGGCGTGATAAACCTATGCCGCCCGCCCAGGTTCGCCGCCGATACAATGTGCACGCCCCTGATCCACAGACCCTGCATCCCCGAAGATCGCGTGCTCTTCCGGGCAGGCCATATGATTTTCTCTCCGTTGCGGTACGTCCGTAACGCCGCCTCCCGGCGTCAACGCATCCCCGCGCAGACTCTCCTGAGCAGCATCGGCGTTAAATCGCAATCAGGGAAAAATCCGATTTTCGTCGGTAAATATCTCCGCAAATACATAATAAAAGTATGCGCATCCCAGAAAAGTTAATCTACGAGATAAATAATTTCATATTATCCTTCTTGTATTTTCTCCGTGACATGTAAGGTGAATTTACGTCAGGTGATGCAGATGATATCCCGTACAAATACCGCTTTACTGATTGTGCTTGTGCTGCTTATACTCGTACAGGCGGCAGGCGCAGCAACAATTCAGGAACACCCGGTCTACACCAACACGACCCAGCCAGGCTCAAGCCCCCAGCCCGCAGGCTCGGGAGCGCTCGGTGCGACCGCGACATCCGCCCTTGAGACGCCGTATAAGACCAACTCATGGCTCTCCCCGATCCTCTGGGCCGACAACCAGGCCGAGATCTATGAGGGAGGCGGCCTTGACACCGGCACCCCCTCGATCGTCTACCAGCGGCCGGTCTACCCGCTCCCCTGGAGCCTCTGGTATAACCAGGACCCCTACACGAACTGGGATAACATCGATGCCCCGCTCTCCACGCCCACCGGCACGACCGGCCTTTTTGTCAGGCAGGCGGCAATCACGGTTCACCAGGACGCCCGGCTCTTCAGCCCGGACGGAAAGCCCGACACCAGCACCCTCTTCATGTCCGCCCTTGACTGCATCCACTCGAAAGAGGGGATACAGGTCGACCCGGGATTCAACGCGTCGCACATCCGGGTGAACAGGATGGGAGACTACGACGCGGAACTCCTCCTTCTGGCATCGGACGACGACGCCTGTCCGGCCGCAATTCCGGCGAACGCCTCGCTGCGGATCGTTACCGTCCGGAGCTCGCCCTTCATTCACTTCGCTGCGTCCGGCGTACCGCAGACAAACCTCACCATCTGGAGCGCGTCGACGCTGAACCGCACCGCCGGCGTGCTCCAGGTGAAAGGGCAGAACATCAGTTACGAGATCTTCACCGGGGCGATGCCCATCGCCCCGCCGCTTGGAAAGCCCGACGTGACGAGCACAAACCAGACATACATTCTCTTCTTCCCTGAAGGACAGGCGGCGTACCACCAGGCAGAAAACAGCACGGAGACTCGTACGGAGATCGCACTGACCTTCGCCGCACCGGTTCAGGAGAACTACTTCGTGCTTGCCACCGTTCCCGATGCCTCGTTCACGGACGAAGCGACGCTCGCCGTCCTTGCCGAAGCGGCATTCTGCTACCCCACGGAGACGACCGTCTCCTATACCTATGACGCCTCCACCTCGTCCGTCACCGCCACCTATACGCTCTCATCCGAAGACGTGCTCGGACTCGGCGACCCTCAACCTATACAGGGGCTCCTGCCCATCCACTACGGCGACTTCTTCGACATGGGATCGGTGCTCGAGGGTACGCCGGTGTGGGTTCAGAACGGCACGGGCGTCGATATGGCCTTCGAGACCATCAAGGGGACGATGAAATACCTCCGCCAGTCCTCGTATTCCTGCACCTATCATTACCCGGGTATCCTTCCCTCCATGCCGTCGCTGGACACCCATGATACTGAAGGGATCGACAACCTGACCCGCTGGCTTGACGTCTTCGAGATCCAGAACGGACCCCAGAGCCCAGCGTACACAGCATTCAACGACGGCAAGGGTACCGACACCTACACAGGAGCAAAGGTACTCGGGCGAAATGCGAGGTTCGCGCTTGCCGCCGAAAGCGTCGGGAACACCACGCTGGCCGGGGCCGTCGCATCCTCGACGAAATCCGGCGGGATAGAGCTCTTCTTCAGGGAGAATCCGACAAATACTCAAGTTAATAAGAGCACCGGCGTGGCCCCGTACTATGCCCTGTACAATGCGTCGATCGGCACCGTCCTGCTCTACCCTGCAAGTCCGGTAAAGACGTACTTCCCGTCTGATACCACCGATAAACCATATGACGGCTACGGCACCGTAACCAGGCTGAACGATCACCACTACACCTACGGCTATATCGTCAACGCAGCGGCCCTGCTCGCCATGGACAACGAGACCTGGATGAACGAGTATAAGGACGTGATCAACCAGCTCGTCTTTGACGTGGCATATTCAAAAGAGATCCCGAGCGACAACGCCTTCCCTGAAATGCGCTACTGGGACGCCTACGACGGGCACTGCGCCGCCGGCGGGCTGACGTCCCCCGACTTCCTGACCGGCAACAACGACGAATCGATCTCCGAAGAGATCAACTTCTGGGCAGGCGTCATCCTCTGGGGCACCGCATCCGACCAGCCGAAGATGACACAGATCGGCATCGAACGGTATACCGTTGCGGTCTATGCGAACTGGGCGTACTGGCGGGATTATTTCGGCACCTACCAGCGCCTCTTCGATGCCGTCGAGGGGCCGGGGTTCGACCCCCGCTGGGTGAGCACGCAGTACACCGCTCAGGTCTACGACGCCCAGATCAAACAGTCCACATTCTTCGGTCCGCACCCCACCGACATCACGTACATCACGGTCGCTCCGGTCACGCCCGCATCGTTCTACCTTGCCATGGATAAACCGTCCATCAGCACGTACCTGCAGGATTACGAGGCATATCTGAAGAAGTACGATCTCGACCCGCTCAACCCCGAAGGAACAAAGAGATTCGGGGACGGATCGACCGCCAACCAGTGGTACGGCCAGCTGGCGTATTACAGCGAGCTGGCCTGCTGGTATGCGATGGCCGATCCCGATGCGGCGCTGACGGCCTACTTCAACGTGACGCCGGACTGGACGGAGAACGAGTATCACATCATCCCCTGTGTAAAGATGACACACGGCGGGAACTCGGGAGCAACGACCTACCAGTTCATCCGTTATCTCCAGGTCCACGGAACCCCCGATCCCCTCGAGGTCTACGCCACGAACACCCCCTACTTCATGACCTTTGAGAAAGGCGACGAGCGGACCTACGTGGCCTACAACCCGACGGACGCTCCCCTGGACATCGCGTTCAACGACGGGACGGTGCTGGAAGACGTTCCGGCGCATGCGATGAGGACCTACCCCACCGGCATGCCCGGGCCGCTTGCGGCAAACTTTACGGCGAACGTAACGGTGGGCAATGTACCGCTTGCGGTGGGGTTCACCGATACGTCGGCGGGAGCCATCACCGGTTGGGCCTGGGACTTCGGCGACGGTGGCAACGCCACCGACCAGAACCCACAGCACACCTTCGCCAACCAGGGGCTCTACAGCGTGAACCTGACGGTCGAGAATAAATCAGGTGCTTCCAGTTCGTTCTCGGCGTTGATCTATGCGAAGCAGCCGGGAACGCTGATCGCCAACTTCACGGCGTCGACAGTTGATCAGGCTGCAGGCGTCGGGACGTACTCCTCCCTTGCCCTGGACGCGAACGGCTCTGCGCATATCAGTTATTACGACCAGACCGGCGGAACGGTAAAGTACGCGTGGAACGACGGTGCGTGGCACAACGAATCGGTATACGGCTCGAACGGGTGGTCCTCGCTCGCGCTCGACGGCAACAACACCCCCCATATCGCCTACAGCAACGCCGCGGGCACGTCGCTCAACTATACGACAAAACAGGGAGATGCCTGGAACGATACGGTAATTACCCCGGTCAACTCGGCATATCCCTCGCTGGCGATCAGCGAGGACCATGGCCCCTGCGTCGCCTACCAGAGCGTGCCGCTCGAGATACCGCGGTTCAGCTGGTATCCTCCCGGCCAGAGCGGACTCTGGCCTTGCGTACAGCCCGAGGATATCAATGCAAAAATCGGCGGCGATTATGTCTCGCTCGCCATGAACCCGGAACAGCAGGTACACATGGCGTATTACCACCATAACACGACAACCCTCAGGCATGCCTGGATGCCCACCTGGGGCGCTCCGGAGAAATGGGCGACCGAAGAGGTGACGCCTGCGAACGTCGGGTGGACATCGATCGCATTCGACGCCGGCGGGAATGCGGCGATCGCCTACTACGACGCGGACACCAAACGTCTCATGTATGCGGTCAACGGTTCGTCCTGGACCACCGAGGTCGTCGATGCGGCAGGCGATGTCGGCAACTACTGCTCGCTTGCCTTCAACCCGATGGTCGGGTCCGATCATGCGCCGGGCATCAGCTACTATGACGCCACGAACTGGAGCCTGAAGTACGCCTGGAAGGACGACGACGCATGGTACTCGGTGACGGTGGATTCCGGAAACGTCGGCGAGTATTCGTCGCTTGCGATCGATACGTACGGATATGCGCATATCAGTTACTACGATGCCGGGAACAGCACCCTAAAGTACGCCGTCCAGAAGCCGGCGGGTAGCGATGACGATATCGTAATCGAGCCGTCGCCCGGGCCAGGCTCAGGGAGCGACGGGTCGGACTCAGGAAGCAGCGGGTCGAGTTCCGTGAACAGCGCAGGATCGGCATCCTCTCTCAAAGCAGGTCAGAGCGCCGTCATCCCCGTCAGCGGGGGGTCGATAAACTCCCTGACCGTCACGGTCGGCAGCGACGTCCAGAATCTTCAGGTCACCGTCACGCCGTCGGACTCGCTGCCCTCATCCATCCCGGTTCCGGGATCGGTCGTGTACGAGTTCCTGGATGTCACCCCGTATGGCGTGAACGACTCGAACGTCGAGGGGGTAATCTACACGTTTAAGGTCTCTAAAACGTGGCTTGATGAGCAGGGGTACGGTACCGGCGACGTCGTGCTGTGGCGGTACAACGGTACGGCCTGGGAGCAGTTGCCGACCACGTATGTGGCCGAGGACGGGGATTACTACACGTTCACCGCCGAGTCTCCGGGTTTCTCCTGGTATGCGATAGGGATAGAAAAGGACGAGACGCCTGAAACACCGGTGCCCACCACTGCACCGGAGGCCGCATCCGCTGCAGTCCAGCCGTCGCCGGTGCAGACTACGTCCTCTGCCCTGCCGGCAGAACCCGCTTCCGGATTCCCGATGGTCGCAGCCGGTGTTGCGATCCTGGTCCTTGCCGCTCTGGCAGGCGTTCTGGTGTACCGGAGGAGAGGCAAAGACGAGTGAGGATTCGTGAGGGTGGAGGACCGGTTTGATCCCGTCCCACCCACCTGATACCACTCTTTTCATCTATTCGGATCCTCTCCACATTTTTTGACTGCTCTTCACATCGGTGTGCGGGCATCCGGGATGGCGGGGACCGCGGCTCCGATCCGGCAGAACGTATTTCTCGTACCGCCCACAAAAAACAGGGATATTCAAATGAAACTCGGCGTACTCTGCTCGGGAGGAAAGGACTCGCTCTTTGCGTGCTGGCGGGCGATGCAGAAAGAGGAGGTCGCCTGCCTGATCACGATCGTCTCGGCGAATCCCGAGAGTTACATGTTCCACACCCCGAACGTCCGCCTCGCCGCCCTGCAAGCGGAGGCGGCGGAGCTGCCCCTCGTCGAGGTGGAGACGGCCGGAGAGGAGGAGGTGGAGCTCGAGGACCTCGAACGGGCGATCAGAATCGCCCGGGAGCGTCACGGCATCGAGGGCGTCGTCACCGGCGCCATCCTCTCGGTGTATCAGGCGACGCGGGTGCAGCGCATCTGCCGCGACCTCGGCCTCTGGTGCTTCAACCCCCTCTGGCACGCGGACCAGGAAGAATATCTGCGCGACCTGATCCGGGAGGGCTTTGCAGTGCGGGTCATCGGCGTCTATTCGTATCCCTTCGACGAAACATGGCTCGGGCGGGAGATCGACGCCGACGCCGTAGAAGAGCTGAAGAAGATGGCCGAGAAGTACCGGATCACCCTCACCGGCGAGGGCGGCGAGATCGAAACCTTCGTCACCGACGCACCGTTTTTCAAAAAACGTATTGAGATCGGCAGGGCTTCGACGGCATACAAAAACTACAACGGCACCTATCGGATAGAGGAAGCCGCACTGGTGCCGAAATGATCCTCATCACCGATCTCTGCTGGAAAGAAGACTCGCTGAGCAGGTACGAGTTCGTCTCCCCCATCGAGAACATCGTGAGGAGTACCGGGGCGCCCTCTCGCGTACGGCACTTCGCCGCGGTGCAGGACGCCGACCTCGACGACGCCGACGCCGTCATCCTCTGCGGGACCGCGCTGCAGGACAACGTCTTCGCAGAAGATTTCGAGAGGCTCGCGTGGGTCCGCGACTGCACCCTCCCGGTGCTCGGGATCTGCGCCGGGATGCAGACGGTCGCCGCCCTCTTCGGCGGCCGGATCGAGCCGAACCCCGAGATAGGGATGACCGACGTCACCGTGGTCGGGGCCGACGGGATCTTTGCCGGAAAAGAGGTGTTCCCGGCCTACGAACTCCACTCCTTTGCCGTCGTCCCACCTGACTCTTTCGATGTCCTCGCCGTTTCCGGGAGGTGCGTGCAGGCGATCCGCCACGTCTCCAGGCCGATATACGGCGTGATGTTCCACCCCGAAGTGAGGAACGAGTGGGTGGTCGAGCGGTTTGCCGCGATGACAGAGGAGGGGAGGGGCGGTCCAGATGCGCTGTGAAACCTCGTCGTCGGTCCTCCGCGACTGGACCAAGGACGACGCCCCCCTTCCTTGCCCGCCATGCCGATAACCCGGATATCGCCAGCCACATGCGGAACGCGTGCCTTCGACTTCTTCCCCATCGTCCGCCTCCAGACAGTGGTCTTTGAGAACAACCCGGCATCGATGCGAGTGCTGGAGAAGTGCGGCTTCAGCCTCAAAGCGACCCACAGGTCCGCGATCACGAAGGACGGCGTCGTCATGGACGAGTCGTCATGGACTAGTACCTCTATGCCATCGTGAAGTGAGCGGGGGGGTGGAGGAAGGATCGGGGCCCAGGTCTCTGTCGAATCGGACTGGTGCCATATTCTAAAAAGCCAAGAATATAAGGGAAACAGCGACAGAAAAATGAAGTGACGAAGTGAAACTCGCTTTGGGAAATAAATCTTGGATGAATTTTTTAAATTATTCTTAAAATACCTAGACTCCTTTAATTGTGCCTTACATTGGATAACATTGAAGGGAAATAGTTTGAAATTACGTTCTTGCAATAATCACTACCTCTAAATTTTACTTAGCCGATTAGAGCCCAATCTCTTTTATCCAAGATTGCAACTCTTCTTCACTGGAAACAATTTTTTTGTCAATGTATTTTGGTTTGTATGTTGCTCCTCTCCCCGATGCGTCAACAAAATAACCTACGGTGTGGGGATAGCGATTTTTTATACGCGGGATATCTAAGACATCTTCGAAATTGATTCTCGAACCTGGCTGACTCTTGTTGTTGAAGCGGTCTCGGTATGATACGCCATATTTCTTTAGATCTCGATCCCAAACTCCTCACGCATTAGGGAATATCTTGAGTTCCAGCTTCTCCGCGATCTTCCGCACCTGCTTCGGCACCTCGGTGATCCGTCTCTCCTCCCCTGCTC
>Ga0209269_1000525_pt1 | contig 34812 bp, 35 predicted proteins | sample MTBAKMMethaMetaG_FD_187455 | JGI IMG/M metagenome (GOLD analysis project Ga0209269, IMG submission 187455) | Enrichment culture microbial communities from Arthur Kill intertidal strait, New Jersey, USA, that are MTBE-degrading - MTBE-AKM (Arthur... | ecosystem: Environmental > Aquatic > Marine >... | reverse complement strand
TCTTCCCGAACACCCCCTCCTCCGGGTCGTACCATATCTTGGAATACACCCCTTCGAAGGCGTCCTTGCTGCCCAGGTACCGCAGGGTCTGATAAAAGTCCTTCTCCGTCAGGTTGCGGTAGCAGTACGACCCGCGCACCATGCGCAGGGCATCGTCCACCTCCCACCGCTTCTCCAGGGACATGCCCACTATGGTCTGCGCCAGCACGTCCAGTGCGTTCTCGGGGATGCTCACGCGATCGATGTTGCGGCGGTGCGCGGCCCGGCACAGCACCGCGCATTCCACCAGGTCGTCCAGGTCCAGGACCATCATGCGGCCCTTGGGGGTCTTACCCATCGAGTGTCCGCTGCGGCCTATGCGCTGCAATCCCTTGGCCACGCTCTTGGGGGAACCTATCTGGCACACCAGGTCCACTGAGCCTATGTCGATCCCCAGTTCCAGGGAGGTGGAGGAAACGACGCATCGCAGCTCACCTCGTTTCAAACGGTCCTCCACGTCCAATCGGGTCTCCTTGGACAGGGAGCCGTGGTGGGCCTCGATGCTCTCTATGCCCCTTTCCCTCAGCTTGTAGACCACCTGCTCGGTGCCGGAGCGGGTGTTGGTGAATATCAAGGTGGTCTGATGCGCCTCCACCATGTCCCGGAGGCCGTCGTACATGCGGGAGTTGACGATCTCGTACGGAAGTGCGGTCATGTCCTCCGTGGGGCACACCACCTCCAGGTCCAGGTTCCGCTTGGTGAGCACCTCGATCAGTTCCACAGGGCGGACCTGTCCGTCCTCGTACCCCACCAGGTATGAGGCTATGTCCTCGATCGGCGCCAGCGTGGCCGAGAGACCGATGCGAGTAATAGGTCCATGGCACAGCTCCTGCAGGCGCTCCAAGGTGATGGACAGGTGCACACCGCGCTTGGAATCGCATATCTCATGGATCTCGTCCACGATGACGTACTCCACCTGGGAGAACTTCTCCCGGAACTTGGGGGCGGCCAGGACCAGGGCCAGGGACTCCGGTGTGGTGATAAATATATGCGGCGGTTTGCGCAGCTGCTTCTGCCGTTCGCTCTGGGAGGTGTCACCGGAGCGGACCCCCACTCGCACCTTCGGCCATTCGTATCCCTTCTGCTGGGCAAGCTCATGCATCTGGGCCAGCGGCTCCTCGAGGTTCTTGTGGATATCGTTGGCCAGGGCCTTCAGAGGGGAGACGTAAACCGCGTAGATGCGGTCCTCCAGCTTTCCATCCCTGGCGTACTTGAAGAGCTCGTTCATTATGGAGGTGAAGGCGGTGAGGGTCTTCCCGGAGCCAGTGGGGGAGGACACCAGCACGCTCTTGCGTTCGTGGATCAGAGGTATCGCGTAGGACTGCGGCTCGGTGAGCCCCTCGAACCGGGAATCGAACCACTCTGCGATCAACGGGTCCAGCAGCGAGAGCACCTCCTGCTTGCTAGCCCTCTTCCTCACCCTTTTCATCGTTCCTCCTTTTAGAAGCGTGTTCAATCTGACGCCGCCCTATTATTATTTTCGCTCCGGGCCGTCGAACGTGGAAGCTCGATAGGTTTATGAGCGCCGAACGACAAGGAAGGAGGATTGCCTATGAGATGGTTCACGTTCGGAGGGGACGGGGCCATGCTGCCCTGGAAGGAGTGGCGGATGGTGGTGGCGGACCCGGAGGACCTGCTGGCCTGTGTGACCCTGGGGGGGAAGGCCTATAGGGCCTGCATGAAGGAGGCGGGGCTTCCGGTGGAGAAGGGGGCGAAGGGAGCGTTGACCGCCTTCGCCCACATACTGCACCACATGATGGACGAGATGGACGTGGACCGCTGGATGGAACTGCGCTTCTATCTGCAGGAGAGCTGGAAGGAGGAGGAGCCGGGACTGTGGGACCCTCCGGACCAGGTCATATGGCCTGCTGGGAATGATATGCGGAGGGAGCTTCCGGCCCTGCGCCACGGGCTGGAACGGGCGGTGGGACCGGACCTGATGCGCCTGTTCTGGGCCTCGGTCACCTCCACTGGCCGGAGGACGCCGTTGCTATCGGTGGAGGCCAGGAACGGGCTGTTCTTCCCTTTGGTGATGCTTGACAAGCTCAGGGCGGAGAACATACCCCCGTTCCTGGACGAGGAGGAGAGGGAAGGCATGGCCTTCCTGAGGGAGGAGCTGCGGCTCAGCGATCGGCTTTCCACGGACGAACTGGCAGCGGAGCTGTCTTCCCAGGGTCAGATGGTCCGGGGAGATAAGGTGTTCATGGAGGGACCGGTCAGCGGGGGAAGATGGTACGATGATGAGGACGTAAGGCGATGGCGGGAGAAGGGGCTGAGGTGCTGCGCGCTACTGTGCGCCTTCCGCGTCATGTTCCTGGCCTCTGTGAGCGGAGAGAGCGGTCCGCTGCGGGTGTCGTTCCCGGGGGCGTCCCCCGATTAATCTTAAATCCCTGCTTCGTCAATGCTCCATGCACATGAGGAAGTTGTGCGTGATACTGTTGGCATTGGCCCTGGTGATCTGCACCGCCTGCGTCCCTGACCGCACGGAAGCGGCCGGGGTAGGAGGTACGGACGTGGTGGGGAGCGTGGTCAATGAGACAGGGGCGCCCTTCCCCGGGGTCGAGATACGTGTGGTCAACTACACTAAGCCCAGTACGGTGTTCACTGCCACCAGTGATGATGAAGGCAACTACTCCATGCCCGCCAGCTTCGTTCCCGGCCTGTATAACGTCACGGCGGTCTTCACCAACCATTCCGCCAACATAAGCTACATAGGGGTCCTGGTGGAGCTGGGAAACGTCGTGCGCCTCAACTTCACCATGAACGAGGTGCTCTGCACCCTGACCGGGTACGTGACCAACGGCACCGAGCCGATATATGGGGTCACGGTGACCCTGCTGGGCGATAAGGGTAACTACTCCGGTGTTTCCGTCAACCCTTTGGGCCAGTATACCGTCTCCAACGTCCAGCCGGGGTGGTACACCGTGAGCGCGGCCAAGGTCGGTTACTACCCTTCGGATGACGTTCTGCCAGTGAACATGGTTCGTGGTGCTGTAGTTACCCTTGACTTCACTCTGTGGGAGCAGGAGGCCCGGTCGCTGAGCGGCAGGGTGCAGTACGACGGAGACGGACTGGCCGGGGTCAGCGTGGTCCTGACCAACATAAACGCCCCTTACAGCTTCGAGACCATGACCGACGATGAAGGTAACTATTCCTTTCAGGAGGTCCCGGTGGGCAGTTATTCCATCACCTTCTCCAAGGACAAGTTCTTGGACAGCTATTACACCCTGGGCCTCTCCTTGAACGAGAGCAGGAAACTGGACGTTCGGATGGAGTACGATTCCGCGAACAACACCCAGACCTTCCTTTTCGGTCTGGACCTGTCCCATTCCCTGATGGTCATCGGCCTGGTGGTCTCCTTGCTGGTGATGGTGGTAGGTCTCTACCTCAATAATCGCATCAGGCGTAAGCCTGAGCTTCTGGACCGAGGAGAGGAGAGCTCAGAGAAGTAGCGCTCTGCTATGGACATCGCTCTCGACCTCATGGAACAGACTACGGCCGTGAGAATCCATGGCCACTACCAGCGGGCCAAGTCTTTCGGCGCGCATGCGCCAGACCGCCTCCGGCATTCCCAGGTCCTCCCACTCCACGCCAAGCACCTCTGGGAGAGCCTCGGCGGCGATCACTGCCGCCCCGCCGGTGAAGGCCAGGTAGGCGCAACCGATTTCGCCCATGGTCTTCAGTGTTTCCAGGGACATGCCCCCCTTTCCCACTATCACACTGGGCCGGAAGGCCCTCAGGAACTCGGTTTCTAGCGAATCCATCCGGGCACTGGTGGTGGGACCTGCGGCCACGACCTTCCAGTTGTCGTCCCGCATCATTATGGGACCGCAGTGGTACAGCGCCCTCCCATGCATCTCGAACGGCAGCGGCCTCCCTTCCCTCGAAAGCTCCAGCGCCCTGATATGAGCTTCGTCCCGGGCGGTGAGCACCTCCCCGCTCAGGAACACGATCTCCCCGGCCCTCAGCGACCGTGCCTCCTGCTCGGACATGGGTGACGTTATTTCCCGGGGGCTCACCTGAACCCCTCCTGGGAGAAGCGCACCCTTCCGTCGGGGTGCACGCGGGCGAACGCCTTCCTGGCCGCCCAGCAGTTCAGGCTGACCGCCACCGGCAGGCTCGCCGTGTGGCAGTTCGCCTTTTCCATCAGCACCCCCAGCACGGTGGTCCTCCCACCCAGCCCCATGGGCCCCAGGCCCAGGGAGTTGAGCTGCTGGTGCAACGCCCCCTCTATCTCCCTCAGCTCGGGGTCGGGGTTCGAGGAGCCCAGCGGTCGGAGCAGCGCCTTCTTGGAAAGGGCGATGGCCATGTCGGCCGTTCCCCCCACGCCCACCCCGACGACGGTCGGTGGGCAAGGTCTGGAGCCTGCTCCGACGACGCAATCGATGACGAAGCGTCGAATCCCATCCACCCCTTCGGAGGGGTTCAGCATCTTCAGGGCGCTCCAGTTCTCCGAACCCGCCCCTTTAGGCAGCACTGCGATGTCCAGATGGTCCTCGTCCGTAGGCTCGAAGTGCACCGGAGGCATTCCCGGACCCAGGTTGTCCCCGCTGTTCCCCCTGGAGACGGGGTCCACGGTGTTCGGTCGCAGAGGGATCTCCTCTGTGGCCCGGTAGACGGCGCGGCGGATCGCCTCCTCTATGCGAACATCGTATCGTCCGCGGACGAAGAAGACCGGGACGCCGGTGTCCTGACACATGGGTACCGAGCGCTCCGCGGCCTTGCGCACGTTATCAAGTATCACCAACAGCTGAGAGCGGGGCACTTCCTCCGTTTCCTGGGAGAGAGCGTTCTCCAACGCCCTGCGCACGTCCGGCGGAAGCCGGCACTCGGCCTCCCTCAACAGCCGGACCACCGTCTCCTCGATTATCGCGGATGAGTACATCTTGTCCTCTGGATTGGCTCATGGGGAATTAATCCTTGGCCTTCCGGCCTTGTTATCAGGACTAACCTATTATAGAGAGCGGATAATTATCGCCCGATCGTCATGGACGCACCTATTCAGATAAATGGCCTGAGCAAGGTCTTCAGCGGCGGCTTCAAGGCGGTGGATTCTTTGGAACTGGCCGTCCCCTCCCGATCGTTCACCGGGTTCCTGGGGCCCAATGGAGCTGGGAAGACCACCACCATCAAGATCGTCACCAACATGCTCTCCGCCACTTCGGGGGAGGCGTTCATAAACGGCATCAGCGTGATGAAGGACCCTAAAAAGGCCTTGGCAGACGTCGGAGCGGTTGTGGAGACCCCGGAGTTCTATCCTTATCTGACGCCGATGGAGACGTTGCATTATCTGGGTTCCCTGAGAGGTATGTCCGCCTGTGAGATAACCAACCGGGGACGGGACCTGCTGGACATGGTGAAGCTCAACGATTGGACGGGGCAGCGGGTGGGCAAGTTCTCCAAGGGCATGAAGCAGCGCCTGGCGATCGCTCAGGCCCTCCTGCCGCAGCCTTCGGTCATTATCCTGGACGAACCGACCTCCGGCCTCGACCCCCGAGGGATGGTGGAGGTGCGGGACATACTGAAGCAGCTCCACAAGATGGACGTCACCGTGCTCATGTCCTCCCATCTGCTGAACGAGGTGCAGGAGGTGTGCACCGATGTGGCGCTCATTAACCGCGGGAAGCTGTTGCGGTCTGGCAGCGTGGCCTCCCTCCTCGAGGAGGTCAAGGCCCACAAGATAGATGTGCGGACCATGCACCCCTTGACCCCGCCCATGTTCGACCGGTTGAGGTCGGTGCCGGGGGTGAAGGACTTCAACATAACTGGGGACCTCTCCTTCGCCATCGACTTCGAGGGCAAGGAGGACGCGCAGGCCAGACTGTTAATAGAACTTCAGAACCTGGGCCTTATGGTCGTCTCGTTCAAGGAGTCCGGCCTGGCCCTGGAATCGTTGTACATGTCCCTGATCATGGATTCGAGGTGAGAAGATGGAAAGCGCTAACGTGATCGACAACCGGGAAAGGCTTCCCTCCGATCTCCAGCAGATGATGACCGTGGCCAGGTACGACATTCTCAAGCACCTGCGGTCAAAGCGGCTGCTCGGACTTATCATAATCGAGGCACTGATACTATCGCTCATATTCCTTGTACCGATACTGCTGGACCAGACGATCCCCGATGATCCGCTGGACTACATGTCCAGCTACATCAGCGGCGTAGGGATCCTGGTGGTATTGGCGGCCACGATGTTCGCCGGTGACGCCGTCGTCTCCGAGTTTCAGAGCCGGACCGGATACCTGCTGTTCCCCAACCCTGTCAAGCGCTGGGTCATATTCATGGGCAAGTTCGCCTCCACGATGGGCATACTGTTCCTGTTGCTGCTGGTGCACTATGGAGCAGCGGCCATACTGACCTTCGCGATGACCGGGGGCAGTACCATCAACTGGGTGTACTCCATGCTCTTCGCCATGTGCTACGGGACCGCCGCCGCGGCCCTGGGCATCTTCCTGTCCTCCCTGATGAAGGGTTCGACCGGAGCATTGGTGCTGACCTTCTTCGCCCTGCTCATGATCCTGCCGATGCTGGAGGGGGTGCTGATGATCAGCGATATAGAGCCTTACTTCGTCCTCACGTTCGCCGAGGACCCCATATATTACCTGATGTACGATTCCTACCCCGACAACTGGTATGTGGCGGACGTGTGGCCCTCCCTGCTGGTGATATTGGCGTACACGGCCACCCTGGTGACCGCGGGCATAATGCTCTTCAAGCGGAGGGAGATGGTCTCGTAGGTTGGCGGTCGTTCGCCAAAAAAAGATCAACCCTGCAGGGGGAGGAGATAGAACTCTTCCTCATGCTGGAACACCTTTACCGTATCTCCCTTCCTCTCGAACTTAGGCGGCTTCTTTAGGTCGAAGACCTTGAAGGTGGTGGGGTGCATGACCTGCACCTCCTTCGGCGTCTCCGTCACGATGACGGCCTCCAACAGGTCCTCCTTCCTCCCTACGACCTTGGCCGAGATCATGTCGCTGTTGCTGACCATGACCGACTGGGAGGTCTTCATGTTCGTAAGCTTGGTGGAGTTGGCCCTCAAAGCCCCGACCAGGTACAGTTTCTTCTCGTACTGCACGATGTCCCCGAAGCGGTAGGCCGGCAGGCGCACCAGGAAGGTGACGCGGTAAAGGTCCTTGCCCTGCTTCTGGGTGACCAGCTTGGCGGTCTCCTTTACCTCGGCGGCGTACTGGTCCGACAGGTCCCGGGCGATGTTGCGGCCTACGACGGAGGAGGAGAGGATGACGTCCACACCCCCGTGCGTGGTGCTTAGGCGGTTGACCTTGGATATGAACAGCTCCCGATTGTCCTTGCTGTGCTCCTCCATCAGCTTGTAGACGCGCTCCACGATCTCCTCGCGCAGGTCCTCGGGCATCTTGCGGTCCCGCGTGCGCACCTGCAACGTTCCCTCGTAGTAATTGCCCATCAGCTTGTTGCATCTGGGGCAGGAGGTGTTCTTGAAACGGACGATGGTGGTGCGGGCCTCGTTGACCTCTAGGCCTTCCACGGACAGGGATACGGTCATACCCACGTGGTAGTTGGCCTCGTCGATCTTCTCGGCGTGCAGACCCACGCTCAGCGGTTCGGCGTCCTTGACGATGTCTACTGCCAGTTCCACCGCCTTTTCGGCTACCTCCTCGCGGGCCTCGATGTCCACCCATTTCCCGTCCAGTAGGTAGTCGCCGCAGTGGCCGCATTGGAAGACGTTGACGTGGTCCGGAAGGGAGGTGAAGACCTTGCCCTCCAGGAAGCAGCTCTCGCACAATGACCTGTAAACGGGGCCTTCAGCCCCGCACTTGACACAGAAGGACATCTCAGTACCTGACCATCTGGGCGTGAGGAACGCCGTCGATGACTACTACGCATTCCATATCGATATAATCATTCTCTGCGGCGATGCGGCAGGCTTCCTGGCCAACCAGGTTGGCGACCGTGGCGGCTGCCAGCCGGTTCAACAGCAGATCTTCCGCGCCGTGGTCCCCGCCGTAGAACTCCTCGCTGACCTCCAGGCGGAGCTCTCCCTCCTTCAGCGTGCGGCCTATCAGGCCGTCGTCGCACGCGGCGATAAGTACGTCGCCCCCGCGCCTGTGCACCTTAACCCGGAACATGGTCATCGTCCCTGAGTCTAGGGGCATGATGATAAACCTTTTCCTCAATCGCTGGAGATAAGCTTGTAGTGCCCGGCCTGCACCTCGAATATGTCACCGGCCTGCTTCAGCTTCTTCAGCACTTCCTTCAGCTCCGTCTCCGAGAGGTTGCGGTCGGCGGCCCTCTGGATCAGGGTGATCTCGGAAACTCCGGAACGGGGATCGGAATGTTCGTGTATGAGCTGGCGTACCAACGCGATGCGGTTGCGTTCGTTCCTGGTCGTCCCTGTCATCAGCTTGTCCACGTCGATGGTCCCATCGTCGGAGGCCATCTTCTTCAGGTAGTGCTCCACTATCTTTATGGCCCGGTCGGCGTCCTCAGCCTCCACCACCTGCGAGAGGCGGATACGGGCCGATGCCTCGGAAAGACGTATGAAGGCCTCCAGCTGCCTGGCGGTGATGGGCACGGAAGAACCGGCCTTCTCCCCCAGCTTTCTTATGGAGAGGTACTTGTCGATGATCATCTGACGGGCCTCGTCGCCCAGCACCGGCGTGTAGCGCTTGGCGTACGCCACGTACTTGCGCATGAACTCCCGGTCGTAGATGGGCCGGAGGACGTCCGTCTCGTCCATGATGCGGTGGTAATCGATCCCCCGCACCTCCTCCGGGTTGGGAACGTTGCGCAGCTCCCCGCGCACGTGCCCTTTCAGAATGTGCTCGGCGATCTTCTGGTCCTTGGAGGCGTTGGGCTTGTCTGTCAGCGCGAATATCAGGTCGAAACGGGATAGTAGGGCGGGGGGCATGTTGATCTGAGAGGCCAGCGCCTCCGTGTCATCGAATCGTCCGAACTTGGGGTTGGCGGCGCCGAGCATGGAGCATCTGCACTGCAATGATGCGGTGATGCCCGCCTTGGCCACGCTGACCCTCTGCGATTCCATGGCCTCGTGCATGGAGGAGCGGTCCTGATCGGTCATCTTGTCCATTTCATCGATGGCCGCCAGGCCTTTGTCGGCTAGCACCAGGGCTCCTGCCTCTAGCGTCCATCGACCGTCTCCGAACTCGTCCTTCACCGCGGCGGCGGTGTTGTGCACCAGAAATCCGTTTCCGATGAAGCTGTGAGCCTTTTCCACTGTAAGGTCATAGACGAAGGGGGGCAGGTCCTCGCGCACTTCCGACACCCTGCTCACTCGACTTAAGGAAACCTCCCTTTTCGATGAGCCAGATGTTGCGACGAGCAGCGTGTCGTCAGCCTTAATGTCTGACGCCTTCACCCAAGTATACTTGCCCTCTAAACGAGCCCTTAGCATGGTCTCGGGGGTAACGCGGATGCTATTACCAGCATCTGTTTCGAGTTCCACAAGAAATGAAGGGGTCCGTAGGCGGAAGACCGAGATCACCGGTCTGACATCCATATGACGATCGCCGGACGCGGTGGCCACCCCGTTAACCCGCGTCTCTTGCCTCCAGACGCCCTTTTCGATCTCCTTGGGGGACCGCATACGGGATTCCACGAAATCGCCTATGGGCCTCTCCTCCCCGTCCACGTCTATGAGCGTTTCCGGTGCAACGCACAGACCGGCAGCGGAGGAGCTCTTACCTGACGCGTATATCCCACGGGGGGCCATATCCGACATGTAACGAAGGATCTGGCTGTTATGTGAGATGATCTCGTTGGCCACGAAGATGTGAGTGTCGGCGACCTCGATGTCGTAGACGAAGCGCTCTTCGGCCTTCACCTCTTCCCTCTTCACCACCTGGTCCCATCCGAATCCCCGGTCGTAACCGCAGAAGTTGCCGTCCGGTCCCTTATCGGAAGCGACGGCAAGATAGTTGCCCTCGACGATCTTGGCAGCCGGCCTTTGCGCTAGGAAGTAGGCGTTCTGCACGAAAAGGGGGTGCGTCGACGTAACGGTCAACGTCTTTCCGCCCTCGGTCGTGAAGCGGATCAGACGGCGCGGCGAGTCCCTCTTCCAGACGCGCACCGCTTTGCCTCTTTCCAACCTTCCCATGGAGCTGAAGGTCATGACCTCGAAATCGGCATCGGCGTACTCGCCGTCGTCCACCTCCTTTACCTCGTTCACCGAGAGCCAGTGCTCCACCAGCTCCTTGATGTTCACCTGCGTGCAATCGCCCATTAATACCTTGGCGTCCCCGGTGACGCATTTCGCCACTCCCGGGTCACCGACCAGAAGTATGTGGATGTCGCCCCTGATCTTGGTACCGTCCTCCAGTGATTTGGCCGTTCCACCGAACAGCTGCAGGGCTATGCTCTCCTTCACCTCGTCGTAACCATGGATGGCCGGGGCGATGGAACCGACGATCTTGCGGAACACCTCGGGGTCGTGCGCTTCGTTCTTTATCATCTCCTCGTCCTCGTCGGAGATCACGACCTCTTCGTACTCGTGCTGCTCGAACTCCATGGAGACGACGGCCAGGTCGATGTCGAACAACGTCGATTTGATGCGGTCGCCCTTCTGTTGGCTTCTCAGCACCCCGTTCAGGACGACCCGGTCTCCAGGGGAAATTATGCCTGCCAGGTCGTCCTCCAGGAAGGCGGTGAGACGTTCCGGCTGCGCCCCTCCGCGCAACCCCTCGGGGGACTCCTGCATCTCCACCTTCTGAGTGTCCACGTACAATGATTCCTCGGTCAGCAGCTGGAACTTGGTGCTGCCGGCCGTTCGCCCGCACCCCTCCTGTTCCTTGTAGCATTCCATGGGCTCGCGGAAGAACAGCCCCTCCTGCGGCTCGATGATGCGGGCGGGGCAGCGCATGCACTTGAACACGCCGAGCGTGAGCCTCGGACGCACCTCCGTGGCCTTGCGCACCAGTCCCTCCACCGAGATGAGCTTTCCAAGGTGCACGCTCCTGAGGTCGCGAATGTCGTACCTGCTGTCCCGGGGCAGCTCCCTCACGCGGAGATGAACGTCCAACCCGGCCTTGCTGGGGTTCATCAGCCTCTTGACCACGTCCTCTCCCTTGGCCAGGGCACGGTCGGGATGATTGAGGATGAAGTTTGCGAAATCGGGGTCGAAGCGGTCTATGTCGGAATATGATACGGTGAGGCTCCTTAGCTCGGGATACCTGTCTGTGAGCTCCAGCAACTTGAGGCGGCTGTCCTCCGCTTCCAGGAACTCCTCCCATCGCGCGGCAAGGTCCTCGTCAGTGTAATCGATAGGCAAAACCATCTCTCCGTGAATTGAAAGGCGATAACTGATCGTTATCGTGTAGGGACTAGGGGTATTCCCTTCATCCAAATTTACCTTTATGCCTCATCGTTTTTTTCACTCTCAGGAGGCTCGACATAGTCCCATTGTATGGCCACCACGTCCTGGCTGGTCTCGGCGACCGAGTAGCGTTCCAGCAGCTCTCGGTTCAGAACGAAGAACTGTTCGCCCCAGCTGAACTTGGACAGTACCTTTTCGGCCTGCTCGTTCTCTCCCAGAATATACAACGTAGCGGCGACCGCTTCGGCGCTGGTGAGCCGCATCGGCTTGCCCCAGTTCACGGGGTTGGCCGCCAGAAGATACGGCAGTGCGCGATGGGCGGCGTCCTTACGCACCTTGGGGAAATGATCGACGTTCTCCCATGAAAGGTCCATGACCAGGAGGCCGTGCGCCTTGACGCGTTCGCGGTCCTCGCGGGAGACGGCCTTCTGGGCGAAGGGGTCCAGGACCAGGACTCCATATGGCACTGACCTCAGGTTGCTCAGCTCCTTGGCCAATTGGAACTTGACCATCTTTCGGGAGGTGCACTTCTTTGGGTCGCAGTCCTTCTCGTCGTAAACGAATATCTTGATCATGCTTCGTCGCCGAAGATGTTGTCGACCCACTTGATGATGTCGTCGCGGGTCTTTCGATAGATGCTCAGCAGTTCCTCGTCCGTCCCACGCGCCTTGCAGGGGTCCTTGAACCCCTTGTGGATGTAGTCCTTTCCCCTAAGAAAATGGGGGCATTCATCCTCCGCCTCGTCGCACAGGGTGACGACGAAATCGAACTCCTTGCCATAGAACTCCTCGACGCTCTTGGAGCGGTGACCGGAGATGTCTATCCCGATCTCGTCCATAACCGCTATGGCCTTTCGGCTCACCCTCTCCGGGCTGAGACCGCCGCTGCTGGCCTGATATCTATCGCCCAGCTTGGCATTGACATATCCCTCGGCCATCTGCGAGCGCGAGGCGTTGCCGATGCAAACGAACAGCACGGTTCGTTTTTCGGCGTTGTTCCTATACCTTCTCCTGCTCATCTGATCGTAACTCCCTGGCCTTGGTTATCGCCCTGCAGTGAGGGCAACGGGAAATGGCCCAGCTCCCGCTCGCGTCCCGCCCGTGCCTGGACATCATGATGCCCATGAAGCCCAGCTTGTAATGCCTGTGGCATTTCTGGCACTCGTATTCGTAACCGCCGGTCAAGGACATGGTCAGCAGGACCATGCCTATCGCCAGAAGCGTGAGCCAGAGCGGCCATAGACCGTTCATCAGAAATCCTGCTACCGCTAACGCTACTAGCAGCCCTCCGGCAATCGCTCGGGAATCGACCCTCGACTTCAGCATAATGTGACACCTGGCATTGGTGTCGGTGACGCCCGGAAAACCCGGGATCTGACGGGACACCTTGTGTTTCTCTGTCGCACCGGATATCGCGTTCCCAAATATAAGGGCGGTTGCCGATTGTTTAGGTTCTTTGAATACGAGCCGCCGGAATATCTTTATCCTCGAGCGGATTGATGAGACCTTGCCACGATGATGATAAACCCAGCTCTGATTAGTGATGAGAGACGGGCGAGCTGAGTGGTAGAATTTAATTTTTCAAGCATAAGAATAAAATATTCTGTCTCGGATATTCATTAAGGGATGGAGATGCCGACTGGGTATGATTTGCTGGAGCACAGTCATGAATTCAGAATGCACATGCTGAGGAGGTTGGCGGCGGGATTGATTGATGCAGTGATTATTTTCTCACCTGTGATTATTATTATCTATTTTTTTAACTTAGAACCCAAGGAGTTGTTAGCTGGAGTGTTGTCGGGATTCTGTTGGTTCATTTATTCTGCATTAATTGAATCTAAAACTAGCACTTCATTGGGAAAGAAAGCGTTGGGTTTTATAGTTGTATCGACAGATGGGCCAATGAATATTAGTAAAGGGATTGTTAGGAATGCTCCAAAAATGTTTTGGTATGTTTTCCTTCCATTAGATTTTTTTATTGGTTTAACCCTCATAAATGATCCAAGACAAAGATGGGTTGATTCAATAGCAAATACAATAATAATAAAAAAATAAAATAATAAAGGGTTTTACACGGTGAACGATATATCATCTATCGAGTCGCCAGAGTCTACATACAGCATTGTCACAGTGTATGTACCGGATGCGGAGGCTTTGGTAAGAGTAAGGTAGTCACCAGAGCTTATCTTATCATCAGCAGCAAGATCGGTAAAGGCTACACCAGTGATGGTAGCGACATTTGTAGTGGTAGACGCGAAGGCAGTACCCGACCAGGCATAGGTATCAGATGCCGTTCCTAGTGTGATAACAATCTTCAAATCCCCTATCTGGGTGTCCGGAGTTAATACTCCAAAGGTAACCTTCTGTGCAGTTGCATTAACGTTTTCGGTCTCGGTGAATGATCCGGTTGGGGTTTCGTTTCCTCCATCCCCGCCGAAGCCCATGACCATCACGTACAACACGGCGGCTAGAACCACAGTGATCGCAACCATCAGAATCGTCGCGATGACCGGGGAAACTGCCTTGTTGTTCAATTTCCACATTTTCTTCATATGTTCAGTCTCCTGGTAGGTTGCCCTACCAAGCTTTGTTTATACTTACATGAATATATAATTATTCGTCTCAAAATCAATGGTAAAACTATGTATCGTAAGATAATGGGTGGATTTCTAATGGCGTTACGAAGTATCGTATGTCTAAATTATCAGCGTTCGTCCTTGATCACTTCAGCGTAACGATCTGATCGCAGACCAGCTGCAGCATCTCCCGCACTTCCGGCTTCATCTGTTCCTCCATGCTCAGGAGCACCGGATACGCGCCCCGGCTCTTGGCGCTTGCCATCAGCACCTGCATGAACTCGTAGAGCATCCGCACCTCGTTGTGCGCGGCCAGTGAGTTCACCGAATCCAGTACGACCATGAACTGTTCGTCCTTGCCCTTGCGGAACAGATACTCCATCTTCAGCACGATGTACTCCAGCATGGTCGGGCTTTCCACGAAGACGGTCTGCGGGTCCTCCGTCGCTGAGCTCTCCATGGTGGCGAACGATATGCAGTCCACGAAGCGCAGCTTGGACGTTTCGATCTCGAGCGACTGCATGGCCGACATGATCGTGGACGACGGGACGGTGATGGAGATGTATATGCAGGACAGCTTCTTCTTGTTACAGAAGCGGTCTATCAGCGTAGTGAGCGTATCGAAGTACGCCTCCACGTTGATGTTGAAGTCGATGGATACCGCTGGACCGAGCTCGTTCAGCCGGCTGAGTATCTGAGGGGCCGCATCCTCCATCTCAGAACCCCCTGAGCATTGGAGTGATCAAAAGACCTTCCGAGGTCATGTCCATCACGTATTTCGCACGGGAATGCGCCGCCCCGGACATCTTTACGACCTCCAGTACGCGGTAGTTATCCCCTCGTCTAACAGCCGTCCCCAGGCAGATTATGCCGTCGGCCGTGGTATGTTCCTGGCTGTCGGAAACGTTTCCCTCGGCGATCAGCAGACCGGTGCACTTCGCATCGTAAAGGACCTTTGACAGGCTGAGCAGGAACGAATGCGCCACCCAGCCCTCCATCTCCATCAGGATCGGATTTATGGCATCAAGCACCAGCCGGCTGGCATTGACCTCCTTGATGGCCTCGGAGATGTCCTCGACGATGGCGAAGGACTCGCTCTTGGTGATCATCCCGTCGTCCCTCTCTCCAGAGCCCATGTCATCGATGTGCTTCAGCGTCACCTTGCCGCTCTCGAACAGCTTGGAATCGGCATAGTCCAGCTTGGGCAGGTACGTCATGAGCTTCTCAGGGCTGTGAACCGTGGATATGTAGACGCCCTTCTGTCCGCTCATGGCCCCCCGGATCAGATACTCCAGGGCGAAAAGGGTCTTCCCGGAACCGCAGGGACCGCTAACGGTTATCATCCCGCCCACAGGAAAGCCTCCGCCCACGATGCGGTCGATGCAGTCCATGCCGGTGCAGAACTTCGAGCCAGGGGATGCGGCCATGCCTTGATGATGATTATCTGTGGATATATTATTTTTTGAAGGAAAAGATTAGTATCCTGGCGGAGATAGGAGGTTTATGCAACCGGTTCTGCAGGTCGCCCTAGACCTCATGCACCTTAAACGCGCAGTTGAGATAGCCCGTGAGTCCCTGGAGGGAGGAGCGGACTGGATAGAGGCTGGCACCCCGCTCATCAAGAGCGAGGGCGCGGAATGTCTGCGCGTTTTGAAAAAGGAGTTCCCCGGTCACACGCTCGTGGCTGACATGAAGACCATGGACGTGGGGGCGTTCGAGGTGGAGATAGCGGCCAAGGCAGGGGCGAACGTGATCACCGTGCTGGGGTTGTCCGATGACGGGACCATATCCGAATCGGTGATGACCGCCCGGAAGTATGGCGCCGCCATTATGCTGGACATGATAAATGTGCCGGACAAGGTCGCGCGGGCGAAGAGGGCCGAGGAGCTTGGCGTTTCCTATATATGCCTGCACGTGGGCATAGACGAGCAGATGAAGGGGGAGGGTTCGCCCCTGGACGTGGTGTCTGAAGTGGCCTCGGCCATAAACATACCGCTGGCGGTGGCCGGTGGGATCACGTCCGAGACCGCACCTAAAATGATCGAGCGTGGAGCGTCCATAATCATCGTCGGCGGCGGGATCATCAAGACCGGTGATGTGCGGGGGGCGGCCAAGGCGGTCAAGGATTCGATGAGGAGCGGGAAAGGTCTGCCTAGCGCACTATCAAGGAAGTACGGTCAGGAGGAGCTCTTTGAGGCCTTCGGGAAGGTTTCCACCTGCAATATCGCCGACGCGGCGCACAAGCGCGGGGTTATGGACAATGGCATCAAGCTGCGCACCGGGCACGGTGTGAAGATGGTCGGACGGGCGTTGACCGTCCAGACCACCAAGGGGGACTGGGCCAAGCCGGTGGAGGCCATCGACCGCGCTAAGAAGGGCGACGTCATCGTCGTCGACGCGGGCGGCAGCGAGATAGCCGTCTGGGGGGAGCTGGCGGCCAACAGCGCCTTGATAAAGGGGGTGGCCGGCGTGGTCATAGACGGGGCGGCCCGCGATATCGATGGTATCGTAGACCTGGGCTTTCCTTGCTTCAGCCGGCACGTCTCGCCCCATGCGGGGGAACCGAAAGGCTTCGGCGGCATCGGGTTGGAGATCGTGTGCGGCGGACAGATGGTGCGGACCGGCGATTGGGTCGTGGGGGACGAGAGCGGGGTTATCGTCATCCCGCAGGAGCATGCCGTTGAGCTGGCAAATCGTTCCGTGGACGTCCTCGAGAGGGAGGAGCGCGTGAGAGAGGAGATCAAGCGCGGAGGCACCCTCTCTAGCGTGATGCAGCTGGAGAAGTGGGAGCAGGTCAAGTAAGGGCGGCCCCTTTTTTTCAAAACGCCTTTTCGAGTTTTTTTATCGTTCATTGTTCTAGATCAGATTCCTCTGAGGAATCGTTTGATTCTAATCCTACAAATGTACAGTTATTTTCTGTACTTTGTTCATTTGTTTGCTACAATAACTATTTATTATACAATTATCTACACTTTTTCCGATGCGCTCGATAAACATCTATCGGAGCACTGAGAAAGAGGACAAACGCCGGGAGCGGCCGACCCTTCCTCGTCGTAGGAGCGTTCAAAACCGCTTCATCGCCGTGGAATGCATGGTAACCGCAGCCGCGATGGCCAAGGCCGACGGCGCTCCCTGCGGAGGATACCTCCTGCTTCCAGACGGTTTAGGGCGCATGGTTTCCGGAGAGTTGAAGCTGAAAATGTGTTCGAACGAGTTCGAAATGAAAGAGAGGAGCGAGAACGATGCGTAAGTACACCGTTCTTACTCTGATAGTGCTAGGCCTCATGGCCTTGTTTCCGGTAGCGGGAGCCGCTGATCCCAGCGGCGCCGCCAACCCGGCGACGCTCGAAGGTGCCATGAGCTCGATCAATTACATCTGGGTTCTGATATGTGCATTCCTGGTGTTCTTCATGCAAGCCGGCTTCGCCATGGTCGAGGCGGGCATGGTTCGGGTGAAGAACGTCGCGAACGTCCTCATGAAGAACCTCATGGACTTCGTGATGGGTACCGTAGTGTTCCTGGTCATCGGTTACTCTCTGTTCATGGGTACCGACATCGGCGGGATAATCGGCGACCCCACTAGCGCGTTCCTGTTGATGGGGGACGCGTTCGATGTAGGCACCATGCTGTCGTGGTTCTTCATGCTGGTTTTCGCTGCCACTGCCGTTACCATCGTGTCCGGCGCGATAGCGGAAAGGCCGAAGTTCAAGACCTATCTGGTGTACAGCGCCGTGGTTACCGCCTTCATCTACCCGATCTACGCACACTGGGTGTGGGGCGGCGGTTGGTTGTCGGCATCGAACTTCATGGTCGACCTGGGCGGCGGATACGGTGCCCTTGATTTCGCCGGTTCCGGTGTGGTGCACGCCCTGGGCGGACTCCTGGCGCTGGCGGCCTGCGTGGTCATCGGACCTCGTATCGGCAAGTATACCAAGGAAGGGAAGCCGCTACCTATCCCCGGCCACAACCTGACCATGGTGATGCTCGGCGGGTTCATACTTTGGTTCGGCTGGTTCGGCTTCAATGCCGGCAGCACTCTCGACGGCAATCAGCTGGTCATCGCCAAGATCTGCGTGACCACGGTGATCGCGGCCGCCGGTGGCGCCCTGTCCGCTCTGCTCATTTCATGGAAGAGGGCAGGAACGGCCGATCTCGGCTTAACCGTCAACGGCATGCTGGGCGGGCTGGTGGGCATTACCGCTGGCTGCGCTTGGGTGGAGCCGTGGGCTGCACTACTGATCGGTACAGTGGCCGGGTCCATCGTATGCTACGGTGTCTGGTTCCTGGAGAGGAAGGGCGTGGACGACGTGGTGGGCGCGATCAGCGTGCACGGTTTCAACGGCCTATGGGGCCTCATCGCCCTTGGACTGTTCGCCGATGGCACCTATGGTGTGTACACCACCGATGGTCCGCTCGTGACCGGCCTGCTGTACGGTAACGCTGGATTCCTGGCGGTACAGATCATAAGCGCGGCTGTCGTCGCAATATGGGCGCTGGGCACTGGTTTCGCCCTGTTCTACGGGCTGAAGAAGACCGTGGGCATCAGGGTCACTCCGGAGGAGGAGCTGCAGGGGCTGGACATCAGCGAGCACAACGTCTCCGCCTATCCGGAGATGGTGACCAAGGAACTGGCAATGAGCCAGGAGGTGCAGAAATGAAGATGATACAGGCGATAATCCGGCACGAAAAGCTGGGTGAGGTCAAGTCCGCCCTCTCCGAAGTGGGGGTCATAGGGTTGAACGTCACCGAGATCCAGGGTCGCGGGGTCCAGAAGGGAGCCACGCGACAGTGGAGGGGGGCGGTCTACGATGTGGACCTTCTTCCCAAGATCAAGCTGGAGCTCGTGGTCGACGACCCCATGATGGAGCTGGCCGTGAACACCATCCAGAAGGCCGCCTGCACCGGTAACGTCGGTGACGGCAAGATATTCGTCTGGACCGTGGACCAGGTGGTCCGGGTGCGCACCAACGAGCGGGGTAAAGAGGCCATATGAGCTGACGATGAAAAGCGATCTCACAACCCTGAGGGGAGGGGTGTGCCCTCCCCTCCAAACCTTTTCGTACTTTTGTACAAGCCTTTATATCGGAGGGGATGAGCATAGAAGGAACGATGCCATATCCCAGGATCAACTTCCACACCCACACCCTTTATTCTGACGGGGATTTCACTGTGGAGGAGGTGGTCCGTTCCGCATACGAGAGCGGGCTGACGCATGTGGCCATAACAGACCATTTCGAGACGTGCAAGATAATCAACCCATTGAAGCGCATGGACTTTGAAAGGTACGTGCGGGACATCCGTATGACCGGGATGAAGTACGGGGGTAAGGTGAAGGTGCTGGCCGGCGTGGAGATCGACACCAACCCGGAGAGGTGCGACCTTTACGAGCTTCCATTCGATATGCTGAACTCCCTGGACCTGGTCCTGTTCGAGTACGCGGAGGACCCCTTGCAGGGAGGCATACCCTTGAGCGAGCTGCGCACACTCAGCCGCGGCCTGAACGTTCCTTTCGGCCTATGCCACTGGGACATGGACCGCATATTCGAAAGGAGGGACCCGGAATGGTTGGCGACAAAGCTGTGCGAGATCGGTGCTTTCGTAGAAGTGCCGACCTCCAAGCATTACATGAGGCACGGTCGTTATCTCTACGAACATTCAGAGCGGTTCTACCGGGCGTTCTCTGGAAAGGTGCGGGTGTCCATAGGCACCGACATGCATCATTCGCTGGGGGAGGTGGGCAACATCGGTCGGGGGCTTCGATTCCTACATGCCAACAATCTCTGCGGGCAGCTGATGTGCAACGGGCAATGCGGACAGGAAGGGGGAGGAAGTAGTTTTAAAACTGGCCCATCTTGTTAGCCATCTGGCGCAGCCTTTTGACCCTCTCGCCCATTGGGGGGTGGGTCATGAACAGGGTGACCATCCCGCCCCCGCGGAACGGGTTCACGATGAACATGTTGGAGGAGGCGGGGTTGCCGAACTTGATGGGGTCGCGCTTGTTCGCCGTGTCCAGCTTCTCCAGCGCCCGGGCGAGGTACAGCGGACGGCCGATGAGCTTGGCCCCCTCGGCGTCGGCCTTGTACTCCCGGTTGCGGGATATGGCAAGTTGAACGATCATCGCGGCGATGGGAGCGGTGATGGCCACCACCAGTGCGATGATCAGTCCGCCCTCGTTACGACGGCCGTTGAACAGCGCTCCATAGAACGCGAAGCGGGCCATGAACGATATGGCACCAGCGATGGTCGACGCCACGCTCATCACCAGGATGTCCCGGTTCTTCACGTGGGCCATCTCGTGGGCCATCACGCCAGACAGCTCCTCGTCGTCTAGCAGGCGCATTATGCCCTCGGTCGCGCACACCACGGCGTTCTTGGGGTTACGCCCGGTGGCGAAGGCGTTGGGATTGCTGGTGGGTATGATCCCCACCCTGGGCATGGGCAGGCCGTTCATGGCCGAGATGTTGCGAACGATGCGGTAGAGGCGGGGGGCCTCTACTTCGCTTACCAGCTTCACCCGGTAGGACCACAGCACGATCTTGCTGGAGTAGAAGTAGGAGATCAGATTGATCAAAGCGGCGAGCACCAGGAATACCATGGCGCCCGTTACCCAGTTCCCTATGAACATGGAGCCCACCAGCCATCCGATGGCCATGAAAAGGCCGAACATGAAGACGAAGAGCCCCAGCGTTCTTATGGTAGCACCCATTTGATTTTTCACCCGGAGGAATCCATAATGACGGCTTTATTTAAGGTTTGTTAGGGGTTCTATAAAATAGTATCTTAGAAAACGGGGGTCCAGACATTTGTGGGCCCGCGCGCAATCATTAATACGGCGCAGGTTCTCCCCCGGCCTGGTACAAATGAGAGCTGTGGTCACCGGAGCGGCGGGTTTCATAGGGAGTACCCTCACCGACCTTCTTCTGGAGGAAGGGCATGAGGTTGTGGCGGTCGATAACTTCGACGATTACTACTCTGGCAAGATGCGTTTCCTGGGCCGCCATCTGGAGAACCCTTCGTTCAAGCTGTTGGAAACGGATATCCTCGACCTCGACGCGCTACGACAGAGCTTCGAGGACGCGGACGTGGTGTTCCATTTGGCCGCGCAGGCGGGCGTGCGCATTTCCGTTAAGGACCCCCTCAGGTCGCACCATGCTAACACGACCGGTACCTTGAATGTCCTGCTGGCCGCCCGCGATGAGGGCGTAAGGCGCGTGGTCAGCTCCTCTTCATCCTCGGTCTATGGCAACGCCGTCCGATTGCCGGCCAAGGAGACCGACCCGGCCGTTCCGGTTTCTCCGTACGCCGCGAGCAAGCTGGCCGCCGAGTACTACTGCTCCCTGTTCTACAAGCTCTACGGGCTGGAGAGCGTGTCTCTGCGCTACTTCACCGTTTACGGGCCGAGGCAGCGCCCGGACATGGCCATAAGGATATTCACAGACCGCGCCCTGGATGGCAAGCGCCCTCAGATATTCGGGGATGGCGAGCAGACCAGGGACTTCACCTTCATCACTGACGTGGTGGATGCGATCCGCCGCTGTGCGGACTGTCCGGACCCCCGCGGGGAACCGCTAAACGTCTGCAGCGGCTCCACCGTCAGCGTGAACCAGGTGGTGGGTTCGATACTAAAGGCCGTAGGACGAGAGGACCTGCGACCGGAATACCTCCCTCCGCAGCCGGGGGACGTGGATCACACCTGGGGCGATAATTCGAAGGCCAAGGATCTGCTGGGGTGGGAGCCTAAAGTGAAGATAGACGAGGGATTGCTCCGCTTCGTCCAGTGGTATAAGGAAGTTGGAAGGGCCTAGGCGGCCACATAGATCACGCTGCGTCCCTTCTGTTCGGCGCGGATGGCGCCCTTCTCCACCAGCTCTAGGAGCCTCTGAGAGAGCTCCTCCTCTTCCATCGGCACCTGTCTGAGCAGTTCGTGGAACGTACGTCCCTCCTTCAGCTCTTCCATCAGGGTCTGGCGGGCCCGCTCGGCCTTCAGCTTGGCTTCGGCCGCGGCAACCTCATCCTGCCTCTGGGCTATGATCGTATCCAGGTACGTGTTGAACATGTCCTGCGCGGTCGCCTTGAACCTGGAGGGGTCATCTTCCAGAAGCCCGACCAGCTCCGTGGGGTCCATGTTAAGCTCCTTCAGGGGGCTCAGCCCCTGGCGGTAACCGGTCGCGGGCTGCCCCTCCATCGATCCCAAGGTGGGTATGTACCTCACCTCCAACCCTTTCAGGGCCGAGTGCAGTTCTTCTAGCAGCACGCTCATCTCTTCTTCGTTGAGCACGTCTATCTCGTAACCGGGAGCCCCGGGGATCTTCTTGAAACCCTTACTGAGAAAGACCGCGCCTACCTTTTCGGGAGAGCTGCCGTCGCTGGAGTATATGACCCTGATGTAAGCCTTCATAGCGATCGGATGAAAATATTCAGAGTGGTCTATAAAGTTTGGTATCGTTCGCTGCGATTACAATCTATTTATTCGGCCTAGGTCATGAGGAAGGACGTGAACAGGGAGGTCGAGTTCGCCATGAACCTCTTCCGGGAGTACTACCGGAAGTCGCCGCCGGCGGCGCCATCGGACCTCCGGGAACGTGAGTTCGGCTTCATGTTCTTCGACCGGGACTTCGTACGCCGGCACATGGGGTTCCTGGAAGAGAACGATTACCGGCGCTTCCTGCTCAATCAGGTGCCGTCGCACGCCTATTTCTCTTCGGCGCTCTACGAGCGCCCTTCCGCGCCAACCATGGACCTCAAGGGCTGGAAGGGGGCGGACCTCATCTTCGACCTGGACGCCGACCACATCAGGGGAGCCGAGGGGCTGTCTTACGAGGACATGCTGAAGTTGGTGAAGAAGGAGGCCGTGGGCCTGGTGGACCGTTATATCTTCGGAGAGTTCGGGTTCGACGAGCGCTTCGTCCGCATCTCCTTCTCCGGTGGGAGGGGCTACCATATACACGTGAGCGATCCGCGCCTGCGCCGGTTGGGTTCGCATGAGAGGGGTGAGATCATCGATTTCGTCACCGGCACCGACCTGGACCTGGATAGCGTCTTCCCGTCCACGGCCAGCATGAAGAAGGACTTCAAGGACAAGGTGAAGGTGGAACGGGCCTACAGCATCCCGGGTAAGGACGAGGGGGGATGGCGGCGGTTCGGGCGGCAGGTCCTGGAGAAGGTGGCCGACGAGGTCGGGGGGATGAGCAACCAAGGACTGCGGGAGCGTTATCCGCTGCTGCTGAAGGTGAAGGATACCACCCTGGACGAGATGCGCCGCTCATTGCACGGACGTAGAGGCGGGTCCACCGGCCTGGAGCTTATGCTGCGGGACGACAGCCTGGAATACCTGACCTCCGACCGGGTCAAGGAGCTGCTCATGCAGATGACCCTGCAGTCGCTCAAGGAACGAATGTCCGGGCAGATCGACGAGCCGGTGACCAGGGACGTGAAGCGTCTGATACGCCTGCCGGGCTCCCTGCATGGAAAGACCGGGCTGAGAGTGGTGACGCTCTCCCGCGAACAGATGGACGGCTTCGATCCCCTGCGGGACGCCGTACCTGAGGCCTTTCCAGACGTTCCAGTGAGGATAGTGCTCAAGGAACGATTGGACATCCACATAAAGGACTTCCGGGTGCGGGGCGAGGGGGAGATGGAGGTGCCCGCCTACGCCGCGCTGTTCCTCGTCCTGCGACGTTGGGCCTCTTTGGCCTAAAAATGAAGGGAACCTTTATTAAGTGGCCAGGGAATTATTCGCTGGGCCCCATGAAATACGACGTCGGTAAGTTAGAAGGAGGCTACCGCCTATTCCATATCCAAAGGACCAAGAGATTCCTGTTCTCGGTCCAGGCGATCATCATCCTGGTATTCGCTGGGTACCTGCTTTGGGCGGGAGGCGGGTTCAGCATGAAACCGTTCTTCCTAAGCATAAATTCGTTCATCTACTTCGTTCTGATCATGTTGCTGGTGATAATGTTGGAGGCGTTCGTCTTCACCATCCTTGAGCTGCGTTTCATGCGCAGCTCCAGCGCCAAGTTCATAGTCACCAGACGGTCCACCAGCACCGCGTTGATCTGGGCGGTGGTATCCTTATTGTTCATCATGCTCCTTTGGGCCCCCATCCTTCCGGAGATGGTGGACATGAACATGGGCGAGGAGGGGAGCATCACGGCCACCTCGGTGAACGTTCCCGTCACGGCCACTATGTTCAACTCCGATCCCCTGGGGCTTACCGAAGTGAACACCATAGAGATGACCTCTGATGGTCTGGCCGAAGTCTTTATCCTAACGGAGGAGAACTACGAGCTGTTCAAGGATGATGGTAAGGCGGTCTTGGGCGCGTACCGAGTGAACTCCGATTATGAGGCCGACCCAGAGATCGTGGTGGACTTCCCGCGGACGGACCACAGCCGCTTCTACATACTGGCCTACAGCGTGGACGGCTCAGAGGTCACGGTGGACTATTCGACCTCCAAGAACGTCTCCACCTCTCTGATAAGCTACCTTCCACCGTTGCTGCTGATATTCTTCGCATCCAACGTGATCTGGGCCATCTACATGTTCAATATGAACAAGCGCTTCGTTCAGGGTATCTACAGGTGAAGGGCGCAGCAGGTCCTGTGCTCTTTCCAGGCCCAACCCCTTTCCTTTATCCCTTTTACCGTCAAGGCAGATGGTGAGGCGATGCCCTCCGCCCCGGCCTCCAGCGCGGCCATCTCGACGTCCGGGCGGCCGCGGGGTCGCATGCACCCCAGCAGCACCTTCCTTCCGTCGCTGACGCCCTCCCGCACCGCCCTTAGCAAGCGGCCTTCCCAGTCCTCGACCCTCTCCCCCAGCAGTGATAGCAGGATGAGGCAGGGAATATCCTGATCGCAGGCGACCCGCACCGCCTCCAGCTCCTTCTCCTCCCTACCGGCGCCCAGAAGTACGTGGGGGGCGACCCGACCCGGGGCGGCGCGGCATAGCGACAGGAACGATCTCAGATTGTCATCGGGCGAGCGGTCCAGGTGCATTCGCTCCTTCATGGTTCCCTCGTCCATGAGCAGATCGAACGATATGCGATCTGCGCCAGAGTTGGCGATGTCCCTCGCTCTTTCCTCAGAGACCAGTCCGGGGTGCAGGTTCACCTTTAGGGAGGTGCTTTCCTTGATGCACCTCACCGCAGGAAGGAAGGGCTCAAGCGGCACTCGGCCCTGACCGTCGCACCCCCCGCTCAGAAGGAGGCCGGTACCGCCTGCGGCCTCGATGTCCCTGGCCATGGAGAGGAGCGCTGGTGGGCTTAGGACCGGGGTCATTCCCTTGAGGTATCTGCCTTGGCAGTGCTCGCAAAGGAGCTCGCAGCGGTCACCGGTGACCGAGATGGATGGGAAGGCATTCCCGGGCCGGTAGAGGGCGATGGTCCTCATGGACAGCGCATGGTCTCATGACCAAAAGCTTTATTGGGTAAACCTCGTTCCTCGGCCGAGGCAACTCCTATGAAAGCTTTTCAGGCAATTGGCTCCTATAACGCAAGCAGAGGAAGCTACCGCAAGATCAACCAGAACTTCAAGATGCAGGTGGCCGCGGCCGACGAGAACGAGGCCCGGGAGAAGGTGCTGTCCGACCTGGGCAGCAAGCACCGCATAAAGCGGGTCGACGTGAACTTCACGGAGATATCCCCGTTGGACGCCGCCGATGTGACCGACCCGGTTGTAAAGTACCAGATCGGTGAGCAGTGATGAACGAGCAGGAGATGCGCCAGGCCATGGGGGCTCTGGAGGCTTACAAGGCCCAGTTGGAGGCCATGAACGAGCAGGGGCAGCTCCTGCAGATGTCCCTGGAGGACTACTCCCGGGCAAAGGACACCTTGGAAGCAGTGGCCAAGGGTAAGCCGGGCGAGGAGGTGCTCATGCCAGTTGGTGGCAGCGCCTATGTCTATGCTACCATCGCCCGGAACGACCGCGTCCTGGTGGGAGTTGGTACCAGCGTCTCCATGGACAAGCCCATAGAGGACGCTGTGACCGTCGTCGACACTCGTATCGGCGAGCTCATGGACGCCTTGAAGAAGGTGGGCGAGAGCCGCACGGTCATCGAGTCCAAGATGAACCAGCTTTCCCAGATGGTCCAGCAGGAATACCAGAAGATGCAGAAGGGCCAGAAGTGAGAGGTCCATGTTCGATTCCCTGAAGAAGATCCTGGGGCTCAAGAAGAAGGAGATCGAGCCCTCCGCCCAGGTGGAGGAGGTGGTCGGGGATTCCGGCAAGAAGATCTCCGGAAAGGACCTGGACGATCTTCTTTGGGAGTTGGAACTGGTACTTCTGGAATCTGACGTCGCTCTCCCTATCGTAGAGGAGATCAAGGACTCCGTGCGCGAGGACCTCCTTGGCAAGCGGGTGGACCGGTCCTACCGCGTGGAGGACGCCATAGAGTTGGCGCTGAAGAACGCCGTGCGTAGCGTACTGAAGGACAGTGAGTTCGATTTCGACGCGTTCGTCGAGAAGCACGAGAAGCCGGTGGTCATAATGTTCCTGGGCATCAACGGCACGGGGAAGACCACGGCCATCGCCAAGATCACCAGCCGGCTGCAGAAGCTGGGCTTCAGCGTGGTCCTCTCCGCTTCGGACACCTTCCGTGCCGGGGCCATAGAGCAGATAACCATTCACGGCGACAAGCTTGGCAGCAAGGTCATCAAACATCAGGCGGGGGGCGACCCTGCGGCCGTGGCCTATGATGCGTTGGAACATGCCAAGGCGAGAAAGCGCGACGTTGTCCTGGTGGACACCGCCGGGCGCATGCAGACCAACGCCAACCTGATGGACGAGATGAAGAAGATTAAGCGCGTGGTGAAGCCGCACCTCACCGTGTTCGTCGGAGATTCATTGGCGGGAAACGACGCCATAGAACAGGCCCGCACCTTCGAGAAGGAGATCGGCATCGATGTGGTCATCTTAACTAAGATAGATGCGGACGCCAAGGGCGGGGCCGCGCTCTCCATCGCCCACTCCATAAAGAAGCCCATCGCCTTCCTTTCCACCGGGCAGGGCTACGAGGACATAATCAAGTTCGACAGCCAGTGGATGGTGGACCGGCTGTTCAACGAAAAGAAGGAATAAGGGTTTTTCAGGCCTGGAACTGGCTGCCGCAGCACAGTCCGGCCATCACCACCGCGAACACCTTGGCATCGCTCACCAGGTTGTCCACGACGCAGTACTCGTTGGGCGTGTGCGCCAGCTCGTCGATGGTCTGCCAAACGTAGGCGTCCATGCCTGCCAACCGGAAGAAGTTGGCGCACGTTCCGCCGCCGATGCCGACCGGCTTGGGGTCCACGCCCCGCACCTTCTGCACCGCCCAGCGCAGGGCCTTCATGCCCTCCCCCTCCAGAGCGGACGGGGGACCGCTGCGGGTCAGCTGCACCGTCTCCATCTTGATCTGCGTGCCGGTCTTCTGCTCGAAGATGCCCAGCACGGCCGTGATGTCGCTACGCACCACGTCCACGTCATAGCGGGGGAGGATGCGGCAGTCGAAGTAGAAGACGTCCTCCCCTGGGATGGTGTTCACGTTACCCACGGTCTGCAGGCGTTTGGTCGGTTCGAAGGTGCAGCGGTCGGGGTTGAAAAGCTCGTCTCTGTCGCAGTACTTCCGTTGCAGGAAGTCCTGCAGGAACACTATGAGCTCGGACCCTACGCGCATAGCGTTGACCCCCAGGTCAGGACGGGACGCGTGCACCTGCTTGCCGGTGACAGTGAACTTCAGCCACATTATGTGCTTCTCGGCGATCTCCACCTCATCGCCTCTCGGCGTTCCATGGTCCGGGACGAACATGATGTCGCCCGGCTTGAACACGCCCTCCTTGATCAGGAACTGGATCCCTCTTTCGTTTCCGGCTTCCTCGTCCGCTACCAGCACCAGTCCGAGGCTGCGCTCGAACTCCACCTCCATGTTCATGAGGGTCTCAGCGGCGAACAGGCTGGCGACGAGAGCTTGCCCGTTGTCCTCCGTCCCCAGTCCGTAGAGCTTGCCGTCCACTAGGCGCGGCGAGAACGGTGGGGTGTTCCAGAAGTTGAGGTCTCCCGGAGGAACGGTGTCCATATGTGCGACCAGCCAGATGGTCCCGTCGGACCTTCCGTGCTTACGGGCCACGATGTTCGGCCGTAGCCGCAGCCTCACTCTCTCGTCCAGGGCATCGTACATCTCCACATCGTCGAACTTGGAGTGCTCCAAGATATCGCGTAGGTAGCGGGACCTTTCCAGTTCTCCGCTGCCACCGCTCTCGGGGCCGATGGCCGGTATTCTTATCATTTCACTGAGGGCCTCGACCATCTCGTCGCGGTGGGATTCCACCTGGGCCAGAAGCTGTTCCAGACTGGGCATGGAAATCGACAATAATTGAGATTGCCCCTATAAAACCTATTGGTAAATGTTTGAAAAGTAAAAAGTGACCTGATGGGCCACTTGCGAAAGAGGTTTCAGACCCTGATCGCCATGGAGACGGCGTTGCCCCCGCCCAGGCACAGCGTGGCCAGTCCGGTCCTCTTGCCCCTGTCCTTGAGAGCGTGGATGAGGGAGGTGAGCACCCGGGCGCCGGAGCACCCGATGGGGTGGCCCAGCGCAATGGCCCCGCCGTTCACGTTGAAGCGGTCCTCGGGGACCTTCAGCTCGGAGCGCACGGCCACTGAGGCGGTGGCGAAGGCCTCGTTGTGCTCGAACAGGTCGAACTCTTCTATGCCCATGCTAAGTTTGTCCATGAGCTTGCGGGTGGCCGGGATCGGGGCTTCCATTATCCACTCCGGCCGGGTGCCTCCGGTGGCGTAGCCGAGCACCTCGGCCAGCGGCCTTATACCTCTTTCCTCGGCGTAGCTGCGAGAGCATACCACCAGAGCGGCCGCCCCGTCGCTTAACTGGGAGGCGTTGCCTGCGGTCACCATGCCGTCCTTCCTGAAGGAAGGCGGTAGTTTGGACAGGACCTCGGGCGTGGTGTCCGGGCGGATGCCCTCGTCCTTGTCGAAGACCGTCTCGCCCTTCCTTCCCTTCATGACCACTGGTACGATCTCCCTATCGAATCGACCTTCCGACTGTGCGGCCAGCGCTTTCATGTGGGACTGGTATGCCATCATGTCGGCCTGCTCCCTGGTCACGTTGAACCTTTCGGCAACGATCTCTGCGGTTATGCCCATGTGCATGTCGTTGAAGATGTCCCATAGGCCGTCGTGCACCATATGATCGATGATCTTGTTATCCCCCAATCGATAACCGAAGCGGGCCTGCCTAAGGAGATAGGGGGCGGAGTTCATGTTCTCCATGCCACCGGCGACGATCACCTCGTACTCACCGGCCTTGATGGCGTTGGCCGCGAGCATCACGGTCTTCATGCCCGAACCGCACACCTTGTTGACGGTGGTGGAGCCGATCTCCACCGGGAGGCCAGCGCCAACGGCCGCTTGGCGGGCTGGGTTCTGTCCTAGACCGGCGGAAAGCACGTTGCCCATCAGACATTCCTGGATGTCGGAGCCTTGCAGCCCGGAGCGTCTTACCGCTTCGGATATTACCGTGGAGCCGAGCGTGTTGGCCGGCACGTCCTTTAGGGAACCGTTGAACTTTCCTATGGCGGTCCTTACCGCACTGATTATTACGACGTCTTCCATGATTATCGCCTCGCCAGCTGGCTGGCTTGGTTTTTCGTTCTCATAGACCGAAGCCCTATAAATCAATGTCGATAGGGTGCTACGACTGGTGACGTTGCAGTCCCATCCTTTTCAACGGTTTTCCGAGATGGCGGCGAGCACATACCGGCGGTTCGTACCAGCCTGGGGCTATCGTACGAGCGACCTCCTGAGCGATCGGGGCGAGAGCGTTCCTCTTCCCGCAACGCTTACAGCGGTAACCGCCGGCGGAGCCCATGGACTTGGTCGGCCCTCCACACGCCGGGCAGCGGGGATTGGCCACCTTTCGCAGTTCTTTCGCTGTTTCCATCACCTGCATCTTCTCCAGGTTGAGCGTCCTAGGCTCGGCCCTCAGCTCGCCGAAGGCCCTCAGCCTGTCCCCTGGACGTAGAGACCTCACCACCTCCCGGAACTCCTTGGTCGGCTCGTATGCCGCGCATTCCAGAGTCCCCTTGGAGGTCCTGACCTCGAAAATGACGTGCCCTCCGGGGACGGTCCGCGGTGCCTCGGTCACCACGCACTCGAAATCATATGACCGGTCGGGGAGGTCCGGAACCCCGTGGATGAGGTGGTCGTCCGTCCCCTGGTTGCTGAGGAACATCAACCAGCTGGCCGGCGGTTCCGAGCGGAGGCTGAAGACGGCTGACATCAGTTCCTTTGGGTCGTCGCCCCGGACCCCGAAGAGCACTGGACAGGGAGTATGGGGGGAGATCGCCCGCCTTTCTGTGTGGTGATCGTAGTTGTTGAACGTGCTGGGATGGTTCAGGTCCATATCTCTGACCGATGCATCGTCGAGTTGTCTAGGCGTTCCCCACCTTTCCTTTTGACGGTAGGTGATTATCTCATAGGTCCGGTCGCGGGGACGCCAGGCCATGGCCGCCGAGGCTCCGATGATCCCGCGGCCTCCTTCCCAGCCTATCACGTCCGCTCCGATGCGCTGCAGTTCGTGCAGGACGTCCCCTTTATCGACTATGCTGCGGACCGCTTCCCAGTACAGTTTCTGTTGCGGCTTCTTCTCGCTGATTATCAGTCCTGGGCTGGCCCCCTCGTCCACCCGCGACCATCTGCCGACGATCTTTTCCGAGACCTCTCTTACCAGGTCTCGGTCGGCCTCCTCGTACATCTTGTCGTAGCTGTAGATCGGTCTGCCCTCGATCTCTCCGACCATGCGGCATTCACCCTTTCCCACGCCGAACCGTAGGCATAGCGCGCCGTTACCTCGGGTCTTCCAGGGAACCGCGGGGTTCAGACGGACCAGTCTGGGAAGACCTATCAGATCGTAGACGCTCAATGTCTTGATGAGCTCGGTGGCCAGGAATGTGGTGCACATCGATTCTAAGGAGTCGGTGTCATCGAAGGCTACGAACATGTTGTTCCGGCGAGAGGGTTCAGGGCTAGATGTACCTTTCACTAAGTGAAATATTGAATACCATGATTTTCGATTCCCCCCGTATGTCCAAGCCTTTGACCGTTGAGAAGGGGTTAGAGCTGTCTTTGATCCTAACGGCGGTTGGTGCCGCGTTCCTGTTGATCGGATTGTCGGATGCGATGGGATGGTGGTTCGAGCTTAACGGTTGGGGTTTCTATCTTGGAGCGGTTGGCGTACTATCTCTTTTGGTCGGGGTCATCTGGTCGATATCGATCGTTCAGAGGGTCAGGAAGTTCAAGCTCATGATGATGGAGAAGAGCAAGGCGGCCTTCGTTCGATCGTTGGATGATCTGGAGTATACCGCTTGGCGTCTTCCTTCCAAGTATGATGTATTGGTCATGAAGAAGAAGAATGAGATGGGTGTTAAGTAGAGGGGGACCCCATCATTTCCTTTGGAAGGTCGTTCTAGCTCTTCGCGTCTGGAGAGCGTCCGTCGGCGTTAAACCATGATGTTATCATTTTAAATTTATATATAATATATATTCAATAAAAATCGATTATCTATCTATCATACTTAGAACCGTCTGCACTTGAAACGTCCTTGACCCCCGGTAAAGAATGTATCCTATCCATCACCAGCTCCAGATCGTCCATGCCACACCTGAAAACGACCTTGACGACGTCGGAGTACTCCACCGATTCAACGAAGTAGGAATCGTATATCCTGGACAGCTCAGTAGCTGTCTGACCGGTGTTGCTCGCTGAGAAACGAACCACCACAGGAGGACGGAAATAAGCATCCACAGCCTCGGTCAGAGAATCCAGCCCATAACCGGTCATAGCCGATATGACGATGATAGCCTCTGGGTCCAAGATCATTTGCACCATGTCCATCATGTTCAACAGACCATCTGGATCAGAGTCCGCTTTATTGAGGGCGACGATCATACCACCTTTCAAAACTCCTTTCCCTAGCATGTCCTGAGCGGCCAGTATCTTAGCGTTCACGTCCTCGAACGGTTCGGACGAATCCACCACCATGATGACAAGATCGGCGGTGAAGACGTCCTGCAATGTGTTCCGGAACGACTCGACCATGAAATGCGGGAGGTCCTTGAAGAACCCAACAGTATCGGTCAGCAGGATCTTGGTCGACCCCATCCTCCGGGTGGTCGTTCCCAAGGTCGAGAACATTCTGTCCGCCACAAGGACCTCTTCTCCGGTCAAACGCTTCATCAACGAAGACTTTCCCGCGTTGGTATAACCGGCCAGGCAGACGGTCTTGAAGCCCTTGTACCTTCTAACCCCCCTCCGCAGGTCCCCGTCCCTGGCCAAAGCGACCAGCTCCTCCTCTATCTGTGCGATGCGTCTTCTTATCAGATTGTAGTAGACGTCCACCGCATACTCTCCCCCTCCAAGGAAACCGGGATGCTCTCCGGCCTTGGCGCTGTGCACCCATTCCCTCATCAGCGGCACCTGATATCTCAACCTGGCAAGCTCCACCTGCAGCTTGGATTCCCTGCTTTCCGCTCTCCGGGTGAATATGTCCAGTACAACCCCGATACGGTCCAGGCACTCGACCTTCAGACCGTTCTCCAGGTTGAAATGCTGCGAGGGCTTAAGGTCCCCATTGATCACAAGGACCTCGACCGGGCTCTCTTCCAGCAGTTCCTTCAGCTCCCTGTATCTCCCCTTCCCAAGAAAATACGTCCTATCAGGACGAGGCCGTTTCTGAACCAGCTCGTACACGATCTCTATGTCTGCCGACAGACAGAGCTCCTCCATCTCTGCCACGTTCTGGTCCAGACCTATCAGGGCCCCTCTTCGCACCTTCGATCTTCCTCGCACCGCTATCCTTTAGGCCTCATTTACCTTATTTGGTAACAGACCCTACTACAGTTCCACACGAAACAAAGGGGTGGGGGTATTGGCTGGAAAGATCGAAAGGCTCACCTCTTACTTCCTCTAGAAAAGATAAAAGTAAGGTTCTAGTAAATAGAAGCGTAATGTCCTTTTCCTGACCCGGTCGGGACCTATTGTATGTTGCAGAGGGGCATCATGGAAACCAATGTATTCACCCAACATCTGGAACGGAAACAGATCTTCAAAAAGAACAATCGGGAGATCCTGCGCCCCTCCTACATCCCGGACGTGCTACCGCACCGCCAGGAGGAGATAAACGCCCTGGCCTCGGTACTAGTGACCGCGCTTAAGGGGGAACGCCCCAGCAACATCCTCATCTTCGGAAAGACCGGGACGGGCAAGACCGCATGCGTCAAGTACATCGGCAACGAGATAAAGAAGGCGGACGAGGACGACCACAGAGTTACGTTCATCTACATGAACTGCGAGGTGGTGGACACCTCCTACGGCGTCCTGCAGAACATAGGAAATCAGTTCGTCAAGGACTTCGATCAGCGCATTCCCTTCACCGGTCTCAGCATAATGCAGGTCTATAACATGCTGAGGGACAAGCTGGATGAACAGAACCAGGTCATTATCATAGCTTTGGACGAGATAGACAAGCTGGTCTACAAGAGCGGGGACGACGTCCTTTACCATCTTTCCAAGATCAACGACGACCTAGAGAACGCGCGCGTATCCATCATAGGCATCTCCAACGACCTGCTGTTCACCGAGATGCTGGACTCCCGGGTCCGCAGTCGGATGGAGGGGGAGAAGACGGTCTTCCCGCCATATAACGCCGACCAACTGAAGGACATTCTGAGGCAACGCTGTTCCCTGGCATTCGACGAAGGCGTGCTGGAGGAGGCGGTAATACCGCTCTGCGCGGCCTTGGCCGCCCAGGAGCACGGGGACGCCCGCCGCGCGCTGGACCTTCTTCGGATCGCTGGAGAGATAGCCGAAAGGGAGAACGCCGAGCGTGTGGCCGAGCTGCACGTCCTGAAGGCCAAGAACAAGATGGAACTGGATTGCGTGAGCGAGGCCATCCGAACGCTTCCCACGCAATCCAAACTGGTCCTGATGTGCATCGTCACCAACGTGGAGAAGGGTACCGGGAGGCTTACCACCGGGGATGTTTACGAGACCTATAAGGAGACCTCGCGCGTCCTGGGCATGGGCCCCTTGACGCAGAGAAGGATAACGGACCTCATATCCGAGCTGGACATGCTTGGGATCATTCACGCCCGGGTACGCTCCTTCGGCCGCGGCGGGCGGACCAAGGAGATAGACCTCAGCGTCCCCCTGGCCGAGACCAAGAAGGTGCTGGAGGAGGACGAGGTCTTCATCGGCCTAAAGCACTACAAGCAGAGGAACCAGACCACGCTGATGTGACCTCATCGCTTCCTGCGTAAACGTTCCCTCAATCGGGCCCACACGTCGATACCGCGCTTATTCAGCAGAGCCCCGACGATGTCTATGGCCAACGGGACCGCGATCACCAGGACTATCACCACGATCAACGCGGTCTTGCTGTTCTCTGGAGTGCTGTCAGGCATCTCGCCGGTCACCCAAAGCTTTATCAGGCCCAACCAAGGCATCTCTAACTTCGCCTCTCCCACGATCCATTCTTCCTTCACCGGTTCGCGACAGATGCTGGAGGTGGATTGGTCGTACACTCCCATGTACCCCCCGTTCACCTTCAGCACGTTGTGGTCTCCCATGGTTATTAGCCCGTCGTGCCCCAGGCCGCGTTCGGCGTAATAGCTGAGCAGGGAGTACAGGTCCACGCTGAGCAAGGCCGACCTATATCCCACGTCGTATATGTCCACGCGATCGGTGAGGTTCCACCAGCGTCCGGCCTCCAAACCTCCATTGCTCCACTTCTCCGCAGGGAGGGCGGCCAATGAAGGTATGTCGAAGCTGCTCGAGGTCGAATTGTATTCCAGGCGCAGCATGGCCCGGTGGATTATCGGGGTATAGTCGGAACTTCCGTACCTCT
>Ga0209269_1000524_pt1 | contig 34846 bp, 32 predicted proteins | sample MTBAKMMethaMetaG_FD_187455 | JGI IMG/M metagenome (GOLD analysis project Ga0209269, IMG submission 187455) | Enrichment culture microbial communities from Arthur Kill intertidal strait, New Jersey, USA, that are MTBE-degrading - MTBE-AKM (Arthur... | ecosystem: Environmental > Aquatic > Marine >... | reverse complement strand
TGGACTTCTCGAAGAGGGGGAGGGTGTTCCTGGCGATCTTCTCGAGTTTCGGGTGGTAGGCCTCATCCCGCTCCTTTGATCGGAGATCCTGCACCAGCTCCCGGAGTTTATCCCGTGCAGCGGTAACTGCGTTCCGGTGGCCCTCTGTCCGGGTGGCGAAATCGGCGGTGATCTCCTCATCAAGGGCATCGAGCAGGGGGGGGATCTCCCCGATCTGTATGGTTATCGGCTTTTCCTCTTTCTCCTTGGAAAACCGGTCTTTCAGGAATTTGAACATGAGGAAATCCCTACAGGCTGCGATCTTCCTGCCCGGATTCATCGGCACAGTCGTTCTGCGAGATCTTCCGCAGCCGGGCAACCCCGCCGATTTCCCGGATCACCCTGATCACAGACGGCGGAACGAGGTGCTCCCATTCTTCGCCCTTCAGCATCCTCCTCCGGATCTCGGTGCCGGAATGGAGCTTGCGGGCATACATCGCCGGGGATTCCACCCGCACCCCCGCTTCGGCAAAGAGCTGCATCACCAGCGGGTTGCTGGAATAGACGAGATCGAACGGCGGGGCCATGGACCGGACGTGGGCGACCCAGAGAGCATTCCGCTTGATATCTTCGATAGGGATGACATACAGGGGGATCCCGATTTCCTTCAGCGACCCGGTGATCATCAGGATCCGCTCTCCTGCCGTGAACGGGTTTCCGGGCTCGTGGGAGAGCTGGGCACTCCCGACCCCGATGACAATCTCTTCAGCCGTCTCTGCTATGCGCTCCAGCACGTACTGGTGCCCGTTGTGGTAGGGCTGGAACCTCCCGATATAGAATGCCCGTGTCATCTGATCGCCACCATGTTCGCAATCCGGGCCGCAAACGCCCCTGCCGTGAACCCGGCATCGATGTTGACCACCGCGAGAACCGAGCAGGACTGGAGCATGCTGGCAAGCGCCGCCCGTCCCTGCCCCATGTACCCGTACCCGGTGCTGACCGGGACCCCGATTACCGGCCGGTCAATGATCCCGGCAACCACCGCAGGGAGCGTCCCCTCTCTTCCTGCGGCAACAATGAAGACGTGGGCATCGAGGCATTTTTTGATGGCAGGGAAGAGGCGGTGGATCCCGGCAGCACCGACGTCATAGGCCATGCAGACCCGGCACCCCATCTCCTCGGCGACAACCCGGGCCTCTTCGGCCACCCTGATGTCGGATGTTCCGGCAGTGATGATCGCGACCACTCCACCGGTGGGTTCCACCGGCGCGCCGGTAGAGAGGCCCGCCATCCGGGCCCGCTCGTGACAGGTCACCTCTACCCCGGCATCAGTCGCCCGGTCCGCGAGGACGGCATACTGGGCCCGGGAGAGGCGGGACACGAGACAGCGGCCCGATGTGCGGACATGGGCGAGCGCGATATCGGCGAGCTGCCCGGCCTCCTTGCCCTCGGCCAGCACCACCTCGGGAATCCCGCACCGCAGGCTTCTCCCCACGTCCAGGTTGGCGATATCCCCGACCGCCTCGATACGCAGGCCGTCGATCTCCCGTTCCGCTTCCTCAGCGGTGATCATCCCGCTCCGGAGCCGTTCCAGCACCTCATGGAGCTTTCTGTTGGCCGGCATGCCTCACTCATAACGATATGGGTTCGCCTATAATAATACGTTCAAGGTCCGGACGAAGCGGGCCGGTGCCGGTCAGGCAGTCCGCGTGAGGCGGAGGGAGACGCCCTCCCCGGGCGGAACGGGATGCACCACGAAAATCAGGGATGTGCCCTGCCCCGTTAAGTTATTGGCCGTACAGGGAGACATGTTCATACTGATGAGTTATCTCGTGTATGTCGCCCTGTTCGGGGCAGCGGTGGTTTTTTTCCTCTGGCTGCGGGATGCCCGTATATTCTACCGGACCGCGCTTCCGGGATACCGGAAGGCTGCCTACCGGGGGGTCCTCTACGGGGCACTTGCCCTGCTCGGGGTTGCGGTCACCATCTTTTCTCTCGAACTGCTCGGGCTCGGCCTGATCCTCGCCGCTCTCTACCTCCAGGGACGGGAAACACGGGAACGGGTCTGGACCAGCGAGGGAACGCTCGACAGGGTGCTCGGGAAAGCTCCCCTGAATGTACCGGGAACAAAGAGGGCCTGACCGTGCTCCAGAAACCACGGGGGACCCGGGACTTCCTCCCTGATGAGATGGACCAGCGGCGCGAGGTGGAAGGGATCATGCGCCGGATCGCCCGGACCTGGGGGTATCGGGAGGTCTGCACCCCGGAATTCGAGGAACTTGAAATCTTCACCATCCGCTCCGGGGAGGGGATCATCCAGGAGATGTACGTGTTCGAGGACAAGGGCGGGCGGAAGCTGGCGCTCCGGCCGGAGCTCACCGCGCCGGTGCTCAGGATGTACGTCAACGAGGGAAAGACCCTGCCAAAACCGCTCCGCTGGTTCTACTTTGCCGACTGCTTCCGGTACGAGCGGCCCCAGAAGGGGCGGTACCGCCAGTTCTGGCAGTTCGGCATCGAGCTGATCGGGGCCGATTCAGCGCTCGCCGAGGCCGAGGTCATCCTGCTCGCCCGCGACATCCTCGCTGCAAGCGGCATCTCCTTCTCCATCCATGTCGGGCACCTCTCTCTCATGCGGAGCCTCCTTGACGACCTTGATACGGATGACCAGAAAAAGATCCGGATGTTCCTCGACAAGAAGGATACCGGCGGCCTTGCCATGTATCTCTCTTCCCGGGGGAGAGATGATCTCTGTACCCGGCTCACGGCACTGGCAGGATGCCGGGACCTGAACGAGGTATTCGCCATAACCGGAGACCTGCCGGATCGGGACCGGATCGAAGAACTGTTCTCGATCCTTGACGGCTCGGGACTGGAGTATACCCTGAACCCCGGCATCGCCCGCGGGCTCGATTACTACACCGGCATGGTCTTTGAGATCTTTGCCGAGAACCTGGGTGCCGAGAACCAGGTGCTCGGGGGCGGGACCTACCGGCTCGCCCACCTCTTCGGCGGCGAGGAAACCCCTTCCTGCGGGTTTGCCATAGGGTTTGACCGGGTGATGGTTGCCAGGGGCGAGAGGATGCCCGCTCCCGGGATCGTGGTCGGGGTCGCCTTCACTCCCGAGGGGCGTGACTGGGCACTGACCGTAGCGGGAACCTTCCGGAACGCCGGTATCAGGACAGAACTCAGTCTCTCGGGGAAATCGATCGGGAACCAGATCGCCCAGATCGCCCGGTCTGCTGACTTTGCCCTGATCATCGGGAAGAGGGAGCGCGAGTTGCAGCAGGTCACAGTGAAAAACCTCCGGACCGGCGGGCAGAAAGCGCTGTCGCTCGCTGATGCGATCAGAGAGGTGAGCGGGAGTGAACCTCGCTGAAGAGCTTGCCAAGCAGCAGAGGAGCATCAGCGTCGCGGAGTTCTTCGAGAGAAACAAGCACCTGCTCGGTTTCGATTCTCCGACCCGGGGGGTCATCACCACCATCAAAGAGGCGGTGGACAATTCCCTCGATGCCTGCGAGGAGGCCATGGTCCTCCCCGATATCTACATCGCGATCCGGAAGCAGCCCGGAGAGGTCTTCCGCATCATCGTTGAGGATAACGGCCCGGGGATCGTTCCCCGGCAGGTCCCCTACGTTTTCGGGAAGCTCCTCTACGGCTCACGGTTCCACCAGATAAAACAGAGCCGGGGACAGCAGGGGATCGGGATTTCTGCCGCGGTCCTGTATGCCCAGCTCACCACCGGACTTCCCACGGTGGTCATTTCCCGGACCGGACCGGACCATCCTGCTGTCCGGTTTGAGGTGCAGATCGATATCGAGACCAACGAGCCCGATATCGTCTCGCAGCAGGAGATCGACTGGGACCGGACCCATGGCACCCGTATCCAGATCGAGTTCCGGAGCACCCTTGCCGCAAAGAAGCGCCTGATCGAGTACCTCAAATATACCTCCGTGGTCAACCCTCATGCCCGGTTACGGCTCGAGCTCGATGATGAGACCATCCTCTTTGACCGGGTGAGCGATGACGTGATCGCCTGTGCCCAGGCCATCAAACCACACCCCCATGGGATTGAGATCGGCCAGCTCCGGAGGATGATCTCCCCGGGCAGCGGGAAGCTCGAGGACTTCCTCTCCGCGAACTTCTCCCGCGTAGGGAGCAAGACCGCCCGCGAGATCTGCACCCGAGCCGGGCTCCCCTGCACCCGTGATGCAGGGTCGCTCTCACCTGATGAACAGAAACGGCTCATCGATGCCATGCAGGAGGTGAAGGTCCCTGCACCTCCCGTCACCCAGTGCCTCTCTCCTATCGGGGAAGACCTGATCACGCAGAGCCTCGAGAAGGAGTTCCAGATGGACTTTGTCAGGGCACGGACCCGGCCGGGATCGGTCTTCTCAGGCAATCCGTTCATCATCGAGGCGGCAATCGGGTACGGGGGAAAGATCGCTCCCGAGGGGAATGCACAGATCATGCGGTTTGCCAACCGCGTGCCCCTCATGTACCAGCAGGGAGCCTGCGCCATCACCCAGGCTATTGCCGGGATGAACTGGAAGAACTACTCCATCCCGCAGGCGGGCCTGCCCACCGGACCCCTCCTCATCCTCGTGCACGTCGCCTCGACCAGTGTCCCCTTCACGAGTGAAAGCAAGGATGCCATTGCCGCGATCCCGGAGATCGAGCGGGAGATTGTACTTGCCCTGCAGGACCTGGGCAGGGACCTGAAACAGTTCCTCTCCCGGCGGGACCGGAACCGGCTCCAGGAGGACCGGGCACGTGCGGTCTGCGCCATCCTCCCCGACCTGGCGGTCAAAGTGGCTGAGATCGTCGAACAGCCGCTCCCCGATATCTCATCCATCGAGGGAAAAGTTATGAAGAAACTGGTCGCCCGGAAGAGAACCGATGACACTGCGGTGGTCATCGAGCTCTCCAACTACACCACACATCCGGCCACCCTCTCCCTGTACAGCATCTCTGCTGATCCGGCAGATGATGCACAGCCTCCCCCGGACTTCGTTACCAAGCTCGATGAGGAGTACACCACGGTGTGGCAGATCACCGTGGCGCCGGGCGAGTCCTGGCAGACCAGGTTCACCGGAGCAGGGAGAGGAACCCTGGAGATCCGCGGCATCGATCCGCGGCAGATCGTGGTGGTGGATCAGGATGTCTAAATCCGAACTCGATGCAGTGGCGACCGATCGGCTGATCGGGATTGCCAGGAAATGGTACAGCCAGATGACCGGGGGGCAGATCCCCTCGATCTCGCTTCCGACCCGGACAAAGCAGAACATCGAGTACGATGACGAGGCCGAGGTCTGGAAGTACGGAGACCGCGAGAGCACACGGTCGGCCGGAACCGCCAAGAGCGCACTCCATCTCCTGAAGATGGCCTGGGTCATCTGGTTTCTGAAGAAACAGATCGGGGAGAACCGGTCCTCGACTTTGAGAGAGCTCTACTACATATCCGAGGGGTGGAAGAAGGCGAAGTTCCAGGCCCAGGACGAGAGCAACTTCCTCATCGAGGATCTCGAGATCCTGACCGATATGCAGCGCGAGGCGTTCCACCTCCGGCCCGAAGAGGACGGGGCGACCATCTTCGGGCCCCTGGAACTCCGGGAGCTGACCCGGCGGGGCGCCCGCGACATCCACTGCCAGGACGATGTGGGGGAGGCCGGCTACCAGATACCGACCAATGTGGAGAATATCGAGCTCCTCGACCACGACGCGCAGTTTGTGATAGCGATCGAGACCGGCGGAATGTTCGCCCGGCTGATTGAGAACGGCTTTGACAGCGATTATCGGGCAATCCTCGTTCACCTCAAGGGCCAGCCCGCACGCTCCACCCGCCGCATTCTCAACCGCATCAATGACCAGTTCGGAATCCCGGTGGTGGTCTTCACCGATGGGGACCCCTGGTCCTACCGCATCTACGCAAGCGTTGCCTACGGGGCCATCAAGAGCGCCCACATCTCCGAGCTCCTGGCCACTCCGAAAGCCCAGTTCATCGGCGTCCAGCCGAGTGATATCCGGGACTACAACCTCCCCTCCGACCACCTGAATGAGAAGGACATTGCCGCCCTGAAGAGCGAGCTCTCCGATCCCCGGTTCTCATCCGACTACTGGCGGGAGCAGATCGAGCTCCAGCTCAAACTCAACCTCAAGTCAGAACAACAGGCCTTTGCAGCCAAGGGGCTCGACTTCGTGACCCGGGAGTACCTCCCGGCACGACTCTCGGACATGGGAGTGCTGTGAGCACCCCGGTCCCCTGTTTCTTTTTTTTCTGTTCAGGCGGAAAGCAGCTCCACGGATCCGGGGTCCTTTCTCCCGCATGAACAGGACCCTCGAATCGGTCCTCAGGCTGAACGGGTGTATGCGGGGAGGAGCGAGGTTCCTCCCTGCTCATACAAAGAACCGGAACATCATCCAGGCGATGATAACCATGATGATCGAGTACTTCAGCCCGGCAACGGCCCTCCCTTCGCCCATCTGGCCGGCCACGAACCCCGAGAAGAGCCCCTGCAGTATGGCTGCATGGGTGAATAACCGGGTGTAGAGGGGGAGATCGACATTCGCCCCGAATGATGAGGCTGCCGCGGAGGTCCCGGCGGCCGCGGCCCCTGCAGTGGCCATGACTGAGAGGAACGTTGTCACCAGGATGTAGATCACAAAGACGAACACCAGGAAGGCTATGAACACGATCACGATATAGATCAGCATGTTGTTCCGGCGGTCGGTCCTGAGCGTGATGTACTCGTAGCTGTCGTTTGCCGCTGCCCTGAGAACTTCGCTCACATCGCCACCAGCCTTGCTGGCCTTGCCGATAAGATCGATGCTCCGGTCGGTGAGCGGGGTTGCGAGGCGTACGCGGAACCGCTGGATGGCATCGATGAAGGTAACATTCCAGGACATCTCGTTATCGAGCCTCTTGACATAGGGCGTGAGGGTGGAGTAATCGGCCTGCGAGACGAGGTGGACGGCATTCGGCAGGGTCATGCCCGAATCGTTCATCCCGGCAAGATCACGGAAGAAGTTCGGGAGGGCCTCTTCAATATGCCGCCTCCGGGACATCTCCCGGAAATCGAGAACGGCGAGGGGGACGGTAGCGATGAGGAATGCGAAGATGAGGAGGTCGTCGATCATCGTCGACGTATAGATGGCAGATACACCGTTATCCCGGATGACGATGGCCGTACCAATCAGGAAGAAGAGGATTGCAGCCGGCATCGTCACGTAGAGGGTGTTGATCGGCTGTTCGGTCAGGACTTTGACCGGGTGCTTCATGAGACGGCCGAACCCATGCTCGGATGCCCGGTACTTCTCAATCTTCTTAACGATCACGTCCTGTTCGTGCTCGAACTCCGACTTTTCCCGCTCGCCGAGCTCGACTTGTGGCGGTTTCTCCTTCTTCAGGAGGAGGGAGAGGCCTTCCACCCGTCCCACCTTCTGATCGGCCGGTGCAGCCTTATCAGAAAGGGGGTGCGGCGGCCCTTCTTTTTCTGTCTTTTCTGCCTTTGATTTTCCTGGGAAGAGATCTTTGAGTGCCATGGTCAGCTCTCCGGTGTCATTGCACTGATGAGGATCACGAAGCCGAGGCTCCCGAACGGGATGATCATGTAGATGATGATAAAGAGGAAGAAGGGTTGCGCCTGCCTCGAGAGAATGGACATGATTGACTGGAGGATGATCATGAAGAGGGGTCCGGCCACCATTGCCGTGACATAGGATTCGGCAATGAGCCCGAGGGTCTCGAGAAACATTTTCTGGGTCTGCCGGTTCTCAAGGGCGTACTGCTCAGCCTTGGTCCGGAAGTAGTCGGTCAGGTTGCTCCCGCTTGAGATACACCCCATCGCCCCCTGCAGAAATTCCTTCATCCGGTAGCTCGGAGTGGTGGAGGAGACCAGCCTGAGAGCATCGATCAGGTCGCGTCCGTACAGGTCGATCTCGAGGCCAACGAAGCGCGCCTCGGTTGCGCTCTCGCCGTAGATAGTGCTGCTCCCGAGTTGGCGGAAGATCTCTGCCGGTGGAATTCCTGCTGTCGACATGGCGGTGACGTAGTTGATAGCATAGGGCAGGGAGGCATCGATGTTTCTCTTCCGGTTCCCGGCCACATATGCCGGGTAGAGGAGAAATACCACGAAGGTGATTCCCCCTATTACGGCGAAGGATATGATGGTGGCAAGGATGGTGCCGAGAATCAGGGCGTGCTGGGAGAGAGAGATGATGAATTCCGGGGCTGCCCCCCGGTAGGTGATCATCCCGGGGATGTTGAAGGCCCAAGTGAAGAACCCGAGGAGGACTGCGGCGAGGATCCCGATGATGACAGACCAGAGATACGCAGTGGAGAGGTAGACCTCGAATGGTACCTTCATCCTCGCGGTCAGGAGCGCGTTCCGGAGATCCGCGTACTTATTCCGCTTCTTTACCGCGTAGGTTCCAAACAGCCTGAAGGCAAGTCGCTGGATACTGTTCATCAGGGTCAGTCCGTTGGGTAGAGGTCGGCTCGCACGGTCTCCATTATCTTTGATGGATCGCGATAGTACTGGATCAGGATGTTGCTCACATCACGGTACTCACGGATCTTCTTGACCCGCATCCATTCGAGAACTTCCTGCCGCATTTTGAGTTCATCCTGCATCCGGGCCTCCGACCAGCCCCGTGCCTCCATGATCTCTTCGAGAACAAACGATTTTCCGGAGTAGGTGATCTCATCGGTGACCGGGTGCCACCGGAAGACCTCATTGGTGATCAGCTCATTGGTCCTCGGGTCGAGATCGAGAATCTCCATAATCTGTTTGGTCCGCCTGATCCGCTGGCCCCCGATACGTGCCTGCACCTGGACCGAAACAAGGTCCAGCGCGGAGAGCATGTTCCGCGGGACATCGAGTGGCGAGTTTTCCAGACGGTGGACGATACTGGCCACCGAATCGGCATGAATGGTCGAGTAGGTCACGTGCCCGGTGCTCATGGCCTGGAACAGGGTCAGAGCTTCCCGGCCCCTGACCTCACCCACGATCAGATACTCGGGCCTCTGCCGGAGTGCGGCACGGAGGAGTTCGTACATATCGATCTCCCCCCTGCCCCCGGTATCAAAGGAGGTCCGGGTGACACTTGGAATCCAGTTCGGATGCGGCAGCTTCAGCTCCCGGGTATCCTCCAGGGTAACTATCTTTGCCAGTGGCGGGATGAAGAGCGAGATGGCGTTTAACGACGTTGTCTTGCCCGAAGCCGTTCCCCCGGCGAAAATGCAGGATTTTCCACTCTCCACCGCGAGCCAGAGAAACGCGATGGACAGGGGAGAGAAGGTGGACCATTCGATCAGGTCGGTGGGGGTGATCGGTTCAGACTTGAATTTACGAATCGTGTAGGTGGATCCGTGGGCGGTCACCTCGGTCCCCAAAGTCATCTGGATCCGGGAACCGTCATGCATGGTCGAATCGAGCATCGGCTCTGCGATGGAGATGTATTTTCCCGACCTCTGGGCGAGTTTGGTCACAAAGGAGTCGAGTTCCTGGGAACTCTTGTAGCGGAGATTGGTCCTCATCGATTCGTACCGGGTGTGGTAGACAAAGAGGTTAACATTCACCCCATCGCAGGAGATATCCTCGATGTACCGGTCATGCATGATGGGGTCGATCATCCCGTTACCCAGGAACTCTTTGAACATGTTGTAGAGGATTTTCTCCCGCTGCACGGGGGTGAGCGAGAGGCCGAAATCGGCGATGACGTCATCGGTCACCTCCCGGAGGGTCAACCGTGCCTGTTCATCGGGAAGATTCTGGGTGTTCACATCGAGGCGCTCGAAGATGCGTTCCTTGATCTCCCTGAAGAGTTCATCCTCGGCCGTGGTGAGTGTGGGTTCCAGGATCTCGTACGTATTTTCGTGGGTGGCATGGTCGTAGGAAATCCTGATATAGGCATACGGCTCGTTGACCGGGTAGATCTCAATCTGTTCGACCCCCGGCCGCGGCCGGAACCTGAGATCCACGAGGGGGCCGTGGATCCTTGGGTCGTACTCCGCCACTTCATGGCGGATGACCGAGAGCGGGTTCAGTCTTCCCAGGAGGCCGGTCCGGGACGGGCCGGCCTCAATGGCCGTTGCTGCCTCGGTGACACTCTTGAATCCTTCACCGGAAAGCACACTATCTTTCTGGGACGGAATGCCTCCCTTGCTCTTGAGGTCAAAGACCTGGGTGCGGGCCTTTATCTTGAGTTCGTCAACCTCAAACGTGGCGCTCTTGGGGAGTACCAGGCCCGAAAGGTCGTTGATCTCATCAATGGAGATGACGGCTTCATCCCGCTCAGTTTTCTCTTCGGACCAGATACTTTTCTTGGCCGGGACAAACCGTGGTGATGCCTGAGTCTGGCTCACCACCTCTCCCTCTTCGCTCTCGTACGATCCCTGTGCATTGAAGGCATTGCCGGCAGCTTCCCCTGCCTTCTCCTCCTCCCCCCCTTCCTTTCCGGGCTGCATTTCAACGGGAGCAGGCGGAGGACCAACCGCCCGCTTGATCTCTTCAGAAAATTCAAATTCAAAGTCCCCGCTTTCAGCCTCATCAAGGTCTGAAATTGTCATCTGCTCGGGTTTCTCCTCTTTTTTCCCGCGGGAGAACAATTTTTTGAGTGATGATTCCTTCTTCTCCTTTTCCACCATTGTTACCACCTTGCTTCTTTTCCCCGAAGGGTATTCTCTACAGCTCCATTGCCTGGAGATGCCGTATCGCGAGCCTGATCAGACCCAGGTTAGCCCCCGCCCGGGTTAGTATGCACAGAGAGAGATCTCCATAGGGAACGATAATGCATTTCTTCTCCCCGGCTTCCAGGGTAATCTGGTCGAGGACCCCCATCCGCATATCGGTAGTGATCTGCTCTCCTGCGCGGAGAAAGTCTTCGGCTATCGCTGCGACCTGCTCGAAATCGCCGCTTCCTATCGATTTGACCGGAAATCCTTCGTAGAATGCGAGAACAGCGTGTACGCCGGGCTGCCGCTGGATGACCTGAAGCCTGTTGTCATCGAGAAGATGCGATACCTCAGCTACCCGGGATTCTCGCGTCTCTACCGGTATCTGCCCTGCCATCCGGGATTTTCCGGAGTGTGTCATCTCTGTGGAGTATCAGGTTATCGATATCCGGCCTTCAGAGTGCTGCAACCAGGCGTTCCTTGTTCTTCTTGAGCTCGTACCGTATCCTTCCGAGGTTCGACGAATTTTCCGCCACGATGGCAATCAGTTCGTCCTTCGAGAGCGGCGAGATGATGATCGGGCCCCGGTCGAGCTCCACGAGCATCTGGGTGAGCTCCCCTTTTCCAAGCTCCCTTCCCATGGCCTCGGAAGTCCCGATCCCTGTTGACGCCATGGCCCCGAGAGCATCGATGTCCATCTTGCCGGACATGGCGCTCTCTATTACGAACCCGTCCCGACCTACTACCACTGCGGCGGAGACTCCGTCAAGGTTTAGAAATTCTCCTAAAATTTGTTTTAACATTCATGCCACCTATTGTATAAAAACATCCTCTGGATATCTGGCAATAAAAATGTTTGCCTAAAAACCGTTTGTTTCTGACCGCTCCGGGGAGGTCTGGAGATCAGTAGTATTATGAACGAATGAGAGTGTATTGACTACTGATGCAACTTCCCAGGGGGACATTCAGGGAATTGAAGAGAGGTTCGGGCCTCCATTCCCTGATCCACGAGATGGAAGAGGCGTGCCTTTCGGGATACTGCAAGATTGTGTCGGGTGAGACCTCCATCCTGCTTGTGTTCAGCACGGGGAAGATCATTCTTGCCGAATATGGAACGCTGACCGCTCGTGCAGCCATGGACGAGATATCCCGCGCTGGGGGGCAGCCGGTTGACGCGGTGCTCCACGATCTCTCCGATGCGCAAATCCAGCTTGCCCTCGAGTTCAATCCTTCAGCACGGGTTGGCCAGGGAAGAGAGTGGTCAGCAGGTATGCGCTCTGCTGCTCCGGCGCCCCGCCATGATCCCGCTCCCCCTCACACGGGATCTTCTTTGGCAGATTCCGGGAGGATGTCGTCCCGAAAGACAGAGCCGGGAGGATTATCCGGACACGTATTCACGTCCGAGACCGCCGATGATGAAACCTCGCTCCTGATGCGGGACCTCGATGCACTCGATGCACTCGATATCCAGACCATGACCGAGAAGTTCCGGTCGAACTGCCGGCAGATGATCGAAAAGCTCGAGCTCGAACACCTCCTCGAAAAGAACACCAGGAAAGGAGAACCATGATCAACAGCGAGTCCTACCTCCTGCTGGTCCTGATCATCATTACTGCTGTCTGCCTTTTTCTCTGTATTCTCAATGCGCTGTTTCTCTTTGAGCTCCGGAAACGGTTCCAGGGTATGGAGAAGAGGCCGCACACCCCAGAGGTCACGATGCCAGAACCCGTTTCCGGACAGATTTCCGAAAAACCACGTGACCTTGGATCCGCAATCAGGTTGACGGCAGGGAAATACCACCTTGAATCACTCGTGATAGGGACCGCTGACGGCCTGGTGGTGACTTCCTACGGAAGCAGGAATCCCGAATATGAGGCGGCATACTATAGCAATATCCTGTCAGAGGGGACCAACGCCCCTGACCCGGAAGTGAGGCTGGTTACATTCGATTTCAGGGATACCCCCCTGATCGCAATCGCCCGCGCCAGCATACCTTTACCGGAAGAGATGCTCTCAAATCTGGAATCTGATATCAGAACGGTGTTTGAGACACAATTGTGACCCCGAAAAGATGAATTGCGCCAGCGCCATTAGGGTTTTATAAGCATGAGACAATCACTGAATAAGGAGGGTTGAATGGTCAGGGTATTCACCTTTGCTTCCGGAAAGGGGGGAACCGGAAAAACAACCATGACGATCAATCTCGGGACCAGCCTCGCGAAATTCGGGAAGCGGACCTGCATCATGGATGCAGATATCGGCATGGCTAACCTCGGGCTCTCTATCGGGCTTGAGGATGTTCCGGTCACCCTCCATGAAGTCCTTGCCGGAAAGGCATCCATTCATGATGCCATTTATGAAGGGCCGGGAGGGGTCCAGGTCGTACCGAGCGGGATTTCGCTCCAGGGGTTCCAGCAGTCGGATCCAGAACGCCTCCGGGATGTGCTGAAGGATCTCACCGCCACCCTTGATTTTCTCCTTATCGATGCCCCGGCAGGTATCAGCAGGGACGGGGTCGTCCCGCTCGCGGTTGCCGACGATGTCATCCTGGTGGTCAATCCTGAACTTTCTGCCATCGTCGATGCCATGAAAACCAAGATCCTGGCCGAGGTGGTCGGCGGTCACGTCAGGGGGGCGATCATCAACCGGGCGACGCCAGAGAGTGCCGGAACGGTGAGCCAGAAGATGGAGAAGGTGCTCGGGGCACGGGTCATCGGCATTGTGCCTGAAGACCAGAATGTGAAGAAGGCAGCTTCGGCGAAAGTTCCGGTGGTGATCAAGTACCCGACATCCAGCTCGTCGGTTGCTATCCGGAAGATCGCTGCCGGCCTGGCCGGGATCACCTATGACAAAGAGGTCATGGAGCCGAAGGACACCTTCATCGACCGGTTCACCAAGGTCATTTTCCGGGGAAAGAAGTGACACCTACACCGGTCACCATCGCCGTACTGGGCTGTATCGATGGTGCTCTCCTGGTCCTCTCCTACCTCATATATAGCCGTATCAGGGCTCTGTCCGGGCAATTCGACCTCCTGATCGGCAATCCCTGAAAAGAATCATATGGCCGGGAGATGAGGCTGTTCCCGGTTCTTTCCCGAATCGGTATGGCTCTGGAGCGTGTTGTTTCCTGAATAACGGCTGTATCAGGAGCCGTTACCATCATCCCTGTTCTTTATCTCAAAGACGCAGTTCGGATCGCCTTTCGACCGGCAGGCGATCTCCCGCCCCCGTACCTTGATCCCGAACGCACCTTCGACAATTCCTGTGAGAAGCCCTGCCGTACAGAAACAGACTTTCTTTCCGGTATTCCCGAATGATTCGGATTCTACCGTATGCTCGAGCGTGATTGTCTTGGTTTTTTCCGCCTCGTTCCATGCCATGGAAATGATCCTGAACCAGCCCATCTGGGAGTAGAAGGTGAACGCCATATTGGCTAGGGTGTTCGGATCGGTGATCCCCATCTTCTTATAGTGCTCGACGTTCTCCTTTCCCATATCCATGTATGCCCGGTAATTGACCCCCCCGGCAGACATCTCGCCCATGGTCTTGATGAGTGAGGTGGTCATGGAGGTGAAGATGAACCGGGGCATCATAACCACCGGGTCATCGATCAACTTGATTTTTCCCTCGATCGGTTTATGCTCGATATATTCGGTGATAGCAGAATCGCCCTTCACGATCGCCTGGGCCTTCCACTTCCAGCTGGCTTCCGTCTGGTCGGCAACAAACTCGCAGCAGTCATCACCGTTCGCATGGCATTTTGTCTCGATGCAGAACCAGTTCTTCCCGGTTACGGCCGTCAGTACTCCCTCGATCCATCCCCGGTGAATCCCGCAGACCGGCATCTTCCAGTCCTTCATCACCTGCGACTCGAAGGTCTGTTTGTTCCTGAGGATCACCTTCTTGTCGCTCTGCTCAACGAGCTCGAACGGCGCCCCCCACCCCTGCTGGTGCTGGAGCTGGAAGACCAGCATCAGGAACTCAGCCGGAGAGAGGTTCAAACCAAGTTTCTTGAGGAAGTTGTTGAGGCCCCCCGAACCCAGGCCGACGGATCGGAAGAGCTGCACGGTTGCCTTTACGGCCAGTTTCCGGTTGAGGTTTGCCTCGTACATCTCGTAGATGGCTCTCACCAGGTAGTCGGGGTTGCTCGCGGTGCGGACGCCGAGATATGACACCATGCCCTGCAGGGGATCGATCTCCATAAAATCCCGGATATCTTTGGTTCCGGAGATGATCGCCTCAAAGTCTTCTTTCTCGATCTTCTTTCGCTCCATACCAGTACTCTCTCTGACTGAACTTATTTAAATAATAGTGATCAGACGGGGAATCGGAGACCGGAAAGGCACCGCATGATGAAAATGCGGCCGCAAAATGAATATTATCCTTACCTATGAAAGTTATCCGATCTCGAGGTCGAGCGGTTTTTCCTGGAGATCAGGGGCGAAAGAGAACTCGTAGACATCGATATCGTTCTCATCCCGGACGATCAGGACCTCATAGGGGCCATAGAGGAGCCGGAATGAGACTTCCCCACTCTGGTCGGAAATGTCGTTCCCCATGATCTGCCCGTTCCGGCGGACCTTCACGGTAATCCCGGCTGCCGGAACCCCACCCTTCCTGATGGCGATGATCAATCGCCCGATCCCCTCCGCCTTCTTCCCGATTTCCGGGAGACCGAGGGAATAAGAAGAAGTCAGGTGGCTCTTGTCGTAGATCCTGCAGCCGAAGATGAGCCGCTCGACCACCGCTGGATTCAGGGGATAGAAGGTGAAGTGGTCCTCCCCTCGTATCAGGTATATGGCCTTGTTCCCATAGAGCTCGCCCGTGCTGTCCGAAATCAGCGCCCCTTCAGGCTCGCCCTCAAGGAAGAGGATGTAGGTCTTCGTGCCCCGGTTGGATGACATCCCCACCCCATGGAACATCTTCTCCCTGACCATCCGCAGGAGATCTGAATAGGCAAAGATACCCTGAGGCGGCACTTCCCGGATAAGATCATCGATGATGCCGGCACTGTCCACGAACAATTCCCCCAGGAAGGATGGAGACTCCATCCGGCCTTCTCTTATGCAGATAGTGACAGAGACCTGATATTTCTTATCCTTCCTCCAGCAGATAACAGCGAGACATAATAGCGAGGAGGACAACGTTATACAGGATCCCCGTGGTTTCCCCGCTGATCGTCCCGGCTGCGGCAGTCGCCCTTACGCTCTTCTATGCATCTATCCTTGATATCAGGGAGCGGAGAGTGCCGTTCCGGACCTGGTATCCCATGCTCATCATCGGGATTCCCTTCACCGCCTTCTTCTACGTCCTCCTCATCCAGAGTGGGGGGGCCATGGCGGCGCTCCTGTTCCTCGCCCTGAGCGGCCTGTTTTCGTTGTTGTTCTACCTGTTTGCCCGGTTTCATCTCTTTGGCGGAGCTGACGCCTGGGCCCTGATCTTCATTACTGCGCTCATCCCCGCCTTCCCGGTGATCCCTCTCCTCGGTTTCCCACCACTTGCATTCTTTCCCTTCAGCGTCCTCATCAATGCGGTGGTCCTCAACCTCTTCACCCCGATCGGCATCCTGCTGTACAATGTGCGGAATGGCAACCGTGCCCCTTTCCCGTATATGCTGCTCGGGTTTCCGGTCGATGGCGATCGTATCAGTGAGAGCTACGGGTTCGTGATGGAGGATATCACCGATGAGGAGGGAGCACTCCGCCGCAGATTCGTGGGCATCAGGGAATCGCTCTCATCGATGGCACACGGGGAAGGACGGGTATACACCCTTGACATGCGCCGGAGACCCGATGAGTATGCCCGGGAGCGTGAACTCTACCAGAGAGCAGGCAGGGTCTGGATATCGTACGGGGTGCCGTTTATCGTTCCCATTACATTCGGGCTCGTCTCTGCCCTGCTCATCGGTGATTTTATTTTCGGCCTGCTGCAGATCGTATCTGGAGGATAGCATGATAGCATTACATTTTGTTGATGGACTGATACCGGTCGTGGTTCAGGATGCCGGGACACGGGAAGTGCTGATGGTCGCCTACGCCAACGCCGAGGCAGTACAGAAGACACGGGAAACCGGGTTTGCCCACTACTACAGCCGGAGCAGGAACAAACTCTGGAAGAAGGGTGAGGAGAGCGGACATGTCCAGCAGGTGCAGGAAATCCGGGTGGACTGTGACGAGGACTGCCTCCTCTACCTGGTCGGGCAGGAGGGTGCTGCCTGCCATACCGGCTACCGGAGCTGTTTCTACCGGACAATCGAGGGAAATATCATCTCGGAAAAAGTGTTTGATCCTTCTAAGGTATATGCTAATAAAGGTCAATGATCATATACCTAAACGGTGATATTTTTTGAAATTAGTACCCGATACCAGCGTCGTCATAGACGGACGTATCACCTCACTGATAAAAACCGGCGAATATACGGGTGCAACAATAATCATACCCGAGGCAGTGGTAGCGGAACTTGAGGCACAGGCGAACCAGGGGCGTGAGATTGGCTTTTCAGGGCTTACCGAACTCCAGGCCCTCTGCAAACTGGCCGATGAAGGGGTAATATCGCTCACCTTCACCGGAGTCCGGCCGAGCCTGGAGCAGGTGAAACTGGCCAGCGGGGGAGAGATTGACGCACTGATACGGAATGCCGCAATAGAGCATGAGGCACAGTTCATAACGAGCGATGTCGTTCAGGCCGAGGTGGCCCGGGCCAAGGGACTTGACGTCGTTTATCTCCGGCCCCAGATTGAGGGGTTCGCCCCTCTCGGCATCGACCAGTTCTTTGACGAGCATACCATCGCCGTGTACCTGAAAGAGCGGGTCGCTCCCATGGCCCGGAAGGGAACGGTAAAGGAGATGCAGCTGGTCAGGCTGCGTGACCAGCCGATGTCCGATTACGAACTCCGCAACCTCTCCCAGGAGATTCTCGAGAGGGCCAAGCGGGACCCCGACGGTTTCATCGAGATAGAACGCAGGGGGATTACCGTGGTCCAGATCGGATCCATGCGGATCGCCATCGCCCGGCGCCCGTTCTCGGATGGGATGGAGATTACCGCAGTACGCCCGATTGCCGATGTAACGCTTGAGAGTTTCGCCAAGGCTCCGGTCATCAAGAACCGGATCATGGGCGAGAAACGGGGGCTGCTTGTGGCCGGACCACCGGGTGCAGGAAAGACCACGCTCGCCCAGAGCATTGCGACCTACCTTGCCGATAATGGGTTCATCGTCAAGACCATGGAGGCACCACGGGAACTCCAGGTCCCTGACCACATCACCCAGTATTCCGGCCTTGAAGGGAGCATGCAGAATACGGCCGACGTGCTTATGCTGGTCAGGCCGGATTTTGTCATCTTCGATGAACTCCGGAAGAACGAGGATTTCAGGGTATTTGCCGATATGCGCCTGGCAGGGATCGGCATGGTCGGGGTTGTCCATGCGATCGGCATCCACGATGCTCTCCTGCGTCTCTCCGACCGGGTCGAATTCGGGGTTCTCCCCCGCGTGGTCAACACCATCATCTTCGTCGACAAAGGTGAGATCACCAACGTCTACGACCTGGGGTTCACCATCAAGGTGCCGGAAGGGATGTCGAGCGAGATCAATCTGCGGCCGGTCACCACCCTTTCCGACTACGAGACCGGGGAACTCCTCTTCGAGATCTTCAAGTACGACTCGGAGACTATCGTGATGCCGGTCATCCGGCCGCTGGCGGCAGCAGCGCCGTTGAAACCTCCGGTCATCCAGAAAGAACCGGCGGAGAGCTCCTCCTGGAAGATCATCGAGAGGGACATCCAGCGGGAGATCGGGCGGTATACCGACGGCTATGTCGAGGTCCAGATGCTCTCAGATTCCAAGGCGGTGGTATACATCGAGGACAAGGATGTCCCGGCAGCCATCGGCAAGGGTGGAAAGAACATTGCCGGTATTGTGAACAAGGTCGGCATTGGGATCGATATCCGCCCCCGGAGCGAACTCGAGAAACCGCCCTCCGCACCTGCCCCTGAAGAGGAACTCCAACTGGGCGGCGGGGTAAAAATCAGGATGGAGAAGAAGCAGCTGGCAATCATCTGTCCGGAACAGGCAGGAAAGATCGTGGACGTCTTTGCCGGAAAGGAATACCTCTTCACGGCAACGGTGAACGATTCCGGTGAGATCCACCTGGCCAAGAACAGCAGTATTGCACAGGAAATGATCAAACGCTACAATGACGGGGATACCATCCGGCTCCGGCCGGTGTGAGGCCCAACCCCCGGTTTTTCTCGTGGAGTACGGTTCCTTGTGTGTGGTACAGGAGAGAGGTGACGTTGTGTGAGCGGCCCAGATATGCGCCAGATCGAGCGTGACATCCTCCCGCTGTGGGAGCATGCGTTCGAGCCCGACCCGACCGATGGTGAGAAATTTTACCTGACCGTTGCATATCCCTACCCGAGCGGGGCGATGCATGTCGGACATGGGAGAACCTACATTGCTCCCGATGTCATCGCCCGGTTCTGGAGAATGCGGGGGAGGACCGTCCTCTACCCCATGGCATTCCACGTCACCGGGGCCCCGGTGATCGGAATCTCGAAGCGTATAGCCCGGGGCGACCCGAAGGCCATCTCGCTGTACCGCGACCTCTACAAGGTTCCGGAAGACGTGCTCGCCCAATTCGTCGATCCTCTCGCCATCGTCCGGCATTTCTCGGAAGAATACCAGCGGGTCATGAGTTCCTGCGGGATTTCCATCGACTGGAGGAGACGCTTCACCACTGTTGATCCCCAGTACAGCAAGTTTATCGAATGGCAGTGGAAACACCTGCGGGAAGGTAACCACGTGCTCAAAGGGGCACACCCGGTGCGGTACTGTCCACAGTGTGACAACCCGGTCGGGGACCATGACCTGCTGGAAGGGGACAAAGCCGAGATCCTCAAATTCACCCTGGTGATGTTCCGGTGGAATGACACCTTCATCCCCACGGCGACCCTCCGGCCGGAGACAATCTACGGTGTGACCAACCTCTGGGTCAACCCTGAGGTGACGTATGTCCGCATCCTCCTCGACGGGGCACCCTGGATCGTCAGCAGGGAAGGCGCAGAGAAACTTTCGTTCCAGGATCACACTGTTAAAATCACCGGTGAAATCCCGGGAAAGGACCTGATCGACCAGACAGTCTCCCATCCGCTCTGCGGGGATGTTCCTGTCCTCCCCGCACGGTTCGTGGACCCGGACATGGCGAGCGGGATTGTTATGAGTGTTCCCGCCCATGCCCCCTTCGACTACATCGCACTCCGGGATCTCAATGCAGAGGGGAAGTATACCGGGATCGAGCCGGTACCCCTGATCACCGTCCCCGGGTACGACACCCTCCCGGCAAAGGAGGCCGTCGAGCGGGCAGGAGTTGCCAATCAGGACGACCCGCGGATGGAAGACCTCACCCAGGAGGTGTACGGGGCCGAGTTCGCCCACGGCAGGTTGTTTGACCGGTACGGCGGGAATTCCGTCCGGGAAGCCCGGGACTCGGTCGCTTCCCTCATGATGGACCAGTACGGGTCCATACCGATGTACGAGTTCGATACCCGCTCGGTTGTCTGCCGGTGCGGCTCGAACGTCGTGGTCAAGATCCTGCACGACCAGTGGTTCCTCCAGTACAGCGACCCCGCATGGAAGGCACAGGTTGCCGGCCTCCTCGGTCGGATGGATCTCGTTCCTCCTGAGGTCAGGGCCGAGTTTGAACGGACGGTTGACTGGCTCAAGGACTGGGCTTGCACCCGGCGAGTAGGCCTTGGCACCCGGTTGCCGTGGGACCCGGACTGGCTGATCGAACCCCTTTCTGATTCGACGGTGTACATGGCCTACTACACCATCGCCCACCATCTCGCCACGGTTTCCGCCGACCTGCTCACCCCGGAAGTCTTTGATTACATCTATCTCGGGAAGGAGGCCCCGGGACTCCCGGAGCGGGAGAAGCTCGACCTGATGAGGAAAGAGTTCCTGTTCTGGTATCCCTACGACTTCAGGTTTTCGGCAAAAGACCTGATATCAAACCACCTGACCTTCCAGCTCTTCCACCACGTGGCAATCTTCCCCGGACCCTGCCTGCCGAGAGGCATGGTAGTCTTCGGGATGGGGCTCCTGAACGGGGCAAAGATGTCCTCGTCCAAGGGCAACGTCTTCCTCCTGGAGGACGCAGTGGACGAGTTCGGTGCCGATACCGTCCGGATGTTCCTGGTGGGGAGCGCCGAGCCCTGGCAGGACTTCGACTGGAGAAACGAGCTGGTTAGCTCGACGCGGAAGCAGATCGACCGGTTCGTGAATACGGTCCTCGAGTGCCGTGCAGGACAGGAAAGCCCCGGGAACCTCGACCGCTGGCTGGAAAGCCGGCTCCGGGGCCACATTGTCAGGACCACCGAGGCCCTAGAACGGTTCCAGACCCGCCAGGCCCTCCAGGAGGCCTTCTTCGGGATCGAGTCGGACCTCAAATGGTATCGTCGGAGACAGCCCGCGGGATCGGCCGGCAGTCTCTACCTGAGAGAGCTCTGCTCGGTATGGGTGCGGCTGCTCGCCCCGGTCATCCCTTTCACCTGCGAGTACCTCTGGAAGGAGATCGGGAATGACAATCTCGTCTCATACGCACCCTGGCCGGTTACCGATCCGGCGGCAGTCGACAACCGCCTCGAGCTCGCCGAGGAACTCCTGGCGCGGACCGTGGAGGACATCGAGTCCATCCTGAAGATCATCCAGATCGCACCCTCCGCGATAGCCATCTACACGGCGCCGTCCTGGAAGAAACGGGTCTTCTCCGCAGTGGCTTCCGCCGAGAACAAGAACACGGTGGTCAGGGAGATCATGAAGAATGAAGAGATGAGAAAGCGGGGAAAAGAGGTGACCGATACCGTGCGTCAGTGCACCACACTCATCCACCGCCTGCCGCCCCAGATTGTTCAGCAGCTCATCGAGGATCTTCCCGATGAAGGGGCTATCTTCTCGGCGGCCGCCGGGTTCCTCTCAAAAGAGTTTTTAGTTCCGGTCTCTGTCCGCGATGCGGGGGAGAGCTCGCATGCCAAGGCCGCCGTGGCCCTCCCCTTCAAACCTGCGATTGTGATCGAGTAGGAGCTACTCCTCTTTCACGACGGTCTTTGCTTTTTTCAACCGCTCTTTGGTCGAGTACCCGGTAGCGATATCGAGATAGCGCCTGAATTTTCGGTTCGTGTCAAGGATCACCTCATCGCTGGCATCGGTATTCGACTCTGTATGCACGATCAGCGTCTTGCCGGTCTTTCCGATGGACACATCGAGGAGGTTCAGGGCCCCGTAGCTGATCTGGTAGTGATCCCCGGCCTTGCGCACCTCGGCACCGAAGCACTCCTTCAGGGCATCGACCATTCGGGTACCGAGATCCTGGGTCAGTCCCCGCTTTACCGGATATTCTTGCATAATACTTTTTTACATGGAGGGGGTATGTTAAACTAATGTCGCCGGATCCCAGTTCAGATATAAGGATATTCTCCCGTCCTCTGAGCCAGGAGGGCTCCTCAGTGCTCATGGGTTTTCCGGGGAGCGGTCTCGTTGGGAGTATCGCCCTGCAGTACATGGTCGACCAGCTTGAATTCGAGCAGATTGGCAGCATGAACAGCAAGTACTTCCCTCCGCTGGCCATGATGAACCGGGGGGTCATCAATGTACCGGTCCGGTTCTACGAAAAGAACAACATCGCTGCCATAGTTGCCGATATTCCAATCCACCCCATGATCTGCTACGAAGTGGCAAACGGCATCATGGACTGGCTGATGCCGTTCAAGGTCAGGGAAGTGGTCACCATCGCCGGGATCATCACCAATGAGCCGGAAAAGAGGGTCTTTGGTGTGGCGACATCAGAAGAGGCCCTCCCGAGGATCCAGGAGAACACCATCATCCTTCCCATCGGCAGCATTTCAGGGATTGCAAGCAGCATCCTGACCGAGTGCAAGATCAGGAACATCCACGCTTACGGGCTGCTCGGGGAGACCATCAATGCACCTGATCCCCGTGCCTCTGCAGCCTCGATCGAGGTCCTGAACAAGATGTATGACCTCGCCCTCGATGTGCAGCCGCTGCTCGAACAGGCGGAGGAGATCGAATCGACCATGCAGAAGCTCGCTGAGCAGGTCCAGTCTGCCGAGACCATGCCGAAGAAAGAGCAACTACCGATGTACGGGTGAGTATCATGAACTGCTACGCACTGACCAGTATTGCCCCCGAAATCATCCGGGAGCTCCAGCGGGGAAAAGCGCGGACAATTGAACTGCAGAGCACCCACAATGTTATCACCCTGGCAGGGCTTGAGCCGGGATCGGCAGTCTTCATGACGGCCGAGAACCTCGAAGACCTCACCCCTGGCGACACCGGGATCATCGTCGAGATCCTCTCTATCAGCATCACCATGAAGCGAATGGTGGAGTTCACCCAGGGTCTCCACTACGAAGAGCGGGAGCGGATGTCGGCCCGGTTCAAAGTCCGGTGCATCGGGTCCTCCACGGTCAAGAATGTCAGCCAGGAGAGCCTGATCCGGCCGGTAGCCGTTGAAGTGGTGAAATCGGCCTGTTATCACGCTCTCTGAGACTCTTTTATTTTTCCAGGTACCGGGCATATACGCCGTCCTGTTCCGATAGTTAATAGTGGTGAAACCCCCATAGTATGGGTTGCGAGGGCTTGTGGCTTAGCCAGGATAGAGCGCCGGGCTTCTAACCCGGATGTCGGGGGTTCGAATCCCTCCAGGCCCGTTCTCAGTTCCGGTGTGGCATGAACCACGAAATCCAGCTCCCGCTCTCGGCGTTTGACCGGTCCGAGGGACCGGCATGCAGGGACCGGCCGGAGGCAAACGGGTTCAGGGCGCTCTGCTACACCTGCCCGTTCTCGGAACGACGTCACAACACCCTCTTCTGCAGCAGGTTCCGGAAGTCTGTCGGGGCCCGCTTCAAGTACGGGCTGCCGGCCTGGAGAGCGACCCGCGATGCGATACGTGAGCGCGACGGACACCGGTGTATGATCTGCGGATCCTCCCGGGGTCTCCACGTTCACCACCGCGATCATGATCCGACCCATGACTGTGCTGCTAACCTGATCACGCTCTGCGAGTACTGCCATGCAAGGGTGCATAGTGAGGAGCGCCGGAACGGAGGTGCAGCGCGGGTAGAGGCGGTGCTTGCCGCACGCCGCCATACTTCTGGGTGATAGAGCACACCTTCCGGGACGTTATCAGCGGGTCCTGCCAGGGATACCAGGTTTTTTTCTCATGCATGACCGTGAACAAAATTATTTCACGAAAAATGCAGGCATCCATGCAGAGGGGAATCATCCCGGGCAACCCGGTAACTGAACGACTATAGCCAGCAGTCAGGCGTAATAAAAATAAAAAAAAGGTCAGGCATCCTCGTCGGTGACGAGCATCACGTCGGCGATATTGTGCTGGCGGAGTGCCAGTTTCTTGGCCTTAAAGATGTTCTTGCCTTCCTTTCCTATCGCGATTCCCCGGTCCTCATGCCTGACCTCGATATGTGCCACCTGGCCGTCATCGCTCTCATCGAACTCGATACTGGTCACCTGGGCAGGGAGGAAACAGTTCTTCAGGAACTGCTCGGGGCTGGGGGAGTACTCGACCACCTCAATTTTCTTGCCCATAACCTCCATGGCCTTCTTGATGCTTGCCCCCTTCTTCCCGATGGCAAGACCCATCTCTCCGGGATTCACCACGAAGATGAGCCGGTTGTTCCGGTCATCGATGACACAGTCCCTGCTCCCGGCCCCGGTGAGCCGCTCGAACTGTGAGATGAGGTGCATACAGTCCTCGGTCAACACGATCTCAGACATGCGTTCACACCCTCTTCAGACTGAGAATATCCGATTCGCCGGGGCTGACCACGGCGAGTGCACTGACCATGAACGGTTTCCCGCAGGCCTTTCCGAGCTGGACGCCCGAACCTTCAAAGGTGTACACAAAGAGATCGGTTTGTACTGCGAGCGAGTCCCTGAATTTTTCCGGGCAGTTTTTGGCCAGAACGACCAGCTGTGCCTTGCCCTCATTGATGCATTGTTCGGTTTTGTTCTGGCCAAGAATGACCTCACCGGTCTTGATGGCCCTTCTCAAAGATACGTTAAAATCCATTACAATTCTCCTAGGTTCAAAGGTTTCGCGATAAGTTTGACATCCCCGGTTCCGAGCTGGATGGGCTGGCCCACGATGACGTTCTCCGTGACACCGGACAGTTCATCGACCTCGTTGGCAACCGCGGCATCGAGCAGATGGTTCACGGTCACCTCGAAGGCGGCCCTCGAGAGGACACTCTCCTTCTCACCGGCAATCCCGTGGCGGCCGATCTGCTTGACCTCCCCTTCCATGCACATCATGTCAGCGACCAGCATGATGTGCCGCACATCGACAAGGATACCCTGTTCAGAGAGGGTGGACAGTGCCTCGTAGATGATGGCATTGCGTGCTGCTTCTATCCCGAGAACCTGGGATGTTTCGTTGATGTTGTTGGTACGGGTTCTGGTCGTGTCGACGCCATCGACATCAAACACGTCTTTTAGGTTGGAGCCTTCAGTATAAAGGATATACTCTCCGCTCTCCTTCCGGACCACCACCCGTTCGATGTCATCGATACCCTGGACGATCACGTTGCGCACATGCTCTGCCAGCTGGAAGAGGTTCTGGTAACTCTCCCGGTTTTTGGGCAGGAAGATGATGGTCGCTGACTTCTCCGCCTTCTCATCGGTCTCGACCACAAAGTCACGGTAGTGGCGCCGCTCCCGGATTTTCCTGGGTGCGGTCTCGAGGATTGCTGCCGGCTGGATCTTCCGCTTCTCGCACACCGCGGTGTTCAGGTGGACCACGATCTGCATGTTTTCCATGTCAATGGTAATGTCCCCGAACTCGTGGAGTGGGGCTGCCTCGATCTGCCAGCTGACCTCCCTCGCCCGGTCACGATCACCCGCGTACTCGGGTTCGAGGTAGATGGTCATCGTGGGCGTGCTCGGCTCCTTGCGGGCATCCATGATCTCGATGAGTCGCGGAAGCCCGAGCGTAACGTTGATTTCCGCCACACCTGCATAGTGGAAGGTCCGCATGGTCATCTGGGTACCGGGCTCCCCGATCGACTGGGCAGCGATGACGCCCACCGCTTCGCAGGGCTCGATCCTCGTATTCTGGTACTCGCTGATGACCCGGTTGAGGATCGCCTCGAACTGGTCGGACGTAATCTCCTTTGCTGAGAGGTACTTCTTCAGCTGCTCCCTGGTCTTGACCGGGAGGTCTGCTGCATCAATCTGCTGCTCGTACTCGGAACGCATTCAGACCTCCTCCTTGAGAATACTCTCGACGATACCTTTTACATCGACAGGATCGCCGAAACTGCTCTTCATGGGATCGGTCCCGTCCTCCCCATACCTGAACTGGATGATCCGTCCTCCCGTGGTCCGGACCGTTCCATCATAGGCCACCTTGAGGTCCTGGAGGGCGTTGATCATCCGCCGCTGCAGATACCCGCTCTGGGAGGTTCTGACCGCCGTGTCCACCAGCCCTTCCCGACCGCCGATGGCGTGGAAGAAGAATTCGGTCGGGTTGAGACCGCCCTTGTAGCTGTGCTGGATGAACCCGTGGGCGTCCGATCCCCGGTCTCCCTTCCGGTAGTGGGGGAGGGTCCGCTCATCGTATCCTCGCATGATCCGCTCTCCACGGACCGACTGCTGACCGACACAACCGGCCATCTGGGTGAGGTTGAGCATCGATCCCCTGGCACCTGAGACGGCCATCACCACGGCACTGTTGCCGAGCCCGAGGTGCCGGCCGGCGATCTCACCGGTGCGGTCACGGGCCTTTCCGAGTACCTGCATGATCTGCATCTCGAGCGTCTCTTCCGGGGTCCGGCCGGGCATGGGCTCCAGCTGGCCATCCTCGTAGATTTTGATACGGCGCTGCACATCGAGGACCGCTGTATTGAGCACATCATCGATCTGCCCGTACTCGGTTCGGGAGAGGTCCTCGTCATCGATACCGAACGAGAACCCGTCGAACATGATCGAGCGGATGGCGAGGTGGGTGATGTCATCGATGAACGCGGCGGCTCGTTTCATCCCGTACTGGCGGATGATGCGGTGCACGATCTGGCCGTCGAAAGCTCCGATCGCCTTCTTGTCGATGGTCCCCGATTCCAGGTTCCCATCGATGATCCGCACGTAGGCGTCGCGCTCGCAGAGCTCCCGTTTGCAGGTCTCGCAGTTCTGGCAGGAACTGGCCTTGAAGACCATATTGAGTTCCGGGGGCAGCACCATGGAGAAGACCTGCTTGTTACTCCACTTCGACATTCCGTCCTGAACCAGGCCAGGTTCAGGGAGTACTGTCACATCGATATTCTTCAGGAGGTAGAGGAATTCGCTCTTGGTAAACCAGCGGGTCTGGTTGGTCAGGAGGAATATACCGGAGACATGGTCATGGATACCGCCGATGATAGGTCCGCCGAACCGCGGGGAGAGGATGTTCTCTTCAACAGCACAGAGGATGGCCGCTTCAGCACGGGCCTCCTCAGTCTGGGGGATGTGCAGGTTCATCTCATCCCCGTCGAAATCAGCGTTGTAGGGCGGGCAGACAGCCGGGTTGAGACGGAAGGTCCGGCCGTCCATGACCCTGACCCTGTGGGCCATGATACTCATCCGGTGCAGTGACGGTTGTCGGTTGAAGAGCACGATGTCCCCGTCCCTGATCTGGCGCTCGACCGTCCAGCTCGGTTCAATCTGTTCGACAACGGTGTCCAGGTTACCTTCAGCGAGCCTGAGTCTCCGCTTGTCCGGCCTGATCACGTAGTTTGCGCCGCAGGGCTGATCAAGGGTGGGCCGTGACGGGCCGTTCAGGACCATCTGGCGGAGTTCTTCGATGTTGTACGAGGTGACCTGCACCGGGATGGACATCTCGTTTGCCACGGCGAGCGGAATGCCGACCTCGATGACGCTCAGGTTCGGATCAGGTGAGATCACGGTACGGGCTGAGAAGTTGACACGCTTGCCCGAGAGCGAGCCCCTGAACCGCCCGTCCTTGCCCTTGAGACGCTGCGAGAGCGTCTTGAGCGGCCTGCCGCTCCGGTGGCGGGCAGGCGGACACCCGGCCACTTCGTTGTCGAGGTAGGTTGTCACGTGGTACTGGAGCAGCTCCCAGAGATCCTCGATGATGAGCTGGGGAGCCCCGGCGTCCTGGTTCTCCTTGAACCGCTGGTTGATACGGATGATATCCACCAGCTTGTGGGTGAGGTCATCCTCGGACCGCTGCCCATTCTCAAGGATGATTGACGGCCGCATGGTAACCGGAGGGACGGGCAGCACGGTCAGCACCGTCCACTCGGGGCGGGCGACATCGGGGTTGATTCCCAGGTGCCGGAGATCTTCGTCCGGTACTTTTTCGAGCCGGGCCCTGATGTCGGCAGGCGTGAGCTTATGCTCGACCTTCCGACCCTCCTCCACCATGATCTCGGAGAAGGTGGTCGGTTTCTCGAAGTTGATCTTGAGCTGCTGTTCGCCGCAGTGCGGGCAGAGCCGCTCCTTCTTGATATCCTTTTCAGAGAGGACATCCCCGGTCAGCTCATCCTCGGTCCCCACCACTTTCTCGATTTCTTCGGGTGAAAGGAGGAGCCGGCTGCAGCTCCTGCAGGTGGAGCGGAGGAGTTTCCGGATGAGCCGGGTGTAGCCGACATGGATGACCGGTTTTGCGAGCTCAATGTGCCCGAAGTGTCCGGGACACTCGCTGGCCTTCTGGTCGCAGGTCTTGCACCGCAGCCCCGGGTCGATGACCCCGAGATGGAGGTCCATCAGACCCTGGGGGTAGGGAAACCCGTCGTCATCATAGGTGTCAGCCCAGATGATCTTCCGCACGCTCATGGTACGGATCTCTTTGGGGGAAAGTAATCCGAATTCGATCTTTCCGATACGTTTTGGGCTTGGCATATTGCGTGTCCCTCCTACACCACGTCCTCAAGTCTCATTCTCGGCGCTATTCCCATGCTCTTCATCTCATCGAGGAGGAGCTTGAAGGCATATGACATCTCGACCGGGTAGATATCAGTCTCGCTGCCACATGCGAGGCAGCGGGTGCTGTTGGCTTTCCGGTCAAGCATTGCCACCATGCCGCAGTGGGCGCAGACATACTCCTGAACCTTGTCAGACTCGTCAAGGAGCCGTTCCTTGAGGGCCATGGCCGCACCATGGCCGATCATCACATCACGCTCCATTTCACCGAACCGGAGACCTCCTTCACGGGCCCTGCCTTCTGTCGGCTGGCGGGTCAGGACCTGTACCGGACCCCGTGACCGGGCGTGCATCTTGCTCGAGACCATGTGGTAGAGCTTCTGATAGTAGATGACTCCGACGTAAATGTCGGCGGAAAACCGCTTCCCGGTAATCCCGTCGTACATTACTTCGCGGCCGGTGTGGGAGAAGCCGAGACCCTTGAGCGAGTCCCGGAGTGTCGTCTCCTGGGCGCCCGAAAATGCGGTAGCGTTGATCCGGTGGCCTTCCAGTGAGCCGACCTTTCCGCCGATCATCTCCAGCATGTGCCCGACGGTCATCCGGCTCGGAATGGCGTGGGGATTGATCACCAGGTCCGGGGTCATCCCTGACTCGGTGAACGGCATATCCTCCTGGGCTGCGATGAGCCCGATGACCCCTTTCTGCCCATGGCGGGAGGCAAACTTGTCCCCCACTTCCGGGATCCTGAGGTCACGGGTCCGCACCTTGACCAGGCGGGAACTGTTCTCACCCTCGGTAATGATGACCGTGTCAACGATTCCCCGCTCGTTGCTCCGCATGGTCACCGAGGTGTCCCGCCTCTTCTCGACCGTAATCAGGTCACTGGTCGGTTCCTCGAGGAACCTGGGCGGCGAGGTCTTACCAATCAGCACATCCTTCTCATTGACCACCGTCTCCGGATTGATAACCCCGTCATCATCGAGGTTCTTGTAGCTCTCGGCACCATGGGCACCGGTTACTTCCTCGTCCGGGATCTGGATCCGGTCGACCTGGCCTCCAGGATAGCGGCGCTCTTCGCCCTCGTAGGTCCTGAAAAAGTGGGACCGTCCGAGGCCGCGGTCGATGGATGCCCGGTTGAAGATGAGGGCATCCTCGATATTGTACCCTTCAAAGGAGAGGATGGCCACCACATAGTTCTGTCCGGCAGGCCGGTCATCTGATCCGATCAGGTCTGATGTCTGGGTGTGGACGATAGGACGCTGGACATAGTGGAGCAGGTGCCCGCGGGTGTCGGGGCGGAGCTTCATGTTCGCTGTTCCGAATCCGAGGGCCTGCTTGACCATCCCGGCACCCATGGTGACACGGGGACTTGCATTATGCTCCGGGAAGGGGACATGGGCGGCGCCGATACCAAGGATCAGGGACGGATCGATCTCCAGGTGCGTGTGGTCCGGGGTGATATCCCCGGGGTTGATGGCGATAAAGAGGTCTTCCTCTTCTTCGGCATCGATTAATTCTATCATGCCCCGGCGGACAAAGAAGTCGAAATCGATCTCCTTTTTCGCCAGTTTCTCGATCTCCTCAGAGGTGATCAACGGCTTTCCGTTCTGGAGGACGATGAGCGGGCGTCGCGCCCTGCCGCGGTCGGTGTGGATGATCACATCGTTGTTGAACTCCTTGTAGGAGACGTTGACCTCAATGGAGAGAGCTCCCTGCCGGCGCATGTTCCGGAGCTGGCCAACAAACGTCCGGGGGTCATCAACGAGCCCGATCAGGGCACCGTCAACAAAGACACGTGCTTTCTTCATCACGCATCACCCCGGATATGCTCAACACCGAGGTTGTACAGCATCCGCACCACTTCCTCTTCGTCATGGACACCCCGGCTGATTTCCACCATCTGTGCAAAGTTCTTGACCAGTCCACAGTTCGGCCCTTCCGGAGTCTCGCTCGGACAGATCCGGCCCCACTGGGTGGGGTGCAGATCACGGGCCTCGAAATGCGGCTGTGACCGGGAGAGTGGGGAGATCACCCTCCGCAGATGGGAGAGGACGCTCATGTGATCGATACGGTCGAGAAGCTGGGAGACCCCCGTCCTCCCGCCGACCCAGTTCCCGGTTGCCAGAGGGTGCAGGAGTCGCTCGGTCAGCACATCAGCCCGCACCGCGGTCCCGATGGAGAGGTCACGGTGACGCATGCTCGCCCGCTCCAGCTGGTACTTGATATCCCGGGTCAGCCGGTTCAGCGAGATCCTGAAGAGATCCTCCATGAGATCGCCGGCGAGTTTCAGCCGCTTGTTTGAGTAATGGTCCTTGTCATCGATCCGGCGCTTGTTCAGCACCAGGTCGAAACAGGCCTCGGCCATCCGCCCGAGGAAGTGGGCCTTGGCCAGCCGCACTTCCGCGACCGCCTCCCGGTATCCCTCGTCGCCCTCCTTGAGAGTGACCGGCATCAGGTAGTTGAGGTGCGGCAGCAGGTAGTTGTCAAGCACGAATTCCGCCCGTTTGCGCTGGTAGTCCCGGGTCTGGTTGGGAGCAAGCTTCTTGCCCACATACATGATGCCCCCTTCGACATCGTCACATTCGCTCTCTTCGAGGTTCTGCATCATAAATGTGAGAATATCCTCATCGGTTGAGACACCATTCACGACCTCGTGATCGCTCACCATCCCGAGTGCCCGCATCAGGTCGACGAAGCGGAGGTGGCCTGCGACCGAGGGGAACGATACCTCGAGGAGGTTCTTGCGGTTCCGCTCCACGACCACGAGCGCGCGGTATCCCCGGAACTGCGAGAAGACCTTTGCCACGTAGATGCGTTCATTGTAGCGCTCGGTGAACTCGGTCATGATCTTGTTCGAGGCAAGGTCCTCGAGGGTCATCAGCACGCGCTCGGTGCCGTTCACGATGAAATAGCCGCCGGGATCGAACGGGTCTTCACCGTGGGAGACCCGCTCTTCGTCGTTCATCCCGTAGAGGTTGCAGGATGCCGAACCGATCATGATGGGGAGCTGCCCGATGGTGGTGACCACCGGCTCCTGCCGGTCCTCACCCTGGACAAGGGTCAGCTCGAGCATGATTGGCGCTGCATACGTCAGGTTGCGCAGACGTGCCTCACTGGGGAAGAGATCCCCCTGCGATCCATCCGCCTCCCGCACACGCGGTTTTTTGACCTCGATCTTTCCGAGCTCGACCCATACCGGTTCGTTGCTCTTTCCCCGGATCTCGATATCGGTCTCGATAATCCGCTGCTCATTGACCACTTTCTGGAGATTGGATTTGAGAAAATTGTTGTATGAGTCAAGTTGGTGGCGCGCAACATGCTCACGGGAAAAATATGCCCTTGATAATACGCTCCTGTCTATCAGAATGATCAGCCTCCGCCCTTACTTTTTCGGCCGCTTTACAACCAGCCGGTACGATTCTGCTCTCCCGGCTGTGTGACTGTCGCGGATAGTCCGCACGACATCTCCTGGTTTTGCGCCGATGGTCTTGACCGCGGGATCATCATGATACATTTTTGGCAGTTGCTCACTGGTGATGTTGTAGAGGGAGAGTAACCCGGCTTCCTCTTCCTCGTTCATGATCTGGTGATCGGGCACCATGGTATGGGCCAGTACATTCAATCTGGTGCTCACGCACGTCCCCCCTTCACAAGAGAATTCATCCTTTTTTGATACCTCACCGTTTTCAGATTCCTCACCGCGAAAAATCACTGGCACCGCGGCAGCGGGCTCGGAGGGATTTGAACCCCCGACCACCTGGTTAAAAGCCAGGCGCTCTACCTAACTGAGCTACAAGCCCACCCTAGCGCACCGTACAGCATTATTACAATGCGAGAAAACTATATAAATATATTTTTATAACGTATCTGGTTGGCTCAGGGATCCGGGCCTCTTTTCGCACCGTTCCTGTCCTTCTCCTGAACCTTCCGGGGAGGGTACTTATTTAACCAAAAGGAATAAATAATTGTATAGTTTTTATGGCGGAAATCACCTCGTGGCTTAAAAAGAACCTCTCCTCATTTCAGCCCGATGAGCGCATGGCGCTCAATGCCACGAGACACCTCTCAAGTCTTGAGCGCTCCCGGCTCTTCTCCCCCGAAATCGAGAAGATGAGGACTGCTGAGGGCCGCTGGTATGAGGCCATCATCTACGAGATGTTTCGCACGATGTCACTCGAAACGGACGAGATACAGAAGCTTGCGCTGAAGGGGATGGATGTGCCACGGCAGGCACGCCAGAAGATCAAGCTCGGGCAGAACGGGCTCTTCTATTCCCGGTGCGGAGACATCACCGTACGGGGAAACGGGCAGGACCTCGCCGAATTCGACCTTCTGCTCATCGATAACAATGACCAGGTGACCTTTGCCGAGGTGGTCACCTCTGCATCGGACATGAAAGAGTTTGAGAAGGAGATCGCCTACAAGCGCGCACTCCTCGGGTACATGTTCGACCAGCCGCAGGTTCCGTTCCTCCTCATCTCCTCGTTTGACGTGACCAACTACGTTGTGGGAAGAAGGCTTCTGAAGACACCGAAGACGGTCAACATCCAGACCGCTTCGTGCGAGGAAATCAAGTCATATCTCCGCCCGAACCGATCAAAGGAACGGTTGTGCCGGCCCCCGCAGCACCAGAGCCTGATGCTTGCCCACGAGATACCTCTCCGGGAAAAATTTTCCTACGAGACCTACCACGAAGAGGAACGTGCACGAGTGTTCGACCGGGTCTCCTCTCCCGATGGCGGTCTTCCGGATATCACCAACGGAACCAGCCGGCTGGTGAAAAAGATCCTGTATGGCGGCCTCTACCCCTCCGCGATCCGTTCACTCTGCCGGGATCACAAGTTCCTGATCCGGGGGCAGGAGATCGATTATGCCGAGATCATGAAACTGTACTCGAAAGCGATCCTGGCCACCGACCTCCCGGGATACGAGGCGATTGTATACCTGCGGCAGCGGCGCAAGCAGGAGTATCTCAAGATGGTGCAGAACGGCGATGGAAACTTCAAGTTCGAACGCTACACCCCGTCACGGGTGGGGTTCTTCCTCTGGCTCGAGTCCCTCCCCCCGTCACTCGGCGCCCGGATAACCCGGAACCTTGTCGACGCTTTTTCCCCGAACGGTTCAAAAAAAGAGCGGGCGGAGTGATCCGCACCGGGCATTAATCGAGCAGAACCGTCAATGCCTCGTCTGCGTAGGCGTCCATGACGTAGGGTATGCCCGAGACCTTCGATGCATCTTCTGTCAGGGCCATCAGGTCGTTCCGGGAGAGTGACTTCAGGGTGAAGTTCCTGCTGCCGGCCATGATCTGCTGGAGGCCGATCCTGAACTTCTGGGCGTAGGTATAGATACCGATAGCGCCCATCGGGATCTCCTTGAACTTGGTGCCGTACTTCTCTTTGAGTTCCTCGTAGGTGACAAAGATCTCCTCAGGTACGGTTCCATACTTGGAGACGGTCTTCGGGAGGTCGCCGTCCTTGATCCACTTTGCGATGTTCTTTCCGACCATTCCCGGGATCATGAGGCCACGACCCATGCAGACGGCCTTGACATACGGGCTTCCCATGGCGATAGCCTTGAATACATTCGGCTCATCGGAGAATCCGCCAGCGACAGCGATGTCGGGTACCCGGATGCCGCGCTTCTTCAGGAGTTCGCAGTACTCGTAGGCGAGGGACTGGATGTAGAAGGTCGGGATACCCCACTCGTTCATCATCGGCCAGGGGCTCATTCCGGTTCCGCCGGGGGCTCCGTCAATGGTGAGGAAATCGATCTTTGCCTCGGCGCTGTAGCGGATGGCCATAGCCAGTTCGATGGCGGAATATGCGCCGGTCTTGAGGGTGACACGGGAGAACCCGATGTCGCGGAGCCGGTCAACTTCGTCAAGGAACCCTTCTTTCGAGACAAAGCCGAGGCGGGAGTGGCGCTCAAACTCCTTGATCGCACCCTGCTTGAAGGCTACCTGCATGTCCGGCCGGGTGGGATCGGGTACGACGATGTATCCCCGCTTCTTGAGCTCGATGGCCCGCTCAAGGGATCTTACTTTGATCTCTCCGCCGATACACTTGGCTCCCTGGCCCCACTTGAGCTCGATGGTGTCCAGGTTGTGTTTTGAGGAGACATACTCGGCGGTCCCGAGACGGGTATCCTCGACATTGAGCTGGACGAGCATCTCACCGTAGCCTTCCCAGAACTTCTTGTAGATGTCGATACGTCGGTCCATCTCGGGGGACTTCTTTACTT
>Ga0209269_1000523_pt1 | contig 34874 bp, 31 predicted proteins | sample MTBAKMMethaMetaG_FD_187455 | JGI IMG/M metagenome (GOLD analysis project Ga0209269, IMG submission 187455) | Enrichment culture microbial communities from Arthur Kill intertidal strait, New Jersey, USA, that are MTBE-degrading - MTBE-AKM (Arthur... | ecosystem: Environmental > Aquatic > Marine >... | reverse complement strand
TCGCACTCGTTCTAAAGAACCACGGGACGGCCGACGAGGTGGCCGAACTTGCGATGATCCCCCGCACCTCGGCCTATAAGGCTTTGCAATCCCTGATATCGAAGAAGTTCGTGGAGGGGGCGGGAGGTAGGCCTACCATCTATCACCCTGTAGACGTCGAGACGATCCGTACAAGGTCCCTCAACGATCTCAATACAGTTTTCTCGAAACTGAGCTCCATCAAAGGCCTCCTATCGGAGAGGGGCACTCCGGAACTGGTGTACACGATCTATGGACGAAAGAAGGTCCTGGCCAAGATAGGCGAGATGCTGGAATCGGCAAAGAGCACCTTCATGATATCGTCGCCCAAGATGCAAGACCTGCGTTCCGATCTCTCCGACCTGTTCAAGGAGGCGGTGAGGCGGGGGGTGCATGTTACGATAATAACCGAGCCAGCGGTCAAGGTCCCAAAGGCCACGGAGGTGTTCCGTAGGAAGGAGCTGATCGCCACCGATGTGATCGTGGACAGCACCTACGCCATGATCGCGACGGAGGACCTCGACCTGTGCGGTTATTCGGACAATCCGCTCATCGCCGCACATCTGGAGAACTTCCTCAACATGGTGAAGAGGTCCACACCGTAACCTGATTGTAGTTCTCCCCATTTTTATGCTCCCCAAGGTTGTCTGGAGGGATGATGAAAAAAACCTCCTCCCTCAGGCTTCCTAAGGACCGACGGGGACAGATGCCGTTCTCCATGGTCGCCGTGGTTCTGATAGTCATATCCAGTTTTTCGGCGGTATTGCTTACGGACCTGCGGGACAGCTCCGAACAGGTTGGGTTGGCGATCGAGGAGGTGGAAGAGATGGGCAGGCTCTCCGAAGAAGGAGGTCACAGGGTCGAGGACCTTTCCCTTCAAGCGTTACTGACCACCTGCGCAGTGGGATCGCTGAACGAGAGCTCGATGGTCTCGACGTTCCGGAAGGAGCTGGACCGTGCGGTGCAGAACGCGTTTCCATTGGTTCGGTCAGGTTATCTGGTGGAGGCCAACGCCAGCATGGTGCATCTTTCCTTTCTGCGCTATCCTATGGCGGAGGCCGAGTCCGAGTGTGGCTATGCCGGCTCCTTCGTCCCTGCGTACGCAGGCTTGTGCGGTACCGTCCAGATCAAAGTGAGCAGTGAAAATGGCGATCTGACCCGGACGCACAATATAGAGAACACGGCCAAGGTGCCGTGGCCCCTGCTCATGGACAGGATGCAGAAGTTCGAGAGGTCCGTGTCGGACGGACTTGGCACTCTCAGTTCGATCACGAACTATCTTCTAAGCTCATTGGCCACATACCGCGCCCTTCAAGGGTGGGGGGACGCTGGGGCCTGTCCATCGAAAGGCATGGGTGGGATGGTGACCGAAATGGACGTCATCAACGCCATAGACCTCGGCCTGGTCTTCCTGCAATACGAAACCTTCCGCAACGCCGTCCCGTGTTATGGTATGTGCACCCTGCATATGAATGGGACTGAATGCTGGGAGTACGTTGAGAAGGTCCTTTCCTCCGGGGGAGCGATCGATCCGGCGGACGTCCTACTGCGAATGTACGGGTATGATGAGGTGGACTGGAGAGAGATATTCTCACAGGTGCTCTATGACTCGCAGGACCGGATCCTACTAAGGTGGCTGGAATGGACCGGCGTCATCGAAGTGACAAACTTTTTCGAGGGGGCGATCGAATCGGTCTATTATTCGGTCAACGACATCATCGATGACTGGTTCGGTGTGGACCGGGCGGAGGAGCAGTTCAAGGGATGGCTGGAGGACAGGTTCGAGGACGCAGGGGTCCCTGATACCCTCTACCGGTACCTGGGGGCGGGAGGGCCCGAGGACTTCATCGACACCCCTCGACACCAGATGGCTCTCCTCGATGAGGACGGATCCAATGTGATGGTTACACTGGACGGATTCATCAACACCGACATCCCCAGAACGGACGTCCTCGAATGGGAGGGTTGGGGTTCGTTCCACGAACAGTACAAGAAGGGAACGAAGGAGATATTGAACGCGATGCGAACTCGATTATCGGCGACGGCCGATGACATCTCCCGGAACATGTTCGTCCCTTCCACCGCTCTCGTTCTGGACCCTCTGGACGGAACGGGTTTCTTGGAGGAGATGCGGCAAGCCCTTGACGATGCACTGCTGCACCAGGATGAATGGATAAGACCCGCCCTGATAGCGGCGGAGAGGGAATCGGCCACCATCGACCCTCTGGCCGAAGCAGCGAAGACCGAGTTCCTCCAGAACAGGGACGATATACTGGCTCGCGACACCTCCTTGTGCTCCCTCGTTTCGTCGTGCGCTGAACAGTTGATGAAAGATGTCCTGGAAGAAAATCCTGGCCTGGAACTGCCCTGGGATGAAAACGTCATGATGATCGAGCAGGCCATCCGTGGGGAGGATGGATGGGGCATGATGGGGGAGATCGAGGCGGTCTTTGAGCGCCACGCCTCAAGACTGGAGAACAATTTCTTGATGGGATTGAACTTCCGTCATGAGATATCCGGACATACGGACAACATCATCGCCGACATAATCACCAGCTCTGGGGACCTCATGGCTGGGTTGGGGGCGGTTCTCGCAGATGATGCCCGGTCGTTGCTCGAAGAGATGTCGCACGCCCTGGCCCTTCAGGGAGCCGGCTTGGAACTGGAACTGCCCGAGGAAACGTGTTTCACGATGAAGGACGAGGCCGGTCGAACCTACCAGGAAACACTGGAGGTCACGTTGGTATATCCGACCATCGGCGGTGCCGGGAATAATGTGCATATAGAGATCGTAGACCCTCTCTCGAACGTCGGGAATGGGGGGCAATACCCCCAACTCCACGATACTAATGTCATCAAGATGAAACGAGCCTCCTTTCAATCGGTATGGAGGCTGGATTACTCGGGTCATGTGAAGGTCGACCTAGCCCCGGGTGGGGGCGTGGCCTGCCTGCAGATGATCATACAGGACAACGTGACCGCAAGCGCTTCCCACGACATGGCCGTCCTGACCGGCCACCCGCTCGTAGGAGTGGATTACCACAACATAAACACCATGGGCCAGCAGCTCGCCGAAATGGTGGAGAGCGTCCTCCGTCCTCTGCTCGATGCGATCGAAACGATATCCTCTGGGCTTCGGGACGTTTATCGGATGCTGCAGGACGCGGTCAGCAGGTTGCTGGACGCCAGCACCAAGGCGCTCGAGCTCTTATCATCGACCCTGCAGACACTGGTGGAGAGCGTTCAGAGATGCATCGGCGAAACGCTATCCGGGCTCAAGGCCAAGGCCATCGACAAGGCGGTAGAGCTGCTGGGGGAGAGGTCCTTCAGCCTGAACTTCATGGGGGTGAGCATCACGATATGTATAAACCCCCGCGAGCTCAGCCTTCAGGGTACGGGAGTTCCAGCTTCTTTCTCCATGGGGTTTGCGGCAGCAGGTTGCACCATCGATGTCACCACGCGTCTGATCGGTTCGGTCACCGACTACAGCCTGTTGACCAATGCCACGCTCCTCAGCGACGACTGGTCCGCCCACGTGGTCATCGATCCGTTCATGAGCGTGTTCCGTCACATGGTGGAAGTACGAGGGTCCGTGGGAGGCTGCCTCATAGAGCTGGTCATGCCGGAACTGGTAAGCTATCGTGAGATATCGTTCGCCCTATCGGACATTCCCGGGGTGGGGGCGCTGCTTTCCAACATACCCACTCCGATACCCGGTCTGAAGGGCTGCGTGGACGCTGGTATCTACATCAAGCTGATGGAGGGAAGGACCGATTCCGTCGTTATAAACGAGTTCGAGCTGAATCCCGCCGGAGAGGACCGGGGGAGGGAATGGGTGGAACTGTTCAATCCCACATCGGACGCGATCGATCTCACTGGCTGGACCTTACAGACCACGCACGGGGCGCAGGCCTTGGCGGAAGTAACGGGACTTCTCATGCCGGGGGGACGTCTTGTATACCAGTTCACCGACCAGGCGCTAGACAACGTTGGAAGCGGATTCCCAGCCGAGGACAGCATCGTTCTCAGGGACTCCCATGGAAGAAGGGTTGACAGCACACCCTTCGCCACCGATTGCTGGAACGATGGGCGCACATGGCAGAGGGCCAAGGACGGTGCGGACCGCTGGGAGTTCAGGGAAGGAACCAAAGGCCATTCGAACGGAATGGATATACTTGCCATGTTCGATATGAACGAGGTGCAGAGGGCGTTCGCATCCTCTGTGAGCGAATCCATCTTCCAGCTTTCATCCGGGGAGCAGAACATGGAGGCTTTGGCCGTCGCCCTCTCTTCGACCGTGCGGCACATGGTGGAAAGGCTCGCCGCGGACCTGCTGAGCAAGGAGGTCGAGGCTGGACTTTTCGTGGAGGTGGCCGCCACCGAGGCCTCCTCCACCGTTAAAGCGGGTCTGCGGATGGAGGCCTCTCTTCGATGCGGAACGTTGGGTGAGGTCTTGGACCGTTTGGCGCTGTCCGTCAGTTCGCTCACCTCAGCCTTTGGAAACCCGTTCCAGATGGATGGGCCTTCCTCGGCACAGGAGGTATGGGTGGGGATATCCTACTTCGGTTCCATAGGAGTTCCCGGGATGATCTCGGTACCAGGCGTTGATATGGAGGTCAGATACAGAACGTCCCTTGACATGAACATCGAAGCGCTATCCATATGCCTGGGCCAGCGAAACGAAGGTTGGGCCGTTGAGATCGGTGCGGCAATATGCGGGGTCCCTGGTCAAGCCTTAGGGTTCTTGAACGTGGCCGCAGGGGCAACGGTGGACGTTTGGCTCTGCAAGATCCGTATCCAAGGGGTGCCAGATTAGGGCGAGAGAATACCGGCGGTCAGGGCTGATACTTTCATTACAATGGGACAGAGCACCCCAGGTCTTATCTATTGGCAAAGGATATTGGAGGTCGAGGTAAAACACATGGTTAGCCTGAACGATCTGATCGAGGAGCTCGACTGTACCCTGGAGGATTTTCTAGACCAGGTGACCCTGGCCATCGACCTTCTTGAGGAAGGCGAGCAGGAAGAGGCCGTTGAGGTGCTGAAGGGGCTGGAAGAGGACCTCTTCGACTTCCTTGGATACGAAGAGATGGAAGAGGGTGAGGAAGAAGAGGGCGAGGAAGAAGAGGAAGATGAGGATAAGCCCAAGAAGTAAAAGAACGATGGCCGTAGCACGGCCAATAAACCGTTTTCCATCTATTCTATAATTTCCTGTCCCTGCATGTACGGCTGGAGCACTTTCGGTATGTGTATCCGACCTTCACGGTCCTGGCAGTTCTCCATTATGGCCACCATGGTCCTGGGCAATGCCAGTCCTGAACCGTTCAAGGTGTGCACGAACTCGCTCTTCAGATGCGGCTCCGGTCTGTACTTCACGCGGGCTCGGCGGGCCTGGAAATCAGTGAAGCAGCTGCACGACGATACCTCCAACCAACTTCCCGTTCCCGGAGCGTGCGCCTCTAGGTCATAGGTCTTAGCCGAGGCGAAACCCATGTCTCCGGTGCAAAGCAGCAGGGTGCGGAAGGGAAGCTCCAGCCCACACAGAACGTCCTGGGCGTCGTTGAGGAGCATCTCCAGTTCCTGGAACGAACCGTCGGGCAGAACGAACTTCACCAGCTCCACCTTGTTGAACTCGTGGACCCGGATCATGCCCTTCATCTCGGCATGCCTTCCCGCCTCCCGCCGGAAGGAGGGCAAGTATGCGGTATAGTAAATTGGAAGGTCCTCTTTGGCCAAGATGTCGTCCTGGAGCATGTTGGTGACGGGCACCTCCGCCGTGGGGTTCAACCACAGGTCGTCCCTCTCGCACCAATACATGTCGTCCTTCATCTTCGGGTATTGGCCGGTGCCTATGACCGCTGCCCGGTTGACGACCACCGGAGGGAACACCTCGGTGTACCCCTGATCATGATGAAGGTCGAGCATGTAGTTGATGAGAGCTCTCTCCAAACGAGCTCCGTCGCCCTTCAGCACGAAGAACCCGCTCCCGGCCACCTTGACCCCTCTCTGGAAGTCTATTATGTCCAGGTCCTCTCCGAGGGCTATGTGGTCCTTGGGCTGAAAATCGAACTCGCGCACCTTGCCGTGCTCCATGACCATCTTGTTCTTCTCGTAACAGTCGCCCAATGGCACGGATTCGTGTGGGATGTTCGGGATCAGCAGGATCAACTCGTCCCTCTTGGCCTCCAGTTCGGCGACCGAGGCCTCCAGCTTGTTGATGCGGGCGGCCACGCTCTTCATCTCGACCACTGCGTTGGCCTTCTCTTCCCCGGACAGCTTGGAGATGCGCAGGGACGCCTCGTTCCTCTGTTTCCTCAGGCGGTTGCCTTCCTCCACGCTAGCCCTCCAAGCGGCGTCCATGTCCAGGAACTGGTCGAGCACTTCATCGCTGTAGTTCCGGTTCCTGAGCATGGCGCGGATCGCCTCGGGATCCTGTCTTATCACGTTGACGTCCAACACACTGCTCACCTTAGAAATCGATGTCTCCCTTGCCTTCCATGTAACGGCGATCGCACAGGAGCACCGTGTGTCCTATTACCTCCACCAGCACCGAACCGGACCTGGTGGCCAGCTCCTCGGCCACCTCCTTGCGGTCCTCTTCTACGCTGGGTAGCAACCTGATCTTGACGACCTTCCTGCCCTTCACCTGGCGAACGATCTCCTCGATCAGAGTTTCGGTGATCCCGTCCTTGCCCACATGAACGGTGGGCCGCAAGCCATGCCCCACCCTCTTCACATCTTTCACTGTTCTCGGCGGCATGTCCTTCTCTCCTTGACCTCTCGTATGTACGGGATCCTTCTCACCGCATCGCATTCCAGACAGTGCGTTCCGATCCGGTGGTTCCGCAGGCGTACCCGGCAATTAAGGCCGGGTATGAGCGGCGTCGAGCAACGTCGGCAGTAGAGCGCCCGTTCGGGCATAGGCACCTTGTTACGCCCAGAGATGCGCCTGGCAAGGGTCATGTATCGCTTTGCGCGCCCCATGTTACCTCCCAAAGCCTCCTTCTCCGACAACGAGACCAGGACCTCCATCCTCTTGCGAGCTATTCCTCGGACCTGGTTGTTCGACACCTTCTTCCTGCTCAAAGGATTCTCCTTCAGGGTGCCATAATGCCTTTTCATTAAATAGGTTTGTCCGGCCCGCTCTTCCCACCAGTATCAGGAACACGTTCCAGCAGTACGCACTTGGGCAGAAATCCGAAGCGGGCATAGAACGAGTGCACCTCCTCGTTCCCCACTATGGCCGTTAATACCTTTCTGTTGACACCCATTGCATCCATCCACGCCAATGCGCCCTCCATGAGCCGGGTACCGATGCCCAACCCCCGTGCCATCGATGTCACATAAAGGGAATCGACCTCTCCGGTCATCAAACTGTCAATGGTTGACACGCAGTATCCCAGCGGCCTGCCCTCATCGTCCCTGGCCAGTTCCACCCTTATCAATCCCCATCCCGCCTTCTCCAGAAGCTCGTCCCGACGCTGCCCATAGGTCTTGGCGCCTAGAACGTTCCTGAAATGGACGGACCTGGCCCGATGCATCTGCCTCAGTTCGAGCCAGAGCGGTTCAATGAGGTCCAACCCTTCCTCACCCAGCACCTCGTACCGAATCCGCATGCTTATACTGAGGGGGGAAAGGTATTCAAGCAAGTAGCTTTTTCCCTGTGGTAAGCGCCAGATGGCTTATCAGCTCATCCATCAGCCTTATATAGGAAAATATGAATGTAGCCATCCCGTCGCTATTACTAGAGCGTAGGTGATATGATATGGCCAGAAAGCCGGCAAGGATGTACAGGAGACTCACGGGACAGGCCTTTACCCGCAGGGAATACATGGGTGGAGTGCCCGCTCTGAGGATCAACACTTTCGACCTGGGGATCACCAATGGAGATTTCCCTATTACTATCAACATGAAGGTAAAGGAGACCTGCCAGATCAGGCATACCGCCATGGAGGCCGCTCGTATCGCCTGCAACAGGGTCATGTCCAAGACCCCTGGTGGCAACTACCACATCAAGTTCAGAATTTACCCCCACCATGTGCTGAGGGAGAACAAGCTCGCCACCGGCGCCGGTGCCGACCGTGTCTCCAGCGGTATGAGGAACTCGTTCGGCAAGAACATAGGCACCGCTGCCCGTGTGCACGCTGGACAGGTGGTCCTCACCGTGAGGGTACCGGTCTCCAACTTCAATAGCGCCAAGGAGGCGTTGTGGAAGGCCTCGCTCAAGCTGCCCACTCCCTGCTTCATCGAAGTGGAGAAGGGCGCCGAGTTGATCAAGTAAGGTCCAAACCTCTTCTTACCCAATCATTTTCCTTTGGTTATCTGGAAGTATTAATTTATTATCAACCTGTTTACCCCCCGGAGTTCTCTTGGACGCAGATACGCTGTTTCTGGCCGCCGGTGCCATCATCTTCATGGGGTTCATCTCCAACTACCTCTTCAGAAGGTTCAAGGCACCCGACATACTCATACTGATGCTGCTCGGGATAACCCTCGGTCCGGGGGGCATAGGGCTTATAAGTCCTGAGGCCGCCCAAGGGATAGAGGCGCTCACCCCATACGTTGCCTCGGCGGCCTTGGCCATAATCATGTTCCAGGCAGGTATGGACCTGACCATAGCCGATGTCATCAAATCGTTCAGTAGGTCTCTGATCCAGACGGTCATCGCTTTCACCGCCTCCATGCTCATCACCGCCATGATCTGTAGCCTGCTCTCGGATTGGAGCTTGGAGACCTGCCTGTTGCTCGGGGCCATCGTGGGAGGTACCAGCGGTGCCATAGTCATCCCCATCATATCGGGGCTCAGGATATCTCACAAACTGAAGATGGTACTGACCCTCGAATCGGCCATCACCGACGTTCTGGTCATCGTCGTGGCCACGACCATCATCGTGTTCATCAATCACGGCAGCACGAACCCGATGGGCGGGGTCGAGCTGCTGGTGACCTCTTTCCTCGTGTCCACCATGATCGGGGTCATCTCCGGAATATTGTGGACCAAGATCCTGCAACGGTTGAAGAACCAGCCATATTCATACATGATAACCATCGCGGCCATGCTCATAGTGTATTCCGTCACCGACCTCCTGGTGGAAAGGGCCGGGGGCGGGGCCATCGCTGTCCTGGTGTTCGGCCTCACCATAGGTAATTGGGACGAGATCGCACCTATACTGAAGCAAAAGGACGAGTGCTTCGCCCTGGGAGAAAGGGTGAAACGGTTCCACGACGAGATAACTTTCCTGATCCGCACAATATTCTTCGTCTACCTGGGGCTGGTCATCACCACCATCGAGTTCACTCCTTGGTACATAATGCTGGGTCTGATAGTGTTCTTCGGCCTAATCATAGCTCGTTACATCTCACTGATGCTGGCCAACAGATACATCGGTCTCGATGCCAGTGATGAGATGGGGCTCTTCTACATGATGCCACGGGGTTTGGCAGCGGCGGTCATGGCCTCCATACCGTTCTCCTACCCGCTTATATTCACCGAACAGACGGCCACGGCCATTCTCGGGGTCACCGTGGTGGTCGTGCTGCTATCCACCGTCCTGGCTTCCATGGGTGCCTTCTACATTGAGATGAACGCCAGGCACAACGGGCTCATTAAGGAGAACACCGATACTGAAAGCGGGGTCGATTGATGGACCTTCAGACTGAACGAGCCATAGCGGAGATCAAGGCACGCCAGGCCAAGTCGGTAGGGTTGCAGATGCCCGAAGGGCTCAAGACCAAGGCCAGGGGCATGGCCCGGGAGATCGAGAAGGCCACTGGGTGCAACGTTCTGATATTGGGCGACCCTTGCTACGGGGCATGCGACCTGCGGACGCCCCGGGGCATCGACCTTCTGGTCCATGTAGGACACGCTCCCATTCCGGACCTGCATCCCTCTACACCCACGATATTTCTGGAGGTGCGCATGGACTTCGACGTGCGCAAGGGACTTCTGCAGAACGAAGGGATGATCAGCGGCAAGGTGGGTCTGGTGGCGACCGCCCAGCATCTCCATCTCCTACCAACGGCCCTCAGGACTCTGGAGGATATGGGTAGGAAGGCGTTCATAGGCCAAGGCGACGCTCGCACCGCCGCACCGGGCCAGGTGCTGGGATGCAACGTCACCTCCGCCCTGTCAGTCCAAGGCTCGGTGGACCAGTACATCTTCCTAGGAAGCGGGTACTTCCATCCCCTCGCGGTGGCGCTGGGTACTGGACTTCCAGTTCTTTCCATGGACCCATATCGTGGGGCGGTGAGCGACACTGGTGAGGCCCGGGAGAAGGTACTGCGCCAACGCTACGCGGCCATGGCCAAGGCCGGAAACGCTCGGGACTGGCTGGTAATAGTATGTGACAAGCCGGGCCAAAGAAGGGACGCCCTGGCACTGCGCTGCCGGGAACAGCTTAGGGAAAGAGGCCTGACCGCCGATCTGCTTTTGTTGAACGAGGTCCGGGCGGAGGCACTGCTGCCTTACCGGGCGGAGGCCGCCGTGAGCACGGCCTGCCCCAGGTTGGCCATCGACGACGGTCCGCACTACCCCATACCGCTGCTGACGCCATTGGAGATGGAAATGGTCCTGGGACTGAGGGACATGGGCGATTACCGCCTCGACCAGATACTTGAGGGCGACACCCCCGGCTAGATTTTATAGTGCTTTATAGTTCAGGGTCTACGTGGGCGAAAGTTCCACCATCGGAAGTTTACTGAAGGACGATATAGATTCATTTTTATTATCTGGTCCGTCCGATCTCGAGAAGCAGCACATCTCCGTTCTGAACAAAGAGGTACAACGTTCTCGATCCTCCACCGTATACGGCCCTGACTATGGGGAGGTCCAAAGCTGGGAAGACCTTCAACGGCTTCCGGCCATAGGATACGACCGATTGGACAGGGCGTTCAAGGAGACGGGTTTGGAAGCATCATTGCTGGCGCCCGCCAAACTGTACTATCACACCTCCGGTTACACCGGGGTGTCCAAAAAAATATACTATTCCTCCAAGGACATCGCGGACATGGCCCGAAATTATGCTTTGTTCGGGTACCTGGTCGGCATCCGACCTAAAATGACCGGCTGGAGCATAGCCGGCGAGGAACCGCTGGTCTCCGGCCCCACACTCCACAACGCCAGCATGGTGCTCGGGGCCGATCTCATGTCCACGCTGCTGGCCAAGGACACCGATCTGCGGAAGGCGCTTTTCAAGGCATCTCGCTCCGGGCAGTTCGAGTTCATGGCCGGAACACCTCTGCTGTTCTACATGATCGGTCGGATAGCTCATGAGCCGGGTTACTTCCCGTCCATGATCGAAAGGGCCGCCCGCAACAATTACCATCTGCCCAGTCCCCTGGCCAAGTTGATGGCCAGGATAATGATGACGGGCATCGACCTCCCCCGCCTAAAGGAGAACACGCGAGGGGTGAGGATCGCCATAACTTATGCCGAACCGCTGAGCCCCTATCAGAGGGCCCTGCAGGACTACTATCCCAACCTTAAGGCGTATGACGTCCTGGGGAGCACGGAATGCCCGTTGATAGCGGCCCAGTTCCGGCCAGGTCAGGAAGGACTGCAGCTATACCTCCCGGGGGTGATACCCGAGATAGCGGACCCCAGGGACGTGCAGGTGTCCAAGAAACAGGGCACCCCGCTCAAGGCGGTACCCTGGACGGAATGGAAGGCGGGTACCAAAGGGGAGCTGGTCATCAGCCGTCCCGGCGAATGCCTGCCCCTTATCCGCTACGCCACAGGAGACATGATCGAGGTCTTGGACCCCAGGTGCTCCACCGAGGTAATGCTCGAGGACGGCCCATCATTTGTCGTTTCACCATCCATCCGGATAATGGGTCGGGCCGTGGACACATTGGACTTCGAGGCACAGGACGAGAGCGGTAACTATCTGGGGTGCAAGATATACTCGCGGCACATCCAGGAAGCGCTGCAGCGCTCGGACAACGTCCGCTGGTGGGAACTGTACGACGTGGGGGAGAGGCCCTCCCGACTGGTGTTCCTGATCATCCCGGAGGCGCCGCTGGAGAGCGAGGACCTTTTCCGTAAGGCGGTGGAACGAAAGCTTCTGAAGGAATGCAACGACCTTCTTGGGACCTTGAAGATGGGGAGGGACCTGGACCGCCTGAGGATATTGGTGGCCAAACCGTCCGCCTATCTCCATGTGCAGGAGGAGATAGACGCCCGGGCCAAGGCCGGCCGGTCCCTGGGCCAGCTGAAACCGAAGCACATCTTCCGTTATGAGGACGAGAAGGAGTTCGAGGCCATGATCGCGTCCCGCATGGAATGAGCGTCCGTCGGCCCAAGGTTGGAGTGAATAAAATATAAGCGTTGGGGAGAATCACCCCGCAATGCTTGCTCCCGAACATATATTCCAGAAGGCCAGGGAGAACCGGGCCCGGGTGGGCATAGGCCTCGGTGAGGACTCCCGAAAGGTCAGGAGCAGCGTTCGCTCGGCCGAGAAGAAACAGTACGCCGAGGTAGTGACCTTCGATTCCCCTGAGGATATGGTGAGGGCGCTACATCGAAACGACGTTCAGGCCGTGGTCAGGGGGGACCTGAGCGCGAACCTCACGATGACCGAGATAAAGCGCCAATTCTCTTTGGACCACCTGCTAAGAGCGGCCCTGATGCAGCCCAAGGGTGGTCGGATGTTCTTCTTGGCCCCCGTGGGAGTGGACGAAGGATGGGGCGTGGAATCAAAGCTGGAGTTCCTGCGGCTATCAGCGCCCCTCTTCGACCTGCTGGAAGTGAAGATGGAGGCGGGGGCACTGTCCGGAGGTCGCATGGGTGACATCGGCAGGAGCCCGGACGTGGACCGAACCATCAGAGAGGCCATGGAGGTGGAGCGCAGGGGTCGGGAGGAAGGGTATTCCGTGGAGCACTGCCAGATATTGATAGAGGAGGCAGTGCGCACCAAGAACCTGGTCATCGCCCCGGACGGTATTACCGGAAACATCATCTTCCGGACCATGCACCTCGTGGACGGATGCGTGTCCATGGGCGCGCCGATACTGAACCTTGAAAAGGTGTTCGTGGACACCTCCCGGGCCAAGAGATGCTACTCCGACTCCATAGCCCTGGCCTCGGCCCTGGTGGTCCAGGGAAAATGATTATTGAGTATCAGGGACAATAAGGTATGGGATGTTCTAATGAGACTTGAGATCGACGGGGAGTATGCAGGTATACGTTTCTCTGCATGCCATTTCATCGCCGGCCATAATAAGTGCGGACGATTGCACGGTCATACTTATGTGGTTAGCATGAAACTGCACGGAGATGTGGGAAAGGACGGCATGGTCATGGACTTCATTCCACTAAAGAAGGAACTGAGGGCATTGGCGGATGAACTGGACCACCGGGTGCTAGTGCCTGCGAACTCCAAGAGGATCACCGTGGCCCTGGGCGAGGAGGTCTTCATCAAGGCCGAGGGCAAGAAGTACGCCCTGCCTAAGGAGGATGTGGTGCTCCTGCCCACCGAGGAGAGCAGCGCCGAGGAGCTGTGCAAGTACATCCTGGGAAGGGTCGTGGAACTTGTGGACTTCCCCTCGAACGTGAAGGAGATCGAGGTCGGGGTTCACGAGGAGCTGGGACAGAGCGCCTGGGTCAGCAAGAAGATGGGGGTAAAGAGATGAAAGCCATATGCCTATTATCAGGAGGCCTGGACTCCACCGTGACCATGGCCTGCGCGCTGCGACAGGGTTATGAGGTCACCGCCCTAACCATCAACTACGGGCAGAGACACCAGAAAGAACTGGAAGCGGCCAAGGCCGTGACCTCCCATTATGGTGTAGAGCACATCATAATGAACTTCCCCCTGACCAACTTCCGCAGCGCCCTCACCGACGAGAACATCCCGGTGCCCGACCGAAGCATTGAGGACATCGGTTACGACATACCGGAGACCTACGTTCCCGCCCGGAACATCGTGTTCCTGAGCATCGCCGCCGGACTGGCCGAGAGCCTAGAGGACAGCTGTGTGTTCATCGGCGCCAACGCCATAGATTACAGCGGATATCCCGACTGCCGTCCGGAGTTCTTCCAGGCCTTCGAGAACATGCTGGAGGTGGGTACGAAGAGAGGGGTGATGGGCCATCCGGTCCGGATCGAGCACCCTATCCTCAAGAAGACCAAGGCGGAGATAGTGAAGATGGGAATGAAGCTGGAAGCGCCCCTGCACCTCACCTGGAGCTGCTATCGCGGAGGGGTGAAGGCCTGCGGGCACTGCGATTCCTGCCTGCTGCGTCTGAAAGGGTTCAAAGAGGCTGGGTTCGAGGACCCCATCCCCTACGAGGACTGAGGATGCTGGTCAACGAGGTCTTCCTCTCTATCCAGGGCGAAGGCCGGACCATGGGCCTGCCTACGGTCTTCGTCCGTCTCAGCGGATGCAACCTGGAATGCAAATGGTGCGATACCCGTTACGCCAGCGAGGGAGGGGTGGAGCTCAGCGTGGAGGAGGTGGTGTCCAGCGTCAAATGCTTCAAGGTCAGGCATGTCTGTCTTACCGGAGGGGAGCCGCTGTGCCATATCGAAAGCCCCTCGCTCATCTCCCGTTTGCTGGAGGAGGGAAAGCACGTCACATTGGAGACCAACGGCTCCCTTCCTCTGGAAGGCCTGCCGGAACATCCTGACCTTCTAATAAGCATGGACTACAAGTGCCCTTCCTCCGGGGAGGAGGATCGGATGCGAGTTAAGAACCTAGAACTGCTCGGTCATAAGGACCAGCTAAAGTTCGTTGTGGCGGACCAGCAGGACCTGGATACGGCGGAGAAGGTGCTTCTGAGGTATGAGCCCGATTGCCCGGCCATCTTCACGCCAGTGGGCGGTCTGACCCTGGAACCTGTGGTCAAGTTCGTCCTGGACAGAGGACTGGAGGTTCGAGTGCTCCCGCAACTGCACAAGATCATCTGGGGGGATCGTCGGGGGGTATGAAGCGTGTCAGACCCTAGCAATGATTATATAATATGCTTTTAGTTCCCTTGACGTACATACGAGGTATGGCGATGAGCATCATTATCGTGGACGGACACGGTCTTTTGCGTGCTTAATTAGACTCATCGATGCGACCTTGGATGTGAGAGGTGGTTATTGTGACCAAACTTCGATCGTCGTGCAGTCAGGACTACAACGCCCGTGGCGGGGGAGAGGAAGATAGGATATTCACCAGTCATTTCAACCGCTATGCCTTGGACCCTGCCACTCCCGATCGGGTCGAGATACTGGACACCACGCTCCGCGATGGGGAGCAGACCCCCGGCGTAGCCCTGTCCCTGGACGACAAGGTGCGCATAGCCCAACTGCTCGATGAGCTGGGGGTGGACGTCATCGAAGCGGGTTTCCCCCGCACTTCAAAAGGGGAGCAGGAGACCATCCGGAAGATCAGCTCACTGGGCCTGAACGCTAAGGTCTGCGGCCTGGCCAGGTGCTCCAAGGAGGACATCGATTCCGCTGTGGACAGCGGTGTGGATTACGTGCACACCTTCATCGCCACCTCCGAAGGCCACATGAAGAACAAGCTCAAGATGACCAAGGAGCAGGTGAAGGCCAGAGCGGTGGACGCGGTGGAGTACGCGCGTTCCCGCGGGGTCATCGTGGAGTTCTCCTGCGAGGACGGGACACGGACGGAACTGGATTTCCTTAAGGAGATGCATGTTGCGGTCCAGGAGGCAGGGGTGCACAAGATCAATCTGCCCGACACAGTCGGCACCATGTCCCCGTCGGCCATGGAATACCTGGTCTCCGAGGTCATGAAGGTAACCAAGGTCCCGCTATCCACACATTGCCACGACGATTTCGGGCTGGCCACAGCGAACTCCCTGGCCGCGGTGCGCAAGGGCGCTAGACAGGTCCACGTCTGCGTGAACGGGCTGGGCGAACGAGCGGGCAACGCCGCCCTGGAAGAGGTGGTCATGGGACTGCTGGCGTTCATGAACGTGAGCACCAATGTCGACACTAGAAAGCTGGGCATGACCTCCAAGACGGTGGCCCGGATGACCGGCATGCCCGTCCCGGACACCAAGGCGATCGTGGGGAACAACGCCTTCGCCCACGAATCCGGGATACACGTGCACGGTGTCCTCAAGGACCCATCCACGTACGAGGCGTTCAGCCCCGAGCTTGTGGGCATGCAGCGCAACATCGTCATCGGGAAGCACACCGGTGCTCATTCTGTAAAGGAGAAGCTGGGGGAATATGGTATCTGCCTTCCGGAAGAGATGCTCATCAGCGTCGTTGATAAGATCAAGAGGCTGGCGGAAAGCGGGAAGGAGGTGGACGACGCCGAACTGGTCGCATTGGCCCTGCACATACACGGGCAGGCCGACAAGGAGCGCCGCCACGTCAAGCTCAAGGAGTTCACGGTCTTTACCGGGATGAACATCACCCCCACCTCCACGGTCATAATAGATGTGGACGGGAAGATGATCCGCTCTTCTGACGTGGGGATCGGCCCGGTGGACGCCGCCCTGAACGCCATACGCTCAGCGGTCAGCGAGAACATATCACTCATAGAATACCGTCTGAACGCCATCACCGGCGGCAGCGACGCACTGTGCGAGGTGACCGTCAAGCTGAAGATGAACGGCGATCAAAAGGTGATGTCGGTCGGTAAGAGCATAGGCTCTGACATAGTGCTCACCAGCGTCGACGCGGCCATGGAGGCCATCGACCGCCTGCTTTCCAGGCAAAGAACCTAAGGAGTGTGCGAATTGACAAGCAATCATCACAAGACCATCTCGGAGAAGATACTGTCCATGAAGTCCGGCCAGGACGCCAAGGCCGGGGACATCGTGGAGGCCGACGTTGACTACGTCATGGTCAACGATGTAACAGGACCCTTGGCGTTCCAGGAGTTCGAGGCCCTGGGCTGCGAACCGGTCCGCGACAAGATCGTGCTCATTCCCGACCATTTCGTACCCAACAAGGACGTGGCGTCCGCTCAGCAGGCCAAGGAGATGCGCGACTTCGCCAAGCGCTGGAGGATCAAGAACTATTTCGAGGTCGGGCGCGGCGGGGTTTGCCACCAGGTCATGCTGGACCATGGGTTCGCCTATCCCGGGGCGCTGGTGGTGGGGGCCGACTCTCACACCTGTACCTACGGAGGGGTGAACGCGTTCGCCACCGGCGTGGGAAGTTCGGAGGCAGCGGCGGTGTTCGCCACCGGCCAGCTTTGGTTCAAGGTGCCCCAGTCCTTCAAGGTACTGCTCAAGGGAAGACCGTCCAAATACGTGGGCGGTAAGGACCTGGTCCTAAAGCTCATCAGCGACATAGGGGTGGACGGGGCAACGTACAGGGCACTGGAGTTCGGGGGGACCGGGGTCGCATCCCTCACCGTCTCCGACCGGCTGTCCGTGTCCAACATGGCCATAGAGGCCGGTGCAAAGGCCGGGATATTCCCGTGCGACGCGGCCACCGTGGCCTACATGAAGACCGTGCGAAAGGACGGCTTCAAGGCCACCTTCGCCGACGAAGGCGCCAGTTACGAACGGACACTGGAGTATGACCTGAGCGCCCTGGAGAGCATGGTCGCCATGCCGCACCTGCCGTCGAACGGAAGGACGGCCAGAGAGGTGGACGTGACCATCGACCAGGCCTACCTGGGCTCATGCACCAACGGAAGGATAGAGGACCTGCGCCTGGCGGCAGAGGTCATGCGCGGCAGGAAGGTCCACCAGGACGTGCGCATGGTGGTCGTTCCCGCATCGGTCAAGGTCTTCGAGCAGGCCATGGCCGAAGGGCTGCTGGCCGAGTTCTCCAGAGCCGGTGCGTTCGTCTCCGGCCCCACATGCGGGGCCTGTCTCGGCGGTCACATGGGGATACTGGCTCCAGGGGAGAGGTGCGTCAGCAGCACGAACCGCAACTTCATAGGGCGCATGGGGCATCGGGACTCCGAGGTCTACCTGGCAGGACCGGCCGTGGTGGCCGCTTCCGCGATCACCGGCAGGATAACCGACCCGAGGGACCTGGAGGTGGCGAAATGAAGAACGTCAAGGGCAAGGTGTGGCGGTTCGGGGACCACGTGGACACAGATCAGATCATACCTGCAGAACGACTGACCAGCGACAACAATGACAAGCTCGGCACCTTCGCGTTCGAGAAGGTCCGGCCGGGCATGGCCCAGAAGGTGCAGAGGGGCGACGTGATCGTGGCCGGGCGCAACTTCGGATGCGGCTCGAGCAGGGAACACGCCCCCAGGGCGCTGCTGCAGATGGGCATATCTTGCGTGGTCGCCGAGAGCTACGCAAGGATATTCTATCGCAACTGCATTAACACCGGTCTACTGCCCGTTGAATGCCAGGTCGATGCGGAGGACGGAGACACCCTCTCCGTGGACTTCGCCAAGGGCGTAATAATCAACCAGACCCAGGGGAAGGAGTGGAGGTTCGCTCCCTTTCCGAAGTTCGTTCAAGAGCTTATCGACAAGGGCGGCCTGATGGCCAAGATCAAGGAGGAGAAGAGATGTACAAAATAGCGGTACTGCCAGGCGACGGCATCGGGCCGGAGGTCGTGGCCGAGGGAATGAAGGTGCTGAACGCCCTGTCCGAGAACTATTCGGTCAATTTCGACTTCCAGGAGTTCGATATCAACTCGGAGCGTTACCTGCGAACCGGGGACCTGGTAAGGGATGATGACCTTGAACAGCTCCATAAGTTCGACACGATCTTCCTTGGTGCCATCGGGGACGACCGGGTAAAGCCGGGGGTGCTGGAGAAGGGGATACTGCTCGAACTGCGCTTCCACTTCGACCAGTATATCAACCACCGCCCCGCCCCGCTCTGGAAACCGTTCGGCCGTTTGAAGAGGGACGTGGACTTCAACATAGATGTGTTCAGGGAGAACACCGAGGATTATTATATCGGAGCGGGAGGCCGCGTTTCCAACGGTAAAGGGACGTTGGACCTCAGGGTGAAGCGGGAGCTGTACGACATGCATGTCAAGCTGGATGCCAATGCCGACGCCGCGGACGATTTCGCCTTCGAGATCGGAATGATGTCCCGCAAGAACATAGAACGCTTCGCCGACTTCGTCATCGACTACTCCAACCTCATCGGGGAGAACTACATCACCGTGGTCGACAAGGCCAACGTTTGCAGCAACATCTACTCTCTGTGGAGGGAGGTTTGGAACGACAAGTGCAAGAGGGCCAAGAAGGACCTGGGGTACATGTACGTGGACGCCATGACCATGGCCCTGGTCAAGAACCCGGACAAGTTCAGGGTAGTGGCCGTCCCCAACATGTTCGGGGACATCATAACCGACCTGTTAGCGGAGGTGACCGGAGGGTTAGGTCTCGCTCCAGGCGGGAACATCAACCCCAATGGAATATCGATGTTCGAACCCGTCCACGGCTCCGCTCCCAAGTACAAGGGAATGAACCGCATCAACCCAGTGGCGACCATTCTGGCGGTCAAGATGATGTTGGACAACCTGGGCCGCAGGGACCTGGGACAGGTGGTGCACGACGCCGTCCGCGCTGCGTTCGACAAAGGGGTCTACACCAAGGACCTGGGCGGGAACGCCACCACCAGTCAGATGGGCGACGCGGTGGTCGCGGCCATAAATAGGGTGTAGATAATTCAAACCATTTCAAACCCATTTTCCATCTTTCACCGTTCTCAATTATATACATGGTAAAATTATTCGCCGCCCATGCAGGAAAGCTCGAACGTCTTTGCGATCATCATCGTGGCAATGCTCATGATAGCCAGCGGTCTCATCGGATACTGGGTCGCCCCTGGGGAGAGCGGGGACGTTGACAGCGATGCCTATTATCAGGTATCCACGTACGGCAGGCTCCGCGACGGCGGCTACGACGGCATGATATCCATAGAAAGGCTGCTGGAGCATGGCGATTTCGGCATAGGCACGGTGGAGGGGATAGATGGGGAGATGATCGTGCTGGACGGTGTGGCCTACCGCGCCGGCACGGACCTGGCATTGGTCAAGGTGCCTGTGGGAACGCTCATACCATTCGCAATGATCACCGACTTCGGATCCGGACAGGCCATCGGCCTGGGGGCCGATTACAACTACACTCACTTCAAGGAATATGTCGGCGAGGGATTGAACGACGGCCACATCGCCTACGCGGTCATGATAGAGGCGGAGTTCGAATCTATCACCATACGCAGCGTGCCTGGACAGCAATTGCCTTACCCGCCCCTGGCCGATGTAGTGGCCAATCAGACCACCATGGTGCTGGAGAACGTCCAAGGGACCATGGTCGGCTACTATATGTCGGAAGGGCTGGGGGACATAAACGTGCCAGGCTTTCACATGCACTTCCTAAGCGAATCCTACGGGGGACATGTGTTGGACGTGGAGATGAGCGACGTGCTGGTTCAGATCGATCCGATATCGTCGTACACGGTTCTGGTCTCGGAGACGATCATCTGCTAGGCCGGACCAGGTCCGAATAGAGGTCCGCGGTGCGCTTTGCGATCTCGTCCCAGGTAAAGGCTCGCATCCTCTCGCGTGCGGCCGTTCCCAGGTCCCTTCTGAGCTCAGCATCGCCGTCCAAGGCGTTCAGCTCCTTCGCTAAGCACTTCTCGTCGCCCACCGGGACCAAAACCCCGGCGTTCCCCACGACCTCCGGCAGTCCGCCGGTGTTGGATGCGATTACCGGCTTGCCGTAGGACATGGCCTCCGCGGCCACCATCCCGTAGGCCTCGTGCACGGAAGGGATGACGAAGACACGGCAGTTGCACAGCATGCTCAGCTTCTCATCCTCGCTCAGCCAGCCCATGAAATCGATGCGGTCCGTCAGGCCCATGCGATGCGACAATCTTTCCAGGTTCTTGCGCTCAGGCCCCTCTCCGCATATCTTTAGCTGGCACTTGGTGTGCGCCATGGCCTTTATCAACGTGTCCAGTCCCTTCAGGCGCACGATGCGGCCGAGGGAGAGCACGAAGTCTCCGTCGTTGCATTCCACGTTCGGCAGGTCCACCCCATTGTAGATGGTGACCAATTTATCCTCTGAGAACCCACGGGCGGCCACGTCCCTCTTCATGTAGTCCGAGACGCAGACCACCTTGTCGAACCTGTGCAGATGACGGAGGAACATGCGATCGTTCAGCTCGCTGATGTAATGGGTGATGCCGACACCCTCCCCCAGGGTGTTGTGGCAGGTGTAAACCTTCGGTCCAGGGTATTTCAGGACGCCTTCGGTGAGCGATCCGGCCCATCGGTAGTGAAGGTCCACCAGGTCCGGTGACAGCTTGTTCAGTGCCTCCCTGACCCCGGAGATGTGTACATACGGGGGATTGTAAAGGTCGATGAAGTGTGAGGGCAGTCGGATGACGGTGTAACCGTCCATCTCCTCCCGGTCCGCCGTGCCCGGCAGACGGCTGGTCAGCACGAAGACCTCGTGCTCCTTTCCCAAACGTCTGCAGACGTGGTGGAGACGATTCTCTATCCCGCCCATAAAGGGATGATGGAAGGCGTTTACTTCCACGATACGCAATTTACGGCCTCACATGTCGATACGTCGACTTAGTTCGCTCGGCAGGTACATGGGGCGGAATGGCTTGTCGCCGATCTCCCCGCGCACCTTCTCAATAAGCTGATCAACGGTCATCTCAACGTTCTTGTTCTGTGCCCGGTCGTAGACGGTCAGAACGTCGGAGGCCATCTCCTTGTCTCCCACGACGATGGCGTAACCGACCCAGTCCTGCTTGGCCTCCCTGACCTTCTTGCCCACGGTCTCGGAGCGATCGTCCAGACCGACACGCACCTGGGCCTTGCGGACCCGATCGGCCAGCTCCCTGGCCTTTTCCAGATGGGCCTCCGCGACGTTCATGAAGCGGACCTGCTCCGGAAGCACCCAGGTCGGCAGCGTGCCCAGCTTGCCCTGGGTCTCCATGCGCACAGCGCTGTCGAAGAGCATATAGAGGTAACGTTCTATGGTCCCGATGACCGCGGTGTGTAGGATGATGGGGAAGACCTTCTTGCCTTCCTCGTCCGTATAGGTGATGCCGAAGCGCTGGGCGTTGCCCACGTCTATCTGCACCGTTCCGATCTCCCTGGCCCGCTTCAGGTCATCCAGGATGTGGTATTCGATGTTGACCGTCCAGTAGTAGTTGATGCCCTCTGGATAGAAGTGCAACAGGGCAGGCTTGTCGTGCTTGCGCACGATATCCATCAGCATGTCCTTGTGCTGCTGGTAGGCGTTCCAGGATGAAAAGTTAACCAGCATCTCATAGTCCCGCCCCAGGTCGTTGGCCTCCTTGTATATCCTCTCGTCCAGACGGGAGAACCAGTCCTCGGACTCAGGAATGTCCTTGCACACCACGTGCAGGTCCGGCATGTTCATACGCCTGGTCCGGAAGCAGAGCATGGTCTCACCGGACTGTTCCAGACGATATGAGTCGGCCACCTCGAAGGCGCCGAACGGGAGGGTCTTGTAACTGATGTTCCAGAGGCGCATCATGGCGAACTGCTGGTGACAGGCGGCGTACCTCATCACGAAGTCTCGCTTCTCTCCCTTTATGACGTACAGCCTGTCGCCGAACAGCTTGGCGTGCTCGGCCACCGGCCCCTCGTCCATGCTGAACATGTTGGTGCCACGGACGGTGTAGACCGGCAGTGATATGTCGTTGACTATGCGCGATGAATAATCGGCCACCAGGTCGAACATCAGGGCGCCCTTGGGCGAGAAGCACATGTGCCCGGAGTCGCTCATGCTCTCCCAGTTGATGCCGAACTTCCTGCAGAGGCGGGTGTACTTGACCTCACCGGTGGATGGCCAGTCCTTCTTCAAGGCCTCCTTGGCCATCATGATCTGGAAGCACTCGGTGCCCTTCTTGAAGTCCTTGGGGTCCACCTCCGTCCCGTCCGGAAGCAGCACTATGAAACGCTCTTCACCCTTGGGAGCCTCAACGGTCTCATCGCCCTCGATCTCCCTGGACAGCTCCGAAAGTGGATGCCCCTTGCAACTTATCTTGAACGCCTTGTACCAACCAAAGGGGGCTCGGTGCACCTGCCAGCCGGCGTCAGAGATGATGGTCTCCATCTCCTTCAGGGTCTTCTTTCCGGTCTCGGCGTCGGAGAGCTCCGGGCTGAGGTGGGCGTATGGGTAGAGCATTATGCGCTCCGCGCCCACCTTCTTGGCCGTCTCCATGATGTCCGCGGAGGCCTGGGAGGCCACGGCCTCGACACGGTCCTGGTCCTTCTTCTCCACGGTGAGAAAGGCCACCAGCACCTCGTCCATCCTGCCAGCTTTCTCCTGGTCGGTGATGTCCTCGGCCACGGGGGTGGGCTTTTTGACCTCGAATTCCATGAAATCGGCGTGTATGTAGAGGGTCCTCATCTTATCGCCTGATAGGGTGGGTTCTGTAATGAACCACGGATATAAATAAGCGATTCTGGCATAAGATCATTGGCCAGCATCCCTGGAAATGTCCCTGGAGGTAAGCAAGGTTTAAATTCAGGAAATGTTTTGCCTGACCCGCATGGTTATGAGGTTCGAAAGGTTATCCAAGGATGCCGCGGGAGCCGTGAGCGCCCTTATCATCGTTCTGATCGCCGTCCTGATGGTCAGCGCTAGCACTGTCGTGATCCTCCTATATCAGGGAGGGCAGTCCGAAGAGACCACCAGTGACGTGGTTGCCGTAGGCCAGACGATAAGCGTGGATTACATCGGCAAGCTGACCGATGGCCGTGTGTTCGATACCTCCATCTATTCAGTGGCGAGCAACGACGCTGCCTACCCTAAATCACTGTCCTTCACCATGCGTAGCAGCAACTCCTCGTACACCCCGTTGAGCTTCACGGTCGGTGGGGGAGAGATGATCACCGGCTTCGACGAGGCAGTGGTCGGCATGAGGATAGGTGAGACCAGGACGGTCACATTGACCCCTGACCAGGCCTATGGGGACATGGACCAGAGCAAGCTGGTCTCCTTTGATCTTACGGATACCGAGCCTCTGCTGAGGACCTTCACCGCCTCCACCTTCGAGAGCGAGTACGACGAGACCCCGTCCGCCGGGCTCACCGTCTACGACCCGGTCTACGGATGGGCCGCCACGGTTCTCGAGTACGATCAGCAGGCTGACAAGGTCACCGTCAAGAACGTTCCCACCCTGAACGCAGAGTACCACATCTTCGGGGAGGGAAGTGTGGGATGGGACGTACTGGTGACCGGGATCGACAGCAACTCCAATACCATCACCTTCCATCACCAGCTGACCGACACGGACAGTGACATGATAGAGGGTCTGGATGATGGTACCACCTTCTTCATCACCATGGTCGACGAGGACAACGGCACCGCCGTGCGCAACTACAACACCGAGCTACTAGGCAAGTCCTTGGTGTTCACCATAACCGTGGTCTCCATCGAGGAATGAGCTCTCAGCTCTAAACCCATGGCCTTCCCGGCCGTCCACTTTTATTATTTACTGACCAGCCCCGTCGCGCCGTCCAGCCTTTCTCTTCCGATAGGTGGAAACCACGAAGCTCATAATGATTATGGCGACAACCATGACCAGGGTGACGTCGGCGGCCACCCCCCGCTCGAAGTAGGTCAAGAAATAGCTGCTCGCCGCCAATATCAGCCCGTACTTCAAGGTCCCGCCGATGACCAGGTAGAACAGCGATCTCTTGTAGGACCATCCGCTGAGGGCCACGAACGCTCCGGTGAAAGGCAGGATCGGCGCCACACGGTTCAGCAATATCATCCGCTCGTCCGAGACAAGAAGGAAGCGACGGTAGCGATCTACGGCCGAAACTATCCTGGGCGGGACCTTGAGACGCCTGACGACCAGGTATAGCGTGGTCAGCCCCAAGATCTCCGCTATGGCTATGGTCAGCACGAAAAGCGACCACAGGGTCCAGTCGGGCATGGTCCCGTGACCGGCGATGAAGAAGAGGACCACGAACAGCTCTGGAAGGGTCGGAAAGACGATGGCGTCGATGTAGAAGAGCAGGAAGACGCAGAGCAACCAGCCGACCAGGCCCAGCGGTGAGAACAGGTCGTAGAAGACCTCGCCGACGCTCAACATCATCTCTGCGTATGTTCAGAGCTTTAAAAATGCTTTGCCGTTGGCCCGTCCAGCCTTGGATTCGATGGCATAATCGTAGATGTCCAGCAGCCTGGTGGCCCACTGACCTGCGGAAAACTCCGCGGCCTTGGCCAATGCCCCGTCATGATAACGGTCGGCGTTGCGCAGCAGCCTCAACGTGGCCTGCGACCAGCTGGCCGGGGTCTCCTCGAACAGCTCTCCGTTCTCTCCTTCCCTTATCAGCTCGGCCACCGCACGGAAGCGGATGCCCGACACAGGCTTCCCAACCGCCATCGCCTCCAGGACCACCAGGCCTTGGGTCTCGAACTTGCTGGCCAGAGTGAGCACGTCGCAGGCCGCGTAAAAACAAGGCAGCTCCGAATCGGGGACGAACCCGGTGAAGATCACCTTATTGTGGATGTCCAGGTCCTTGGCCAAAGCCCGCACATGCTCCGTGGCCGGCCCCTCTCCGACGATCAGGAGGCGGGCCTCCGGTTCTTTCTTCTGCAATATGGCAAAGCCCCTGATGACCAGGTCTATGTTCTTTTCCCAGGCAATGCGCCCCAGGTGAAGGATGACCTTCTTACCCTCGAGCCCGTAACGCTTTCGCACATCGCTTCCATCAATGTCTGGATTGAAGCGGTCCAGGTCCACTCCGGTGGGAACCACCTCCAGGCGTTTGACGTGCGGGGCGTAGCGCTTGATCTCGTTCTTTATGGCCATCGTAGGGGCTACCACCACTTCAGCTCTGTGCAGCACGGTCCTAAGATAGGTCCACATGCCCAATTGGATGACCCAATCTGGGAAGGGCGTGAAGTTGTAGAACTTGGCCGCCTCGGTGACCATGGTGTGGAAGGTCAGCACCACGGGCTTCTTGAGCGACCGTCCAGCGAGCATACTTCTCACGGCCTGGAACAACAGTCCATGCGTGTGGATCACATCCACGTCCAGCTCTTCGAGGATCTCGCACTTGTTGGTCGGGAACAGCGGGATCCGGTATCCAGAGTACTGCGAGAAACCGATCGACTTGAAGTAATAGACCCCCGGCTCCTCCTTTTCCCCCATGGCCGGTTTGGGGGCGAACACGTAAACCTGGTGCCCCATCCTTTCCAATTCCCTCTTGGTCAGCAGCAATGAGGTCACCACCCCGTCGCGGGTGGGCAGGTATGAATCGGTGAACATCGCTATCTTCAAAACGCACCCCTCACTTCATCAGTTCCGAGATCTTGGACAGGACATCCGAGGGATGGTGGCCGAGGACCCGGACCATAGGCTCCTTCCCAACTCCTCCGCGATCGTAGATCACATCGGGTACATGTCCGCAGAGCCTTATGGCCTCTGCGGTCCCCCATTCCATGGAAGACACCGATCCCGGTTCTCCGGCCCGGTCGAAGGAGCCGACCTCCAGACCGACCGAAGCAAGCCTTTCCACCGTGGCGTCGCTGAAGCGGAGGTTCATGGCGCACCTGGTCCGCGGGTCTGCGGCCAAGGCCGACATGACCACCCTGGCTATGTGGCGGCTCCCCCCGAAGCGCACCTCACCCGCCATCCGTACGCGGTCCCCGGCTCGGACCAGTCGCCCCTGGACACCGCAAACCTCCTCGTATCCCTGTGGGTAAGGGAGGGCGAAGGCCAGGTTCATCCCGACCTCTGGCACCAGGTCGGGAGGAAGGCGATCCTGCAGGACCGCCACGGCCGACCTCACCTCATCCAAGGTCCGGTCCCTCATCGCTTCCTTGTACAGCGTGGCCATGGGATTGATGCAGAGCAGACCTTTTCCGACCGGCAGGGACATTGCTATGGAATCATAGATCCGGCGCTTGGCCTCCTTGACCGCCTCACGGACCTCCATTCCCAGTCCCAACCCGGTAGCGATGAAGGAGGACATGGTGCAGCCGGCCCCGTGGACCTTGCGGTCCAGTCTGGGGGACGCCACCTCCAGGACCCCCTCCTCGGTGAACAGGCTGTCCACGGCCATCTCCCCTCCCAGGTGCCCTCCCTTCAGCAGGACCGCCCTCGGTCCAAGCTCCAGCAGGGCGTTACCGGCCGCGTCCAGGGAATCGGCGTCCACTATCCTGATGCCGCTCAGGGTCTCGGCCTCCTCCCGATTGGGTGTGACCACCGTGGCCAGGGGCAGAAGTTCCTTCGATAGCGCTTCGACCAGGCCCTCGCGATGGAGGGAAGTGCCGACCCCGGCGATGAGCACGGGGTCCACCACCAGGGGCGCCTCCAGTTCTGCAAGTAGGGCGGCCACCGCCCGCGCCGTCCTGGCCGAGTGCAGCATTCCGGTCTTCACCGCGGATATGCGGACGTCCTCCACCACCGCGGTCATCTGCGCGGTGACCTCTTCGGAAGGCAATGGGAATATCTCCCGGACCCGAGAGGTGTTCTGCGCGGTCACGGCGGTCAAAGCGACCGCTCCGTGTCCGCCCATGGAGGATATCGCCTTCAGATCGGCCTGCACGCCCGCCCCGCCCACGGAGTCGGAACCTGCGACGGTAAGTATGACGGCCATGCATTGCTGTAACCGTTGCGACTCTAATAATTTTGGCAGGACCGCCGGGCCCCGCTGAAATCGCCCCTCTTAACAAATTATAAATAATCCAGTTCTTATCGAAAATTTTGATGAAAGCGAGCAGTGGGCACTTGGTGCTGAACGACCGGATAGACTATCAGGACATGGCGGAGGTCTTCCCCGATGTGCTCAAGATGTTCTTGGAGGAGACCGACCAGGTCCCCGAGGACCCGGAGATCATGCAGATGTTCATCCACCTGAATCAGGTGGAGCTGCTGGCAAATCGCAAACCAGAGGGTTACAACCGCAAGGGTCGTATGCGATTGATCTTCCCGACCAGCAGGATGGAGTTCTACGTGAAGGGTTCGTCCAAGAGCGGAGAGGTGGTCCGCGTGACCGAGAAGATCAGCAAGCTGCTGACCCGAAACGGTCTGGACCACGAGCTGGAATGGAACGCGCTCTCCTGCTTGGAGAGCTGAGCCTTCTATTCCTTCAGTTCAGCCCATATCTTTTCCAGACGTTCCATCTCCCCTAAGCATTCAGAGCGGTGGGCTTCGATCATGGCCCGGGCCGTGGCGATCTGGTCCACCACCCGCTCCGGCGCCGTTCCTCCGGTAGAGGTCCTGCGCCCTAGGCAGTTCTCCAGGGATATGTACTCCAGCGAGCCTTCGTCCAGAAGCTCCGAGAACCCTATTAGCTCTTCGACCTTCAGCTCCTCCAACCTCTTGCCGTTCTTGACACAGTATTGGACCGCCGCTCCCACCACCTCGTGCGCCTGCCGGAAGGGCATGCCCCTTTGCACCAGATGGTCCGCAAGATCGGTGGCGTTCAGGAACCCGTCGGCGCAGGCCCGGGCCATGCGATGGCGGTCGAACGTCAGTGAACCGTACATGGGGCCTAGCATGTAGAGGCAGGCGGTCAGCGTCTCGTAGCTGGACATAGCCGCTGACTTGTCCTCCTGCATATCGCGATTATAGCTGAAAGGCAACCCCTTCATCAGGGTCATGAGCTGGACCAGGTTACCGATGGCGATCGAACTGCGTCCCCTGACCAGTTCGGCCACGTCGGGGTTCTTTTTCTGTGGCATGATGGAGCTACCGGTGGCAAAGGCGTCGGACATCTCAGCGAAACGGAACTCCGGCGAGGTCCACAGCACCAGTTCCTCTCCCATACTGCTCAGGTGCACCATTGTCTGGGCGCAGGCGAAGGTGAACTCCAGGGCGAAGTCCCGGTCGCTGACGGTGTCCATGGCGTTATCGGTCGGCCGATCGAACCCCAGCAGGGCGGAGGTCATCTCACGGTCGATGGGGTGGCCGGTGCCGGCCAGGGCCCCGGCGCCCAACGGGCACTGGTTCAGGCGCTTGTAAGCATCCAGGAAACGCTCGGAATCCCTCTGCAGACGGAAGACGTGGGCCATGATGTGGAATCCCATGCTCACCGGCTGGGCGTGCTGCATGTGGGTGAACCCCGGCATGATGGTGTCCTTCTCCTCATCGGCCCTGCGTACCAAGGCCTCCTGGACCTCCCCAAGCAGTGCCACGATCTCCAGTATGGCGTCGCGTACGAACATGCGAAAGTCCGTGGAGACCTGGTCGTTGCGGCTGCGGGCGGTGTGAAGGCGTTTTCCCGCCTCCCCCACCTTGAGGGTGAGAAGGTGCTCAACATTGGTATGCACGTCCTCAAGCTCCTGCGAGATGTCCATGCAGCCTTCCTCCAGCTCCTGTAGCAGCTGCTTCAGTCCCTCGACTATCTGGTCCGCCTCTTCCGCGGCGATTATGCCTGTGCTTCCTAGCATGCGGGCGTGCGCCAGGGAACCGGCGATGTCGTACCATGCCAGTTTGGTATCAACGGACAGGGATGAGGTGAACGAGAGGGTCATCTGACTAGGGCCTTCGGCGAACCGACCTGACCACAGCTGCTTTTCGGCCATGAGGATCACTTTTTCTTCTGGGCCTTGGCCACGCTGCGCAGCGGCAATCCCCACACGTAGATGAAGCCCTCGGCCGATTTATGGTCGAAGCGATCGCCCTCCGCGTAGGTCGCCAGCCCCGTGTCGTACAGTGAGTGCGGCGAGGAACGGCCCACTACGATGGCATTTCCCTTGTACAGCTTCACCCTTACGGTCCCGTCTATGAACTCCTGGGTCTTATCGATGAAGGCGTCCATGGCCTCCCGGAGCGGAGAGAACCACAGTCCATCATAGCACAGCTCGGAGTAGCGCTGTTCCACCGAGCGCTTGAAGCTGAAGGTGTCCTTGGTCAACACGAGCTTCTCCAGATCCTTGTGCGCGTCGATGAGGATCAGGGCGGCCGGGCATTCGTAGATCTCACGGGACTTGATGCCTACCAGACGGTCCTCGATGTGGTCCACGCGACCACAACCATGCTTTCCGCCCAGGTCGTTGAGCCTCTTCACGATCTCGGTCATGGCCATGCGCTTGGTCTTGTTCAGTCCGACCGGCATTCCCTTGCGGAAGTGGATGTCCACGTACTCAGGCTCGTCGGGCGCCTCAGAGGGGTCGACGGTCCATTCGTAGGCGTCCCTCGGCGGCTCCTCCATGGCGTCCTCCAGTATTCCGCATTCGCAGCTGCGCCCCCAGATGTTCTCGTCGGTGCTGTACGGACACTCCTTCTTCACTTTGATAGGTATGTCGTTCTGGCGAGCGTACTCGATCTCGTCCTCCCTGGTCATCACCCATTCCCTCATGGGGGCGATGATCTTGATATCGGGGGCCAGGGCGGCTATGCTGACGTCGAAGCGAACCTGGTCGTTCCCCTTGGCCGTGCAGCCATGGGCGATGTACTTGGCACCCTCCTTCTTGGCTATGTCCACCATTATCTTGGCGATCAAGGGCCGGGCGATGGCGGTCGCCAGGGGATAGGAGCCCATGTAGAGGGCGTTTGCCTTCAGGGACGGTCCCACATAGTCCTTTACGAAATCGTCGGTGGCGTTGAAGGCGTATGCCTGGACCGCTCCGATCTGCATAGCCCGGTCCACGGCCTCCTGGAGGTCCCCGGGCTGTCCCACGTTTATGCTTACTGCGATGACGTCAAGGTCATAGTTCTGCTGCAACCATCGGATGGCCACAGACGTGTCCAGACCACCCGAATATGCCAGCACTACCTTGTCACGAACCTTCTTAGCGCGAGCTGCCATGTGAATCTGCGGCGATGAAGCGACCATGTATATTAATCTCAAGCGCCGAACAACGGACATTGTACGTAACGAGTGTTCATTTTCGGACAGGCACAGGGCGGGCGTTGGGGTGATGTGGACCGCCCCCGAGGTGTCGTTAGCCTCCTCTCCTCCTATCATGGCAAAAAAATGTCTCGTTTGGGTCACAATGCTTAATAAACAAACTCTTAATTCGGCAAATTCTCATATCAACGAGGTAAAATTATGATCAAGGCAGCGGTGGTCGGGGGTTCCGGTTATATCGGCGGAGAGTTGGCGCGCCTTCTGAGCCGTCATCCGAAGATTTCCTTGGAGGCCATAACGTCCAGGCAGCTGGCGGGCCAGAAGGTTGCCGACACCCACCCGTTCCTACGTGGGTACATCGATCTCACGTTCAGTGAGTCCATCACCGGCCATGGCCTTGACGTGGTGTTCCTGGCCACCCCCCACGGCGCCTCCATGAAATTGGTGCCCGAGATCGCCAGCAGCGGGGCCAAGGTCATCGACCTCAGCGGGGACTATCGCCTCAAGGACCCCCAGGTCTACAAGGAGTGGTATGGCCACGAGCACACCGACCTGGAGAACCTAGGACGGGCGGTATACGGCCTGAACGAGCTGTATTGGGACGAGATCGCCGAGGCCGATTTCGTATCCAATCCCGGTTGCTATCCGACATGTTCCACGCTGGGTCTCGCACCTCTCTTCGCCAACGGACTGGTCGAGGGAGGTGTGTTCATAGACGCCAAGAGCGGCACCTCCGGAGCTGGAGCGGAGCTCACCAAGGCCACGCACCATCCCATGTGCGGGGCGAGCGTGAACCCGTACAAGGTGGGAAGGCACCGTCACAGTCCCGAGATAGCGCAGACCCTTACCCTTTTACAGGGGCACCCAGCGGAAGTTGTGTTCACCCCTCATCTGATCCCCGTGGTGCGCGGGATGCTGTGCACCATGTACCTCAAGCTGAACGACGACCTTACCAAACAGGATCTCCTCGAAATGTACGCCGAGTTCTTCCGCAGGAAGCGCTTCGTGCGCATGACCGAGGTTCCGTGGATGCAGGCCGTGATCGGCTCCAACCATTGCGAGATAGGGCTGGACGTGGTGGGGAACAGGAACGTGGTGGTCATGAGCGCGATCGACAATCTGGTCAAGGGAGGGGCCGGACAGGCGGTGCAGAACTGCAACGCCGTTTTCGGATGGCCTGAGGAAACGGGATTGGACTTCCCGGGGTTGGGGGTTTGAAGATGGAAGTTATCGAAGGGGGAATAACCTCGCCGAAGGGATTCAAGGCGGCCGGGGTTCATAGTGGGATCAAGAAGGAGAAGCTGGACCTGGCCGTTCTGTGCTCGGAGGTACCGGCCAAGTGTGCCATCGCCTACACCCAGAACAAGGTCAGGGCGGCTCCCATCGAACTGATGATGAAGAAGGACCCCAAGGCGTTGCAGGCCCTGATAATAAACAGTGGGAATGCCAACGCCATAACCGGGGCGCAGGGCATGTACGACGCCCAGCAGATGGTGTTATTGACCGCACAGGCCCTGGGCATCAAGGATTCGCTGGTCGGTGTTGCGTCCACCGGCGTGATCTCCCGCTTCCTGCCCATGAACAAGATATCGGTCGGCATAACCAAGGCCGTCCACGACCTGGGAAAGGGCCCGGAGTCGGACGACACCACCGCGCGAGCCATCTTGACCACGGACACCGTAAAGAAGGAGGCCGCCTGCAAGGTGACGCTCAAGGACGGCACGGAGGTGACCATCGCAGGCATCACCAAGGGCAGCGGGATGATATCCCCGGCCATGAAGGTACTGCACGCCACCACCCTTACGTTCATGGTGACCGACGCCAACCTCAACAAGAACTTCAACCGTCGCTGGCAGGACATGATGGACGTCAGCTTCAACGTCATCAGCGTGGACGGTGACCAGAGCACCAACGACATATCCGTGCTCATGGCCAACGGTATGGCCGGTGGAAAACCGGCCGACGACGACCCGGCCTTCTGGGATGGCGTCAGGTATGTCGCACAACAGCTGGCCAAGAAGATCGTTATCGACGGGGAGGGCGCTACCAAGCTAATCGAGGTGATGGTGCGTGGGGCGAAGAACCCCGTACAGGCCCGTTCCGCTGCGCGCGCCATAATCGCCTCATCCCTGGTGAAGACCGCCATCTTCGGTGCGGACCCCAACTTCGGACGCATCCTGGCCGCCCTTGGTAATTCCGATGCCGAGTTCAACCTGGAGAAGGTGAAGCTAACGCTGCGGAGCAACGGTGATTCGGTCACCCTCTTCGAGGACGGGGCGCCCATAATGGTCGCGGGAAGCGAGGTGGAGGCAGCTGCCCACCGCGTGCTCGCCCATAACAAGGTCGTCATCGACCTGGACCTCAACAACGGATACTCGTCCGGAGAGGCCTGGGGATGCGACCTGAGCTACGATTACGTGAAGATCAACGCCATGTACACCACGTGATGAGATGAGCTCTAAAGATCCAGCAGGTCCGCGCGCGTCGCGCAAAGTGGTGGTGAAGTTCGGAGGATCGTCCATAGGAGGCATGGAGCAGATAGACAGCTTCGCCGCGGAGATCGCCGAGCTGATGAAGCGCGGACTGATCCCTGTCATTTTACACGGCGGAGGACCGGAGATAACCGAGGAGATGAAGCGCTGTGGGCTGCCGGTGAAGAAGGTCGCCGGACTGCGCATAACGGACGACACCACATTGCTCATCGCCAAGACCGTACTGTCCCGCATCAATGACCGGGTGGTCGTCTCCCTGCGGAAGGCCGGTCTGAAGGCGATCGGGCTGGCCGGGAGCGAAGCCAACACACTGGTGGCCAGGAAGATGGACCCCGTGAAGGTCGACGGTCCCAACGGACCGGAGGAAGTGGACCTGGGTTTCGTGGGGGAGGTGGTGAGGGTGGACCCGAAGGCCGTGAACGCCCTCTGTCAACAGGGCTTCGTTCCCGTTGTGTACTCCATCTGCGCTGACGACGAGGGACTTCTCATGAACGTAAACGCCGACACGGCCGCGGCCGCCCTGGCCGCTGGCATCGGGGCCAGCGAGATGGTGCTGGTGACCGAGGTCCCGGGCGTGCTGCGGGTGTTCGAGGACCTTTCCTCCACCATACCGGAGATCCGTGAGAGCGACCTCGGGCCACTGACCTCCTCGGGAATACTGAAGGACGGGATGGTGCCCAAGGTGGAGGCCTGCTTCCTGGCCCTTCGCGGAGGCGTCGGGACCGCTCACATCATATGCGGCACGACGCCCAACGCCATCGTGGACCAGTTATTCAGCGGAAGGAACTTGGGTACCAGGTTGACCCTGTGAGGTGTTAGAATGGACAGTAAGCAGATAGCGGAACTGAGCTCATACTACCTTTTTCAGAACTATGGACGTGAAACGCTGTGCTTCTCCCACGGGGAGAGGGAACACCTATGGGACCTTGAGGGCAACCGTTACACGGACTACGTGGCCGGCATCGCGGTGAACTGCCTGGGACACGCCCACCCGGAACTGGTCAAGGCCGTATCCGAACAGGCGTCCCGCATGATCCACGTGTCCAACCTCTACCAGATAAAGGAACAGGCGGACCTGGGGGAGGCCATCGCCTCCATAGTCCCGGCGCCCCTCGGTCGTTCCTTGTTCTGCAACAGCGGGGCAGAGGCTAACGAGGCCGCGCTCAAGCTGGCGGTCAAGCACACCGGACGCCCCAAGGTGATCGCATGCCGCAACTCCTTCCACGGGAGGACCTCGGCCACCCTGTCGGTCACCGGCCAGGAGAAATACCAGAAGGGTTTCGAACCGCTCCTCTCCAAGAACGTGGAGTTCGTCGGGCACAACTCCGTCGAGGAGCTGAAGTCAAAGGTCGACCGCGAAACCGCGGCGGTCATTCTGGAACCGGTACAGGGGGAGGGAGGGGTGATCCCTTCCACGCAGGAATACTTCCGTACCGCCCGCGACCTGTGCACGGACTTCGGCGCCCTGATGATGGTGGACGAGGTACAGACCGGAATAGGGCGGACGGGGAAATGGTTCGGCTTCCAGCACTTCGGCGTGGTCCCGGACGTCATATCCCTGGCCAAGGCCCTGGGGGGAGGGGTGCCCATAGGCGCCATCGTCACCTCCCCGGAGATAGCGAAGACGTTCGCCCCCGGAACGCACGGCACCACATTTG
>Ga0209269_1000520_pt1 | contig 34995 bp, 28 predicted proteins | sample MTBAKMMethaMetaG_FD_187455 | JGI IMG/M metagenome (GOLD analysis project Ga0209269, IMG submission 187455) | Enrichment culture microbial communities from Arthur Kill intertidal strait, New Jersey, USA, that are MTBE-degrading - MTBE-AKM (Arthur... | ecosystem: Environmental > Aquatic > Marine >... | reverse complement strand
TTGACAACCAGGCCGGCGATCTGCACCCCGGTCCCATGATCTCGGTGACCGAGGACGTGCTGGTCGACGACCGGGGCAACATCTTCATGGACACGCTCCACCAGGGGCTCTACGTGCTTCGGTGCACGGTGTGAGAGACGTCGCTCTCTCCCTTTCGGCGATGCTGCGAACTTATTGACTTCGTGTCGAGGCAGGTGATGTTGCTGTTGAGCGCGGACCGATAGGGGACCGCGGCATCTGCCGGCCGGTCTAACAAAACGCGGGCCAACTGCTCGGTGGTCGCCACGAGGGTTTCCGGGCGCCTCGAGCGGCACCGGCAGGCGGCTACGCGTGGTCGCTCTCCTGGTCGGCTGCGATGCACGCCAGGAACTGATCGAGCACCTTCATCGACGTGCCTTCGCTGATGTAGCGCTCACGGCCGGTGAGTCTCGCTATGTCCTCCATGATGGCGAACATGGTGAACTGCCAAGCTGCGACTTCCGGGTTGACGTCAGCCCTAACTGTCCCCTGGACCCGGCCTTCCTCAATGATGCTCGCCATCGCCGCGTGGAAGGCCTCCTGCTTCTCGCCCCAGCGCTCTCTCATCTCGAGTTCCTGAGAGGAGGTAATGAATTCGAACGACGGAACGAGGAAACCCTCTAACTCCCCTGCCATGAAGGAGGCATGGAGCGAGCCAATCTCTCTGAGCCGTTCAATGACGTTCTCTTCTGGAGAAAGGGTCAGCCACTGGAAGACCCTGCTGGCTACGAGATCCATGGCCGCGCAGATTATCTCCTGCTTGTTCCCAAAGTATAGATAGAGAGCCGGAGGCGAGATGCCGGCACCTTCAGCTATGTGGCGGTTAGTCACGCCACTGAGACCGTGCTCGGCAATGGCCGCTACCGCAGCAGCTGCGATTTGTTCTCGTCTCTCCATCGCGACAGACTGCGCCTGCCCACGATCATTTGATTTCGTTCGTTCGTCGGCCAATCGCCCATGAGCTATCTGGGCCTCTTCCCTGATCTTCAAGAGCCCTCCTTATCCACTTCTGATTCTCTCACAGCCACCCCTCGTTGACTTGTCATCAGCAGACATGGTATACCAGCACATAGGTGACTGACTAATCAGTCATAGCTACAGGCCCCGACCGTCCTTCGGTCAGGAGGCATCTCACCTGGCAAGTGAAGGAGAAAGAAAAGGCCGCGGTACACGTTGAGAGGAAGGGGGGAACATCCGGATTTCGAGGTTTGAACGATTGTGTCACGTCGACTCGAATGCAGAGTTCAGAAGGGGTACGAAAATGACACGAAGGCACATTCTACTCATCGTGGCGGCCGTCTTGGTCGTGATTGGGGCGACGTTCGCCCTCGGCTGTGGGGAGGCAACAACCGAGACTACCGCTGCGACTAACACGGAGCCGATCAAGATTGGGACCTCGCTGCCTCTTACTGGAGCAAGGAGCGTTCCGGGGGAGGCTTCAAAGCGAGGTTACGAGGTCTGGGTAGACATGATCAACGCGAGCGGCGGTCTCCTCGGCCGGCCGGTCGAGCTGGTCGTCAAGGATGATGCCAGCGACCAGAACATCTGCGTGGCCGACTACAACGCGCTGATCTCTCAAGACAAGGTCGATCTACTGCTCGGAACCTTCTCGTCAATCTTGATTCTGCCTGCCTCGGCCATAGCCGAGAAGAACAACATGCTCTTCATTAGTCCGACTGGAGCATCCCCCGAGATCTACGAGCGGGGTTTCACGAAGGTCTTCATGTCGCAGCAGGCCCTAGCCCCAGACTTGGGCAAAGCATGGGCAGAGTACATTGCTGCCCTTCCGGAATCAGAACGTCCGAAGACGGCGGCCTACCCGACGATTGACGACCCATTCTGCGCTCCGGAAGTCGATGGTATCGAGGCAATCCTCTCTGCCGCAGGTATCAAGACCGTCTACAAGACAACCTATCCCGAAGGCAACACCGACTTCGATTCAATCGTTAATGCCATGAAGAACACGAATCCCGATCTGGTTGCGCACGGCGCCCAGTTTGAAGATGGGGTGGCCATGGTGCGAGGGATGCTCAAGGCTGATTTCAGACCCAAGTTCCTGTTCCAGGCGACAGCCCCGAGCCAAGGCGACCAGTATGCGGACGCGATAGGGCTTGAGAACACAGAGGGAATCGTGGACGCGATGTGTCACAGTGTGAAAGCTGAGACTCCCGGAAATGCTGAGTTCGTCAAGCGCTTCCACGAGATGTTCGGCGACGACACAACTCTGTCTGAAGACTCGGCTGACGCTTACGCCGCTGGCCAGGTGCTGGCTGCCGCCGTCACTGCAGTCGGTAGCCTCGATCAGGATGCGCTCGCCAACTGGCTGCACAATAACCCGGTTGAGACCATACTTGGAACTCTCTCTTGGGACGAGGCGGGCCGACCCCAGGGCTCCTACATGATCGGTCAGTGGCAGAATGGGAAGGTAGAGATCATTCTTCCCGCAGACGCTGCCACAACGGACAAGATCATCTTAGGCTGGACACCAGGCTCGTAAGTGAGTCTTCCCTCTTTGTCGCAGGCCCGCGGAGGGGTCAGAGACTCCTGACATGATACTGCTTGTGCAGACCCTGATCCTTGGCCTGCTGGTGGGAGGTGTCTACGCCCTCCTTGCCTCCGGCCTTACAGTGATTTTCGGCGTGATGCGCATCATCAATATCGCGCACGGCGCCTTGATGATACTGGGTGCGTTCATCACCTACACATGGTGGCACTATGCGGGTCTCGATCCTCTGGTCGGGGTCCCGATCACCATGATCGCGATGTTCGCGATTGGGTGGGCTGTATACGTCCTGACCGTGCGCCCGGTCCGCCGGGCGCCGGTCACGACTTCGGTGCTCCTTACCTTCGGGCTCGCCTTCTTCTTAGAAGGCGTTATGGGCTTCAGCTGGGGGAACAACTCCGTGGCCGTCAGGCCCGGGTACGTCGATTCATCCATCAACCTGGGCTCACTCTATGTGCCGCGAAATCTCCTATACGGGTGCACCCTTGCCATCGTCATCCTGGTAGCTCTGCAAATCGTCTTTTCGAGGACCTGGCTAGGCCGGTCCATCCGGGCAAGCGCCTCGAGTGAGGACGCCGCTCGGTTGGTCGGGGTCAACATCCCAGCAGTGGCGGCAATTACCTTTGCTCTCGGTGCGGCCAGCGCCGGAGCCGGTGGCTCCATCATCAGCCTCATGGGGGCGTTCGTCCCCGGCGTGCAGATCCTATGGATTACCCGATTGCTGAGCGTGGTCGTCCTCGGGGGCTTGGGCAGCGTGCCCGGCGCCGTGGTGGCCGCAGTCATCCTGGGCGTCGGTGAGGCACTCATGTCCACCTACGTTTCACCCTTGTGGTCGCCTGCCCTATCCATCGTCCTCATCTTCGTCATCCTTGTGGTTCGTCCCCAAGGACTCCTGGGCACGAAGTTGCGAGAGGATGTGGCCCAATGACCGGCATGATTCTCTCTCGCGTCGCTCGCATCGCGCCGATCGCGATCCTCGCCGTGTTGATCGCGGTCTTCCCGCTACTTACCGATAACCAGTACTACCAGAACATGGTGATCGTCTCGATGGTGATCGCGGTCGGCGCTGTGGGGCTCAACATCATCACCGGGTTCGCCGGCTATCCGTCGCTGGCCCAGGGGGCCTTCCTTGGGGTGGGTGCATATGCGGCGGCCATCGGCTCGGTGAAGATCGGCGGCTCGCCCTTCTACTGGATACCCGTGGCCGGCGTGCTGGCTGGGTTCTTCGCGTTCCTTCTCGGCCTGCTGGCTCTCAGGACCCGCGGGTTCTCGTTTGCCATCATCACAGTGTCGTTCCTCTTGCTGACTAGGATCATCACCCAGAACTGGTCTTCGCTCACCAATGGGTCGACGGGCCTCACCTTGCCTCTGCCCACCTGGGACCGGGCGTACCTGAACTGGCCGTTCCACGCGGCCCTCGTACTGCTCCTCGGTTTCTCCCTGCTTATGGCCTGGCGGATCCGGCGCACCAAGTTCGGGGTCGGCCTCATCGCCATGCGCGAAGACGAGGACAAAGCCGGGGCCGTCGGAGTCAACACGCCCACCTACAAGATGCTCGCCTTCGTGTGCAGCGCCGTCTTCGTGGGGATGGCAGGCGCCGTCTACGGCTACTACCTAACCTTTGTCGACCCCTTGGGCATGCTCGGACTTCTCTTAAGCGTCCAGATAATCCTGGCTGTGCTTCTAGGCGGCAAGGGCACGATCTGGGGTCCGGTGCTCGGAGCGTTCATCATCGAGCCCTTGAACGAAGTGGCGAACAACCAACTGGGCGGTGGCAACATTCGTCTGGTCATTTTCGGCGGAGTCCTGGTGCTCGTGGTCTTGTTCTTGCCGCAAGGCATCATCACCACTGTGGCCAGGAAGATCAACACCTATCGGGAGCGCAAGAAGCCCGGTCTCACCGGCTCGCGCATCGAACTGTGCGAGCGGCCCCAGCCCGCCGAGCGGCCGGAGCCTTCCACCACGAACGTGCTCGAGGTCAAGGATCTCAACAAGCGTTTCGGCGGTCTGCAAGCGCTGGACGAGTGCTCCTTCGGCGTGCCCGAGGACTCCATCGCCGCGCTCATCGGCCCGAACGGTTCGGGCAAGACCACTGTCTTCAACATCATCACCGGCATGATGGCGGCCGACTCGGGAGAGGTGTATCTGGAAGGCAAACGGATCGATCATCTTTCCCCCTGGAGTCGGGCTCATCTCGGTCTGGGCAGGACCTTCCAGATCACGCGGCTGTTCGGAGAGATGACGGTGCTCGAGAACATGGTCGCGCCTTTGCGTGAGTTCACTCCCGGACAACTCACTCGCGGGGCTATCAGCGGCGAGGAGGCCCGACGCGCCGGCGAACTGCTCGCGCTGGTGGGCATGACCGCCTATCGGGACCGTCCGGCCTCCACGCTCAGCTACGGGCAGCGTAAGCTGGTGGAACTGGCTCAGGTGCTGGCTCTCGAACCGCGGGTCATCCTCTTAGATGAACCGGCCGGGGGCATCAACCCCACCCTTATCGAACGCCTGGGAGAGCTCATCCTCGAGCTCAACGCCACCGGCAAGACCTTCCTTATCGTGGAGCACAACATGCCGTTCGTCATGGGCCTGTGCAACCCCATCCGGGTGCTGGCCCGAGGCTCGACCATCTGCGAAGGGTCTCCCGAATACGTCCAGCAGGATCAATGTGTCCTCGATGCCTACTTGGGCGGCGACTTCGTCCTCGAGCCGAAGGACGTGAGCCATGCTTGAGCTTAAGAATCTTACCGCCGGCTACGGCGGCGGGGCGGTGCTTCGTGGTGTTGATATCACCATCGAGCGAGGCTCGATCGCCTGTATCGTCGGGCCGAACGGCGCCGGCAAGTCCACGGTCTTTCGAGCAGTCAGTGGTCTACTCGAGATCATGGGTGGGGAGATCCTGGTGGATGGGACGCCCATCCATGGCATGAACCCCGCGCAGATCATCCAGGCCGGTGTGGCCCAGGTGCCGCAGTCCAATGGTCTGTTCCCGGCTCTCACGGTGCGGGAGAACGTCTTGATGGGAGCCTATCTCATCAGACGGCAGCGGGCTCTCGTCAAGCAGCGCTACGAACAGGTCGCCTCCCTCTACCCCGTGGTCAGGGAACGCGCCGGCGACAAGGCCGGCAACCTGTCCGGAGGCCAGAGACGGATGGTGGAGTTTGCTCGGGCGCTCATGCTTGATCCCAAGCTGGTGCTCTTGGACGAGCCCTCGGTTGGACTGGACCCCATCGTCTTAGCGCAGGTCCGGGAGGCCATCGATACTATGCACAAGGCCGGCAAGACCATCGTGCTCGTGGAGCAGAACGTGCGCTTCGGCTTCAACGTGTCCGAGGAGGGCATCATCATGGAGAGCGGTCGGGTGCTCATGCAGGCTCCGGCGACCGAACTGCTGGCGAACCCCGAGTTGGCCACGCTGTTCTTCGGCGGGGTGATCGAGACAGACGACACATCGCTTGATGGTGAGGAGAACCCGGATGTGTGCCGAGGAAGAACGCACGCGGGCGGCACTAACGGATGATTGATAGTGGTTTGGATAGCGAGACAAGCGACGTATGGAGGCCTAGTTGATGAAGATAGATTTCGAAAACCACTTCGCCACCGAAGAATGGATCGCGGCTCTTCAGGCGAACGCGAAGTACCCCAAGATCGTAGAACAGCCTGACGGGCCGGCACGGCTGTACTTCGCCGCGGATGCATTTCTGCCCTTCCGGGTCAAAGACACGCTTCTTGATGTCAGGGATCTAAGGATGCAGGCAATGGATGCGGCGGGAGTGAGCAGGGCGGTTCTATCTCTGACTGCTCCGGGTGTAGAGTCGCTCGAGCCGTCACTTGGCACCAGACTGGCAAGGAAATGCAACGACGAACTAGCGGATATCGTGAGCGAACAGCCTGACCGGTTCATGGGGTGGGCGGCCTTGGCACCCAAAGATCCGGATTCGGCAGCACGAGAGCTCGAGCGGTGCGTGCGCGATCTGGGTTTCATAGGCTGGAACACGCACTGCAACTTCGGCGATTCATACCTGGATGAGAAGACCTATTGGCCGGTACTCGCCAAGGCAGAGGAACTCGATGTCCCGATCTACCTTCACCCTACCGTACCGATCATTCCGCAATTCCGCACCTACGGCCAGGGGCTTGCAGGCGCATCCTTCGGTTTCGGGGCTGAGACGGCGATGGTGATGATGCGGCTGATCATCGGGGGCACCTTCGACGTCTTCCCGAAGCTGCGGATTGTTCTTGGTCATTTCGCCGAAGGTCTCCCGTTCATGCTGAACCGTGTCGATCGCCCGTACCTTGGTGGTCATGTCGAGACGGACCCGGCGATCGCTCCCGAACTGAAAGAGATGCCGAGCGTATACCTGCGCCGGAACATGATCGCAACCACAAGCGGGAACTACCACACCGAGGCCTTCCAGTGTACGGTAAGAGGACTCGGTCCCGGCAACGTCGTACTCGGGACCGACTATCCGTTCGAGAGCATGAAGGCTTGCGTTGACTTCCTTGACGCCCAAGACTGGAGCGATGAAGGCAAAGAGGAGACCTTCAGCGGGAAGGCAATCCTCTCAGGAAGCCACTGAGTGGTAAGTGATGAGCCGGCCGGTCAAGACCCTTCTCGCCTGGAGTAGTGGCAAGGACAGCGCTTGGGCCCTATGGATCCTGCAACGGCGCCCCTGCATCGAGTTGGTGGGGCTGTTCACTACCCTGAACAGTTCGGTAGCCCGCGTGTCCATGCACGCCGTGAGAGAGTCACTGCTCGAGGCCCAGGCCGAAGCGTGCGGCCTGCCGCTCCTCAAAGTCCCGCTGCCCGACCCCTGTAACGATGAGCAGTACCGCGCGGCCATGGCCGAAGCCGTCCAGGAGGCTCGCATGAGGAAGGCGGAAGCCATTGCCTTCGGCGACGTCTTCCTCGAGGATGTGAGGGCGTACCGAGAGCGTCAACTCGCCGGCACGGCTATCACTCCACTCTTTCCCCTGTGGGGCCGTTCAACGACAGAGCTCGCTCGCGAGATGGTCGACGCCGAACTCGAGGCGATTGTCACCTGTGTCGACACAGAACAGCTCGACCGCTCATTCGTCGGCCGGTCGTATGATCACCGGCTGCTCGACGAACTCCCGGAAGCCGTTGATCCCTGCGCCGAGAACGGCGAGTTTCACACCGTGACTGTAGGCGGTCCGATGTTCTCGCGAACGCTTGACGTGAAGGTGGGGGAGATAGTAGATCGAGACAGGTTCGTCTTCGCCGATGTCGAGCTGGCCGCCGGCCCCGAGACCAGGAGGACTTGACTGTGTCGTTGATGAGGGCGGTCCAGGTCAGCGGACCGGGTTCCGACCTCGAGTTGGTGTGGCGGAAGATCCCCGACCCGGGTGAGCGCGAGGTCCTGATCAAGGTCGAGGCCTGCGGTGTCTGTCACGGCGAAGTGACGGTCAAGGAGGGTTTGGCCCCCGGCCTCGTCTATCCGCGCATCCCGGGTCACGAGGTAGTGGGCACCATCGCCGCTATCGGTCCGGGAGTGACCGGCTGGGAGCGGGGGACGCGGGTGGGGGTCGGATGGAGTGGGGGACCCTGCACGGTTTGCCCGGCGTGCGCGCGCGGCGAGTATCGCGCGTGCGCCGATGCGGTCATCACGGGACTGACCGTCGATGGGGGCTACGCTGAATACATGGTGGCTCGAGCGTCGGCGCTGGTCGACATCCCGGTGGGGCTGGGCTCTCTCGAAGCGGCTCCTCTTCTGTGCGCCGGGGCGACCACCTACAGCGCCCTGAACGAGAGCGGGGCGGTTCCTGGGGATCTCGTGGCGATCCACGGGATCGGCGGTCTGGGACACCTGGCCGTGCAATACGCGAACCGACTGGGCTTCAGGACCGTGGCGCTGTCCCGGGGACCTGACAAAGAGGCCCTCGCTCGGGAGTTGGGCGCTGACATGTACGTCGATGCCGCCTCATCCGATCCGTGCGCGCTACTGCAGGAACAGGGCGGCGCCAAGGTGATCCTCTGTACCGCGCCCGACGCCAAGGCCATCTCGGGGCTCATCGGGGGATTGGGGCCGGGCGGACAACTCATCGTGGTGGCGGGCGCCTCCGAGCCTCTGCAGTTCCACGCGCGCCTTCTGTTCCGGGGCGACCTCTCCATCAAGGGGTGGCACGGGCGAAGACCGGCCGAGGCGGTCGACTTCAGCGTGCGCCGGCAGGTACTGCCCTTGATCGAGACGTTCGCATTGGAGGAGGCGGCCGAAGCGTTCGAACGGATGATGGCGGCGCGGGTCCGCTTCAGGGGGGTACTGGACGTGGGGGTTCCCCGCACGCCTGAGTCAATAGAGTGTTGACAGGACCGTTATGTAGCAGTAGGGTTGAACTGCCTCGTGTTTGAGGCGAATCCTTAGCGGTTCGGGCGAAAGAGCGGGACCGCTGAGTGTAGCTGCTCGATAAGGGCAAACTCGTCGTGAGGCGGGGACGCAAAGCCACCGGCCCGAGAGACAGTGAGGGCGGCTGGGTTGCCGGGCGACCGCATCCAGCCGCCCTTTTCTTTGCCCGATACATGGCTCGTAGGAGGCAGACCCATGAAGAGAGCACTACTGTTCATCCTTCTCGCGCTGATCCTGATCGCGGTACCTGCGGGAACAGCGTTGGCGGCGCCGGCGGGGTCGGCATGGGAGGTGCCCGGCGACTTCGACACCATCCAGGAGGCCATAGACTCAGACGAGGTGGTCGACGGCGATGTCATCCGGGTAGCCCCAGGCGAATGGACCGGAGCCTACGTGGACAAAGGTGTGACCATCGTCGGACTGGGCGGCGCGGAGATCACCGGAGGCCCCGCTCACGGTAGCGGCCTGATCATGGGCTTCAGGCTCACACCCGGTAGCGATGGCGCTGCGATCTCGCATCTGTCCTTCACCGTCGACCTCGCCATCATGAACGGCGGGGCTGTGGACGATGTGACCGTGGACCACTGCACCTTCCTCGACACGATCCAAGGGGTGTCCAACTGGTGCGGCAGCGGCTGGGAGATCACGCACAACGTGTTCAAAGACATGCGCGCCCGTAACGGCGGCGGGATCGGCGTCCTGATCGGTGACTACGCCGGGACCCCGGACGGGGTGAACGACAACGTCGTCTCCTTCAACAAGATGAGCGGAGTCCTCCACCTCGGCGAGGGTGAAAGCGGCGGCTACAACGGAGCCGGCGTATGCATCTATGCAGACTTCCGGTGGGGAGCAGCCGGCGCTGTAGAGATGACGAACAACTTGGTGTCGCACAACAGGATCGGCATGGTCAGCGACGATCCCGAACTGGTCGATTTCGATGCGATCGAACTGAGCTACAACACATACCCGGCCGACCCGCCCAGCGATGAAGAGGTCTGCGCGGTGATCTACGGCAATAAGATCGTGTTCAACGACCTCCGGGGCAGCGCGAACGCCATAGCCTTGAACCCCGAGGGTCTGGCCGACTCCAACGTGATATCCCGGAACATCAGCGTCGATATCCCCAACCGCGGTCATGGAGTTTCTCCCGCCGCATTCTGATGGCGAACGCGAGCTTGCGGCTTTGAAGGAGGGGACGATCGTTGATCGTCCCGGCTGAAGAGGAGGTAAGCGACGATGAGAACCACGAGAAGGGTCATCCTTGTCCTGGTGGTGTTCGCGGCGGTCGTGTTCGGGCTCACCGGCGGCGCGTTGGCGACGACGGCCACCTATCCCGACGTGACCTTGAACGATTGGAGTAACGGTAATACTCCCGAGGTGTGGGACTTGACCGAGGGAGACCTGGTCCTTCGGTACACCATCGACATGAGCGGGATCGAGAACGCGGGTTGGGCGATTGTCGAAGTCGGTCTGCGCGAGGTGGGCGCTCCGAACATCGATCCGAACGGCAAAGGCGGATTCTTGCTCTCCAAGTTTGCCTCGGCGGCCGACAACCCTGCGGCTGACTTGAACGACTACCACGTACTCATGAAGCACGGGTGGTCAGAGGAGTACTACGATCTGTTTCCCGACGGGTGTTCGCTGACCGGGAACGTGCCCCCGGGGACTTACTGCAACTATGCCTTCTGGTTCGACCGCGGTCCGGTCGATGAGTGGCAGGCAGCGTACTGGAACTACAAGGACGGCCTCACCTACAACACCGGCGGCGTGTACGACGTCGTCATAACCTACAGCGCCTTGAGTGCCGATACCGGCAGCATGTTCGTGACCATCAACGGTGAGGCGCAAGGCTTCTATGTCGGCGGTTACGACAGCGCTGGTCCGCCTTCCTGCGCGCCTGTCGGCCGTACCTTCACCGGTGACATGACCCAGATGCAGTTCTTCTACGGACGCGGCAGCGGAGGGGGCGCGGTCGTGCTTTCCGACATCTCGGTCGACGGCTTCCGTTGGTTCGACGGCAAAGCCACGGGCGGGACGATCGGACGATATGGCGACGAGACCATCCGCCTCGAGTTCAACGCGATGACCTCCAAAGACGGTGCCAAAGGTATCGTCAGGTGGAGAAGCGACACTCTCGGTTGGTTCGTCGGTCGGGTCGTCGACTACGGTCAGAACGAGGACGGGGAAGCCTCGATTATCGTGGAGACTGTGGCGGCAGACGGGGCCCTCGCCGGGTGGGAGTACTGGAATCTGAACGTCAAGGATTCCGGCGAAGGCACGAACGCGTCTCCGGACATGTTCATCGCCTACGGCTATCAGACCCAGCCGGCGCTCGATTTCATCGGCTGGTGGGCGGCGGAAGTCGTCCACGGCAACATCCAGGTGCGTTGAGCAGGCACTGACGGCTCTTTGGGGCCCCGGTCGCAACAGCCGGGGCCCCGCTCAGCCTTTGATCCCCAGCGCAGCGTTCAAGCGTCGCTTGTCGAAGCCGACGATGATGCGCCCGTTCGCGTCTATAACAGGGACGGCGTTCTGACGGCTCTTGCGCTTCATCTCGGCGGCGCCCCGCTCGTCGCGGGAGACGTCGACCTCGCGGAAGCGGATCTTGTTATCCTTGAGGTAGCGCTTCACCGCGGCGCAGTAGCCGCAGGTAGGGGTCGAATAGACGGTCACCGCCATGCGTCACCTTCCCGGTAGTCCAGTTTCCCGCCGCTTCATCGGACATGCGTGCGGCAGGGTGTCACGGAAGATAGCACTTCAGGTAGTATCGACATCAACAGGCGAGCGGCCACCATGGCCACAGGCGACGGGGCCCTCGGGGCCCCGTCGCCGTCTCGGGCGCTGGTTCCGCCCGCGCGTGCCGCGATTCACTCCGTCTTTCGACCGTAGCAGGTTCACCCAGGGCCTCTCATCGCCTAGAATCATGCGAAGAACGGGACGCAACCCGAGCACGAGCTACCTGCGCAACCAGCGAAAGGACGAAACGTGAAAGGGACGCAGACTGCACGAGCCGAGACTCTCACCAACTGCACCACGGGCGGCCCCGTGTACGTGGACGTGGAGGGCGGCAAGATCCTCCGGATCACCCCCATCGACCTCGATCGTGACGATCCCGAGGGTTGGAGGATAGAGGCTCGAGGACGGTCTTTCGCCCCGCCCCGGCGGACCACTTTGTCGCCGCATGCGGTGGCGCAGAAGTCCTTGATCTACTCCCCGAAACGGATCCTCACACCGCTCAAGCGCGTAGACTTCGATCCCCTGGGCGAACGCAACATCCACAGACGGGGCGAATCGGGGTATGAACCGATCAGTTGGGACGAGGCTCTTGACATAGTGGCGTCTGAGATCGTCCGCACCAAGCGCGAGGTGGGGCCGGGGTCGATCCTCACCATCTGCGGCTCGCATCACCTCTGGGGCAACGTCGGCTATCGGTTCTCGGCCTACCAGCGGTTCTCGAACCTGGCCGGTATGCTGCATTCCGTGCAGAACGCCGACAGTTGGGAGGGCTGGCATTGGGGTGGGATGCACATGTGGGGCAACAGTCACCGCCTGGGGATCCCTGAGCAATACGACCTTCTCGAGGATGCGCTCAAGCACACGGAGATGATCGTCTTCTGGTCAGCCGACCCGGAAAGCACCAGCGGGATCTATGCAGCCTTCGAGAGCACCCCTCGCCGGTTCTGGTTGAAGGAGCTCGGGGTGACGATGGTGTTCATCGACCCCTTCTACAACCACACCGCCGGGCTGATCGGCGACAAGTGGCTTGCTCCCCGGCTCGGCACCGACGTGGCTCTGGGCCTGGCGGTCGCGTTCGTGTGGTTGAACGAGGGACTGTACGACGCCGAATACGTGGCGGCGCGCACCGTGGGGTTCGACGAGTGGAAGGCCTATGTGCTGGGCGAGTCCGACGGCGTGCCCAAGACCCCGGAGTGGGCGGAGACCGAATCGACCGTCACCGCTCGGGAGATCCGGGCCCTGGCCCGGGAGTGGGGCGCCAAGAAGACCATGCTGGCCGCCGGAGGGCTGGGGGGCTGGGGCGGCGCCTGCCGGTCGGCCACGGGAAACGAGTGGGCCCGCACCATGATCGCGCTGGCGGCGATGCAAGGCATGGGCAAACCGGGCAGCAATATCTGGGGGACCACGCAGGGGGCTCCCGCCGACGAGTCCTTCGCCTTCCCCGGCTACGCCGAGGGGGGCATCTCCGGCGACGTGGAGAAGACGGCCACCGCCGTCCGCCTCTATTCGGGGATGTTCCCGAGGGGGGGAGGGTCGCGCAACGTGCACGACACCGCCGAGGGGCAGGTGGTCCCGCGCCTGCGCATCCCCGAAGCCATGATGCACGAGCGCATGGAGTGGTGGGGCAAGGGTTTCTGCGGCTCGTCGGTGGAGTCACAGTTCCTCAAGTACGAGTATCCAGCGCCGGGCTATCCCCATATCGGCATGTACTACCGCTACGGGGGTTCGTTCATCGGCACCATGAGCGAGACAAACCGGTACGTCAAGGCGTACCGGGAGGGCAACGTGCCCTTCGTGGTCAACCAGTCCATCTGGTTCGAGGGTGAGGCCCGTTTCGCCGACGTGATCCTGCCTGCCTGCACCAACTTCGAACGTTGGGACATCAGCGAGTTCTCGCATTGCTCCGGCTACATCCCCGACAACTACCACGAGGTGAACCACCGGATGATCGTGCTTCAGAAGAAGTGCATCGAGCCGTTGGGGGAGAGCCGGTCGGACTACGAGATCTTCGCCGCACTCGCCGAGCGCCTGGGGATCTACGACGAATACACCATGGGTGGGAAGAGCGAGTACGACTGGGTCAAGGACATGTTCTACGCCACCGACCTGTGCAAGCACGTCACTTGGGAGGAGTTCGAGAAGAAGGGGTACTTCATCGTGCCCTTCCCCGAAGACCACACGTCCACCCCGGCCATGCGCTGGTTCGCCGAGGGGCGCAAGCGCGACACGCCCGACTGGGGTCCGGGTCCGGGCGACACCGTCGGCATGAAGGGCCTCCAGACCCAGTCGGGCAAGATCGAGTTCGTCTCCAACAGTCTGAAGCGTTTCGAGGCCGGGGGCACGGTCGATCCGGAGCGACCGGTCATGGGGCCCCAGTACATCCCCAGTTGGGAGGGGCACCGCACCGCCGAGCTGTGCGTGAAGTATCCGCTGCAGATGGTGTCGCCGCACCCACGGTTCAGCTTCCACACCATGGGCGACGCGAAGGAGAGTTGGGTCAACGAGGTGAAGGACCATCGGGTCCTGCACGACGACGGCCACTACTACTGGATCATGCGGCTGAATCCGGGAGACGCCGCGGCGCGGCACATCGAGGAGGGCGACCTCATCCGGGCGTTCAACGATCGGGGTTCGGTGATCCTATCCGCGCAGATAACCCAGAGGGTACCGACGGGGACCGTCCATTCGTACGAGTCGTGCGCCGACTACCTGCCGGTGGGCGCGCCGGGGGAATCGGCCGATCGAGCCGGGTGCATCAACATCCTCACGCCCAAGCGCTATATCACCCCGAAGTGCGTGGCCATGGCCAACAACTCCTGCCTCATAGAGGTGGAGAAGTGGAGCGGACAAGGGCTCGCCTTCCCGGCCCCGAGCCTGTAGCATGGGGGGCCTCCCGCCCGGTCGGGACCCGGGGGGACGTCAGTTGCAGGCGAGACGACGGAGTGGCACCGATATGGCCAAAGGGGACAAGGGAGAACGGCTTCGCGACCTGAAGCGGAAGGCCCTCCAGAGCGGGGGACCGGAGCGCATGGCGGCCCGTGACAAGGAGGGCGCGATGACGGCCCGCGGACGGGTCGTCGAGCTACTCGACCCAGGGACGTTCGTCGAGCTTGACCTGTTCGTGGATGGCGCGGTAGCCGGACACGGCAAGGTCGACGGCCGCGACGTGTACGTCTTCTCGCTGGGGTGGACCGACGGCGCTGTGCCGACTGACATCTCCGTCCCCGCGAGCGAGGCCGTGGCGGGCGGCGCGGTGCAGAAGATCGTCAAGATCGTGGACATGGCCATGAAGAACGGCGCCCCGGTCGTGGGTCTGTGGGATTGTGGGCTCGACGATCGGCGGGGCGCTCGAGGCGGATACACGGAGGTCTTCTTCCGGAGCGTGATGGCCTCCGGTCTCGTGCCCCAGATCTCGGCGGTGATGGGTCCCTGTGGCGGCGGGGCCGCCTACCCTCCGGCCATGACCGACGTCGTGGTGATGGTCAAGGGGACCAGCCACCTGTTCCGCGCGGCTCCCCAGGCCGTGAAGACCGAGACGGGAGAAGAGACCACCTACGAAGACCTGGGCGGGGCGCTGGTGCACGCGGGCGAGAGCGGGGTCGCCCACCTGGCCGTGGACGACGAAGCCCAGGGCCTGCAGACCATCCGGCGGCTGCTCGGCTACCTGCCGCAGAACAACCTGGACACGGCTCCCGTGGTGCAGACCGGCGACCCGGTCGACCGCGCCGACGACGGCCTGGACTCGTATGCCGTGGGCGATGGCGACGGACCGCGCGATGTGCGCGAGGTCATCGGGCTCGTGGTCGACGGGGGTGAGTTCCTCGAGATGCAGGGTCAGTGGGCCACGAACCTCGTCACCGGGTTCGCGCGCCTGGGCGGTCGCTCGGTAGGCGTGGTGGCGAACCAGCCGACCGTGGCCGAGGGCAGGGTGGATGTCGACGCCGCGACGAAGGGTGCTCGGTTCGTCCGGTTCTGCGACGCGTTCAACCTCCCGCTGCTGACCTTGGTCGACACGGCCGGCTTCGTGCTCGGCGTCGGGACGGAGCGGGGCGGAGCGGTCCGTCACGAAGCCAAGTTACTGTGCGCCTACTGCGAGGCGACCGTGCCGAAACTGACGGTGATCACCGGCAAAGCCTACGGCGAGGCCTATGAGGCGATGGGCTCCAAGCACACCAAGGCCGACTTCAGTTTCGCCTGGCCGACGGCCGAGCTGAGGGCCGCGGGGCTGGGGGCCACTGCCGATGCTGGCGGCACCGAGGCCGGCGATCCGAGGGGCGTCGCCGTCGAGTCTGCGGCCGACCGGGGCCTGGCCGTCCTCTACGATGCGGCGGAGCGGGGTCTGCTCGACGACATCATCGCTCCCCAGGAGACCCGTCCTCGGCTGGTCGCAGCCCTGAACGCCTGCGTCTTCAAACGAGAGGGGCGACCGCCCAAGAAACACGGCAACATCCCGCTGTGATCCGGAGGGTCCAGAAGCATGGCTGAATCCAAGAAGACCACGGCAACCAGCGCGACCAAGGCGACCAGAGCGGCGGCCACCGGTTCGAGGACCACTGCGAAGAACCCGGTCCACATCACCGACCTGGTGCTCCGCGACTCGCATCAGTCGCTGCTCGCCACGCGCATGCGCACCGAGGACATGCTTCCCATAGCCGAGAAGCTCAACCAGGCCGGCTACTGGTCGTTGGAGATGTGGGGCGGGGCGACGTTCGACTCGATGATGCGCTTCCTGCGCGAAGACCCCTGGGAACGGGTGCGGGCGCTCAAAACGGCCATGCCCGATACCCGTCTGCAGATGCTGCTGCGTGGTCAGAACGTGGTCGGCTACCGCAACTTCCCCGACGACGTGCTCCGCGAGTTCGTCAGGCTGGCTGCCAGCGCCGGAATAGACGTGTTCCGGGTGTTCGACGCGCTCAACGACCCCCGTAACATGCAGGTGGCCATCGAGGCGGTCAAGGAGAACGGCAAGTGGGCCGAGGCGACCATCAGCTACACCAAGAGCCCGGTCCACAGCGTGTCCGCCTTCTTGGAGTACGCGGGAGAGTTGGCCGCGATGGGGGCCCAGAGCTTCTGTATCAAGGATATGGCCGGTCTCCTCGATCCCCAGGACGCCTACGAGCTGGTGAGCGCGCTCAAGAGCGCCTACCCGGACATCCTCGTGCACATGCACTCGCACTACACCTCGGGGATGGCCTCGATGGCGTACCTGAAGGCGGTGGAGGCCGGGGCCGACATCCTCGACTGCGCCATCTCGTCGATGTCGATGGGCACGTCGCATCCGCCGACGGAGACCATGGTCGCCGCGATGAGAGATACCGAGCGCGATACAGGCATGGACATGGAGGTCCTCGGTGAGATCGCCGAGTATTTCCGGGAGGTGCGGAAGAAGTACGCGGCCTACGAGAGCACCTTCACCGCCGTCGATCCTGCGGTGCTGTTGTGGCAGATCCCGGGAGGCATGATCTCCAACCTCTCCTCCCAGCTCAAGGAGCAGGGAGCGTTGGATCGGATGGAGGAGGTCCTCGCCGAAGTACCGCGGGTCCGCAAGGAATTGGGCTACCCGCCGCTGGTCACCCCGACCTCGCAGATCGTGGGCTCTCAGGCCACCTTGAACGTCCTCATGGGCCGCTACCAGATGATCACCAAGGAGACCAGGGCCTACGTGCAGGGGTTCTACGGCCGGGCGCCCGGTCCCATCGACCCTGAGGTCCAGAAGCTCTGTATCGGCGACGAGACCCCCATCACGACCCGTCCCGCGGACTCCCTCGAGCCGGAGTTGCCCAAGCGGCGCGCGGAACTGGACGATCTGGACCTCGTATACAGTGAGGAGGACCTCATCTCCTACGCTCTCTTCCCCCAGGTGGCCCTCGAGTTCTTCGCGCTGCGGGATCGGACCGAGCGGCCCGCGGAGGAGGTAGCCGCCCTGGCCGCGGCCGCGGCCGACCTGCTCGGCGTGCGCGACGAAGCCCAGACTGCCGCGAAACAGCGGGCCGAGGCCGGAGAGGTCGCCGCGACGGGGAGCGAGGCTGCGGAGGGGCAGGCCGCCGCTTCGCAGGAGCCGGCGGTGCCACGCCCCTCGGAGGTCACCGTGGTCTATCTGGAGACGGCGCCGGGAGCCGCGTGGGCGGCCGTCGCCCGCCAGGAACTCGCGGCCGGCCGGGCCATCCCGTGGAGGTACTGACACCGTGAAGTTCAAGATATCGATCGACGGGGTGGAACGCGAAGTCCTCGCCGACGCCGACGGGGGAGTGGCTGTCGACGGAGACCGGTTCGAGACCAAGGTGGCGGCTCCGTCCGGCGACAAACGGGTGGTGGAGGTCGGAGACAAGAGCTACGAGGTCCGGGTGCTCGAGGACGCGGCCGATACCGGCCGGATCGTCGTGGAGATCCTGGGCGAACGGCTTTCGCTCGGATTGTCTGATGTGGTCAAGGGCGGGGCGACGCCCGTCCGGGGGGGTGTCGCTGCCGCGCCTGCTGCCGGCGGGGCGACCGATACGTCTTCGGTCGCCGAGGCGTCCGGCGCGTCCGGGCAGGTCGCTGAGGCTCCGGCGGCGCTCGACGTCGTGACCGACGGCATCTGGGCTCCCATGCCCGGCAAGATCGTCAACGTGCTGGTGAAGCCCGGCGATCATGTGGCCGAAGGCGACGCCGTCCTCATCCTCGAGGCCATGAAGATGGAGAACGAACTGCGTGCGCCCAAAGCCGGCACGGTGAAAGCGGTGCTGGTGGACCGGGGCGACCAGGCCGAGCGGGGCCAACTGCTGATCGCCTTCGGGTGATCGCCGGGGCGCGGGCGCGCCGTCACCGACTCTATGCACCTTTCGCGCGGATGGCCTCCAGCCGGTCGCGAAGGACACCGGCCTGTTCGGGGCGGTCGGTCCGGTCGTAGAGTTCCGTCATGCCGTCGAGTACGGGCGTGACGTCGGGATGATCCGGGCCCAGGGTGGTCTCCCGGATGCTCAGGGCCCGTTCGTAGAGGGGCTCGGCGGCCTCGTATCGCTCCTGGGCCCGGTAGAGGTCTGCCAGCCCGGTGAGGATCACCGCCAAGTCGGGATGGTTCGGCCCGAGAGATCTGCCGGCGATCGCCAGTGCCCGGTCGTACAAGTCGGCGGCATCGTCGAAACGTCCCTCGGCCCGGTAGAGGTCGGCGAGTCCGGTGAGGCTGAGGGCCAGTTCGGGATGATCGGGCCCGAGTGCCTTCTCCGTGATCGCCACCGCTCGTTCGAACAGCGGTTCGGCTTCCTTGTAGCGCCCACGGACGTAGTGCAGCTCTCCCAGGTTGTGGAGGCTGGTGGCCACGTGGGGGTCGTCGGGTCCCAGCGCTCGCTCGCGGATGGAGAGCGCCCTCTCGTGGAGCGGTTCGGCGTCGGCATACCGGCCCTGGGCGTCGTAGAGGACCGCGAGATTGCCCAACGCGGTGGCCACGTCGGGATGCTCGGGGCCGAGCGCGTCTTCCCAAATGGCCAGCGAACGCTTGTAGAGCTCCTCGGCTTGGGCGTAACGGCGCTGCACGGAGCACACGACGGCTAGGCCGTTGAGGGTCAGGGCGACGTAGGGATCTTTCGGCCCGAATACCTTCGCGCCGGCGGCTACGGCTTTCTCGTACAGCGGTTCGGCTTCGGCGTAGCGGCCGAGAGCGTAGTAGAGTTCGGCGAGATCCGCCAGGCCGGCCACCACGTCGGGGTGCTCGGGACCGAAGGCCCGCTCCCTGATCGCGAGAGCTCTCTCGTACAACATCTCGGCTTGGGCATAATCGCTACTTCCTCGGTAGAGAGCGGCCAATCGGGCGAGAGAGGTGGCTACGTCCGGGTGGTCGGGTCCCAGGGCCCGCTCCCTGATCGCGAGAGCTCGGGTGATGAGTGCGATCGCCGCCGCTTCGCGGCCCAGAGATTCGTTGACCGAAGCCAGCGCCGCCAACGTGGAAGCCACGTCCGGATGCTCGGGGCCGAGCACCTTCTCCTTCAGGGCGAGCGCGCGCTCGAGCGGGGGGAGGGCGGCGGAGAAGCGGTCATCGAGACGATCGGTCTCGGCCAGTCCTTCCAGGCTGGTGGTGAGGGCCGGATGGTCCTTGCCGAGCGTCTTCTCCCTCAGGGCGATGGCCCGCTCGTAGAGGTGCCGTGCGGAGTCGTATCGTCCCCGCGCGACCTCGAGGGAGGCGAGGCCGTCCAGACTGAGGGCGATATCCGGATGATCAGGGCCGAGGGTCTTCTCCCGGACGGTCTGAGCCCGCTTCAAGAGGGATTCCGCCTTGGAGAATCGTAGGCGGGGCGTCTGAGTGGCGGCAAGCGCCTCTAGGAGCCGCGCGACCCGAGGATGCTCGCCACCGAGAGCCTTCTCGCAGATGTCGAGCGCCCTGCGGTACCGCGTCTCGGCTTCATCGTGCCGGCCGCGGGCCAGAAAGGTCTGGGCGAGCGCGTCGAGTCGGTCCGCGACGGCGACGTGGTCGGGTCCGCGAGAGTCCTCAGCGGAGACAAGGGCGCGCTCACACAGGGCTTCCGCCTCGGAGTAGCGGGCGAGCGCCAGTTCCATCCTGGCCAGGTCGACGAGGCTCAGGACCACGTCGGGGTGATGGGGTGGCAGGGCTGCTTCTCGGATGGAAAGGGCACGTTCGAAGAGCCGGCGGGCCTCGACGTACCGCCCGAGAGTCTCGATCACAATCCCGAGATCACCGAGCGAACGGGCCACGTCGAGATGTTCCGGTCCTGACTCTTCCTCCGCGGCCAGGAGGGCCTGCTCCGCCACGGCCGCCGCTCGAGCGTAGTCGCCCCGCTCGTAGAGGGATTCGGCCTCGATGCGGAGCATCGTCTGCCGGTCGATCTGCACGCGTTCGTTCACGAAAGGGACTGTATAGGCTGGCCGGAGACCCGTCAACCTTCGTGACTCTCACGGACGCAGGCACCGCTATTGACAGAGAGAAGGTTAACTGCAAAACTGTTTTGCTATGAAATATGAGATGGGACACGGCGACCGGCCGCCGCTCGACATGCCGGAGTTCGAGAACGTCGACCCCCTGACTTCTTGGGTGTTCCAGGCCTACCGGCGGATCATGCAACTCCAACGTCAGGCGCTGCCGAAGATGATGGCCGATCATGGGATCCATCACGGGGAAGCGTTCTGTCTCGGGATACTGGCCAAGAGAGAAGATCTGAGCCAGAGCGATCTGGCGGACATGCTCCATCTCTCGCGTCCCCGGGTGACCGCGATCCTCAAGTCCCTCGAGAACGCGGGTTCCATCGAGCGACGGGTGGACGAGAACGACCAGCGGGTGACCAGGGTGTCCATCACCCCGGAGGGGCGCGAACGCGAGAAAGAGTTGCGCTCGGTGTGGGGCGAGTACCTCCAGGCCACGATCGGCGCGCTGTCGAGTGACGATCGGTTGGAACTGGGGCGCACGCTCAACCTTCTGGGCGATCGGATCGCGGAGTCGCTCCAAGAGGAGAGTGGATCACAGCAGTGAAACGGCTCCTCCTTGCCTACCTCCGACCCTACTGGCGATGGATGACCCTCGCGGTGGTGTTCGTGTTCATCCAGTCCATCTCCAACCTCTACCTGCCCAGTCTCAACGCGCGGATCATCAACAACGGGGTGGCGACCGGCGATACCGGCTACATCGTGCGGATGGGCGCGATCATGCTGGGTGTGGCGCTCGTCCTTGGCGCGAGTTCGATAATCGCCGTCTACTGGGGCTCCAAGACGGGTATGGCGTTCGGCCGGGACGTGCGGGGTGCCCTGTTCCGCAAGGTGGAGAGTTTCTCGCAGAGCGAGATCAACCAGTTCGGAGCTCCCTCCCTGATCACCCGCAACACCAACGACGTCCAGCAGGTGCAGATGGTCGTGGCCATCGGTCTGACGGTGATGATCATGGCCCCGCTCATGGCCATCGGCGGCATCATCATGGCCCTGCGCCAGGACGCGCCCCTCACCATCAGTCTGGCCGTGATCCTGCCCATCATGGGGGTCGTCCTCTGGCTCATCATCAGGCGGGCGGTGCCCTTGTTCCGCTCTATCCAGGTCAAGCTCGACCGGATCAACCAGGTGATGCGCGAGACCCTGACCGGGATGCGGGTCATCAGGGCTTTCGCCCGTACCGACTACGAGGAGCGGCGTTTCGACGAAGCCAACCGGGACCTGACCGCCACCTCGCTGCGGGTCACGCGGCTGTTCGCGCTGATGTTCCCTGCTTTGATGGTCATCCTCAACTTCTCCACCGTGGCCGTCATGTACTTCGGCGGCCGGCGGGTGGCGAGCGGGGACATGCCCATCGGGAACTTGACCGCCTTCCTCATGTACCTGATGCAGATACTCATCTCCGTGCTGATGGCGACGATGCTGTCGGCCATGATCCCCCGGGCCGCGGCTTCTGCCGACCGGATCCAGGCGGTACTCGATGTGGAGCCCTCCATCGGCGATCCGGCCGTGCCTGTCTTTCCCGTGATCGGCGAAGGCGGTCGGCCGGGTCGCGTGGAGTTCAAAGACGTGGAGTTCCGCTACGCCGGCGCTGAAGACCCGGTGCTCAGCCACATCTCGTTCGTGGCCAACCCGGGCGAGACCACTGCGGTCGTCGGTAGCACGGGAAGCGGCAAGTCGACCCTCATCGCCTTGATCCCGCGCCTCTACGACGTGACGGCGGGCTCCATCGAGATCGACGGACGCGACATCCGCTACATAGACCGCGCCGAACTCTGGCGGCACATCGGCTTCGTACCCCAACAGGCCTTCCTGTTCTCGGGGACGGTCGCCAGTAACCTCCGCTACGGCGACGAGGACGCGACCGAGGACGACCTGTGGCGCGCGCTCACGGTGGCACAGGCGAAGGATTTCGTCACTGCCATGCCGGGCGGATTGGACGAGCCGATCGCCCAGGGAGGCACCACCGTCTCCGGAGGGCAGCGGCAGAGGCTGGCCATCGCCCGGGCCCTGGTGAAGCGGGCCGACGTGAACGTCTTCGACGACAGCTTCTCGGCCCTCGACTTCAAGACCGACTCGATGTTGCGGGCTGCACTCAAGCGCGAGACCGGAGATTCCACGGTCATCGTGGTGGCCCAGCGGATCAGCAGCATCATGCATGCCGATCAGATAATCGTCCTCGACAAGGGCACCATCGCCGGCATGGGCAGCCACGAGGAACTGCTCGACTGTTGTGAGACCTACCAGGAGATCGTTTACTCGCAGTTGACCGCGGAGGAGGTGGCGTGAGCGAGCATCGCGACCCCACCTCAGGCCCTGGCGCCGGTGCAGGCCCCACGGCTCCGGGCCCCGGCTCGACGGGCGCGCCGCCCGCGAGTGGCGGTCCGCTCCGACCGGGCGGAGGCGGCGCCGGCCCGGGACATCGCCCTGGGCCTGGGTTCGGCCCTCCCGGTCTGGTCGGCACCGGACAGAAGGCCAAGGACTTCAAGGCCTCCTTCAAGCGGCTTGCCGGACGTCTGCGTTCGGAGGCGAAGACCATCTCGGTGGTCATATCCCTGGCCGTTCTCAGCGTGGTGTGCACCATCGCCGGGCCGAAGATCCTGGCTCGGGCGACGAACCTCATCTTCGAGGGCGTCATCAGCGCGCGGCTGCCGGTCGGCGCCACCAAGGAACAGGTGATCGCCGGCCTTCGGGCGCAGGGCGACAGCAAGCTGGCCGACATGCTCTCGGGCATGGACCTCACGCCCGGTGTGGGGGTCGACTTCGGCGCGGTGGGCAAAGTGCTGATCGTCGTCGCCGCCATCTACCTCCTGGCCTCGCTCTTCGCCTGGCTGCAGGGCTACTTGATGGCCGGCGTGGTCCAGCGGGTGGTCTACAGGTTGCGGGAAGAGGTTGACCGCAAGCTGGCTCGTCTTCCCCTCAAGTACTTCGACGACCACGCTCGGGGCGACATCCTCAGCCGGGTGACCAACGACATCGACAACATCCAGCTCACGCTGCAGCAGACCCTCACCCAGATCATCACGGCCGCCCTCACTCTCGTCGGGGTACTCGCGTTGATGTTCTGGATCAGCCCCTTGTTGGCCCTGATATCGGTGTTCACGGTCCCGATATCTGTGGCGGTGACGATGCTGATCGCCCGGCGCTCGCAGAAGCAGTTCGCTCTACAGTGGGAGCGCACCGGCCGGCTCAACGGCCACGTGGAAGAGATGTTCACCGGCCACAACATCGTGAAGATCTTCGGCCGGCAGAAGGCGGCTATCGACCGTTTCGACGAAGAGAACGTCGAGCTGTATCAGGCCAGTTTCAAAGCGCAGTTCATATCCGGGATCATCATGCCCTCGATGATGTTCATCGGTAACCTCAACTACGTGGCCATCTGCGTGTTGGGCGGTCTGCGGGTGGCGAGCGGTACGCTCTCCCTGGGTGACGTACAAGCGTTCATCCAGTACTCGCAGCAGTTCACCCAGCCGATCACCCAGACGGCCAGCATCTTCAACGTGCTCCAATCGGCCGTGGCCTCGGCGGAACGCGTGTTCGAGCTGCTCGACGCGGAGGAGGCGTCTGCCGAACCCGAGAGACCGGTGGTGCTCGAGCATGCGAAGGGTCGCATCACGTTCGAGGATGTCTCGTTCCGTTATCTGCCCGACACGCCCCTGATCGACGGTCTCGACCTCGACGTACAGCCGGGCCAGATGGTGGCGATCGTCGGACCTACCGGGGCGGGCAAGACCACCCTCGTCAATCTGCTCATGCGCTTCTACGAGATCGACGCGGGGACCATCTCCATCGATGGGGTCGACACCCGCGACATGGACCGCGCCGGCCTGCGGCGGCTCTTCGGCATGGTGCTTCAGGACGCGTGGCTGTTCGGCGGCACCATCCGGGAGAACGTCGCCTACGGCAAGGAAGGGGCGACGGAGGACGAGATCATAGCGGCGGCCGACGCGGCTCACGCCGACCATTTCGTGCGGACGCTCCCCGATGGGTACGACACGAAGCTCGACGACGAGTCGGCCAATGTGTCGCAGGGGGAGAAGCAGCTCCTGACCATCGCCCGGGCCTTCCTGGCCGATCCGGAGGTGCTCATCCTCGATGAGGCGACCAGTTCGGTGGACACCCGTACCGAGATGCTTATCCAGAAGGCCATGGCGCAACTACTCGAGGGACGCACCAGCTTCGTGATCGCCCACCGGCTTTCGACCATCCGCGACGCCGATCTGATCCTGGTGATGAACGAGGGGAGCATCGTCGAGAAGGGCACGCACGCCGAACTGCTCGCCCGCCACGGTTTCTACTACGACCTGTACAACAGCCAGTTCGTGGAACCGCTCCTCGAAGTCTCGTAGGCCGGTCTGTGCTCGGGAGCTATCGGCTTTCGATGTAATCTCTCGCCTCTCTCACGGTGAAACCGTACTCTTCGGCCAGACTGCCGAGAGTGGCCTCCTTCGGTACGTCGGCGGGGATGCCGAACACCGTGAGAAACGCCGCCAGGTCGGTGCCCATGGCTTCGATCTCCGCGAGTGCGGTGCTGCCCCGTATGATCTGGCCCGAGCCCTCGGTCTCACCGCCGTCAAGGTTCCCGTCTCCGGCCGCGTCCTCGATGCCGCTGTGGCCTTCGCCGCCACCGCCACCGCCACCTCCGCCGCGGGTGATCTCGAAATCGCCGGTCAGGTTGGTCACGAGGATGGGCACCGCGAAGGCGGCGATCGCCACCACGACGAACACCCCTCTGGGAACCGCGCGGCGCCCGGCCGTGGCCGGGCCGGCCGGATGGGCTGCGACTGTTGTCCGGGCTCGGCTGAGACGGCCGAACCAGGTGCGCAGTCTGAGAGTATCGCCGGCGCGCGGGTTCTGGGGACAGGCGTCCACGCACTTGAGGCAGCGGGTACACTCGATGCTCCGGACCGTCGTACTCGCGCAGAGGTCGATGTTGACCGGGCAGACCTTCGTGCACAGCCCACACTCTGTGCACGTGGCCGAGTCACGGGTGATGCCGATGAACGAGAACCAGTTGAAGAGACCGTTGATGGCCCCGAGAGGACAGGCGTAGCGGCTGAAGGGGCGAGGGATGAAGAGGGACGCCACCACGGTCAGGCCGGCCACGACGTACCCACTGATAGCCACTTCGTCGGTCCATATGTGGTAGAGGCTGAAATAGGGGTCCCAGTCCTGGAAGATCAACTGTGCGCTGCGGGCCGTCTGGACGAGCACCCAGATGAGGACCACGTATTTCAGATACTGGAGCACCCGTTCGGCCGATCGGGGTACCCGGTTGTAGGCCCGCGGCCACAGTCGCTTCCCGATGCCTCCGAGGGCTTCCTGTATGGAGCCGAGCGGGCAGATCCATCCACAGAACGATTTGCCGGTGAGCACCAGACCGATGACCAGGGCCAGGAGCATGATGAAGACGGCCGAGTGGAGCTTCGCCACGTAGTCGCCCTCGCCGAGGTAGGTATAGAGGTTCACCACACCCCCGAAAGGGCAGATCGTGTGGAGGTTGGCCGCCCACGTCTCTCCGACCGTGCCGGCGATCACTATCACCAGGACGTACGCAGCCACCGCCGTCTGGACGCCATGGCGCAACAGCTGCAGCGGACGGAGACGCTCGATCTTCACCGGTTCGGCCCTCCAGGTGGTGGTCGTCTGTGGTATTCGAGGCGCACGGGTGAGAAACCTATCGAGCGTCCATGAGAAGACCGTGAGAGCCTGATGAGAGATCCCTTAACGGCAGAGAAAGAGCGACCCCGGTCGGGGGATGGGGTCCGACCGGGGTCTCACGCCGCAGCACGCGCTGCAGACAGGTGGAAGGGGACATCTTAGGAGAAGTAGCGCTCCAGGAGGCCCTTGAAAGCGCGGCCGTGCCGGGCCTCGTCGCGGGCCATCTCGTGCACGGTGTCGTGGATGGCGTCGTAACCGAGTTCGTTGGCCAATTTGGCCAGCTCGACCTTGCCCTCAGTGGCTCCGTATTCGGCTTCCACTCGCGCCTGGAGATTCACCCTGCTCTCGGCCGAGACCACTTCGCCCAGCAGTTCGGCGAAACGCGAAGCGTGGTCGGCTTCTTCGTAGGCGATGCGCTTGTAGGCTTCAGCGACCTCGGGATAGCCTTCCCGATCGGCGGCCCTGGACATGGCCAGGTACATCCCCACCTCGGTGCACTCGCCATTGAAATTGTTGACGAGACCTTCGATCACGCGAGGATCGACGTCTTTGGCTATGCCCACCACGTGCTCTGCTGCCCAGTCGAGGTCGCCGCCGGTCACCAAGGCGAACTTGACGGTCGGGGCTTTGCATTGCGGACAACTGTCGGGCGCGGAGCCTTCGTGGACGTAACCGCACACACTGCACCTGTACTTCATTCCCTATCCCTCCGGAAGACGCGACAATACTGCATGGGGTATTCCACGGCACCGAATGATCCAAACCTCGCCGAAGGAGTCGGCCGCAGACCCCCGTTCGCCGATCGTCGGACTCCCTTGACAACAGTGCTCCGGTGGGTGACTCTTGGCCGAGTCCGGCGGACAGAGCGAAGCGCGCGCCGGCGACCACGTCGGGTTCGGAGGAGAGCACCGATGGATCTACAGCCCAGAGGCTACGAGAAAGTCATTCAGCTCGTCGAGAAAGGCGCGTCGATCCCCAATCCTCTCAGCCTCGACATCGGCGACGAGGTCGACGTGGACCGCATCTCGGGTGACGGCGTGGTGCTCTATCCGGGATGTCGGATCTACGGGTCGCGGACGGTCGTCTCGGCCGGGGTGAGACTGGGAGCAGAAGCGCCGGTGACGGTGGACGATTGCCGGTTGGGCCCGCTTGTGGAGCTGAAGGGCGGCTACTTCAAACGCTCTGTCTTCCTGGAGAAGGCCACCATGGGTTCCGGTGCTCAGGTGCGGGAGGGCTGCCTGCTGGAGGAAGAGGCGGGCGGGGCCCATTGCGTGGGGCTCAAGCAGACCATCCTCTTCCCCTTCGTCACGCTGGGCAGTCTCATCAACTTCTGTGACTGTCTGATGGCCGGGGGTACGAGCAGGAAAGACCACAGCGAGGTGGGGAGTTCCTACATCCACTTCAATTTCACCCCCGACGGCGACAAGACCACGCCGTCTCTGTTCGGGGATGTACCCCGGGGGGTCATGCTCGATCAGGCCCCGATATTCCTGGGAGGCCAAGGGGGGTCGGTCGGTCCGGTGCGCGTGGGTTTCGGGACGGTCATCGCGGCCGGTTCCATCCTGCGTGACGACGTGCTCGAGGATGGCAAGCTGGTCATCGACGGGGTCTACCGGCAGGCGCGCAGGAACCACGTGCCCTACACCTACGGCAACCTGGCGCGCCTGGTGGGGAACAACCTGGTCTTCCTGGCGAACCTGTCCGCTCTCGAGCACTGGTACCGGGAGGTGCGCCGCGGGTTCTTCGAGCGCTCGGAATTCGGCCCCCTTGTCTACGAGGGCGCGCTCGAGATGCTCACCCTGGCCAAGAAAGAGCGGGCCAAGCGCCTCCGGGCCATGTCGGCCAAGGTGCGCGCCAAGACCCAGGCGGCCGACGAATTCCGTGAACGGGTGGCCGAGGTGTGCGCACTGTTCGAACAGGAAGAAGCCTCGTCCGCGGCGAAGCCTATCCCGGCGGATCTGCAGGCTGCTGTGCGTCGCGCCGCCAAGACCGCGGCACCCGCGGGAACGGGCGGTTACGTGGCTTTCGTCAAGAGCCTGGAGCCGGAAGTGGCCGCGCAGGGTGTGGCCTGGCTCCAGAGCATGGTCACTGCACTTTGCCGGGAGGCCGGGGAAGTCCTGCCCTCCATGAAGCTTTTCGTCTAGGAGATATCGATGGGAGAGTTGTTCGGGACCGACGGCATCCGCGGAGAGGCCAATCGCCATCCGATGGACGCCGGGGTGGCCTTCGCCGTGGGGCAGGCCGTGACCTACGTGCTGAAGAAGCCCAATCACACCACTCGGCTGATCATCGGCAAAGACACCCGTATCTCCGGCTACATGCTGGAGAGCGCCCTGCAATCGGGCATCACCTCCATGGGCGGGGTGCCCTACCTGGTCGGCGTGCTACCCACGCCGGGCATCGCCTTCATCGCGGAGAGCATGCGTGCCGACGCCGGACTGGTGATCTCCGCCTCTCACAACCCCTATCAGGACAACGGGATCAAGGTCTTCTCTGGATCGGGGTTCAAACTCTCCGACGACCAGGAAGCGGAGATCGAGGGGCTCATACTCGGGGGCACTCTACCGGACATGGTGCCCGCGCCGCACGACATGGGGCGGGCCTACCGGATGGAAGACGCCATCGGTCGCTACGTGGTCTTCCTCAAAGGCACCTTTCCTCGGGATCTCTCCATCGAAGGGATGAAGATCGCTCTCGACGTGGCCAACGGAGCCGCATACAAGGTGGCCCCGGCCGCCTTCACCGAGCTGGGGGCGGACCTCACGGTGGTCCACAACACGCCCAACGGGCTCAACATCAACGACGGCTGCGGGTCACAGCACACCGACGATCTCAAGAAGGCCGTACTCGAGACGGGATCGGCGGTGGGCCTGGCATTCGACGGCGACGGCGATCGCCTGATCGCGGTGGACGAGAAGGGCAACGAGTTGAGCGGCGACCAGATCCTCATCATCTGCGCGAAGATGCTCAAGGACGAGGGTCTGCTCCGCAACGACCTCCTCGTGTCGACCGTCATGAGCAACCTCGGCCTGCGGGTGGCCTGCAAGCGGCTCGGCATCGAGAACCACGCCTCGAAGGTGGGGGATCGTTACGTCCTCGAAGACATGCAGCGACTGGGCGCCGTCCTCGGCGGCGAGCAGTCGGGGCACGTGATCTTCCTGGGTCACCACACCACCGGCGACGGCATCCTCACCGCTCTGCAGTTGGTGGCGGCCATGCTCAAAGCCGGGAGACCCCTCTCGGAGCTTGCGAAGATGATGGACATCTTCCCCCAGAAGCTCATCAACGTCGATGTCAAGAGCAAGCCGCCCATCGAGACGGTGCCCTCGATCGTCGAGGCCGTCAAACAAGTGGAGGCGGAGCTCAAGGACGAGGGTCGCGTGCTGGTGCGCTACTCGGGCACTCAGAACATGTGCCGGGTCATGGTGGAGGGACCCAGCACGGAAGTCACAGAGCGCTACGCACTCGAGCTGGCCGAGGTGGTCAGGCTCGCCATCGGGTGACGCCGCGGGGGCTCTCCCAGCCGCTCGCCGCTATGGCGCCGTGTCCACGTCCATCGCGTGCACTATCGCCGAGGCCAGGTCGATACGGGTCAGGGTGCTACCGGGCGAGAGATCTCCCACTTCGGTGGGCCGGATGATCCCGGACTCGGTCGCGAAGGCCAGCAGAGGCTTGGCCGCGGCCATGACGAGAGTCGGATCCTCAGCAAGGTCTGCGTATACCGCTAGAATGGCCTCGATCTCTTCACTCGTGTAGAGCTCGGCCAGGTCGTACCCCTTGTTCACCACCGCCCAGCGTGCCATGAACAACGCACCCTGCAGCCGCGTGATGTCGCCATCGGGGTCGAACACGCCTGGGCTCACACCGCTGACGAGACGGGCCGCGTAGGCTCCTTCGATGTATTGGTAGAAGAAGGTGCCCGGCAGCACGTCGGTGAAGGTGGGTGTCGCCGGAAATGCCGGTGGGACACCGAGTGCGATCGCGGCCATGGTGATAGCTTGCTTCCGATCGACAGGCTCGTAGGGCCGCCAAGTGCGGTCAGGGTAGCCTCGGGAGAACTCGCGTAGGTCGGCGGCTGTCACATCGTAGAAAAGCCAGATATCAGGAGTCATGTCGATCCAGTTCGCCCCGGGAGTCAACGAGGCCGGGACCTCCAGAGCGTGTACGATCAGAGACACGAGTTCGATGCGCGTCACGGGGTCCAGGGGACGCAGCAGGTCGTTCTCGTCCCCCCAGATGATGCCGTGATCGACGGCGAAGGCCATCTCCCATTTCACCCCGTAGCCCACCAGGTCCGCATCCGAGAAGGGAGCGAGTATCTCCTCATCGATCTGGATCTCCGTGTATGCGGTAGGGATATCCCAACCGCGCTCGGCTTCTAGCCACCGGACGAGCAGTGCTACAGCCTGCTGGCGCTTGACGGCGCCGTCGGGGTCGAAGATACCGGGACTGATTCCGTTGACGAACCCAGCCTCATAGGCGGCCTCCACGTATTGGTAGTATTCGTTGTCGGGGGGGACGTCCGAGAAGTGATCGCCGAACGGATCGGGCAAGGGGATGGCGAACCCGAGCACGAACCACTTGACGGCCTCAGCACGGGTCACGGGCTCGTCCGGTCGCCACGTTTCGTCTTCGAACCCGGGATCGTACTGGGCTAGATCCGCTTCCTTGAGGTCGTACAAAGCGAGCGTATCTCGCGATACATCTGACCAGGTGTTGCCAGCCGCGACCGCCCGCGGCGCCAAGATGAGCGAGGGCGCGAGGGCCGCAAGCACGACCGCCGCGAAGATCCACGCGGTTCTTCTGGACATGGTCAAGCGGAGACGAAGACCACTACTGCCCATGATGCCTGCCTTCCCTGTGAGGTCGAGGGTCTGAGCGACAGTCGATGCGTGGTTGATTCTCACGCGCATCGGGCTGTATGGAAACATTGCCACTAGAGTAGAAGTGTTTGACGCGGGCGTCAACACATTGTTGCCGTACCCGAGGAAACGCAGCATGAGGTATGGTTGGTCACATGATCGATGACAGTGAACGCGATCCCACAGGCTCCTCCGATCACCGGGAGAGCCGGGGCGGACCTCCGGTCGCGTCGAAGGCATTCATACAGCTCGCGCTGGACGCGACCGTCACCGGACCGGGGATGCGCTCGGAGGATCCGTACGAGCCGGGGACCGAACTCAAGATCAAGGGCGAGCGCGGGGTCTTCACCTACAGACACGCCAGCGTCAGTCGGGACGGTCTGGTGAGTCTTCACCTGGTGGGGGACCACACGTTCCGGGCCGTGAGGCCGGAGCAGGTGAGCTTGGCCCGGAAGGGCCGGCGTGGTCCCGCGCCCACGCGTCGCGGCGCCGGCAAATCGGCGGCCGGTCCGTTTAGCGAGCGACCCGGCCAGGAATAACTCCCAGCGTATCCCCGCAGCAGGAACGCTCGTCCGAAAGGGGTCGGTCATGCCCGTCTACGTCGTCCTCACCACGCTCACCGATGAAGGCCGCAAGACCATCCGCGACAATCCCCACCGGATCAAAGAGGTCAACAAAGAGATGGCGGGCATGGGAGTCAAGCTCAAGGAGCAGTACGCCCTCTTCGGCCAGTACGACTTCATCAATATCGTCGAGGCGGCCGACGACGCCGTGCTCATGAAGATGTTGATGCAGCTGGCCTCCCGGGGCACGGTCTCGACGCTCACTCTGCCGGCCACGCCCACCGACGAGTTCGTCGCCAGACTGGAAGGCTGAAAGGGGGGCGGTGTAGGCCGACCAAGGCGCTACTCATCACGGGTGCCAGGCCGAACCGTCCCACCACTTGTGCCAGAGGGCGTTGTCGCTGCCACGCACGAAGACGTCGATTCGGTCGGGACCCCAGGACACGGCCGCGGGATCGGATTCGAAGGTCATGGTGCCGGGAACAGGCTCCCAAGCAGCCCAGCCCCCGCCGCTGTCGTCGTACGCACGGTGCCAGAGGACGCCGCCCGGACCTCGGACGAAGACGTCGAGCAGGCCGACTCCTCGGGAGGCCACCGCCGGCGCGGAGAGGAGGACCCCTCCGAGATCGTTCCAACCCGACCAGCTACCACTATCGAAGGACTTGTGGAAGAGACGGTCGAGAGGGCCGCGGACGAAGACGTCGATCCGGCCCGGGCCCCAGGACACGGCCGCCGGTGCGGACTCCAGGGCTCCGCCCAGGCTGTTCCAGAAGGTCTCGACCAACCAGTTCGAGCCCCACTCGTACGTCATGGTCCACAGGGCGTCGTCGGCCCCACGGACGAACACGTCCAGGTGACCGGAGGCCCATGAAGCCACAGCCGGGGCGGAGGTGAACGCGACGCCTGGGCTTCCGAGGGGCCACCCGCCCCACGTAGACGACCCTAGCCAGCCGCTGCCCGAGCTGGTGGTGGTCCAAAGGGCGCTATCCGTCCCGAGCCAGAAGACGCGGCACGCGTCGCCTGGAGGCCAGATGGTCGCGGGAGCGGAGGCAAGCACCCCTCCCGCGCTCTCCCAACTCGACCACGCGCCGCCGCCGTAGGTCCTGTACCACGCCGCGTCAGAAGGACCTCGGACGAACACGCGGAGATCGCCCACCCCGCGAGAGGTCACTCCCGGGCCGGAAAGGAGGGCCCCTCCCAATCTCTCGTATCCCAAAGGCGGCGCGGTGGTGGTTGTCGAACTGGGGGAGGGGTCGAGATGTGCGAGCAGAGCGTAGAGCAGCTGGGCACATTCGCCCCGGGTCGCAGGAGCCATGAAGTCATAGGTCGGGCCCATCCCCTGCAGTCCGACGAGCAGCCCGGCTGAAGCGGCTTTCCTCGCGTTGAGATAGTGCTCCTCGGGGTAGAACCGGCCGGAGCCAAAAGGCGGGACGTAGGATGGGGGCGCTTCGGGCAGGTCCGCCGCGCGGGTCACCATCGTGATGAGCTGCTGGCGGGTGATCTGCTCGTAGGGGGCGAAGTGAGTCGCGTCCTTGCCCACGGTGATCGTGTGTTGTGCGCAGACGGCTATGTACTTGTCGGGGTAGAAGGGGTCGGTCCCCGTTTGCGGGCCGACATCCGCGAACGGGCAGATCTCCAGCCCGGTGACGGGCAGGTCGACGGTCTTCACGACCATTTTGGCGAACTGCTGGCGGATGACGGGATCGTCGGGACCGCATCTGCCGTCCCCATAGCCCGTGATGACTCCTCGGGATGCGAGCTCCACGATGGCGTCGTGGTAGGGATGACTGGGGGGCAAGTCGGTGAAGCCGGGGGATGCGGCCAGGGCCAGCGACACCAAGAGGATACTCGTGAGCAAGACGGCGACGGCGCCGGCGCACACCCGCATGGCCAGTCCCCGTTGCATGCCAAGCCCGTGATGCCTGATCTCGGCGGTCACTACTCGTACGGCGGGCTGGAGACGCATGATGGCCCTCCTGGACTTCCGGCGCAGAGGCGTCTATCTGAGTCTAGGCTGGAACGAAATGGCGCGCAAGCTCCCGGTCGAGCTACCAGGTGACTGGCGGTCTCGGAACCTCGTCTGTGGGGGCCAAGACCGGCCAACCTATTGGGGCGACGCGACATCTCAAGCGGGCAGCCTGTTCGTCGCCAGACTGGCCATCGCTCCGATCGAAGTCAGCGCTACCAGTGTCTGGGTCGGGAACGTCGGCGTATGTGTGGTGCCGAGAAGCAGTCGGCCAAGGACGCGTGGGCCGTCGAGTATGGGAACGATGACGCAGGTGCCCTGGGCATGGCCGTCGTTGTGAGCGAGTGGGCAGGGTTCCGGCAAAGACGCGCGATGTCTCTTGCCCGGACTGGATGGGGATTCGGCAAGAGCGCTCTGTACGGAAGCAGCGGGGAAGCCTCGGTTTGACAGCAACTGCCATCTGTCCGCGGACGAGTCGACCAAGAAGGCGCATCCCATGTCTACGCCGTGCATGGAGAGAGCGGCGTCGAGGGAGTACCGGAGTATCCAGCCCAGAGTGCCCGCGGCGGCGAGTCTCGCCTGGAGTCCCGCGATGACGACCATGGCATTCTCCAGTTCCTCGAGCTCCAACACCCTCTCTACGATCTCGACGAACCCAATAGGCTTGCCGCCGGGATCGAATACCGGGTAGGCGGAGGCCACCGTCTTGTAGGGGGCGCCTTCATCAGGGACGCCAATCCGCTGCGACTTGTGAGGTTTACCGTTCCCCAGCGCAGCCACGCCGGGACAGCCTTGGCAGACATCTTCGCGCTTCTCGTATTCTCTGTAGCATTTCCTGCCGAGCAACGCTGCACCGGACTTGCCCATCCATCGTTGCTGGATCCTGTTGGCCATGACGATATCGAAGGTGTCCGAGATCATTGTCACGCCCAATTCGGCTCCAGCGCCCACGGCCGAGTGTTGGAGCTCGATCTCCGAGACCGACATCTCGAATAGCTGTCTGTCCACATACTGGACCACTAACGCCTCCCGAATGGCCGGCCATGTTCTGTCACGCGGAACCGCGTGGAATGAAGTGGTCACCAAGAACAGCATCTCATAGAATCGAACCCGTCCAAAGCGTCATCGGCTTCCCGCCCAATGGAAGGCAATTCCGTCTGTCGGGATTGCATCGATAGGTTGAGGTCACCATGATGAGACGAGACGGGAAACGAGCCGATAAGGGGTCGTTTCATACGCTGTCGTCTTTGCGAAGGCCCTTGCCATCAACAACCTGCAAAGGAGTCGCTGATGAAGCTCTACGTACTCGACTGCGGACAGATGTGGACCGAGAAGGGGTTCCTGCAGCACTTCGGGACCGTGACCGACACGGGGCAGGAATATGAGGCCGGACCCTTCGGGATACGTAACTGCCAGT
>Ga0209269_1000519_pt1 | contig 35001 bp, 33 predicted proteins | sample MTBAKMMethaMetaG_FD_187455 | JGI IMG/M metagenome (GOLD analysis project Ga0209269, IMG submission 187455) | Enrichment culture microbial communities from Arthur Kill intertidal strait, New Jersey, USA, that are MTBE-degrading - MTBE-AKM (Arthur... | ecosystem: Environmental > Aquatic > Marine >... | reverse complement strand
AGCCGGGGAAGCATCCTGATGAACTCCTTACCCTGTGCCAGACATGCCTCCTCGGCCTCCTCTGTCTGCTTGGAACCGTCGTAATAGATACGGTCGGCGTACGGGAGGATGGCGTTCAGAACGGTCAGGCTGGAGACATAGAACGACAGTTCGCTCCTCTTCTCGCCCCTGCGCATACGTTTGGACGGAAGTTCGATGGACCGTCTCTCCGCAGCCGCCTCCTGCAGGACGATCCGCGAGATCAGCTCCTGCGCGGCCGAGAACTCCCGGTCCTTGGTCTTGTAGACCGCATAGATACCGTCGGCCAGCGGGAACGGTGTTGAGGCCCGTACGTCCATGGTACCGATGTCCGAGGCGCGGAGGTCGAACCCTCCGACCTTGTCGTTCCCCCGGTACAGGCTGATGCCGTCTCCTGCCTGCAAAGGCCCACGAGGCATCTCCAACCTTCCGGATCTTATGTTGGCCGTGCCGACCGGTAGGCCCCTGGACTCGGGAAAGGATGTTTGCATTACCTCCTTCTCCGTCAGATAACCCCCGGAGAACCCTCGGTTGAAGACCACCTCAAGCAGCTCCCTCTCCCTGTCGGTGATGAGGGGAACGATGCCTTCCTCCGCCCTTCTTATTGCCTGCGAATACACTTTGGAGGCATAGTACACGTAGAGGGGAGATCGCATCCGGCCTTCGATCTTCAGAGAGACCACTCCGGCCTGCATGAGCCCGGGTATGGAATCGACACCGAAGGTGTCGGCGGTGCTCAGCAGATATCCTTCTCTTTTTCCGATCTTGTACGCCTTTCGGCAGGGCTGTGCGCACATGCCCCTGTTGCCGGATCGCCCTCCTAGGAAGCTGGAGAAGAGGCATTGGCCGGAGAAGCAGTAACAGAGTGCTCCGTGAATGAAAACCTCCACTCCGACCGGAGAGCTTTCTGCGATCCCCTTGATATCTTCCAGACCCAGCTCCCTTGCCAATATGACCCGGTCGACCCCAATTTCCTTCGCCCATTCCGTTCCCGCGGCGCTGTGAATGCCCATCTGAGTGGAGGCATGGACCGGAATGGAGAAACGTTCCTTTATCAGGGGCAGCAGACCGCGGTCCTGCACTATCACCGCGTCCGCCCCAATACTGTCCAGCATTTCCACGAACGAAAGCGCTGCGGGCATCTCCGATTCCTTGATCAGAGTGTTCACGGTGACGTAGGTCCTCATGCCCCGGTCATGCGTGAGCTTGACGGCGCCGGCCAGATGGCGATCGTCGAAATTGCTGGCGAAATGTCGGGCTCCGAACCCTTTTCCGCCCAGATATACCGCGTCGGCACCGCCGGCCACGGCAGCCTTCAAGGCCTCCGGCGACCCCGCAGGGGCGAGTAGCTCCATGTTCCGGAATCGTCTGCTCGCATATTAATCCGCCACGTAGCCTACGGTTAATTGTCAGCTCAAATACCCTTCCGGTCCGTCAATGGTGCAGGGGAATCGCATGGAGAAGGTGAACTTATTACCTCGGACCGGCTCGTCCGAACGGTCCACATCAGAAAAGGAAATGATCTGTCGTTTCGTGCTTGAAGGTCAGACCGTTATTTTCGATTGCCGGAAATGCTCTTTGGTGAAGGACGCTCCTGAAGAGAGATGTCTTGAAGGCCTGCGGGCCGCCCTGGCCGCGCATCCAGAGGCTGTGGACCTGCTGCTACAAGGAGAACAGGACATTTGGCTGCGCGACAGGGGATTGGACTCGCTCCGTTCGCTCATCGCTGCTGAGATGGCCTGGGAGAACTTCAGGAGCGCTATCTGTTCCCTGCCCTGCTTCAAACCTATCTCCATGGACCGTACCTCGAGATATGTGGAGAAGGTGAGGGCCGGAGGTACGGACCTCTTCTGCAAGGGCGAAGGAAGGCGTTGCTCCGAGTGCCTGGAAAGGCAACGGGAAGCTCTGGGATCGCTGCGTTCCGACCGCAACCGTGCGCGAAGGACCGTGGCCATGGACCGTTTCCGCATAACCGAGGTGATGGGAGGTGGGTCCGAATGACCACATATCGACGGCTGAGCCTCAGCGAGGCCCTTCCAGCCCTTCGCCGGGACCGTCTTGTAAAACCTTCCTTTTCCGGTTACTGGATCGAAAGGGACGTTCCCTCCGGATGGACCGTGGCGGAGAACACTGACGTTCTGGGAGGAAGGATATACCTGGCAATGGACCCTTCCGGCCTACGTCACCGTTATTTCCTGATCCCTTGGGAACACTCCGTGCGCAAGGAGACGCAGGCGAATCTTGCCGCGGCCATATCCAAGGTGCGGTCGGAGCCTCCGGCGGAGTTCGGTGGCGGGGACCTGGAACTGAGGTCGTACGTGCAGTCCGTGGCCCGTTCCTGCTCGTCCAGGGATAGCTGCGAGGAATTTGTGGACGCGGTGCTACGGAACACCCTGGGCCTCGGTGTGCTGGATATAATATTGCGCGATCCTCGGGTGGAAGACGTGTACATCGACGCCCCCTGCCATCGGAATCGGGTGTATCTGACCCTCAATCAGGCTGGACCCGGGCACGTGTTCGGGCGGTGCGAGACCAATCTGATAGTCTCCGAGAAAGAGATGGGAGGGCTGATCGGTCGGCTGAAGTACCGCTCCGGGCGTCCGTTCTCCCGTTCCAACCCTGTTCTGGAGACCGATGTCGGGGACAGCCAGGTGCGGGCCACCGCCATGTGCCCACCCCTGAGCCCGGACGGATTGGCCTTGGCCTTGAGAAGAAGGTCGGACGCTCCATGGACGTTGCTGCGGCTGGCTAACCACGGAGCCCTGGACGAGGTGACCGCCGGTCTGTTATCATTTCTTATGGACGGGCGGGCATCGGTGCTGGTCTGTGGGGCGCGTGGGTCCGGTAAATCGTCACTCCTCTCGTCCCTGTTGTTCGAGTTCCCCCTCAACCAGAGGATATTGGTGATCGAGGACACCCGGGAAGTACCGGTACGTTCCCTACAGTCCCTAGGTTTCAAGGTCCAATCGATGCTGGTAGACCCGACGCAAGGAGGGGACAGGACGGATGCGGCGGAAGAGGCATTGCGAGTATCCCTTAGACTGGGTGAATCGGCCATAGTGGTAGGGGAGGTCCGCGGCAGGGAGGCCATGACCCTTTACGAGAGCATGAGGACGGGCAAGGCCGGTTCCTCTGTCCTTGGCACCATTCACGGCGACGGCGCCAAGGAGGTGTACGAGCGAGTGGTCAACGAACTGGGCATACCTGCGGCGTCGTTCGCCTCTACGGACGTCATAGTGACCATGGGACTGCTGCGCCCTGGCGGAGGTCTGGGGCAGGTACGACGGGTCACGGAGGTGTCCGAGGTGGTGCGTACCTCCGATGGACTGGAGTTCCGACCGATGCTGAGCTTTGATGGAGGATACCACCTTAGCGATCGGTTCATGCCGCTGATCTCTCGCATATCCGCGAGCTGGGGAATGAGCTATGAGGAGGGGCTGAGGAACTTGGAAAGGCGCATAGAACTGAGAAGGTTCCTGTTGAGCAAAGGAGAGCATGACGCCTCCTACCTCTCCCCTTCAATGGTGCTAGCCTCCAATGAGTACCTGTGGCAGGAGAAGAGGGCGGATGGAGACATCGGAGAGGGTTTCCTCTCTTTCCTTAGGGAGCGGTGAGATAAATGGACCTGATCCAAGTTCTGCCGCGGCTGTCCGAAGAGGTCCCGCCTCCCTTCCGTAAGGCGTTCACCATACCGGTCTCCGCGGGAGTGGTCGAAAGCTTGTCCAGACGGGGTACCGACCTTGTCCATTACGAAAGGGCGGCGTTCGATTCGTTCCTGTGGGCCTCGGGCATCTTTCTACCGATCGCCCTCCTGATCCTACTACTGATGCCCTTTCCCTATTCCATGCTCTCCGCATGCGCGGTGACCTTGGTCTTCGCCATTCCCGCTTGGGTGCTGTCCATCCCTTCTCGTACGTACAAGGAGGATCAACGGACATTTCTTCTGGACTCCCCGGCGGTGGTGGGGTCCATGACCATGAGCATGAACCGTACGCCTTCATTGGAGAGGGCCTTGGAGGCGGGTTCCCGCTCGGGCAAAGGAGCGCTTTGTTCCTCCCTGGCCCGGGTCTCCTGGAGGTCGCTCACGGGAGAGGCGAGCGACCTGAGGATGGGCGTTTCCTCATGGACCGCTTCATTGCACACCATGAACGAGGGCCTGCGTCGTTCTATGCATTTGATAATGGCGGCGGAGGAGGAAGGGGAGCGGGAGGGAAGGGACCGACTGCTAGACCGAGCAAACCTACTGGTGATGGAGGGGCTGAAGGAAGCTTGCGAACGCTACGTCGGTTCCCTGTCATTCCCGGTGATGCTGGTCTTCGCGTTCGGGGTGCTGACCCCGGTCATGCTGTTCTCCCTTATACCGCTGTTAGGCATGGAAGGCGGGAAGATGGACCTGACCACCCTGGCCTTGATGCTCCTGGTCCTGATGCCCTCGGTGACCCTGGCATATACCCGGGTGATGATATCCCGAAGCCCTTTACGGCAGCCCTCACCTCGAACGTCCGTGGGGAAGGTTCCCCTGGCCATGTTCACTTCTGCCATCATCGCTTTCGTACCGATCGACCTCATGACCGGATCGGCCGCGCTCTCTTCCGTCGTGTCCTTGGGCCTGTTGCTCGCTGGTCTCTGTCTTTCCGGAGGCGTGAAGGTACGTAATGAGGAGGATGCGTCGCGATCGTTCGTCGACGGGCTGTACCGACTGGGGAACGCCATGTTGGGCGGGAAGGACCTGGAGGCGGCTTTCCTGGAATCGGCGAAGACGGAGGAGGGCGCGTTCAACGGATGGGCGATGAGGATGGTCCATTTCACCAGGACCGACCGCCTCTCCCTTGCCGAGGTGGTAAGGAACGATGACGAGCTGATGAGCCTGGACCCTGCCCTGCAGCAGAGCTACCTGACGGTCATGGACTGCGCGAAGGAGGACCATCGTGGAGCGGGAAAATTGGCCGTTAACCTGGCTCAGTGCCAGAGCGATATGTCCAGGGCCAAGAGGAAGATGAGGGAGAGCCTGCGGTCGGTGGTGGACATGATGGGGTCCACCAGCCTGGTCTTCGCCCCGGGGATCATCGGCCTCACCAGTGGAATAATGGGCATGCTGGGAGGGGACCGCGACTGGCTGATGGCGTTGGCATCCGTGTACGTCGTTGAACTGGCGTTCCTGGTGAACTACTTCACGAGCAACCTGGACGGTTGGAGAACGGGATCCAAGGGGCTTCGGAACTACGGTAAAAGAGGGGGCGTGGCCCTGGCGGTGTTCCTCACAGCTTCACTATGCGGTCAGTCTCTTCTTTTCCGCCTTCTCTGATCTGCAGGAGCTCGTGGTCGCTAAGCTCGAAAAGCTCTAAAGAGAGCTTCTTTCCCGCCTCGTAGCTGGCGACCATATCTATCTTCATCTGCACCGTCTCCGTGGGAGACATTTCAAGGGAACGAATGCCATCGTAGAATCGGGCCACGGGCACACCTCCCATCTTGACCGCCAGGTTGCCCTTTCCCCAAGTGCAGTTGGATGAGAACTGCACTCCATCGATAAGGCAGGATACAGGGGGTTCGGTGCCGGTGAACACGGTGGCGTAGAACTTCCCGGAGAATTGCTTCCTTGCAACCAACCCCATACGGTATCCCAACAGGGCGTAAGGGCCCAGATGTCCGTGGAAGTCGGCTAGTCTTTTAAGTTCTTCCGGCATTTCAACCATGTTTATTGATTAACGTTACAGGATATAATCCTATTTTTCAATCTCTCAACAGATTAATATTGGCGGAGCGGTAGCGGAGAACGTCATGACCATTCCGGTCCCTAAGCGGTATATGTTGTTGATCGTGGCGTTCCTTGCCATGGCCACACTGGCCATGGTGGCGTCCCCCCTGACCATCCCGGAGGGAACTGTGCAGGACCTGGATGGGAACGTCGGCAAGGTTGACAACTGGGAAGTTCTGCAGAACGTCCCATGGCCGCAGCGGTTGATCTACATCATCGGCGATATCAACTGTCATCAACAGTCCGAACGATCCTTCGAGCTGAACGGCAATCAGATGCCATTCTGCACCAGGGACCTGGGGCTTGTGATCGGGGCGAGCGTGGGTCTGGCGGCCTTCGCCGTATGGGGTCGGAAGGCGAACTGGGTTCTCCTGGGCATCATGCTCCTACCGATGGCCTTGGATGGCGGACTGCAGGCATTGACCTCCTACGAGTCTGACAACTTGGTGCGTATGACCACCGGGGCATTGGCCGGGTTCGCGGTGGGTTGGGGAGGGGGGTCCTTGATAAGAGATTTCTTCTCTGTGAAAAAAGCCTCCGATGACGGGGATAATAGGGGAGGCCAGCAATGACGTTCACAGGCGCTGAGAAGTGGGAAAACACTTATATATAATCGTGATGATTGAGCCCCCAGTCATTCCATATCATTCGTTTTTACACGGTTTTGGAGGACATGATTCATATGGACAACATGAAGACTGGTACTACCACCATAGGAATAGTCAACGCTGACGGCGTGGTCCTGGCCTCGGAACACCGAGCCACCATGGGCAACTTCATCGCCCACAAGGAGACCCAGAAGGTATTCAAGATAGACGATAACCTGGGCCTCACCACCGCTGGACTGGTCGGGGACGCACAGGTCATGGCCCGTTATCTGAGGGCCGAGGTGGAGCTATACAAACTGAAGAGGACCGCTCCGATGACCGTTAAGTCGGCGGCAACCCTGACCTCTAACATCCTGAGGAGGGGAGGCGGCGCCTATGGCTACTATTACGTCGGTCTGATCGTCGGTGGTCACGATAGCGAGGGAGGACATGTTTTCTCCCTGGACGCCGCCGGTGGCTCCATACCTGATAACTACATCAGCGTCGGTTCCGGCTCCCCCTACGCCTACGGCGTCCTGGAGGACCATTACATGAAGGACATCAGCCTGGACGAATCCATTAACCTGGCAATACGCGCCTTGAACGCGGCCATGAAGAGGGACTCGGCCAGTGGCGATGGTATGGACATCGTGACCATAACCAAGGACGGTTACGTGGAGGTCTCCCAGGAGGAGATCCTGAAACGTGCGTCTCGCATGGGGATCAACGTCCCCAGGCCCTGAAATTCCTTCCAATCCCCTTTCCTGTTATAATTTCCCTAAAGTGAACGTCATGAGCGCAGAAAAAATTCTCGAGGAGGCCCGAGACCAGGTCAGGAAGATCGTGCCATCGCACATAGATATAACTTCCATCGATTTTGAGGGGCCCGTTGTTGTAATCTATACCAAAGATATGGAGGCCTTCGCCTCCGGAAACGATATGATCCGCCAGCTGGCGCAGGGCCTTAGGCGCCGGGTGGCCATACGGCCGGACCCTTCAACCCTGGCCAATTCGGAGGACGTCGAAAAACGTCTCAGGGAGATCATACCGGAGGAGGCCCAGATCACTAACATCTCCTTCGAGGACGACACTGGCGAAGTGACGATCGAGGCGGTCGCGCCCGGGCTGGTCATAGGCAAGCAGGGCGCGGTGCTGAACGAGATAAAGAAGGAGATCGGCTGGGCTCCCAAGGTCATCCGTGCTCCTCCCATCCCGTCCAAGACCGTCTACGAGACGCGCGGGTATCTGCGATTGGTGCAGGCCGAGAGGAAGGAGTTCCTGCGAAAGGTCGGTAAACGCCTTGCGCAAGCCAAGCCAGAAGGCGAGAACTGGGTAAGGATGACCTGCCTGGGCGGGTATCGAGAAGTGGGGCGTTCCGCCACGCTTCTTTCCACCAGGGAGAGCAAGATCCTCATCGACTGCGGCATGTGGCCATCCAAGACCACCCCCCAGCCCACCCCGTACTTCAGCGCCCCTGAGTTCCTGCCCTTCGATTCCTTGGACGCCGTGGTCATAACCCACGCCCATCTGGACCACTGTGGGCTTCTTCCAGTTCTCTTCAAATATGGCTATGACGGGCCGGTGTACTGCACCCCGCCCACCAGGGACCTTATGTCCCTCAGTCTCCTTGACGCGATCAAGGTCTCCTTCGGCGAGGCCAACAAGAACGAGTACGAGGCCAAGCACGTGAAGGAGGTGGTCAAGCACTGCATCACCCTGAAGTACGGCGAGACGACCGACATAGCTCCGGACATCCGTCTTACGATGCAGAACGCCGGGCACATCCTCGGCTCCGCGGTCTGCCACTTCCATGTGGGCGACGGGCTGTACAACGTGGCCTTCACCGGCGACATGAAGTACGAAAGGAGCTGGCTGTTCAACGCCACCACCAACAAGTTCCCTCGTCTGGAGACCTTGATCATCGAGTCCACCTATGGCGGATCGAACGACATTCAACCTAGCAGAGTGGATGCCGCTACGCAGTTGAGGGGGATCATCGAGCGCGCCATCATGCAGCGCAAGGGCAAGATCATCATCCCGGTGTTCGCCGTGGGGCGTTCTCAGGAGGTAATGCTGGTGATAGAGGAGCTGGCCCGCACCGGCAAGGTGGACAAGGTTCCGGTATATCTCGACGGCAGCATCTGGGAGGCCACGGCCATCCATACCGCCTATCCGGAGTACCTCAACAGCCAGCTACGCACTCAGATATTCCAGATGGGGCAGAACCCCTTCCTCAGCGACATGTTCAAGCGCGTGGACAGTCAGGAGATGCGAGAGAGGATCCTGCACGACGTCGAACCGTGCATAGTCCTGGCCACCAGCGGTATGATGAACGGAGGGCCGGTCATGGAATACGTGAAGGCCTGGGCCAGCGACCCCACGGCCACCCTGGTGTTCGTCGGTTATCAGGCCGATGGGACCATAGGCCGTAAGATCCAGAGAGGCGTCAAAGAGCTCACCTTGGCGGACAAGGGAAAGACCATCACCGTTGACTTCCGCATGAACGTGGACGTGGTGGACGGGTTCTCCGGTCACTCGGACCGCCGGCAGCTTATAAATTACATAGCCAGCCTGGACCCCAAGCCCGAACGTATCGTCATCGGCCACGGGGAGGAACACAAATGCCTGGAACTGGCGTCTGCGCTCTACCGCAAGTTCAACTTGGAGACCCGGGCGCCGATGAACCTGGAGACCATTCGGTTCAAGTGAACTAAGAAACCCCTTCCGTCGAATTCCTTTTTATCATTTTGTAAAAAATAAATAAGAGGGGGTTGCCCCTCGTTCTCAGAACCCGTATATCTTCGACATCTTCCTTTCCAGGTACTTCAGGAAGGGCGCCACGGTGATGTCCTTCCCGGTGACGTTCCTCACCAGGTCGGCCGGGTCGTACATGTCCCCCTGGGAGTGCACGTTGGTCCGCAGCCACTGCAGCACCGGGGCGAACTCGCCGTTGCGCACGCCCTTGCGCCACTGCGGCAGGTCCTTCTGCATCTTCTCCAGGAACATGCCGGAGTAGATGTTGCCCAGGGCGTATGACGGGAAGTAACCGAAGGCCCCTCCTGACCAGTGAGTGTCCTGTAGAACTCCTTCAGCGTCGTCCTCGATCTTGACGCCCAGATAATCGGAGTACTTCTGGTTCCACAGCTGCGGCAGCTCGTCCACGGTGACCTTGTGGGCGAAGATGTCCTTCTCCACCTCGAAGCGCACGATGACGTGCAGCGCATAGGTGACCTCGTCCGCCTCCACTCTTATCTTGGAAGGGTTGACCGCGTTGGCCGCGGCGATGATGTCCTTGTTCTTCAGGCCTTTGAACGATTTGGGGGAGAACTTGCGGAAGCGAGGAAGCGCATAGTTGAGGAACTCCGGCGAACGTCCGACCACGTTCTCCACGAAACGCGATTGCGACTCGTGGATGCCGTAGGAACATGGAGTTCCCACAGGCTGGTACATCCATTCTTTGGGTATGCCCTGATCGTAAAGGGCGTGCCCTCCCTCGTGCATGACGCTGAAGAGGGAGGAGAAGAAGCGGTCCTCGTAGTAGTGCGTGGTGATGCGCACGTCGTCGTAGCTCCCGGTGGTGAAGGGGTGCTCCGTCTCATCCAGACGACCGCCGGCTTCCGGGCTGGTGGTATCGTAGCCGATGAAGCTCATGGCATCTGTGGATATCTTCATCTGCACGTCGATCGGAACCTTCTGGTTCAGAACGGACAGGTCTGGTACGGTACCAGATGAACGCACCTTGTCTATGAGCTTGATAAGACCGTCGCGCAGCTCCTTGAACACCTCATCGATACGCTCGGCGGTCATCTTGGGCTCGAACTGGTCCAACAACGCATCGTAGTTGGTCTTGGAGCCCTTGACGTCCTTGAGTATCTCGGCCGCCTGCTCCCTCAGCTCGATCATCCTGCCCAGGTCGTTCCTGAACATCTTGAAGTCCTTGGCCGCCTTGGCCTTCTTCCATGAGCCGTTGCACATGGTGGAGTGCTTGGCCGTTTCCGATACCAAGGCGTCAGGCAGTCGGGCGCTCTCATCGTAGCTCTTGCGGAACAGGTACACGTTCCTCTTCTGCACCGCATCATAGGAGCTCGTCTCGCCCTCGCACGCTTCTAGCAATCGGGCTATCTCCGGATCGGTGAGCTTCTTGTGGATCAGCAGCTCCAATGCGGAGAGCTGCTCCGCACGCATCCCCAGACCCTTGGGCGGCATCTTTGTCTCCATGTCCCAGTGCAGTATGCTGACCGATGAACCGAGAACGAAAATCTCCTTGCAGCGCTCCATGAGGATGGCGTATGGACCTTGATCCGTTGTCATATCTATCGAGAGGATGAATGGATGGTTCGGAAATAACCTTTGCCATGGGTTTCGTCGGTTCGATCGTTGATCTGATACCATTGGACCGCGTCGACTGCATGCGCGCTTCTGAGTGTCGGCGGAGTTCTTGCCTACTTCATGGGTAAGCACCTTGGCAACCTTGCATATTCGATATACGGCTCAAAGGTCCAAACGCTGACAGAACATCTCCACCAGGTCTAGGGCGGCCCTTCCCCGGGGGGTGATGGAATAATCTCCGCGATTCCTCTGCTTGCTTACATAGCCTTCATCCAGCAATGGTCGCAGATGGAACTGTAGATGGCCTGTTCTCAGTTCCAGGTCCTTGCTCAGGTCTGTGAAGGTGTGGTCCCTGAGGCTGAGCGCCCGAAGGACGCGAAGGCGGGCTGGATGAGAGAGGGGGGTCAACATCTTCGAGGCCCTCTCCGAGTCCATCGCATCGTTTTCGATAGAGGCGCCTTTCGATGGCTGTGCCCCGAATCGCTCATACATCCTTTGTATGAACATCACCAGGGCCCTCACGTCATTTACCATGGTGAGCTGCAGATCATGACATGCCTTGCTCTGACAGGGAGAGTGAAGGCCGGTTATCAGGGACTCTGCGCGGTCCAGTTCCTGCAAGGGCGTGTCAAAATCATCCCTCAGGAAACTGGCCGAGATCCCTTGGAAAATGTTGCTAAGCTCATTGCGGCAGTCCTTACGATAGGGGCAGGTGGATATGCAATCGATGCGTTCGAAATTTGATGAGAGGTACTGTTGGTAATAATCCGTAATGACATAACTTATCTGGGCCAGGACCACTTTCTTGAAGTCCTCATAACGTGCGCCCAATATAGCCTTCTCCAACCCGTTTATCTCGGCCTTGAGATCCAATATCGACCTGTTCAGCTCCGCTTCACTGCTCATTTTAGTCAAGAGATATATTAATTCATAATATTAATGTATTATCCTGAGGTTCCGAGGGGTAGGTGAAATGAATGGAGTTCAAGGATTTCGTACAGAACGCCAGCAAGGAGCAGTTGAGCGCCCTGGGTGCCCTGGGAATGTGGATGCAGGAGAAGGTGCCTCTATACTGCACCTGCCCTTCGAAGTGCAACCAGACCTGTCAGTTGGCCAAGGAGCTCAACGAGGCCCTTATGCTGGCCGGGCAGCGTCTTCAGGGACAGTGAGCCCTACTTTGCCACAAACCATTTCCTCCGCTCTATTTTCATCATTTTGATGTATCAGAGAATGATCGACCGAGATCGCTCTGCCGACGGTCGAGTTCGAGACCCGCCGCATCCTGACCGTCCAGGGGATGTGATCAGGAAAGCCATAGTAAAATGGAGGAAAGGAATGGTCCGGGGGGACCATCAGGCGATCTCCTTTTCCCTGAGAAGGAATGCGCCAACGACCACCAGCACTGTGGTGAGGACCATTGTTATGAGCAGCGCGGACCAGGGGTCCCCTCCAACGTTGGCGATGCTGCCACTGTCCACCAGGCCAGAGACCATGACCCTGAGCTGGTGCCGGATGGTGTAATCGCCTATGGCCCCCGGAATGGAGCCGACGAACCCTTCCCAGATGAACACGTAGAACAGCCCGAGATATATGGGCTGCTTCAGAACGACCCCCAACAACAGGAACAGGGAGGAGTATGCAAGCGCGCCAACGCACATCGCCAGCACGTATCCTGGGACCAGTCCTAGAGCTCCGTCTTCCCAGTTCATCACGAAGAAGCTCGCGCCGGCGGCAGCGGTGATGATGGCCATGAGGACCATCAGCACCAGGGACAACGCCATGAAGTATCCCAGGTAGGACAGCCGGCGGTCCATCGGCGAGCTGACCACCTGAACGATGCTCCTGTCGTCGATCTCGTTGCGAATCATCGATGCGCCATAGATCAAGGCCATCACCGGCAGGATGAAGGTCAGCAGGAGAAGGTCCATCATGTCGCTGGCCGTGCCCATGTCCGCCATGTCCTGCGACGCCCCGTATCCCATGACCGCACACACCATGGCCCCCAGAAGAACGACCACCATCCATCGGCGGTGGAGGAGCAGCTTCTTCGCTGAGAGAAGGAACAGGGACCGCAGACCCACCCAATTACTTCGGCCGTTCATGCTACCACCTCACCAGATATCGGAATACAGATTCCAGATCATCGTCCATGCTCTCCATCCTGAGCAGTTCGCACCCCGTTTCCTTGACCATATTCGGGACCGCATCGAAGAAGGCGTCCGGTCGGTCGACCTTGACCACCATTCCTTTGCGGTCGGGACGCAGCTCCACAGATACTGTGAAGTCCTCTGCCACCAAGACCTTGGCCAGTTCGACCATCCCCGAACCCTCCAGTACGATGTTGTGCGGATGGCCGCTCATCAGCTGCCGTATCTCCGAGATGTCCCCGCTCGCCACCGTCCTTCCCTTGTATATCAGGGCGATCTGGTGGGTCATCCGTTCGATCTCGTGCAGCACGTGCGATGAGACGATGACGTCATGCCCGTGCACCTTGTTCAGGTCCTTTATCAGGTCGATTATCTCCTTTCTTATCACTGGGTCGGTGCCGGTAAGGGGTTCGTCCAGGAGCAGGAGCGGGGGGTTGTGCAGGAGCGCCCCGGCGATCTTCATGCGCTGCTTCATTCCCTTGCTGTACCCACCTATGCCACGATCGGCACTGTCGGTCATGGAGACCACCTCCAGGACCTCGTTAATCCGATCGCTCAGGGCCATCCCTTCCATCCCGTGCAGCCCTCCGACGAAGCGCAGGTACTCCCTTCCCTTCAGCTCCCCCGGCAGGAAGTCATAATCAGGGCAGAAACCGATTTTGGCCAGCTGGTGAGGGTTTCGCCACGGGTCTTCACCGAGCACCTTGAGCTGTCCCACATTGGTCCTTATGTTGCCGATCATCAGTTTAAATAAGGTGCTCTTGCCCGCTCCGTTCGGACCAACGATGCCAGTGATGCCCGTCCCCACGTTGATGCTGAAATTGTTGAGGCCGATGACCTTCCCGTACCACTTGGATATGCTCATCGCCTCTACGATACTGATCACTTGCCCACCCCCTTTCGAAGGATGCGCTGGTAAACTATCCACATCGGCGGGACAGTCAGCATGATGACCATCAGTCCAAGCGGCACGGAGTTGACGTTGGAGACATCCAGGCCGAAAAGGAAGTCGTATGTGTGCTCCAGCACGGCAATAGGACTGAGAAGCTGCCAATCGGAGGAGAACGTTCCCAGCACACCAGCGATGATCGTCAAGATGAAGAGGAACATGAAGGCGCCCACACCGGCGTAGGTCCTCTTGCTGGTGAGTGCGGACATCATAAGTCCGACGGGGACCAGCAGCAGTGCAGTCCATGCTCCGGCCAGGAAGGTCCTTCCCAACACTGCAAGGCTGCCCAGATAGTCAGAGCCGCTCTGGGTGGCGGTTATGGCCATGGCTACGAGCATGGGCGGGACGAGGGTGAACAGGCAGAGGGTGACCATCGCACCTAACCACTTGCCCAGCAGATAACGGCCCGGTTGTAGGGCCTTGGACAGGTAAAGAACGATGGAGTTCGAACGGAAGTCCTCCGAGATCAGGTCCGCACAGATCAGCGAGACCAGGATGATGTTGAAGATCAGGAAGAGGCCGTCGCCCATGTATCCAGACATGAGGTCCGCTTCCAGTTCACTGTGGGGCATAATGGAGTAGAATATCAATGGGAACACGTGCACTAGTATGGCCCCCAGGATGAACAGCACCAGGAAGGGTTTGGACCTGAAACGTTCCCAGACGATGTTCTCTGCGATGACAAGGAAGCGGCGGTTGTGTTCCGTCCGCCTTCCATTCCAGGGCTTGTAACCGATGGGGTCGATCCCCATCAGGCCACCTCCTTCATGGAGCGGATGAACACGTCCTCCAGGCTGATGCGGTCCGGAGAGTATGCTCGCACCTGAACGCCCGCATGTGCGGCCATCTCCAGCAACGGACCGCTGTCTCCCTCGTTAATGAATGAAATGGTCATCTGCCCGAACTCCTCGGAGACCGATTCCACGGAATAACGCCCCCTCAGCGCCTCAAGGAAGGAGTATAGGGGCTTGGAGCCCCCGCGCACCTTTATGTGCACGCGCCCCTTGCCTTGGTCCAGCATCTGCCGCATGGGCCCCTGCACCACGACCCTTCCGGAATTTATGATGATCACGTGCTGGCAGACCTTCTCCATGTCCTGCAGTATATGTGAAGAGACCAGGATGGACTTGTCAGATGCGCCGATCCTGCCGATCAGCTCCAGCATCTCCTCCCTGCCGAGGGGGTCCATGCCGTTGGTCGGTTCGTCCAGGAACAGTATGCCTGGGTCGTGGACGATGGCCTGGGCCAGCTTGACCCGCTGCTTCATCCCCGTGGAATAGGTGCCAGTGGGTCTGTATCGCTCCTCCCCCAATCCTACGAAGTCCAGGACCTCATGGCTTCTCGGGATGGCGTCCTCCTTTCTCATGCCGCTGATCCGACCGAAGTGGGCCACCATGTCCACCCCGCTCATGGATTCGATCAGGCAATCGTGCTCCGGCATGTAGCCCACCATGTCCCGTATGGCCAAGGCGTCCTTTCTGGGATCGAGACCGTTTATGCTTATCCCGCCGGAGTCGCTCTGCACCAGTCCGAGCACGGTCTTTATGAAAGTGCTCTTTCCCGCCCCGTTCGGACCGAGCAGCCCTACGATCCCTTTCGGCACGTTCACGGTGAAATGGTCCAGGGCATTTATGCTTCCAAAACGAACCAGTAACCCATCAGATACGATGGTCAAATCACTTGAGTCTCTCTCCATCCTGTTCCAGGCCCCCACCTTCGCTCGCGCCTTGGATTGATGGACCGGGATCATATATAAATGGGTCAGAAAGATAGTTGTTCTGGACCTTATGACATACCATTCTGGTCCAAATCGATGTAAGCTTGCAGATGGAAGAATGGGCGCGGGTTGCCAAGAGACTCTGCCGAAATCACACTTATTCATTTCATGTTGAAGGTGACGTATTCGATCGATAATGACATAGTTGAAAAATGAGCGTTGGTGAACTTAGATCGTTCAATGATCTGTCAACATGAGAAATGTGGCCAGGAGGAGGAACGAGCATCAAAGGTCCTGTGAACCTCTAAATGAATGAAATTTGGTATGATTGTTTTATGACGATCCCTGGTCATCAAGGATCTCGGACATTGTTTCCTAGATCTGAAATGGCGAGGGAACGTGTAAATATTCACAGAAAAACTATGAATCGTTAGAAATGAAGAGGACCACGAAGCAGACGATCTCGGGCATCACGCTCATCATTTCCATCGTGGGCATATATTTGTTCATTTATCAGTTGGAGATCGCTGAAGGAATCGGATATGCCATCGGCGTATTGATCATGTGCGCATTATGCCTCATCAGCATTGTTGCCTTGATCGCCCTCTCTCCTTCGGGATGGCGGTTAGAAGGTTCGTTCGAGGAATGGATCACCGCCGCCATCATCAATCCAATGATCTTGTTATTTTACAAGAAAGAAGAGGACAATACCGCTGAATTTATGAAAATGGAATATCAAGGTCGAGAAGAGAACTACGGCATCAAGCCGAAATGATAAATTGGTTCGACCGCGACGACGGTGCTCACATCATTGAGATCCCTCTTTTTCCCACCTCATATGCTTATGAATTTGTACTGGTTGTTAAACAACGATATACTAGATAGACCCTCTAATCCTATGGCCATCGTCCATGACCTGGCCAGGGGACGGTATGGGGAATGTACACAGCGAATGCTGTTAGCAGGTTGGGAACCTTCATCGATGATCGGATAGTCGATCCCCTATCCTCTTCGATCGGCAGAATGGACGCACGGAGAAAGGTCCTGACGCTCTTGGTCACGACCATTATCATCTATGGCCCGGCGATCGCATACTTCCTATCAGACACGTCCATCCAATATGACTATGACATATATCAGGAAAGGACACAGACGATAATCGATGGTGGGCTTCTATATAGGGACGTCCACACGGAGACCCCACCGTTGATCAACTTCATCTTGGTTCCCGCCCAACTTCTAGGCGGGGAGGATAGCGCCTATGTTTGGGGCGCGTATGAGGCCGCGTTCGCGTTCCTCCTGGCCTGCTTACTTTATTTCGCTACGCGTCGCTGGGATGAAACGAAGGCCTTCTATCTAGGGACCATGGCCCTGCTGTGCCCCTTCCTTCTGATCGAGTCGGCCACGGGGGAGGATGGCGCCATCGTAGCGTTCATGTTCTTTGCTGGTGCGGTATCGATGTTGCATGAGAAGAGGTACGCGGCTGTTGCCATCACCCTGGGCGTGTGGACGAAGATGTGGCCCGTGCTCATGCTTCCCATCGAGTTGATGAGGAACAAAGGATGGAAAAGGAGAGCGGAGGTGATCGTACTTGCGACCATCATCACTTTGGTAATTGCGTTGCCGTTCCTGGTCCTGTGCTATGACGAGTTCGTGGAGTTTCTATCCTTCTACTTTTTGAACGATCCCTCACGGCCATCTGGAGGAAGGAGCATGTGGAACTTCCTCCGCGACGGGGGTTACGGAGTTCCATCGATGATCGAGCTGACCCTGGTATTGGGGGCCCTTCTTGCCGCGTATCTTTATAGCAATCATAGGGGATGGAGCACATGGAAATCGATAACGTTCACCATGTTGGTCTTCATTTTGTTCTATCCCAAGATGCACATAGGATACTACGTGATGCCGTTCGTCCTGCTGTCTGCCTGGGCGGTCAGCGACTGGAGGATGACCGTCCGTCTCTTCGCAGCTTATATCCCCATCACTTTCTCGGGAGGGTTCGCCTCAGACAATCCCGACCCTATCCTGGCATCCTCAGATGGAGGATGGTTCGTCGGATTGCTGCTGGTGCTTATTGGCGTGCTCTTGATATGTGACGCAGCTAGGATCGCGTTCCGTTCCGAGCCGTTCATGGTCAGCTGTACAAAAAGGCTCGATCAAGGAACAATATGAACAAAGAAAGGTTTTCGCGAAATGCGTATTGGTGCGGGGGTTGGGATTTGAACCCAAGGACCACTAAGGACTAGACCCTCAATCTAGCGCCGTTGGCCAGGCTTGGCTACCCCCGCATGACTTTTTTGGGAATGTAGGTTGCGGTTATTAACCTTTGCATGGACCCGCCTGAGGGAGGGCCCGTGGATGATCTATTGGCTGATCTTCATCACTTATAGTACGAGCGCGGTCCTTGTGGTCTCCCTCAACGCGTTTAAATATCACATGCTCATAAGTAAAAATCGTCGGGAGAGGGAGGGCGACTGACGGTAGGGCCTTCGGGCCCAGCTGAGGAAGGTCCCTCCTCCATGAGAAAGGTGGACCGCGAAAGTGGATTGGTGAGAGCCAAGGCAAGGGCACAGAAACGGCACAGCCCCGGGGTAGGATGAATCGCTTGGCGAGGACGTTCCCCGAGGACCTGGTGAAACGGCGACTCCCCACCGGAGCAAGTCCAAACAGCCGGGATGACAGCTCAGGACCGGCGGGTAGGGCGCGCAGTTGAATGTCGCCTGAAACAGAAGGGGGCCTACTACCCTCACCCGACACCTGGCCCGTTTTTTCAGTGGAATTATGCAATCGTTTACGCCGCTGCATCAGGGCACCTTAAGTTACTCACACCCCCATTTTTTCCCGAGGGAAAGAATGAACGACAAGGAAGGAAAGTTGGTTATGATCAAGGAGCGCGTACCTCTCCGCACCCACGAGATGCTGAGGAGGGAACTGCGCAAGGGGCGCAAGGCGCTTTACATATCGAAGCACTCCCCCCGGCAGTTGCAGACGCAGTTCGAACCGGTCAAGGATAACATGACGGCCATGTGGTTGTCCCCGAGGACAGAGGACGACTGTATCCCGCCAATGAGCCTGGAGAGGTTCGAGGAGAGCATTAAGGAGTTTCTGAAGGAGAACGAATCACCCATAGTCGTGTTGAACGGTGTGGATGTCCTGTACTCCTGGAACGGTTTCCGTCCGGTGATAGATTCGTTGAAGCGTGCCCGCGGCGGCCTGGGGAACGCGGAGTTCTTCATCAGCTTGGACCCCAACGGCCACAACCCGGGTCACGTTGGCGCCCTGGAAAGGATATCGGACGAAGTGGTTTGCACCTGAATTGCGAACGGTGCGTACAAACCTTTTTTCTATAAGCCCTTAGTACCCCTGACCGTACTGGTGTGCCTATGTCCGACCTGAGTTCTTTGTTGAGGAAGGTGTCCGATGACCACGTCTCCGGATCGTCCGAGATCTATTCCGAGCTTCTTAAGGGGCTGTCCGATGCTCTGGCCGTAAAGCCCAGCATCAAGGATTGGGGAGAGTTCTGCATAGGATTGGAGAAGGTGAAGCGCTCCATGGCCCCGCTGCAGAACGTGGCCGGTTCCTTGCGCGTACTTCTTAACGCCCGTATCCCGGAGGACCAGTTCAACGGCTTCGTCAAGGGTTTTCTGGTGGACCTTGCAAGCAGGGAGAAGCAAGCCCCGGGCATCATCGCCGAAAAGTTCCAGAAGGAACAGCGCCCCAAGAGGATCGTCACGCTGTCCTATTCCAGTACGGTCATGGCCACCTTGACCGCCCTCCCTAATGACGTGGAGATATCGGTGGCGGAGTCCCTTCCAATGGGAGAGGGGTCGGTGACCTACCGTCTGTTGACGGACAAGGGTTACAAGGCCTGTCTCATACGGGATTCGATGCTCTACCGCGCGGTGGCAAACGCCGACCTGGTGTTGGTGGGCGCGGACGGTGTCTGTCCGGAAGGTTTGGTGAACAAGGTCGGTACCGCTTTGCTGGCGACCCTGTGCAAGGAGCACGGCAAGCCCCTGGTGGTGCTGTGCTCCACCTCCAAGCTCATTCCGGTACTGGAGATGGACCCCATGGAGTCCTTCCGCACCCTCGAGGGACTGAGGTATCAAGAGGTCGTCTTCGAGATGACACCCCTGGAGATGGTCCATTCCATTATAACCGAGGAAGAGGTGCTGTCCGGGGTCGAGATGCAGAAACGGCTCCTAAGGGACCGCAGCAAGATGAAAGATACCGAATGCCAGCAATGATGGTCAACCGATGCGCTGCAGGAACTGCTTGACCTGCTGGTCATATCCGTTGGTCTCTATGTCAAGCTCGGTACCGTGCTCCTCAGAGACCATCACCTGGACGTAGCCGGAGTCGTTGCGAAAAAGAACGTGCTTGGGCGATTCCTCCTCCAAACCGATCTCCAACTTCGCGAAGTAGTCCTTGGCCTTCTCCAAGGCCCTCTCCGGGTTCAGCCTGGTGGTCGCTCCGTACCTCATTTCCGCACCTGAGGGTAAAGGCCGCTGCGGCCATAACTATTTTATCATGCTATAGGAGGGTTCACTCGAACCTCAGCACCTCGGCCGGGGCCACCTTGCTGGCTCCCCTGGCCGCCGGCAATATGCTCAGCATGGTGGCGGCGAAGGCCAGAAGGGCCACTATCACGATGGGTTGCCAGTCTATGATGAACACGAAGTCCATGTCCTTCAAGCTCTCCACCCATAGCTCGTACCCCACCAATATGCCCAGTAGCGAACCGGCCACTATGCCCAGCATAGATATGAAGGCCGATTCCAGGGCGAAGTTGGTGACAACCATGTTCTTGGTGAAGCCAATGGCCCTCATCATGCCTATCTCCAATCTGCGCTCGTAGATGGCCCGGATGGTGATGATGCCCAACCCGACGATCCCTATCACCAGTCCCATGGCCAGGAAGGCCCGGAACAGGGTGAATATGGAGTCGACGCTGGATGTGATCTCCTCGGCCAGCGCCTTGACCGATATGGTACTAAGTCCATAGGCTAGGAAGTCCTTTTCAAGCAGCACCGACTGCTCCGCGGGGTTCAGACCTTCTGCATAGGATATCAGCAGGATGTTCGGACCCTGAGCGTTGAAATCGTCGTAAACGGTCCGCTCGCTCGCAAATATGCCGGTAAGCGTGGTCTGCTTCATCACCCCGACCACTGTCACATTGTGACGGGTTGAATCCGATGCGACCAAGGTGAAGCTGTCGTTAAGGACGATACGTTCAGCCTCGGAATATGACATCATGCCGCCCATGGCCCCGGCCGTCCCCCCGTCGATGATCACCAATGAAGTGTTGTCCAGTATCCCCTCCCACACTTCCCTTTCCGAACTGAAGCGGGAAGTGTCCCAATCGCTCAGGGGATAGTATCCCTCCGTGTAGAACCGTTCGTTCACACCCATCATGGTCATGGCGAACTCGAAGTGCCTGAGCTGGCCGTTGCCCAGTTCAACCGTGTCGTTCACCCTCACACCCGTGGAGGTGATGGCCACCATATTGGTGACGTTACCCCCCTCGAGGAAGCCTTCAGTGGAGTTTATACGATCCCAAGGATCATCATCCAACACCAGGCTAGGGTCCAGAGTGAATGCTATGGTGTCGAACCCACCGGAGGTCTCCTCCACCATTATGGGGATGTTGTAGTTCATGACCCCCGAGATCATCGTAAGTATGGTCACGGTGAATATCACCAGGCCGAAGATGAAGATGCTCAGACCTGTGCGGAACTTGGCCCTCAGGGGGTAGGATATGGCGGTGCGCACCACTGCACGGTAGGAGGAACGGGCGCGTATTATGGTGGTGAAGAAATGGATTATCAGGTCGGAATTGAACATCACCATCAGCAGGGCGGAGGCCAGCAGGAACAGACCGGCCATGACCAGCATCTCGATCTCTGCATCGTATGGAAAGATGTGGACACCGAAGACCTCACTGAGCCATACGGCGAGCGTTAGCACGGCGGCCATGTTCCAGGCCACCCTGTCCCCCAGGTACCGTCGGAGCAGTAGTCCGATCGAGAGCGTGCAGAAGCCCAGCCCGCTAAGGCTGACCCCCAGGTTCTCCACGGCCATTCCAGCACCGATCAATGCGAGCCCGGAGGCGAGCAGCAACAACCCTATGCCAAAGGAACGACGGTCCTTCATGGGCACCGGCGGTTCAGGGATGTTGCGTATGGCTCGTACTATGTTCATGCGCGAAACGCGTAAAGTGGCAAAGTAGACAGTGCCCATGGTTATGGCGAAGCCGATCAGGTAGGAGTAGGCGAGCCCCTCTGGGGTGTAGGCGAAATATGCCGCGATATCGATCCCGGTGAAACCGAACACCCCGGATACCGCGCGTATGATGATGAACGCCACGAGTATCCCCAGGAGCGTTCCCACCCCGGAAGCGATGGTGGCGTACACCACTCCCTCATAGGTGAACATGCGGCGCAAGCTGGTGCGCGGCATGCCCACCGCGCGAGTGATCCCCATCTCCGATTTTCTTTCCTCCCCAAGCATTGTGAATATGTTTAGCACCAGGGCCATGCCGGCTATCACGGAGAAAGAGCCGAACACGAAGAACAGGGAGATGAAGGCGGATAGACCTTCCCTCCCCTCCTCCAATATCTCCGCTCGGTCCTGGATCACTTCCAACCCATCCACTTCCGATGCGCTAAGGACCTCGTTGAACGCCTGCCGGTCGAATGGAACGCCCTCCTCCAAGGACAGGAAGAGGAGATTGCTCTTCCCCGGGTTCCCGGTCCATAACTGCATGTCGCTCTTGTTGAGGAACACGGTCGGTGAGGTGGCGAAACCGCCACCGCCCAGACTATAGGCGCCCAGCCCTTCGGTCTCAATGATCCTCTCTACCTGGAGCGGAAGGATGCTCTCCCCTCGACGAAGGAGGAGAAGGTCTCCCTCGGTGGCGTCGATCTCCATGGCCAACCTATCGGTGATGAACATCCCCCCGGAGGACGGGGCGATATCAATGACCTCATCACCGGTCACGAACCCTCCGAACTCCTTGACCGCCGCATCCTCGAACCCCAAGGCCGTATTGCTGAGGGAATACAGCAAGGTCCGATTGTTCACTATCACCACGTTCTCAGTGGTCACTGGAGAGGCGAACCTCGCTCCACCAAGGGATGTCAGGTTCGGTGTCAGTTCATCGAGCTCTGTCTCATCGATGTAAATGTAGAGGGATGAGAACTCCGAGGCGACCACCAGGTCCACCGCGCCAAGTCCTTCTGTCACCTGCCCGACGATCATATTGTCCAAAGTATCACTGACCACGAAGGTGGCCGACACTATGGCGGTCCCGACCATCAGTCCGCCCACGACCAGGGCGGTGGTCGCCGGGCGCCTGAGCGCATAACGAACGGCCATGATCGACACCAGCCGATGACGACGGGCGTCAAGCAGCACTATGACCACCACGGCAAGTATGTCGGCGATCAAGGCCGTCGCGGTCCCCAGGAACAACCAGGGAGCGATCAGCAGCAGCAAGGCACCGACGACCTTGACCGGTCCTGTCAACCGGGACAAGATATCAGCCCCTTTCCAGAATGTCCTGGCAGACGGAGGTGACCTTTCCATCCTCGTCCACTATCATGCCGTCCCTCATATGGATGATGCGATCACATTTCATGCCTACCTCAGCATCGTGGGTGACGATGACGAAGGTCTGCTGGTTCTCCTTGTTCAGCTTGCGCATCAGGGCCACCACCTCATCGGCGGTCTTCTTGTCCAGGTCCCCGGTGGGTTCGTCGGCCCAGACCAGAGCGGGATTGTTGATCAGTGCTCTGGCTATGGTCACCCTTTGCCTCTCCCCACCAGAGAGGGAGGCGGGACGGAGGTCGGCACGGTCCTTCAGACCAACGATCTCCAGCAGGTCCAAGGCGCTTATCCGGGCGGAACGGGGCGGTTCGCCCGATATCAATAACGGAAGCTCCACGTTCTCTGCGGCTGAAAGCACTGGAAGCAGGTTATAGAACTGGAATATGAACCCCATCCTCCGGGCTCGGAATCGGGTCTTGGCATTGTCGTCCATGTCCGTGAGTTCCTCCCCCTCGATCTGCACCCGGCCAGAGGTTACGTCGTCGATGCCAGAGAGACAGTTCAAGAGAGTGGTCTTTCCGCAGCCGGACGGGCCCATCACCGCCACCATCTCCCCTTTGGTTATTTCCAGGGTGATGCCTTTCAACGCCTCCACCCTGATGTCACCGGTAACATACGTCTTGACCACTTCTTGGCAGCTTATGATGGCCGTGATTCTTCCCCCTTCCACCTTGAAGAAATATATAGGCCAGCACAACTTATTTAACATTGTCCGAAGTAGTTTCGGGACATGACACCCTGGGCGACGGAGCGGGGACGAGCATCCCACCCTACGTTAAGATCCATGCACCATTGACCTTCGGTTCGAACAGCCTTAGATGTTTTTTATTTGGTGATACATGTTAAATATTGGAGGTCGGCGGATCAAAACAGCCCTGTATGAGATGAAGGTACATTAATGTATTAAATTGTACATCATTACCCATAAGTGATATATATTTCCTTTTGCCTCCTACCTCGCCATGAGAAAGGACATCAAGATTTCCCTTGACATTGACGACATACCTAAACACTGGTATAACATCGCGGCGGATTCCCCTGTTCCCCTGCCCCCGCCGCTCAATCCGGCCACCAACGAACCCATGAACCCCAAGGACCTCGAGGCCATCTTCCCGCGCAATCTCATCGAACAGGAGGTGTCGCAGGACCGTTACATTGACATCCCCGAGGAGGTGCGTGAAGCCTACATAATGCTCAACCGGCCTTCACCGCTGGTCAGGGCAGTACGCTTGGAAAAGGCACTGAAGACTCCGGCCAAGATATACTACAAGCGGGAGGACCTCAGCCCCTGCGGCTCCCATAAGCCCAACACCGCGATCGCTCAGGCCTATTACAACATGGTAGAAGGTACGGAGCACTTGACCACAGAGACCGGAGCAGGACAGTGGGGAATGGCACTGGCCCTAGGATGCGCAATGTTCAACATGAGCTGCAAGGTTTTCATGGTGCGCGTCTCCCATGATTCCAAGCCCTACCGTCGCTTCGCCATGCAAACATATGGTGCCAAGGTGTACGCCTCCCCCAGCCCGGAGACCAAGTTCGGACGTACCCTGTTGGAGAAAGACCCCAACAACCCCGGAAGCCTGGGCATAGCAATCAGCGAGGCCGTGGAGATGGCCGTTAGCACGCCCAACACCAAGTATGCCCTGGGAAGCGTCCTGAACCATGTCATGCTCCATCAGACCGTCATCGGTCAGGAGCTGGAGAAGCAGCTGGAGATAGCCGATGTGGTTCCCGACTACATGGTCGGTTGCGTTGGAGGAGGTAGCAATTTCGCCGGATTCGCCTTCCCATTGATAGGGAAGAAGATCAGAGGCAAGAACGACATCGAGTTCATAGCCACCGAACCGGTGTCCGTACCCTCTATGACCAAGGGAGAATACCGCTACGACTTTGGAGACACCGCCGGGATGACCCCCCTGGTGAAGATGTACACATTGGGACATGACTTCATGCCCTCGCCCATCCACGCCGGTGGCCTGCGCTATCATGGAATGGCTCCAACGGTCAGCCTCATGAAGAATCTGGGATTGGTCAAGTCCGTCACGGTGGAGCAGGCCGATACATTCTCCGCCGGGGTTCAGTTCGCCAACACCGAAGGTATCATTCCGGCCCCGGAAAGCACTCACGCCATTCGTGCGGCGATCGACCTGGCACTTGAGGCGAAACGCAAGAACGAGGAGAAGGTCATCGTCTTCAACCTGTCCGGACATGGACTGTTGGACATGCAGGCCTATGAAAAGTATCTCAGCGGTAACATGTGAGATAGAAACCAAAATCGGGGGCCTCGGCCCCATTTCATTTTCATTTTTATAAAAAACGGTCTTAAATTCTTGAATACCATTATTTATCAAATAAACCATACAGCATTAATCGCGAGGTATTCGTGCTAGGGTGAATGTTTGGAAGCCGGCGTGGATGTTTACTGCGGCAAATTCTGCTCGATCGACGTTCATTCAGACTACGGCATATTCACCCTGGACCACGGGCGCATCTATATGATCATAAACGAACGCCTGGACAAGACCTTGTCACTGATCAAGGGATTGGCCTCGGCGGATAAGGACCTGATGTGCGTCAGTCGCATGCACCCTGAAATGATCAGGGAGCGTTACCCGCTGCAGGAGATGAAGTGCGTCTGGTTGAGCGAGACGGGCAATAGCCCGCGCCTGGCCCCCGATCAGTTGGACCAGATAAGTAGAACGGTGTCAGACTTTGTGTCCGTAAGGAAGAATGCCGCAGTTGTCCTGGACGGATTGGAATATATTTCCCTTTTCACCGACTTCCGAACTTTGAACATCTTCTTCGAGGAGCTCAACGACATGGTCATGGCGTCGCGGTCAATCCTCTTGATACCAGTAGATCCGCGCCTATTCGACCCTTGCCAGCTGGCTCGTCTACGGCGTTTTGCTGAGATCCTTCATTGAGATCGGCGGCGAAATTGGGAAAGGATTCCTTCAGCTTCCGCAGGTCCCTCTCCTCCAGAGTAAGTGGATCGATCGAGACGATCATACCACCGTCAACCCCCTCCAGCATCTTCTCGATGTCCTTGAGGGATGAGACTATCCCCATCATGTCGTTCCAAAGCAGAAGGTACTCGAGACCGTCCAGGAAGAACTTCCTGCATCCCCCTTTCACTTCGGTCCGCACCTGCTTCACTAGAGCGTTCATGCTCTTGGGGGAGATGGTCCCTTGTTGCTTGACGCCGCTCAGCCAGTGGAAGCGGGCGTTAGATATGCCGTACTTCTCCGCGACGTATTCCGGATGCAGGCGGGTTATGCACACGCCCTCCTCGCCGTGAATGTACCTAGAGAAGATCGAGAAACCATTGCGCGGGTAACCTTCGACCAGCAGCGAGACCTTGGAGCTAGCAGCGTCTTCCATGAACATCATCCTCCATTGCTTGTTTCTAGTCTTCGTTTTTAGGATATATAAAGGGGATTTGAGCATGCTACTTTCGCGCGGTGAGAATCATCTGCCTGAACGGGGTCGGAAGGTTATTGATAGGGGTAAGTGGATTCGGTCCTGTGAACCACGGGCCGAACCGTTCTCTGCTTACAGTAAGGGAGAGAGTTTCACTGCATCTCCTTTTCCAACAACGTTTCGCAATGGACTCCGACTCACCCAAGACCGTCACCCAGGATGGAGTGGCAAAGGCCGTCGAGGTGGGAAGGAATAATGTGGCCAAGGTTCTTGCGGAGATGACGAGGGACGGACTGGTGGAGTCGTACACCCGCCATGTCAAGGGGTTGCCCAGCGTGCGAAAGGTATACTTCCTTACGCCCCTGGGACTCGAACACGCCAAGGAGACCAAGCAGAACCTGGAGGCAACCGTGGTCGATATAATCGACCTACAAGGGGAGCATCAACAGGACGAGATAGGCAGGTTAGGCAACTACCTTCCGAAACGGTACGACCTGCTGGAGCTGGTCAACGGTATCTCTCAAGGTAGCATAGATTGCCGTATGTTCCACGAGAACCGCATGCGAGAGGAAAGAAGGTTCGTTGACTTCACTGATAAAAAACCGGCGGTTCGGACATTCTTCGGGAGGGAGAGGGAGATGGCTCTCCTTTTCGATCTGTTAACATCCGAAACAAAGCGCATGGTCGTAATCAACGGCATACCTGGCATAGGGAAGACCACATTGCTGGCCAAGTTCGCTCAGACGGTGAGAGACAATACCAATGTGTTCTGGTACAAGGTTCATGAATGGGCCAATCTGAAGGCCCTGCTAAGACCCCTTGCCGAGTTCTTGTCGCAAATGGGAAGGAAGAACCTAGAATGGTATCTGAACCAGACCGAGGCCCCGTTGGTAGGAGAGGCCACGTTAATTTTAGAAACCGATCTGAAGGACGTTTCGGCCCTGCTCATATTTGATGATATGCACAAGGCTGAACCGGGGGTCCTGGAGTTCATGGGGGCGCTGCTTACGATCATGGAGGACATGAAACAGGTAAGAGCGGTCTGCACCGCCCGCGAACTCCCCACATTTTACTCCCGCGGCCTCGTGTTCCGAGGGTTGGTCGAGGAGTTGAACATCGAGGGACTGGATCGCGCAAGCAGTGAGCAGATGATGCGCTCGCGCGGGCTAGCCGGAGGCGACCAGGAAGAGATATTCAGGGTCACCGGCGGCCATCCGCTGTTCCTTGAGCTCATAGACGATCCCAAGCTGGCATTGGGAAAGAACATCAGGATATTCATCGAGCAGGAGGTGTTCTCCCGGTTGGACGTAGCAGAGCGCAAGATCATGAGCATCGCTGCGGTGTTTCGATACCCCGTGCTCATCGACGCCTTCTTCATCATGGAGGAAGAAATCCATCTTGCAGCTGGAATGGACAAGGTAGAGATGGACGGTGCGGACTACGCCGTGAGCTACGAGGCGGTCGATTCGCTGCTTTCCAAGGCCATAATCTATGAGTCGGTCGGGCGCCTCATTGGTATGCATGATTTATTGCGGGAGTTCTCTGTCTCCCGTCTTAACCCCCGTCAGCGGCGGGTTTATCATCGCGCGGCTTCGCGATACTATCTTCAAGATACTTCTGCACCGGCGCGAGTGGAGGGGCTTTACCACTCCATTATGGCTGGAGACCTGCAGATGGCGGTGTCCATAGCCGCTGGGGATGGAAGGTCGATCATTGACAAGGGGTACGCCTCACAGTTCGCCCCATTGCTAGACCGGTTGGTAAGGGATGTGGGCAAGGGGGAGAGGAAAGACCTCATCGAGATCAGTCTACTGCAGGGAGAGGTCCTCTATCTGCAGGGAGAGTGGAACCGAGCCATAGAGGTGTTGAAGTCACTCAGAGAACAGACAATGACCGGAAGGGACGCCCGGGTGCTGAGCGAGGTCAACCGCATGATCGGTGTGATATATCTCAACCGCGGTGACTACGATTCCGCTAGGGATCTGCTGCTGGAGAGCATGGACATATCCTTGCGCCTGGGCGACGTGTCCACCCAGGCTGACGTTCTTTACGACCTGGGCGGACTTCTTGAACGGAGAGGACTGAGCTCCGATGCCCTGGAACACTTCGAGAAGGCCAGGACTATTGCCATGGAGCTAGCGGACGATCAGGCGTTGGGCAAGGCCCTTTACGGCCTCGGTCGGACCTACTCGACCCTGGAAGAGTATGAGACGGCCATCCGGTACAAGAAGGAGGCCTTGGTCATATTGGAAAGGAGGGGAGATACCAATATGATGTCCAAGGCTTGCATCAGCATAGGCAACGACCTTTGCTCCCTTGGATTGAACGGGGAGGGAGTGAGATACCTGGAGCGCTCACGCGATCTGGCGAACGCGGTAGGGGACCTCAGTACGGTCGGCCATGCCCTGGCCAACATGACAGGATGCCGGCTGGTGCACGGAGATCTGGACGAGGCGGAGGATATGGCTGTGAACTGTCTTCCCATCTCAACGAAACTTGATGATCCCTTGATGACCTCCATGCTCTATTTCTATCTAGGATTCATCCATTCCAAGAAGGGTGATTATGATAAGGCGAAGGGCGAGCTACAGACCGCCATCGGTATACTCAGGGATCATGACAGCCCGATCAGATTGGGGCAGCTGCTTATTGAGATCGCCAAGATATGTATGGAGAACGAGGAGCGAGAGCAAGCCCGTTCTCTGCTCGAGGAAGCCTTGAGCATAGCCGACAGATTGGGACATGAGAAATTAAGACAACAGGTGGAAGAAAATAGGGAAAGGTTGTGCACATAGGAATGTGCACATTTTAGTTTAGAAAGAGACCGCGTGGGGATCCAGGAACGGAATCGAGTGAGGGTCCAGGAACGGAATCGAGTGAGGGTCCAGGAACGGAATCGAATGGGGATCTAAGAAAGGTATGGCCTGAGCCAAGGATGCCAGGTCGAAGGTCGTTCCCAGAAGCACTGCGCCAGCGGCCGCCGCGAATAGCGCAGCGATGCCGATCAATATCTGATTCCTAACCATCATGTAAGACACCTATGTTTGTTTCTGTAACCTGTTTCGTCTTGTGTCTATAAAAATGGTCTTTGAGCATGCTACAGTAAGACTTTTATATACATTTATGGAAAAATCATGATATTCATATGACTGGATAGTGTTAAAAAACCCCTTTTTTTGATAGTGAGCATATTTTATATTTTGTTAACATTGGTGAGAAACGATCATGAGCGCCACGATTAGCAACGGCTTCGACATTGGAGCCCTAAAGGCGATAGTGTTCGATCTTGACGGCACGCTGATACAGAGCACCATCGACTTCCATGAGATGAACCGCAGAGTGGCTGACATCCTGTTGATGCATGGGCTTCCAGAGGACATTTTGGACCCTAGCGGCCGAGTGAACGAGAGCATCGTCCGCGCCTACGCCTACTTCAAGATCCATAATCAGAAGGATTGGGCGGAAAGGCTGGAGGTCGATCTCAATCGCGTAAGCGCTGAGGTGGAGATGGCCAAGGTCTCAGAGAGCAAGGCGGTCCCGGGTACGTTAGAGCTGCTCGAACTTCTCGAGAGACGGGACATACGCACGGCCATACTTACTCGAGGAAGTCGAGCCTACACCGAAAAGGCGCTACGAATCGCCGGGTTGGAGGGTCGCTTTCACACCATCATTTGCAGGGACGATTATCCGTTGACCGAGGCTAAACCCAACCCAGTGGCCCTTAGGAGGGTGTTCCAAGGACTGTCCCTGAACAACCGCCAATGCCTCTTTGTAGGTGACCATGAGACGGACCTCCTCTGCGCCCAGGGTGCCGAGACACCGTTCGCCGCTGTGCTGAGCGGTTCCCACGGTTCCGATGTCTGGCAGAACCTTAGACCGGACGTGCTCATGGAGAGCATTGCCGACCTCCAGGTGTTGCTGGAGGGAAGCAGATGAGGGAGGTGCGTGTGGATGAAGCCCCACAGCCTATCGGACCCTACTCTCAGGCCGTGATATGCAAGGACCTGGTCTTCTGCTCCGGTCAGCTGGGGTTGGACCCCGCCTCCGGTTCTCTGCTCCCTACGACCGTTGAGCAGTCCAAGCAGGCGCTGGTCAATCTGGAGAAGGTGCTGCAAGGGGCGGGAAGTTCACTTCACCAGGCCCTTAAGGTCACTGTCTATCTGACGGACCTCTCCGCCTTCGCTGATGTCAACAGCGCCTACGCCGAGTTCTTCACCCCGCCGTACCCGGCCCGCACCGCGGTCCAGGTCGCTGCCCTGCCGAAAGGGGCGGCGGTGGAGATCGACATAATCGCTAGCCGATAGCCCGACCAAATCTATTTCTCTATCGTCCATCGTCTATTATGCGATGAGCGAGGAGGGCAAGCCCGAGGATAAGCGAAAGAGCGCCGCGTTCTCTGTCACTGGTATGACCTGTGCCACTTGCGCCGGCACCATAGCCGATTCCCTCAACGAGCTGGAGGGCGTGTTCGGAGCTGACGTAAACTTGGCGACGGAGAGGGCCTCGGTCAGCTATGATCCCAAAAAGGTGGACCTGCCCAAGCTCCGCAAGGCGGTGGAGGATGCGGGGTACGGGGTGATCATCAACGAGCTTTCGCTGTCGATATCCGGAATGAGCTGCGCCACCTGCGCTAACACCATAGAGGAGGCCGTGGGCGAGCTGGATGGTGTGCTGCAGGCATCCATCAACCTGGTGACCGAGAAGCTCACCGTACGCTACGACCCCCAGAAGGTGCGCGTGGCCCAGATCAAGAAGGCGGTGCGTGACTCTGGGTACGAGGTCTTGGAGGCCGAGACCTTGGACGTGGAGAAGGAGATGAGGGAGAAGGAGACCCGCCGACAGCGCGCCCTCCTGTTGCTGTCGGTTACCCTGGCCATCCCCACCATGACCATAATGATGATCATGGACTTCACGGACCTGGGGCATGAGTTCCTGATGGAGTGGGGCAATCTGACCATGTTCGCTCTGGCCACCCCGGTGCAGTTCATCGCCGGATACCAGTTCTACGTGGGAGCTTACAAGGCCCTGCGCAACCGCAGCGCCAACATGGACACGCTCATCGCCGTTGGCACATCGGCGGCCTATTTCTACAGTGTGACGGTGATCTTCTTCCCGGGGACCGTGGTCCTGGAGCACGTCTATTTCGATAGCTCGGCCATGATCATCGCCCTGATACTGTTCGGCAAGTACCTGGAGGCCAAGGCCAAGGGCAGCACCTCCGAGGCCATCAAACGCCTTATCGGACTGCAGCCCAAGACCGCTCGCATCCTCCGTGACGGAGAGGAGGTGGAGATATCGACTGACGACCTGGACGTGGGCGATTTAATGCTCATCCGGCCCGGAGAGAAGGTGCCTACCGATGCGGTGGTCATGGAAGGGCGTTCATCAGTGGACGAGAGCATCATCACGGGGGAGAGCCTGCCGGTCAGCAAGAGCGAGGGCTCCGCGCTCATAGGCGCGACGATCAACAAGAACGGACTTCTCAAGGCCAGGGCCACCAAGGTGGGCAAGGACACCGCGCTGGCCCAGATCGTCAAATTGGTGGAGGATGCCCAGGTCAGCAAGGCCCCGGTGCAGAGGTTGGCCGACCGCGTTTCGGCGGTATTCGTGCCGACGGTCATACTCATCGCCCTGGTATCATTCGTGCTTTGGTACTTCGTAGGCGTTTACGCCTTCGACGTATCCGACCCGCCGTTCACCTTCTCCCTGACCGTGTTCATAACCGTTCTGGTCATCGCCTGTCCATGCGCACTAGGGCTGGCGACGCCCACGGCCATCATGGTAGGGACGGGCAAAGGGGCGGAGAACGGAATACTCATCAAGGGAGGGGAATCCCTGGAGATCGCCGGGAAGCTGCAGACCGTGGTCTTCGATAAGACCGGTACCTTGACCAAGGGAGAACCGGAAGTGGTAGAGGTGCTGAACTTCGATCCCTCCTGTCCCGACATGATGGCCCTGGTGGCCAGTGTGGAGGTTGGTTCGGAACATCCTTTGGGCGAGGCCATCGTGCGCCGTGCCCGCGCGGACGGGCTCTCCCTGCAGGAGGTTGTGGGCTTTGAGAGTCTGGCCGGGAAGGGTGTTCGCGGAACTGTAGGCGGTCGTACCATTGTGGCCGGGAACCGCTCCCTGATGAAGGACCTGGAAATACCACTAGGAGAGATGGAAGGGCGCATCACGACATTGGAGGAGAGAGGCATGACCGCGGTGCTGGTGATTCTCGACGGACAGCTCTGCGGAGCGGTGGGAATCGCAGACGTGCTTAAGCCCGGAGCGGAAGAGGCGGTACGAGCGCTTCAGGAAATGGGCGTGGAGGTGGTCATGATCACCGGGGACAATGAAAGGACGGCCAAGGCCGTCGCGGACCAGATCGGGATCGAAAAGGTCCTGGCGGAGGTTCTTCCAGGGGACAAGGCGAAGGAGATCTCCCGCCTGCAGTCCGAGGGCAGGGTCGTGGCCATGGTCGGAGACGGCATAAACGATGCTCCTGCGCTCGCTCAGGCGGACGTGGGCATGGCCATCGGCTCAGGTACCGATGTGGCGGTGGAGGCCGGGGACATAGTGCTCATCAAGGACGATCCGAGGGACGTGGTGGCGGCCATACAGCTAAGCCGAAGGACCATGAAGAAGATAGGACAGAACCTGTTCTGGGCCTTCGGGTACAACACCGCTGGGATACCGGTGGCTGCCGGCGTGCTCTATCCCTTCTTCGGGGTCCTGTTATCACCTATCATCGCCGCAGGGGCCATGGCCTTCTCATCGGTGACAGTTGTTTCCAACGCCGCGTTGCTCAAACGTTATACGCCAGAGATAAAACGCAAAGGAGGTGAATGAATGGCCATAGACCCGATTTGCCTGATGGAAGTTGACGAGAAGAGCGCCAAGTGGACGTCCGAGCATAAAGGCAAGAAGTACTATTTCTGCGCCCCGGGGTGCAAGAAGAAGTTCGATGCGGACCCTGAGAAGTACATCAAGAAATGAACAAACGCCTTTATTTTTTTTATAAAAGTGTGAGAGCGGGCGTTGAGCCCGCCTTTAGGTTTAGTGGCTCTCGTGCCGGCCGTCACGGGAGGCGTTGGCGCGCTCCTCGGCGTAGGCCTTCTGACGGTCCTCCACCTCGGCGTAGGTAGGGAAGGCCTTCTTCAGCACACCCATTGCCCCCATGCCTATGTTGAACAGCGCAGGCGGGATCTTGATGCCGTAACGAAGGGTCGTTCCGGTCAGCTTCCCGGGGTTCATGATGTCGTCCGGGTCGATCAGCTTCTTGATGTCCCGTATGTACTTCGCACCAGTGCCCCTGATGGGGTCCAGATTGGAGGCGAAGAAAGAGCCGAAGCCCAGCGGGCGTCCGCCGATGGTCATGGAGTAATTGGCGAACTTGGCATTGAAGCCGAAGGCGGTCAGGTTCTGCAGCTCGTCCGGGTTGAACAGGTAGTAGGGCATGAACATGACCGTGTTGCGGTCGACCATGGAACCGATGATCGCTCCAGTGAGCTTCTCCTCGCTCAGGATCCTGTAGCAGGCGTCCACGGTCTCCTCGAACTTGTTCAGAGGGAGAACGGCCTCCCCCGGGATGTGCCCTATCCCGATCTCTCGGGCGCGGAACTCGTAGCAACGCTCTTCCCACTCGTGGGTGGCCACCTCGTCGGCCAGTCTCTTGGCGCCATACTTGGCCATTATCTCGTCGATCTTCTTGTCCTCCCAATCGACGATCTCCTTGTCGCCCTCAAGCTGTATGTTGACCACGGCACCGTCATCGATGGTGTGCTTGCCGGCCTTGCGCAGTAGATCGAAGTGGTTGGGGTCGCTGAAACCTATGTGCAACGGCCGCACGCGGGAACGCATTATCTCCATGATAGGCTTCCCAGCCTCCTTGAGCGTGGGGAAGGCGTAGCTCAGGGACCTCATGACCTCCGGTCCGGGCTCCAACTTAAGGGTGACGGTGCAGATCTGGGCCAACGTGCCCTCGGCCCCAACTATAAGTCGGTTCAGGTTGTAGCCGGTCTCGTTGTCCACTATGAGATCGTATCCGGTCTCGACGATGGTGCCGTTGGGCATGACGACCTCCATGTTGCGGACCAGGTCGCCGCTGGTCCCGTACTTGATCGAACCAACGCCCACTCCATTGACGGATATCCATCCGCCCAGAGTGGCCGACGGGAAGGAGCTGGGGTAACCGCCTAGCAACAGGCCCTCTTCCATGCAGGCATCCAGGACCTGCTTCCATGTGCAACCGGCCTGTGCCTTGACGCATAGGTTTTCCTTGTCGATGCTTATGATCTTGTTCATGCCGCCTGACGTGTCGATAAGTATTCCGCCGAACACCGAGGTGGACCCGCCCAATCCCCAGGTGGAAGCTCCACGGGGAGTGATCGGAATGTTCTCTTCCGCCGCGATCTTGACGATCTTGGCCACGTCCTCCGTGCTGTGAGGCCTGACCACGATATCGGGCAGGTTCTTGAATGCCAGCT
>Ga0209269_1000517_pt1 | contig 35102 bp, 35 predicted proteins | sample MTBAKMMethaMetaG_FD_187455 | JGI IMG/M metagenome (GOLD analysis project Ga0209269, IMG submission 187455) | Enrichment culture microbial communities from Arthur Kill intertidal strait, New Jersey, USA, that are MTBE-degrading - MTBE-AKM (Arthur... | ecosystem: Environmental > Aquatic > Marine >... | reverse complement strand
GGAAGGCGAAGAGCTCTATCTGTCCGGGGGTATCGACCAGCACATAGTTGGTGCGGAAGCCCTCCACCGAATCCGCCAGGTCCTTGACGTTCACGGCCATCATGTCCGCGGCCACGATCTGTGCGCCGTTCGGCCCTAGGCCGTACTCCTCCATCACATCGTCCACCCGGACCCAGTCGCGAATGTCCACGTCCGGTTCATAGGGCATGTGCTCCACACCCGGGTCCAGGTTGACGATGACGGAGTCCAGGCCCTGCAAGGTAAGCCATTCCTGGAAAGCATATATGAGGGAGCTCTTTCCGCTGCCGGCCGTACCGACGAAGTAAATGAAGCGCATGATATCCCTTCGAAGGAAGGCCGACGGGCTTATGATACTTGCGACGTGACCATGGTGGTCACGTCCCTTCAAACGGAGCGTGTCCCATCGGCGGGTCCATGTTTATCGGTTTCCTGCCCATCTGATCTTCGGTCCATATGGGAACGCTCGGATCAGTCGCCATCATAGACGTATTCCCCTATGGGAATGCCACCGCTTCCCTCGAACATCTCTGCGACCTTCTTGCCAACGTAGCCGTGCACGGGAACGTACACCACGAACAGAACGATCGTCGTCACCCAGGTAGATGAGATGTAATTGATCGCTAGCCAAGGTATGTTCACTAGGACAAGGACGATGAACAGCAGGAGCCCGTGGAAGAAATTGCTCGCCAGTCCTTCCTCCAGCTCCAAATCCCACACGTAATCGGCCAGGGAGGTGTTGATGTAGCCCAGCGCAAGGACGAACAGCCCCATGCCTATGAACAGACCGATCAGGGACCCTATCGCCACCAATACCATCAGGATCACTGCCCAGCAGAGGGTCAGGACCAGCATGATGACCGCTAGACCGAGACCGTGCATGCAATAACCTGTAAGGTCCGATAGCTCGAGCTCCATCCTTCCCCCTGCATGCGCTTGGGATTTTGGAGGTATAAATGTTCTCTGACGTTTTGATGAAAGTGAAAGAAGGTCGGTATGGCGTTCGTCCTAGCGAAGCAACTTCTCGAGGACCTTCAGCAGCTCCTCGACCCGGTCCGCCCTTCTCCTTGCCGATGTCCTGATGGCCTTTCTTCCGCGACGATCTCCGGTCAGCTTCATGGCTCCCAGGTACGAACGTATGAGGTGGTCGTCCAGACGGGACATGCGTTCCTTAAGGCAGGACAGCTCGGGACGGGGTATGTCGGCCAGCTCCCCCTGCAGAAGCTTTCTCTCTATCTTCTCCAGACGCTTCCGGCAGTCACCTATCGATTCGCCCACGCTCTCATCGAAGGACCGCCTGGCCCCTTGCCGCATATCCGGAGGGAGGTCCTCGATGATCGCCTCCGTCTCCCGCAGGACCTCGATCACCTGGACCAGCGGTCTTCTCAGCTCCTCCTCCGGACGGACCTCTTCCTTGCCCCTTAACCCGGCCAATATTCCCATGACGGGAGGTCATCGCGGTCTAGGAAATAAAGATCTGAGGTAGGTTCCAACGGCCTAGGGGTCCCCCTACAGCCACGCGATATCCGTCCTAAAAGGTCCGATCACGCATCGGAACCGTAGCGGGCGCGGTACATCGTGGCCTCACCGACAATGTCGTGGACGCAGTGCTTCCTCAGCAGGGCCTCGGCCTCCTTCTTGGAGCTGGCCTCGAAGGTTCTGCCGCAGGTCTTGCATGTGACCTTTGCCATAGCATTCTACCTCCGTCATTATATTTAACGAACCGGGGCTAAATAGCTTGCCTTTTAACAGATGGACGAGACTAAGTATCTCGACGGTCACCGGTCGAAGGTTATCTGCTCTATGGGCTCCAGGCGCATTCTCGGCATCCGGGGCCCTAGCTTGGAACGGGCCATCTTGTCATATGCCTCCGGCCCTCCGGCCTTGGCGATTATGGTCCTTCCCCGCGCCTTCTGCGCCGCCATGCTGATGTTCACCCTTTCCATCGAACCAGGGGCGATGGTGTGAAGCAGGTCCAGAGAGGCCTTCAGGCCATAGGGCATGGACTCCATCCTCATGACCGTGCCTGGAACCGCATGGAACCAATTACCGATGGAATCCTCGCCAAGCTTAGTGATTGTGGTACCGGTGGCCGCCTGCCATTCGGCCTCCGGGCCTACGTTGGCCACCAGCCATTCTCCGTCCACCAGCACCTCCCCCTCCCCTTCCAGGACGAAGTACCCCAGGGAATCGTACCATTTCTTGATGAAAGGGTCTGGCTGGATCACCACATCGTACCAGCTGCGGATCATGTTCATGGCGAATATCTTGTAACGGGCCTTTATTCCAGCGCAGCGGCAGAGGGCGATGAAGGCGGTGATGAGGTGGAAGCAGGTCCCGCTGCCACGCTGCAGCGTCTCCCCCACGTCGTTGATGGGGCGCTCCTCCAGAAGCATCCTTTCCTTGACGAAGTTGTAGGCGTTCTCTGCGAACTGGCGGTCCGACACCTGGAACGCCCCGAGCTCGTGGGCGATGGCAATGACGGAAGGGTCGTGCGGATCGCAGAACAGTGTTGGTCGAAGGTACTTCTCGGTGGAACGGCAGGAGCGCATCCCCTCCTTGAGCTGAGGTATCTCATATTGCCTCTGCGGGCGAACGTACCTTTCCCCGTCGGCCGGTACCACCCTCAGCCTTCGCAGTTCCCGCATGTTCAGCAGGATGACCTTGGACAGGGATAGACCTCCATTGACCATGAGCTTGAGGTAGGCTCGCTGGGGCATGTATCCGTTGGCCTTTATCTCAGCTAGCGACGTCAATACTTCACCTCTTCATATCCACCGAGATCATCTTCCTCACTTCCTCCGCGCATCCCCTGGACTCCTTCCCAGGTACCCTGGTGACCCCAGGCTTCAACACCGGCCCCGGTCGACCGCAGACCGGGCACCTCTCCAGCATGCTCACCCGGTCGTTGGTGATTATGAAACCGGGATAGCTGTACATCGAACCGTCCAGGAAGGCCAGGCGTCCGACCTTGCCGTAACCCAAGGGACGGAATTCGTCGTCCAGCACCATGGCGTGGACGTAGCTGTGCGGGATATGCAGATAATGCCCTTCCGGGCATTGCGTCATCCAGGCGTTCCCCTCCACCATACCATAGAGGTCCAGGCAGTTCTCCGGCCTGATCCCCAGCACATCCTCCACATCCTTTCTGAACTCCGTTTCGGGAATGCGCTTGTGCTCATGCACCTTCCATCCGCCCCCGGTGAGCACCGCTCCGCGGTCTTGGAGGTCAAAGGAACGACCTTGCTCCTTGAGCTTCTGGACCGTTGAATATAGAAGGAAGGGAGCTCCGACGAAGGCCATCTCCTTCCCGGCCTTGTCGTTCCTCTCTATCCAGGATATGATGTCGTCGATGGTCCTCTTGCTCCGTTTATTCGTGATGGACCTGACCATCCGGCCCTTTATGCCCCTTCCGTCCCCCATGCTGAGCCGGATGAGCTCGGTGTCGATCTTGCGGTCGACGGCCGATTCCACTTCGTTCATGATGTCGTAGAATATGGTCCCCAGCCGACCGGCGAACAGGTTGGTCTTGAAGGGGTTGGGCAGGAGCAGGCAACCGTTCATCTGAGGGTTCCAGGTCGGATAGAACATGGCCGCCACACCCTTGGCCATGGCGTACTCGTTCATGTGGAAGCTGCGCATGTCACGGGGCGCGAAGGTGTGTCGGCCTCCGGTCCCGCTGCTGAAGAACACCGCCATGCCCGCCTCGTTGAAGTAGTCGACCACCTGATCGGTGCCAGGGTTGGCACCTTTGATCCTGATACGCGGCAGTGTGCCAGTGTACAGGTTTCCCAGCCAGAGGGCGAAGTCCTTTCCCGACGGACAGTCCTTGAAGAACTCGTTGGGGATGAGAGGGACCTTGCCCAGGTCCTCGAAGGACCGTATATCGTCCGGTACCACACCGAACTCCTGGCAGAACTCATGGTACATCCGATTGTGATGATAATGTCGATCGAACTGGAACTTGACCGACCTGAAGCAGAGGTCATTGGCCTCCTCCGTCGGCACCCGGTAGGGATCTGAAGGACCGTACAGAGCGTGTTCCGGTGGACCCCAGGTCGAGCGTTCCGGGACATATCTCGAGACCAGGGCATCGAACCCGCTCATGTATTCGGCATATCCCATCAAGGTTCCCATGACGAACTAATAATCAAAGTTTCGACGCCTTTCCGAAGCGCTGCGAAGAACTCGCTTCGCGTGCTCCATTAAAAGATCGTCATCACCGGAAGAACGGCGATTCCTTCTGAGGCCATCATTGAGCCGGTCGATAACTGAACGGATCGCCCGCCGCTCAATCGAACACGATCTGCGAACGGTTCTCCATGGTGACCGTGGGCATCTTGACCCGTTTGGCCCGTACCATCGTGTCGTAGGCCTCCAGGCCGCCGGCGTCCTCGATGATCTTCCACCCTTCGGTGGACATCTTGAGCACGTTGGAGCTCACCCTCTCCACCGAACCTGGGGCCAGGGTGATCATCAGTCTGCCCAGGATGGGCAGTCCATATGGAATGGATTCGCACAGCATGACGGTGCCGGGTATCGCCTCGAACCAGTTCTCCAGAGAGGTCTCCCCCAGCTTACTTATGGGGTCGCCCATGGTGGCCTGCCAGCCGGCGTCCGGTCCGACCACGGCGTCCATCCACTTGCCGTCGACGAAGACCTGGACCTCCGCCTCTATCAGGAAGTAGCCTAGAGAATCGTACCACCTCTGCATGAAGCTGTCCGCCCCCAGCATGCGTTGGTACCAGACGGCGATCATGCTCATGGCGAACACCTTGAAGCGCGCCTTTATTCCAGCGGCGCGGCACAGGGCGACCATGGTGTTCGCCAGATGGAAGCATGTCCCCGTTCCCCTTTCCAGGGTGTCTCCCGCACTGTCGAAGGGGACGTACTCCACCATCATCATGTCCTTGGCCAGATGGTGCGCCCTCTTGGCGAACTCCAGGTCTGACACCTGGAACGCCCCTAGCTCATGGGCCATGGCCACGATCCGGTGGTCACAGGGATCGCAGTAGTTGGTGGCGGAAAGGTATTTCTCGTCCGTGGCGGCGCAGCGCATACCTTCCTTGTACTCGGGGATGTCGTACTGGCGGACCGGGCGTACGTATCGGGCATGGTCTTCCGGGAAGACCCTCATCTTCTTAATCTCGGAGAGATGGAGGACGCTGGTCTTCAGGACCGAGGTCACCCCTTTGGTCAGTAGCTTGACGAAAGGACGGCTGGGCAGGTACTCGTGCCTTTTTATGTGCCGTATGTCGAGCATCTTACGCCCCTCCTACATCTGCGGCCATCATCTTACGCACTTCCTCCCCGCAGCCGCGCATCTCCTTTCCGGGCATGCGGGTCACGCCCGGCTCCAGGACCGGGCCGGGGCGGTCGCAGTGCGGGCAATGCTCCAGCATACGGACCTTGTCATTGGTCACAATGAAACCAGGATAGCTTCCCATGGAACCGTCCAGGAAGGCGAAGCGGCCGTACTTGCCGTACCCGACGTTCCTGTTGTCATCATCCAGCACCATGGGGTGCAGGTAAGAATGGGGGATGTGCAGGTGGTGTCCCTCAGGACACTGTATCATCCAGCCGTTGCCCTCCACCATGCCATACATGTCCAGGCAGTATTCGGGGGGAACTCCCAGCAGCTCCTCCACATCCTTGCGGAAGCGGTCCTCAGGGATCCGCTGGTCCTCATGGGCCTTCCAGCCCCCTCCCGTAAGGATCATGGTCCGGTCGCCCAAGTTGAAGGATTTGCCCCTTTCCTTGAGCTCGTTGAGTACGTAATGCAGCATGAACGGCACCCCGACCAGGGCCATGCGGGAGCCGTCCTTGGCCCTCTCGCCTATCCAGTTCACGATGCGGTCCACGGACCTCTGGGTGCTGCGGCTGACCACGTACTTGGTCAGCTTGCTCATTATGCCGTCGCCCTTGGCCATGGACTGGCGGACCGTTTCCGTGTTCACCTCGCGGTCCAATGCCACTTCGACGTCCTTCATGATGTCGTACATCACCGTGCCCAACCGGCCGGCGAACAGGTTGGTCTTGAAGGGGTTGGGCATCATAAGGAAGCTGCGCATGTCCGGGCTCCAACGGGGATAGAACATGGAGATCGCGCCCTTTGACAATGAATATTCATTGGAATGGAAGGCCCTCATGTCCCTCGGGATGAAGGTGTGTCGACCACTGGTGCCGCTGCTGTAGGCCACGGCCATGCCGGCGGCGTTGAAGGAGTCTATCACCTCGTCCGGGGTCGGCTCCTTGTTCTTTATGCGCACCTTGGGCAGCTCACCGGTGTATATGTTCGCCAGCCAGAGGGCGAAGTCGCGACCCGATGGATAGGTCTTGAAAAAGTCGGCGGAGACCACTGGCACATTGTCCAGGTCCTCGGCGGATCGCATGGAATCGGGGTTGAAGCCTACCTCTTCACAATAGGTGCGGTAGGTCTTGTTACCGTGATAATGCCTGTTGAGCTGGAACCTGACCGCCTTGAAACGGAGGTCGTCAGCTTCGCTCTCGTGCATGCAGAAATAATTGGACGGAGAGTAGACCGCCTGATCGGAAGGCGTCCAGTCAGCTTTATTGGGAATATATCTAGAGGTCAGGGCATCGAACTTGCGGATGTACTCCGTATATTCCATTTAGGTTCTCAACGACACTTCTATTATAAAGATTTGGTATTTTTCCTGCAAGGTAAAATTCGACGATCATCGAAATTTGATACTTCTCACAGGTCCAATGGCGTAAGAAAAAACATATATGTGTGCAAGTAATTGCTTACATAATTAAATGAACGGTTCTACCGGTCATGAGGGGAAGGGGAGAAGGTCCGCGGAGAAGGTGCTGAGCTCCGCGTTCGCACTTTTTGCAGAGAGGGGTTTCGATGGAACCACCACCAAGGAGATAGCTTCTTGTGCGGGGGTGAACGAGGTAACCTTGTTCCGCCATTATGGTAGCAAGGAGGCGCTTTTCCGCCAAGTGGTGTTCCAGAACCTTCCGATGGACCGCGTCCGATCGGTAGTGGACTTCGATGATGGGGGACCGTTGGAGGAGATGCTGGTGCGTAACGCCCAGGCGGTCCTGGAGGTCCTCAAGGAGAACCGGCACATCTTCATGATGCTGGTGGGAGAGGTCTGGAGACATCCTGAGCTGAAGGTAGAGGTGAACGACGAGGTCTTCGAGCAGGCGGTGCGGTTCCTCGCCGAACATATGAAGGGTCTCATGACCAAAGGCCGTCTCAGGCCGATCGACGCCGAGGTGGCGGCCAGGACATGGATCGGCGTTGTGCAGTCGCATTATCTGATGCATTATCTGGTTGGACCCGGTGACATCGGAGCTGCGGAGGAGGAGCGCTTGCTCAGGGGTATGGCTGACATCTTCGTGAACGGCGCTGGCAGAGGAGGGAGGAACTGATGGAATACCGGAACGGGATCGCGGTTGTTACCGAGGGCCTTCGAAAGGAGTACGGTGATATCGTGGCGGTCAGTGACCTGAGGATCAGCATACCCTCGGGAACGATATACGGGCTCATCGGCCCTAACGGTTCGGGGAAGACCACCGCCATCAAGATGCTCATGGGCCTGGTCAGACCCACTGCGGGCTCGGCCATGGTGCTGGGCAAATCCGTTGCCGTGAGAGGAGGGGAAAGCAGGGTGAGCTATATGCCGCAGGAGCTCGCACTTTACATCGACCTTACCGTCCATGAGAACCTCCAGCTGTTCGCGGACCTCAACGGCGTCGATCCCCCATCCTTCCCGGACCGGGAAGAGGAGGTCCTCAGGGTCGTCGGGCTGACGGAGAGAAGGGATGAACTGGTGGGGCATCTTAGCGGAGGTATGCAGCACCGGGCCTCGCTGGCCTGCGCCATGATAAACGAACCGATGCTCATGTTCCTGGACGAACCTACCGTCGGCGTGGACCCGGAGCTTCGTTCAGGCTTTTGGGAGTACTTCAGGGCCCTCCGGTCCAAAGAGATGACCGTGGTCCTCACGACCCATTACATGGACGAAGCGTCCCGTTGCGACCTGGTCGGGATGATGCACAGGGGCCGTCTGATAGCCCAAGGGACGCCGTCCAAACTGTTGGAGGATACCGAGAGCGAAAACCTGGAGGACGCCTTCATGGTCTACATTAGGAGGTGCTGCCATTGAACGCCAGGAGAACGATGGCCATAACCAGAAAGGTCCTTCGATCGCTCAAGCACGATCGTAGGACGGTCGGATTTCTGGTCCTGATGCCCGTCTTCATGATCGCCATATTCGGTTACACCTTCGGCGGAGAGGTGAAGGGCGTTGAGGTGTACGTCATCGATCTGGATGATGGAGAGGGGGGCCTTGACCTGACAGATCTGATCATCTCCCATCTGGAGGAGGACGGGACACTGGAGATCAAGGAGATAGTTACATCATCCAGTGCTCAGGACCCCATCGCCTATGGCCGGAGCAAGGTGGAGGGAGGATCGGCCTGGGCGTGCATCGTGTTCCCCGCAGGGTTCAGCGGTGACGTGCTCGCTCGCGCGGGGGGCAATTCTTCCGTGTCCGCCTCGATCACGTTGTTCCTTGACGGCAGTAGCACGAACATAATGCAATCGGTGATGTCGGCCGTGCAGAGCTCGATGTCCGCAGTGCTAGAGGACGACCTTGGTATGGTCCAGCCAGTACGGGTGGTCCCAGATATGGTGTACGGGGAAGGCATGGAGTTCATCGACACCTTCGCCCCGGGTGTGATCTCCCTGGCGGTAATGATGGTGACATTCATGCTCTCCATCATCTCCTTCATTCACGAGCGAACGACCGGTACGCTGGCAAGGCTGCTTTCCACCCCGGCGACGGAGGGGGAGGTGGTCGTCGGATATGCCATAGCCTTTGGCATGGTAGGTCTGGTGCAATCGGTGACCGTGCTGGCGACCGCCCTCGTCCTTTTCAACGTGCAGGTGGAAGGATCACTGCTGCTGGTCCTACTGACCATCTTCCTGCTTGGCGTTGGCATGCAAGGGCTTGGTTTCCTTCTTTCGGCCAACGCCAGGACCGAGTTCCAGGCGGTACAGTTCATCCCTCTTATCCTATTCCCTTCCATTCTTCTGTCCGGGGTCTTCTGGCCTATACAGGCCGTCCCAGAGGTCCTTCGCCCCATTTCGTACCTGCTACCGCTCACCTATGCCGTTGACGGGGTCAGATCGGTGATGGTCAGGGGCTGGGGCATTGACCAGGTCTCGATGGACCTGGCGATCCTGGCGATCTTTGCCATCGCCGTCATGGGATTGAGCATCCTGATGATGCGGAGGAGGGATTAAGGAGCGGTATGCGCCTTTTTTGATAACACCCTAAAAAATAAAAAAACAATAAAATCTGAATGACATATTTTTTAGTCATCAATGATTATAATATCATATAATTTTATACATTATAATTATTAATTTCCAATTGTATTATATAATGTATATGAAACTAATAAAAATTAGGTGATTATGTGGTGGACATAGTAGCCGAATTGGAAGACGTGTTAGAATCGATAATAGATGCTATACCAGCCATCATAGTGGCCATCATCGTGCTCATTTTGGGGTATGTGATCGGCATCGTGGTGGGAAAGGCGGTCAACAAGGTCGTCGAACGAATGGGCGTGGAGAAGGCCTTTGACCAGACCTCCACCGGCAGGTCGTTCCGATCAGCTGGCTTGGACCTGTCCAATTTCATCGGAGGAGTTGTCAAGGCGTTCATATTCATACTTGCAGTGATACTGGCGATACAGATACTGGAAGTGGGTGGGACCCTAGGCGGATACCTGACCGATGTGGCGGACTATCTGCCCAGGCTTCTGGCCGGCATCCTGATACTGATCATAGGCACGGTGTTCGTCGAGGTGCTTTCATCCTTCATCGGAAATATGATACGCCCGATGTTCCCGGAGAACAAGGTGGCCATCGCCGACATGCTGAAGAACCTTCTGTTCATCGGTCTGCTGGCGTTCATCATACTGTTGGCCCTGGAGACGATGCTTCTGGCCGGCGAGACGATATACCCACTGATCCTGGGATTCCTGGTGATAGGGGTAGGAGTTCTGCTGACCGATGTGCTCATCAAGTCCGTCATGGACGAACATGCCGAGTTCAAGGAGGTGGCTGGATACGCCAAGTTCGTGCTCTACGCCATATTCCTGATAATAGGCACTGGAGCGATCTTTGCCACCTTCCCCGGCGTGACGGACATCATCGCCAACATCTCCTGGGCGTTCGCCATCGCCCTGGGCCTCATGTTGGTACCTGTTGCCTACTCCATGACCAGGAAGATGACCAAGATCTGAACGGGGCCTTCGCCCCATTTTCTTTTTTATCCTCTTTTTCCACTCTCTCCTACAGAACCATTCTGCAGGCGATGCTGGGGACCGAGATCACGAACCGCGCGCCTTTCCCTGGCTCCCCGTCCTCGTAAATGTCCGATCCGGTCATGTTCAGGATCTCCTTGATGAAGAACAGTCCCATGCCAGTGTGCTTACCATAGCCCCGCTTGAATATCTCTCCCTTTTCACTGAGAGGTACTCCGCGTCCATCATCCTCCCAGATTATATGGACCCCGCGCTCTGCCCCCTCGACCCTGACGCTGACGTTGCGAACCTCTCCGCCATGACGTATGGAGTTGTCCATGAGATTGTTGAAGACAGTGGGCAACATGGGATCGGCCAGCACCTGATAGTCCAACGTGTCCAGCGTCAATTTGATTCCGTTGAGGTCCATGTTCCTGGTCCCTTCCATGATGGCGGAGGCAAGGTCCTGCCATGTAGGTGACACATGATCGTCGATATGCTGTTCATGGGTCATGTCGACCATTTCATTGATGCGGATGCAGGCCTTCGCAGCCTTCTCCAGCCGTCCCATCTGTACGTCGTTCAACTTCGTCTGCCCCAGCAGTTCAAGGTTGCCGTGCAGCACGGTCATCTCGTTCATCAGGTCGTGACGGAGCACCTTTCCCATCGTACCCAGGCGCCGATTGGCCACGGCCAGCTGTCTTTCGATCCCCTTCCTTTCAGTGACATCACGAAGCACTATTATGTCTCCGATCGGAACGCCCTCGCGTTCAATGGAGGAACGCATTACATTGAACTCACGGTCACCGGAGGGGGTGGAAAGCAGGATGTCCGTGCCATCGTTGACCGGAATATCGATGAAATCGTCGAGGTTTTCACCCTTCACGAGGTCTTTGGCCTTATCGTTCAGGTAGACCACGCGCTGGTCGGGACTGACGATCACGACGCCGTCGTCCATGGCGTGAATGGCCTCGCGTATCGTTATACGGTATTGGTCGATGATGTTGCTCCTGCGGTCGGCCTCGTATACTAGGACCGATGCCACGACCAACCCGATGGTCAGCAGGTCCAGGCGCGGGTCGCGTTCGATAAGGGCGAAGAGCACCCCCATGGATGTGTAGAAGCCGACCCCGATCACGATCAGGACGGTCCCGACCCGTTTGGCCCCTACAGCCTCCCACGCCCCCTTGAGGAGGATGCCCATGATCAACAGCAGTAGGCCGACGCTGTACACCATCCATAGGATGAACAGCGGACCGTAGACGGCTTGCATCATGTGCAGACCATAGGAATCGACGATCTCCAACGATTCGTAGAACAGGTGGTGCATGCCATTGGTGGCGTTGAGGAGCGTGATGGCGGCGCCCAGAACGAGAAGCAGACCCGAGCTGCGACGGTTCACGTACCGACCATACCCGGTGTATTTTAAGCTGAAGCATAGGATGGATACCAGAACGGAGACCTCAAAGGCGTACTCCAGCACCACCAGGACCATATACACACCTTCATCGGCTATGAAGCGCTCGACCCCCCAGATCGTGGCCAGGGCGACGATCAGGATGAAGGTCGAGAGCAGGCAGGGACGGTGGTCGGATGGGGCCTTCCGATACACCTTCAAGCCCATGTACAGGCCCAGAAGGATGCATATCGCGTTGGGAACTAACGCCACGAGCTGGTATTCGAGCATGTAGTATATCGGGAATGAGATATCCGTTCTCCATTATAAATCTGAACATCGATAAATATTCATCGATAAAAGGTGGAAGAGGCCTCCTCGGAACTGTCGATGGCCGTACATCCGGTGATCGAACGGTTCCGAGCGGCCAATGAGCCGAAGAAGGTGCGCACCGGACCGGGGGTGTGCCTGAAGACCGGTCAGATGATCGTTCATGCCCCGTGCCCGGAGCGAAACCGGGGTGGAGACCCTTCAGACCACGCCGATGTACCGGTCCAGCTCGAAGCTGGTGACATGGTTCCTGAATCGGCTCCATTCCTCCCCCTTGATGTGCAGGAAGCTCTCGAAGGTGTGCCTTCCGAGCGTCCTTTCGATCAATTCGCTCTCCCTCATCAGTTCGAGCGCCTGACCCAGGTCTTCGGGGAGGGTCTCTATGCCATTGCTTCGGATGCTGTCCTTCCTCATCTTGAAGGTGTCCTTTTCAAAGGGGTCCCCGGGATAGATGTCGTTCTCTATGCCGTCCAGGCCCGCAGCCAGCATCACCGCGAACTGGAGATAGGGATTGCCCGCCGGATCGGGGTTGCGGTGCTCCACCCTGGTGCTGCTCCCCCTTCCTGCCGGCACTCGGACCAAGGCGCTGCGGTTCCTGTTCGCCCAGGTTATGCAGTGCGGGGCTTCGAACCCCGGGACCAGCCGGCGGTAGGAATTGATGTGCGAGGTGAGTATGGCGCAGGTCTCCTTGGCATGCTTGAGCAGACCTCCGATGAACCTCATGGCGATATCGGACAGCTCGAACTTCTCGTCCGGGTCGTAGAACATGTTGTTCCCGTTCTTGTCGGTGAGGGACTGGTGCACGTGCATGGCCGACCCGTATTCGTTGGAAAGCGGCTTGGGCATGAAGGTGGCGTGCATCCCGTTCTGCTTGGCGATGGTCCTGATCCCCAACTTCATGGTCATCATGCGGTCGGCTATGGTCAGGGCGTTCCCGTAACGGAGGGCTATCTCCTGCTGACCTGGAGCTACCTCATGATGAGAAGATTCGACACGATACCCCATTCGATCGAAGGTCAGCATGATCTCCTTCCTGACGCGTTCCCCTTGGTCCATAGGTATCAGGTCGAAGTAGCCTCCGGAGTCCGAAGATGCCAGCCGCGGTCTTCCGTCCGCATCCGTCCTGAACAGGAAGAACTCCATCTCCGGTCCGGTGTTGTAGTTCCAGCCCAGGGCAGCGGCCCTTTCCAGCTGCCTTTCCAGAATGTACCTGGGATCGCCGCAGAACCGGCCGCCTGAACCGCTCCGAGAAACATCCGATATCGTGCACATAAGCCGGGCGGTCTTCATGTTCCCCCTTTCCGTCCATGGGTAGGTCTGGAAAGAGCTCAGTATGGGCATGGCCCTCATGTCGGACTCCTCCACCGTGGAATAACCGATCACCGATGAACCGTCTATGTACACTCCTTCGCTCAAGGCCCTTTCCGCGTTCCCCACCGGGATGGAGACGCTCTTGACCGTGCCCAGGAGGTCGGAGAACTGCAGTTCTATGAACTTGACCTCCTTCTCTTCGATGTATGACAGAAGCTCGTCCTTACTGCGCGGGGGATTGCCTTCTTGCATGTGCCGTTTTTAAGCCATTATCTTAAAAGTAATTTTTCGGATACATTTATAAGCAAAATTAATTATATAATTTAGATAAAAAATATTCGTCCTGATAGCCCTTCTACGGTCGTTCTAGGGAAACATATGGCGATCGCTCAACGGGATAGTTGCATCAGCGCTTTCATGGCATTGAGCGTGACCCATTTGCTATCGTGATCGTTGTGTTCAATGGTGGTGATGAACCTTCCCTTGAAATGGTTCTCCTGCTTCCATCGACCGTTGTTCCCCTGCTTCGAAAGTACCACCTCCACGGCTTCGTTCATCCTCTCGTCCCGCACTCCGAGCTTTGCTAGGACACCGATTATTTCCACCAGGTCGGTGTTCCACATCAGGGGAAAACCGAAGGTCAGCCAGTTCTTGCGGGATATCTCCTTCAGTTCGGGAGGCCTGTAGAATATGCGCTGTGCCAGCAGGAACTCCGTCCCCGTTTCGATCTTCTCCTTTATGGCAGGTGACCTTTTCCCTGCCGGAACCTCCGACAAGGCCTTGAGCACCTTCACGGCCCCGGATCGGCAGGTGTGGTTCCTCCAGCAGAGGTCATATTGGTACGGCCATTCCCTGTTCGCGTAGGGACCGAGGTCGAACCTCTGATAATCCGTTATCCATTCGAGAGCCTTGCCCACCCTCTCGTCATCCCCGTAACCCAAGCGAATGAGGGCGAAGACCATATTAGCGGTCAGACAGCTGAAGACGGTCTTGTTCCCTCCGTTCCTTTCAGTACCTTTATAGGAGAAGCCGCCCGAATCTCTGTGCTGGCTCCAACGTAGGATGAACTCGCAGGCCGCCCGGATACGTTCGTCATTGGGATCGGCATGCATCTCCGCGAGAACGATGAGGTTCCAGACGGTTCCCTTGTACTTCGAGTTCTGATAGAAATGCTCTGGCAATCCCCAAAACCCGCCCTGCTCCTGCTTGGCCAGTATCTTCGGGACCACACCGACCTGCATTATCCGGCCCTTGGCCTCTCGAACCTCGGATCGGTCCTCGTCCTTCCCGAGGAGGTCTCGCAGGGTCAGATAACGGACGGATGGATTGCTCTCCTCCAGCAGCCATTCGATGGAGTCGTCCTTAAGTTGAGAGGTCCGATCGGTCATCTGATCCCCTTTCTCACCTGTACAAGGTGGAGAAATCATTGGTCCGACCATATAAAGTCGTGTTCTTCCCCCACCGGGTTCGGACCTGAGAGATGAACGTCAAGCCTATCGTAGATGACCTCGGTCGCTTTCTTGTTGTTTCCGGCCATGGATTGCCCTCCAATGATCGCTTTCCAGGATGAAACGTTGAACATCGTTCCTGTATGCCATTATGAAACCGATGGGGGCAGGGATCGCCCTCTGCCCGCGATAGGGACTTGGACCGAAGACTCACGGTCGCCCGCAGGATGAACGAACGTTCCTATCGTTCCTTGAAGACCACGTGCGAGAGGAATATCAGCCATACTATGTCCACCACCACGCACACCGTGGCCGGGACCGTGGCCTCAGCACCGACCAGGGCTATGGCCATGGTCGCGGCCATGCCGTTGTTCTTGTGCGTGGCGAACAGGACCTCTGGCACCCTCTGCTCCCGTGGGACCTTGCGGAAACGCAGGTAGCGGTCCCAGAGCAGACCGATGCCGAATATCCTAAGGACCGCTACGAGCAGCAGTCCGGCCAGTAGCCCCCATTCGTTGAAGAATATGTCACGGTTGGGACCGGCCACGGCCACGATGAGCACGAACAGACAGGTGTTGACCAATGCCGCCTTGTCCCCCTGGTGTATGTTCAGGCGCCTCAGGGGACGGGAGATGAGCATGGGCAGCAATATCATCAGGCCGATGTAGGTGAGGAGTACCGTTACCTCAATGCTCTCCCCCAGGAAGATCAGGGTGATCATAGGAGTGAACACCAGCGCTATGAGGTACAGCGCGGCGGTGGACACCAGGGTTGGCTCCAGGTCTCCCTTCATGAGATAGGTGAACGCGACCAGGGACACGGCGGAGGGCGCGGCCGCCACCATGATCCAACCGGCCCGGAGGTCTCCCTGAAAGAGGAACGCCAGGAGCATGGTCGAACCCGACGCCAGCAAGGTGGAGAGCATGAACGCCCTCAGAATCGCGGATGAATGGGATGCCAGCTTGAGCCCCCGGAGCTCGAGGCTGGTGAGAGAGATGGACATCATGGCCACCAGCGATATGGTGGCGATGTTGCTGTTTGTAAGGACCAGGTCGTTTGGGAATCCTCCGATGACCATCGCGGTGATGAAGGACAATGTCATCATGAAGGCGCTGTTTCCGAGGAGGCGGCGGGGGTCCACGTCCCCTGAAGGCGAAACGGTGATTAACGGTTTTCGTGGGATCTGCCCATAGGACTTGGTAAATCCCCCGCGATTATCGACCTAGAGGACCGATATACCACCGAGGTGGGTCAAGGTGAAAGGCGGTGGTCAGTTCACCTGCTTTATGTTACCCCGGTCGTCGAAGACGAACCCTTGGAAGTCGACCTCGCCCCTGGACCTCGAGCGCACCTCCATCATGATGGCCTGATAGATCGCCGAGGCCATCTTGCGAGGGTATTTAGATTCTGGATACAGCAGTACCAGCGTACCGATGTTCTTGGCCACGTCGATGTAATCATCATAAAATTTCTGCTGTCCGGCGGTCAGTTCCGATTCGATGAACTCGAGGCGCTCCAATTCTCCGTTCCTGAAGACCTGCAATGCGCACCTCAGCCTGGAATCGTCCATCGTCAGTTTTATCTCGGCCTCGGGGGTGGCTTTCAGGATCTGTTCCGTCCTTTTCTTCGCCACCATCTCGAGAAACACCTTGGTCTCCTCTCGCATAGGGGGGAATCTGCCTAACAACGCATCATCCTATGCATTGGACCGGATGATCGTGTCGTTGTCTGTCTCAATGCCCATGAGGAGATGACCAGAGGCGCCAAATGAAGGAAGGATGTCCTAAATCGTATACACTGGATATCACTACGACCCGCCCAAGGTCTTCATGATATCGCGCGCTTCATTCCTCCTTTGCCTTCCAGATAATGAACGCGGCGAGCACCACGAAAACCATGCCTGCGATGCCTTTGGTGTCGTTGGCCGATAGCAGCATATCGTCGGTGTAGGAGGCCAGTATGGCATCGCCGAGCAAGATGGCAGCGAAGATCAATACGATGACCCCCACTATGACATCTTCGGTCTTCATCATAAGTAATCTTTCACGATATGGCCTTATATTTTTTACGAGTTGAAATCACGGCCCCCTTTTTCTTTTACACTAACACCTTTCGTGGTTCGTTGAGGGTCTGACCTCGGATCGGACCACCGCATTTAATTCGAACCATCATCGTGATGAGCGGTATCGTGAACCTAGCCCATGTTTGATCCCGTAATGGCTCTAATCACGCCTTTTTCCTTCTCATCAGGATGTAGGTCATGGCAACAAGTGAGATTATTATCAGAACTGCTAGGACCATAAGCAGTTCAGTGGAAAGTAATGAACCTTCATTGACGGAGAACCCGATGAGGGAGATGTTCTGATTCCCCGCCTCATCTACGGCCATCACCTCCAAGGTGTGTTGGCCTTCCGAAATGTTCGCCACATCGAACTGATTGGCGATGCCCACGTCGGTCCACACACCTCCATCCAAACGGACCTTGTGCCCGGAGATCCCTGACATCGCATCGGAGGAGGACCACGTCACCGTCATCCGACCGTTGGTCAAGACCGTGCCTTCGGAAGGGTCCATTATCTGAACGGAGGGTGCCGTCAGATCTATGGGGATCTGAACCGTTTTAGCGACCTCCGTGTTGCCCTCGCCGTCGATCGATCGATAGTGCAGGGTGCTGTCACCCTCTTCGGTCAGCTCGATCTCTCCGGCGTAGTCGGTCCAGGTCGTCCCATCATAGCTGAACTCCGTTCGATCGACCTGGCAGTTGTCGGTGGAATTGAGCACGATCCGGACCGAGGACACGTACCAACCGTTCTGGCCTTCGGTGCCCTCGACGGTTATGGTGGTGTCCGGCGGAGTCGTGTCCACCAGTGAGAACGCGTCGGAAACACATTCTGCAGAGTTGTATCCGTCAGAGGCTATGACCTTCACCTGATATCCGTCCCCAGGACCTAGTCCGCTTGTGCCCATCTGATACCAGTTCTCAGTGATATCATCGGCGACGGGGACCCAGGAACCTCCATCGGCGCTGAACGCCACCCTGTACACCAAGTCATCGCCGTCAGGATCGTCGCTGCTCCACGTTATGTTGAGCGCGTCGCCGACCTCCATCTCTATGTCAGCGGAGGGCGTGATGATCTGCACCTCTGGAGCGTTATCGGATATTTCCCTCTGCACCATCACCTCTCCGTCGTGGTCCACCAGCTGGAGGTACTTCGCCCCGGCCACCTCAGGTATGTTGAATGAGAACTCCACCTCGTTCAGCTGTCGTTCATACACCTCACTGATGCTGTCCCAATAGGCCATCTCGTCAAAGGACGCGTGGAACGGAAAGTCCCCCAGTGACATATGGGAAGCGTCGAGCACCCGCAGGGAGTAGCTGCCCGAGTTAACGAAACCTATCGCTTGGACGAGGTCGCGTGGAGCCGCGGCAAGGTGCTGGATATGCCGATCGATTATAGCCGTTCCGTTGATGAACAACCGCCCTGTGATCAGAATGGAAGGGGCTTTGAAGATCGGGTAGGTGACGAACTGGTCATATAGGTTCCATTGCCAGACGCCATCGACAACGCTATTGGCCCGGTCAGATAGGTCCAACCAGGTCTTGGGATATGTACGATACCTCTGTTCATCCATCCAACGTGGCCAGGATGGTACGCCATCTGGTAATTTCCAATCGTAGCTCATGGTCGTGCTGGCGTCCATCCCGTACATCCTCGTCGTGATGTCCCATATGTCCGTTTCGTAAAGCATCAGGCCGATGTCGTGTGGATGCCACAGGTAATAGGTATGCCCCAGCTCGTGCGCCAACAGGTCGGAGCTAAGGGATAGCCCGACTGAGGTCACTAGGAATGGAACCCGGTCCTCGGGGTCCCGAAGCATTCCGCAAGCACGACCGAGTAGTTGACCGGTGCCATAATACAGTTTCTTGAAGACCACGATCACCCTATCGTAGCCCATGGACCGGGCGTCGTCGGAGAACGAGCGGGCGATGTCCGCCGCCTCGTTGTGGTCCTCATACTCACGATACTCCCAAGGAGCGAGGGTGACATTGATGCCATCGTCGGCCACGGGGTACTGGTCCCGCAGGACATTGAGGTTCTGATCGAGTCCCTCCTCGAACTCGTATTGCCCTGTGTCGTCGTTGTAGATCGGCACGACCAACAACCTCATTGATTGTGCCTGGACCACATGGACCCCGGCCGTGTACCTCATCATATTGTTGTTCTCCACCGTCTCCATGACTTGGTGAAGCGAATCGACCGTCACAACAAGTTCGGCATCGTTGCCGACCGTGGTCCAAGACAATCCCATTGGGTCCGTTGCCCATCTCTCCGACGAATAGTATGAGCCGCCTGGCAGATAGATGATGTTCTGACCAGGCATCAACGGGATACCTGCATCATCGTAACCTTTGTCGGTCAAGCTCTTGGTATCGAAATCATAATCGATGCGGAAATCGGCACGGACGGACTCCTGGAACGTGCTGATCACCACTAAACGCAAGGCCACGGACTTGTTCTTGATGATGGTCGGAGGACCATAGGTGACCTGGATAAGGTCCATGTCTGCGATGTATAGGTCATTAGGTGTTGGAGCACCGGAAGAAATGGCGGGCACAATCTGGATTAGAAGAAGGATGGTGAGAGAAATTGCAATTGATGCCGCCAGCTTCGACATTCTGACCCCCGGTCTTGAACTAGAACGTACAGGAATATAATGATGGGCATCGACCATCTTGCCCCCAGAGAAGGACTTCGGGATGAGGATCTGCCGGTGAGACGGATTTCGAACCCCTTTCCGCAAAATTCGATAAGCCAGAGAAAGTGGCGGGCCCGGAGGGATTCGAACCCTCGGCCCATCGGTTAAGAGCCGATTGCTCTACCTAGCTGAGCTACGGGCCCGAGTAAGCCACGGAAACATATTGACGTAGATAAACGTTACGGAAAACGGGTTCATTCCGTACTGCGCCAGAAAGGAACTATCTCCTGCGCCTTCCCTCTCTTTATCAGAGCGCAGCCGATCGGCGCGGGCAGGTTGGCCACATCGTTCCTGGACAGCTTGTACGGTCGTTCCAACCCGGCGATCTCCGGTAGGTCCTCCAGAACGCGCACCAGTACCCTGTCGATAGGTTTCGGCGTCTCCTCTTCGACCTTCTTCCCGTTCATCATGCTCAAGGCATGACGCAGCTGCCCCTGGTCCACCGTGGCACAGACGGACCCTGTGGGCGCGGGCGCCCTCGGTACCGGCATCTTGCCCTCCATGGCGAGATCGCGGCACTCGTTGATGGACCGCAGTACCTGATCGTACATCTCCCGCTCCTCTTCCGTAAGACGCCCCAGGTCAATCTTGGCCCCGGAGGAGGCGCGGGTGGCCATGTTCATGATCTTCCGCATGCGCATGAAGAAGATCTGATCGCCCTTGGTGGAGACCTTCTTGTACTCGTTGGACATGCTGCTGGCCTTGAAGGACAGGGGGTCCTTTCTTATCTCCTCCTCGCTCTCCATCTTGAGCTTTGCCAGGAACCCTCGGTAGGCGGGATATAGGTCTCGACGCACCTCCATCAGGTCAGAGGAGCGTTGCTCCTTCCTATGGATCTCGGTGACCTCCTTGTAATTGATCGGATCGAGCGGAGGGGGCATTGCACACGGATTCGGTTGTTGATATAAGAAACTGCCTTAGGACCTCTTTTTCTAAGCGCGCCAGCCGTCGGAAGTTCTCTGAAGAGTTAAGTAATGCCGAGACGTTTTCCGCCCGTGGACCTCTTCAAATGTCTGCGACCGTCGGGGGACGGGGCGGAGCTGGATATCATCGTCACTCCGAACAGCACCACCCCGGGCGTCCAGAGCGTGGACCCATGGCGCCATCGCCTGGTGGTCAAGGTGCGTGCGCCCCCAGAGGGGGGCAGGGCCAACGAGGAGGTGGAGGAGCTTCTTTCCTCCATCATAGGGGTCAAGGTCATCGTGGTCCGCGGGCACACCCAGAGGATGAAGGTCGTGCATATCCATACCACGGCTGAGAACGCCTCCAAGGCCTTGGAGGGCGGGAAATGACCCCGGGTCGCTCCCCGAGAGAACGTCTGGACGAACTGCAGTCCATACTTGATGCGCTCATCTCTCGTGATCCGGATTCCGTCATATTGGTGGAAGGTCTGAGGGACCGCGGTGCCCTGACCATCCTGGGGGTCCGGGGTGACATGGTCCAGGTTCAGAGCAGCGACGGCATTTTTTCCGTGGCCGAGAAGTTGGCCAAGGAGGGCCGAAGCGCCATAATCATGACCGATTGGGACCGAAAGGGCGGACAGCTGTGCCGCCTCCTGAAGAACGCCCTGAGCGCCAATGCCGTCCCTTACGATGATGTTCTCAGACGGCGACTGGTGATCATCGCCAGGCAGGACATAAAGGACGTTCAATCGCTACCCTCGCTCTACTCCCGCCTGGTGCAGGAAGTGCAGGCCGGAAAGGTCTGAACCGGCCGGAGACCAGAGATCATTGAGCAGGGCCAGACAAACTATTTATTGCGATATCGGCCTAGGAGTGAACGTTATCATGGCTTTGGACCGCAGGATGCTGGAGGAACTGGGCATCGGTAGTGTGGAAGAACTCTTCTCCGATATTCCACAAGAGGTGCGCATTGAAGGCATACCGCTGCCCTCCGGCCGCACCGAGATGGAGGTGGTGCGTCGCGTCCAGGGCATGCTTTCCTCCAACGTCACCGCTGAGAGCGCACCGTGCTTTTTAGGCGGTGGCGTTTACAATCATTTCATACCCTCAGCGGTCAACACCATCGTCTCCCGCTCTGAGTTCATGACGTCCTACACTCCATACCAGGCGGAGATCAGTCAGGGCATGTTGCAGGCGTTGTTCGAGTATCAGAGCTTTATATCCGAGCTAACGGCGATGGACGCCGTGAACTCATCCAATTACGATTGGTCCACGGCGCTCGGCGAAGCGGCCATGATGTGCCACCGCATCTCGCCCAAGAAGACGTTCCTGGTGCCGGAGGCGATGTCATATGAGAAGCGGTCGGTGCTCCGCAGCTACGTCTCCGGCGCCGGATTGAACGTGGTGGAGTACTGCTACGATCCCTTCACCGGTGAGCTGGACATAGGTGATGTCAAGCAGAAGATGAGCGACGACGTGTGCGGTATCTACGCTGAGGTGCCGAACCTCTTCGGCATCATCGATACCCAGGCGCCCAAGCTCAAGGACGAGTTCCCGGACGTGCCCTTGGTGATCGGGGTCAACCCGCTCTCGTTGGCGCTGCTGAGACCGCCCGGCGAGTACGGGGCGGACATAGTGATAGGGGAGGGGCAGCCCCTTGGCCTGCCGATGAACGTCGGAGGGCCGCTTTTGGGCATCTTCGCCTGTAAGATGGAGCATGTGCGCAAGATGCCAGGCAGGATCATCGGATTGACCAGGGACCGAGATGGCCGCCGTGCCTTCTGCATGACCCTGCAGACCCGGGAGCAGCACATCCGAAGGTCGAAGGCCACGTCCAACATCTGCACCAACGAGGCGCTGATGGCCGTGGCCGTTAGCGCCTATCTTGGAATGACCGGTGCGAAAGGTCTGCGCTCGATCGCCCGCCTGAACATGAGGAACGTCCAAAAGCTGATGGACCGCATAGACGAGCTTGATGGATTTCAGGCCCCCCTGTTCGAGGGGGCTCACTTCAACGAGTTCGTCATGCGCACGCCTCTGCGTCCGGAGAAGCTGAACAAGCTGCTCCTCCGACACGGGATCCTCGGCGGGATCCCCATGCAGAGGAGCGTTCCACGTCTGACGGACCATATGCTCCTGGCCGCCACGGAGATGACCAGAGAGGACGATGTTGACCGGCTCATCGCCGTCCTGCGGGAGGTGCCGTTATGAGCTACCGTCAGGCCAGATATGACGAGCCGTTGATATTCGAGCTGACCGGGGAGAACGATTTCTGCATCTCCTGCGAGGAAGACGTGCTCGTCCCCGAAGGTATGGAGCGGCGCGACCTCTGTCTGCCGGAGATCCCGGAGAGAGAGGTGGTACGGCATTACACCAACCTTTCGCAGATGAACTTTGGGGTGGACAACGGGATGTACCCGCTCGGCTCGTGCACCATGAAGTATAACCCCAAGTACGCCGACCGGTTGTCCGCTCTGCCGACCGTCACATCAGTCCACCCTTGTCAGGATGAGGATTCCATGCAGGGGGCGCTGCGCCTGATGCACGAGCTGGAGAAGGCGCTCTGCGCCATATCGGGCATGGACGCAGTGACGCTGCAGCCGGCCGCCGGTGCCCAGGGGGAGTTCACCGGCATGCTGCTGGCGAAGGCGTATCATTCCGCTCACGGTCAAGAACGGACGGAGGTCATCGTTCCCGATTCTGCGCATGGGACGAACCCGGCGAGCGCGGCCATGGCCGGCTTCACGGTGATCGAGGTCCCGTCCGGACCGGACGGGTGCGTGGACCTGGAGGCCCTGGGCGCGGCGCTCTCCGAACGTACCGCGGCGGTGATGGTCACCAACCCCAACACCCTTGGGCTTTTCGAGAAGGACATCACAAGATTGGCAGAACTGGTGCATGCTGCCGGAGCATTGCTGTACTATGACGGGGCGAACCTGAACGCCATCATGGGCATGACCTCGCCCGGCGTGATGGACTTTGACATCGTTCACTTCAACCTTCATAAGACGTTCGCCACGCCTCACGGGGGTGGAGGACCTGGGGCCGGACCTGTGGGGGTCAAGGAGTTCTTGGAGCCCTTCCTTCCCATCCCTCGCATCATCAACGAGGAGGGCAGTTTCTCTTTGGACCATGAACGGGCGGACAGCATCGGAAAGGTGCGCTCGTTCTTCGGCAACTTCGCCGTTCTGGTACGGGCGTACGCTTACATCCTGGCCCAAGGCGGTGACGGGCTCAGGGAGGTATCGCAGCGGGCGGTGCTCAATTCGAACTACCTAAAGAGCAAGGTGATCGGCGCGTACGACATGCCATTCGCCGAGCTGCGCAAGCACGAGTTCGTCGTTTCCGCGAAAAGGCTAGCGAAGGAGAAGGGCGTGCACGCCACGGACGTGGCCAAGGCCTTGCTGGACAAGGGGTTCATGTCCCCCACCATCTACTTCCCGTCTCTGGTGGAGGAGGCGCTTATGATCGAGCCCACTGAATCAGAGAGCAAGGAGACCCTGGACCGCTACGCCCTGACGTTGTTGGACATAGCGGAGGCGGACCCCCAGGAGGTCAAGGCCGCCCCCCTCTCCACCTCCATATCCAGGGTGGACGAGGTGTACGCGGCCAAGGAGCTGATCTTAAGTTGGAGGATATATCAGCGCAGGACGGGGCCACAATGACGGCGAAGGGCGCCTTCATAGTCCTGGAGGGGATCGACGGCACGGGCAAGAGCACCATCTCCAGGAATCTCAAGGATTGGCTGGAAGGGCAGGGACGTGAGGTCGTGCTCACCGCCGAACCGACCGGCGAGTGGTTGGGGTTGGCGGTCCGCCGAGCCAACGACGAGGACCTGGACCCGCGCACGGAATCGTTGCTGTTCACCGCCGACCGTTGCGAACACACCAAGAGGATAGGGAAGTGGGTCGCGGAGGGCAAGATGGTCATCTGCGATCGGTACTACGGGTCTACCGTCGCCTACCAGGGGGCGTCCTTGGAGAAGGAGATGGGAGAGAACGCCGTGCCGTGGCTCATGAACCTGAACGGACCGGTGGCCCGCCGCCCGGAGCTGACGGTGCTCCTGACCAGCGACCCGAAGCTGTCCATGAAGCGCCTGGGAGGGCGCAATGAGATCAGCAAGTTCGAGAAGGAGGGCTATCTGGGCAAGGTGCAGGACATCTATCTCCTGCTAGCCAGAGAGTCTGGATGGACCGTGGTGGATTCCAATGGCCCCCTGCATGACGTGGTGGAGAGGGTCAAGGGGCTGGTGCAAGCATACGTTTAAATCGAGTCCTTTGAATTTAGAAGCATGCATCCCTCTGAGGCCATCGTCGGCACGTCCTCATCTCTGTTGAAGGGCAGGAAGATAGTGCTGGGCATCACCGGCTCCATCGCCGCCGTGGAATGTTTCGAGATGGCGCGAGACCTCATGAGGAATGGCGCCAGGGTCATACCCGTGCTCACTCCTGAGGCGCAGAAGTTGGTCACCCCGTACTCCATGGCATTCGCTACCGGCGAGGAGACCATCACGGAACTTGACGGGAGGGTGCAGCACGTTTCGCTCATGGGCGACGTGCAGGGGAGGGCGGACCTACTGCTCATCGCCCCCTGTACTGCCAACACCATATCCAAGATCGCCTGCGGCATAGACGATACCACGGTGACCACCATGGCCACGGTGGCCCTCGGTTCGGGCGTCCCCGTCCTCATCGCCCCGGCCATGCACGGAGCCATGTTCAACAACCCCATGGTGGCGGAGAATATGGATAAGCTGAGAAAGATCGGCGTGGAGTTCGTGGGGCCCCGCTTCGAGGGAAAGAAGGCCAAGATCGCCCTGAGGGACGAGATCGTGCACGCCACGATCCGCAAACTCTCCCCAGGTTCACTACGGGGCAGGAAGGTCCTGATCGTCGGCGGGTCCTCCGCCGAGAGCATGGACGACATGCGTTTGATCACCAACCGAGGCACGGGCGAAACGGCAGTGGCGCTCACGCTGGCCGCCTACCACCAGGGCGCGGACGTCGAACTGTGGATGGGCAGATGCAGCGTACCCTTGCCCTCGTTCATCCCCACAGAACGCTTCGAGAACCTGGCGGACCTCAGCGTACTGGTGAGCAAGGCCGATCACGACCTGGCGCTGGTGCCGGCGGCCTTGTCCGATTTCACGTTCGAGGCGAGCAGGGGCAAGCTGCCTTCCGAGGCAAAGAGAACCGTCCTGCAGTTGAAGAGCGCCCCCAAGCTCCTCCCGCTGCTGAGGGAGAAGGTGCCCAAGGTCGTCGGCTTCAAGGCCGAATCGGGGGTGGAAGAACGGGTCTTGATATCAGAGGCCCGGGCCTCCCTCAGGAGGAACGGCCTGTCCGCGGTGGCGGCCAACGACCTCAAGGACGTAGGGCCAGGTCGCACTCGCATCGTCTATGTCAAGGGACGGGGAAAGAAGGTTCTGGAAGGAAGCAAGGACGAGGTGGCCATGATGATCATCGAGGAGGTTTCCGGATTATGAAGGCGAAAGCGTTCTCCCCTGGGCACGTCACCGGGATGTTCCAGGTGTGCTATCACGAGGACGTGATGACCTGCGGTTCCCGCGGGGCCGGCCTCAGCATCTCGCTGGGGGTCATCAGCGAGGTGGAGGTTATCGAGGGGACGGGAAAGATCGACATCTGGTTGAACGGTCTGAAGGCTGAGGCGCCTGTGACCGAGCACGCCGTGCGCTCGATATTGAAGGACCGAAAGTTCGACGTGCAGGTGCGCAACGAACTGCAACTGCCCCTAGCGCAGGGCTTCGGTACCAGCGCCGCTGGGTCGCTCTCCGCCGCCTGGGCCCTGGCACATCTGCTGGACGTGCCGGAGGACGAAGCCTACGCAGCAGCGCATTCCGCGGAGATCGCCAACCGCACCGGTATGGGCGACGTCTCGGGGATAATGCGTGGGGGTCTTGAGCTGAGAAAGAGCCCGGGGCTCCCTCCGGTCGGCGAGGTGAAGCGCATGAACGGGCACATGGACCTTGTTCTGGCGGTGGTCGGTCCGTCCATCCCCACCGCGGAGATGCTGGGGAAGAGGGAGATTATGGACCATATCAACGAGACCGGCGGCAGGTGCGTGGACCTGCTTATGCAGGAGCCCACGTTGGAGAACTTCTTCCATCTGTCCAACGAGTTCATGCAAGGCTCCGGGCTCTCCACCCCGGAGGTGCGCCGGGCGGTGTGGGAGGCGAAGAAGTGGGGCTGGGCCAGCCAGGCCATGATCGGCAACTCTATATTCGCCACCGGACCCGACCTTGACCTGATGACCGAGGCCCTGTCCGAATACGGGCAGACGTTCCGTTGCTCGGTGGACGTGAAAGGCCCAAGGCTGCTCTGAGCCGCCCCCGCTCATTCGTAAAGGGTGAAGAGCTGGTCGTCCTGTCCCACGTCGAAAAGACCGACGCGCGCCCCGCAGTCCAGCCATCCGTGCGCATAGTTGACCGAAGCGAAGGCGTTCACGTAATCGCCCACCTCTGCGAAGTGCTTGGCGTCGGAGTAGTACGTCCTGGCCATTTCCAGGAATGAGTCGGCCAGCTTGCGGTTGAAGGAGCGCTCCGGCGCTGCGATGCTCACCTTGTCCAGAGCTCTTCTGGTTATGTCCAGATAACGGTCCAGATGCTCCTTGGAAATTGTGTCCCGCATCTCACAGCCTCTTGGAGGGGATGATCTCCACGCTCTCCCCGCCGTGCCGGCTCTGCCTCGGACGAACTTCCACGAACAGCGGCATCTGGATGTTGCCCCCCATTATCAGGGCCACGCCGATGGGCAGTCGCTGGATCTCGTCCTCCATGCCGGCCTGCAGCCCCTCCACAGAGGCGGAGATGGCCTTCAGGTCGTTGGGGTTGGTGACCTTGAGGATCATCTGGGTGTTGCACTGGGACAGTACGTTCTTGTCTATCTTGGCCGCCCTCTGGGAGATGATCGTGAGCCCCAGGCCGAACTTTCGGCCCTCGGCCGCTATGGTCCTGAAGATCTTGGAACTGGAGGTCGTGCCCTGTTGCGGGCAGAAGTTGTGCGCCTCTTCCGCGATCAACATCATCGGAGGGACCTTGCCCAGTTTACGCAGCTCGAACATGGCTGTGGCCAATCGAGTGACGATGAGCTCCTGGATGTCCGGCGGCGTGCCCTTCAGATTGATGATCGTGGTCTTGCCAGTTGTGATCAGCTCGTCTATCTTGGTTCCTTGCGGGGCGAATATGTTCACCTCGTTCAGGTACGCCAGCTCGGCGATCAGCGTCTGGTTGTTGGCGTCCTCGTCGGACTCCAAAATGGCTATTATCTCCTTCAGCCCGTAGTCCTTCTTGACCGCCTTCAGGCCGTCAATCGCCTTTCTCAGAGCGTTCAGGTACACCTTCCCGTTCTTGATGGTTGTCAGTGCCAGCAGGTCACGGGCGTCTATGTTGGCCAACGTGAACTTCAACGGCAAGGCGTCCTTGTTGATGGTGGTGTCGGTGGCGAACTCCGTGATCTTGTCGGCGAACCCTATGGGCTCCACGCCGAAGTCGCGCTTGCCAGGCATGACGCTGCCGACGTCCCGCATCGCCCCGTACTCCCCATGGGGATCGAGTATCAGTACGGTGACGTCGTGCTTCATGAGCTCCTCGACCAGGTCGCCGCATAGGAAGCTCTTGCCCCCTCCGGTCTTGGCCAAGATGCTCACGTGCTTCTGGACCATGGCGTTGATGTCCACCTCGATGTTGATGTCATAGCCGAAGAGCTTGCCGAGGTATGCCCCGGTGGGCGTCCCCTCCTTCAGTCCGATGACCTCCTTTATAAGCAGGTCCTTGGCGCGGTAGACCATGTCCCCGGCCTTGAAGGGGGACCGGGGGACCTGCAGGAGATTCCTCTCGTCCCGGTAACCTAGCACGGAGATCTTGGCGATGACTATCTCGTCGATATCGACGTTCATGCCCTCGCTCAACCTCTTGGCCTTCTCCATGGTGAGGTCGGTCTTCCGTTCCATGTCGGCGACCTGCCCCAGCACCCAGCCATGGGACTGGTGGCTGACCTGTATGTAATCCATCTTCTGCAGGTCGCCCAGGACGCGCAGGTGGAAGGAGGTCGCCCCCACGTTCCCATAGATGATGCCCACGCCGTCCAATTGACCGTACTTCTCGTTCTCGAGGGTGAACTGAGAAGGCTCCCTCTCCCGGTGGACCACAACCTCGTCCGGGGTTCCGACGTCATCGACGTCATCGTCCAGGACCTCTTCTTCCACGAACACTTCCTCCTCGTCCGAGGGGAGGGCGGCCTTAACGCTGGAATCTGAAATAGAATTGGTTTGCATTCCCATCCATTTTAGATATCAAGAGCGCACGATAAATAAGTTGGGGAGGGAATCTGGTCAGCCTATTGCAATATCGCTTGCGCCCAGCCTCGAGGAATCACTTATTAATCGGAAACCTCATCTCCGAGCGATGATAGTCATAGGTGGCTCCGCCTCCACTAATCTGGCCAAGGACCTGGCCAAAGAGCTGAACGCTGAATACGTCCAGGCCATCACCAAGACGTTCCCTGACGGGGAGACATATGCGCGCATCGACAGGGAGGCTCTGCGCGGAGAGGTCGTCATCGTACAGAACTCCTATCCAAACGACAAGCTGGTGGAGCTGCTGCTCCTGCAGGACGCCGCCGTGGGATTGGGGGCTGAAAAGGTCACCTGCGTCATCCCTTACTTCGGTTACGCTCGTCAGGACGAACGCTTCAACCGCGGAGAACCGCTATCCGCGAAGGTCATGGTCGAACACATCCAGATGAAGGCGGACAAGGTCATTCTCATCGACATCCACAACCCGGAGATCATGGAATGGTTCACCGAGGCCAAGGTGAAGGACGTGCACGCCGCCCCGTGCGTCGGGGACTTCTTCAAGGAGTTCGGTGTGGACCTGGTGCTCGCTCCGGACGAGGGAGCGCTCAAACGCGCCGGATGGACCGCGGAGAGGCTGGGCGTGGACTGGGACTATCTGGTGAAGACCAGATTGTCCGGGACCCACGTGCATATGACGCCCAAGAACATCGACGCCAAGGACCGCAAGGTGCTGATCGTGGACGACATCATCTCCACCGGCGGGACCATCATAGCGGCCACCGAGGAGCTAAAGAGGCTGGGCGCTAGAACGGTCATGGCCGCCTGCACGCACGGCCTTTTCGTGGGCAACGCCATGGACAACCTGAAGAAGTACGTGGACAAGCTGGCATGCGCCAACACGCTGGAGAGCGAGGTCGCGCAGATATCCGTGGCGCCGGAAGTTGCCAAGGCCATATTGGACTGAGGCTGGCAAAGGATTATAGCGGTACCGTTCATTCCGATTTCGTTCATACGCGGGTGCGACAAATGAGGAAGCAAGAGGATTTCAGCGAGTGGTATAACGAGATGGTCGAACTGGCCAACCTCACCGACAAGCGTTACCCCATCAAGGGAATGAACATCTGGACGCCCTATGGCTGGAAGATAATGCGCTTCATCGACACCTACATACGCGAGGAGTGCGACGCCACCGGGCACGACGAGGTGTGCTTCCCCCTGCTGATCCCGGAGACGGAGTTCAAGAAGGAGAAGGACCACATAAAGGGGTTCGACGCCGAGGTCTACTGGGTCACCCACGCCGGACTGAACGAGCTGGACGTGCGGCTGCTGTTGCGACCGACCAGTGAGACGGCCATGTACCCGATATTCGCCCTGTGGGTCCGTTCCCATACCGACCTTCCGCTCAAGACCTATCAGCTGGTGAACACCTTCCGTTATGAAACGAAGCAGACCCGTGCGTTCATCAGGGTGCGCGAGATCCATTTCTTCGAGTCCCACACCTGCCATGTCGATGAAGCGGACGCACAGCTCCAGGTGGAGGAGGACTTCGTCATCCTGGAGAACATCATGGAGCATCTTTGCCTGCCGTACTTCCTGCTCAAGCGCACGGAATGGGACAAGTTCCCCGGGGCCTATTACACCGTGGGCGTGGACACGCTGCTTCCGGACGGCCGCAGCCTGCAGCTGGGAAGCATCCATCACTATCGCGAGAACTTCTCCAGGCCATTCGGCATCACCTACGAGGATGAGAAGGGCGAGCATAAGTTCGCGCACCAAACCACCTTCGGCATGTCCGAGAGGCTTGTTGGCGCCGTCGTCGCCGTGCACGGTGACGACAAGGGACTGGTGCTCCCCCCGGACATCTCCCCGTTCCAGGTCGTCATAATCCCTATCCTGGCCAAGGGCAATGTGGAGAAGGTGTCGGAGGAGTGTCAGAAACTGCGCCAGGAGCTGACCGCCGCCGGTCTCCGCGTGAAGCTGGACGACAGCGATGAGCGCCCGGGGAGCAAGTTCCACAACTGGGAGATCCGCGGTGTGCCGCTGCGATTGGAGATGGGCATGCGCGATATCGACGGGGGGAAGGTGGCCTACGCCCGCCGCGATTCCGGAGCGAAGGGCAGCATGGAACGCGCTGACGCCATCGATCAGGTGCGTTCCTTATTGAACGTGATCTCCCACGACATGAGGGAGAAGGCCAAGGCCGCTTCCATGGACGCCATCCAGGACCTGGGTTCGTTGGACAGCATACCGGAGAAGGTGGTCCGCTTCGGCTGGTGCGGCGAGGAGGAGTGCGGCCGCAAGTTCGAGGAGAGGACCGGTCTTAAGATGCTCGGATCCCCTTACCAGAAAGAGGAGTACAGCGGCAAGTGCATCGTCTGTGGTAAGGCCGTCGAGAAGCCCACCTACGCCGCGCGCTCCATGTGATCGCTTAGAAGGCTGCGGCGAAAGGTATTGCCATCAACAGCAGCAATGTGGTTATGAGCCCGAGGTCCATGTTCCATCCCTCTCGCCCGGCCACCATCGTCTGGGTGTAGTCCAGCAACGGGGCCAGTAAAGCCATCGACATTCCGGCAGCGAGCATCCAATACACGCTGTAGGTGTTTCCGTCCAATGTCAGGGACGTGGTCAGCACCAGGGCGATGAGGCCTATGACGCCGATGACCACGCTTACGGCGATCCCGGCCCAGTCCAGGGTCTCCAGGGACTTCTCCGACCGACCTTCCCGGCGGCGGTTGAATATCATCATCTCGAACAGACCCAATGCGACCAGCGCCACGCCGATGATTATCATGAACTCCGGTCCGGTGCGCAGCTCCCCGTGAATGTTCAGCTGACCCCTCATTCCGAAGATTATCACACCCAGCGTGATGACCAGGCAGGAGGCGAACATTCCCATCCATTCCAGCCATGCCATCCGGCGATCGCTCAGAGGCTCGTAGTACAGGAACACGAAGGCCATTATGCCCAGCAGGAACAGCTGTCCGGTGGCCAGGACCATCCATCCTTTGCTAACGTCCCCGACGCCGTCCACCACGGTAGGGGCGGCCAGGAGCATGAAGATGAGCGATATGATGAGCACGGCCACCGCCGCGACGACCTGCATCCTCTTCATGAACCATTCGCTTAGCTTCTGCATCTGCGGGAACAGGGGTATGAACAGCAGCATGCCCAGTACGAATAGCACCGCACCAAGGATCATCACCACTATCTGGTCCAGTTCCAGGACGTCCACCAGCTCCACATTGCGGGCCATGACGATCAATGCCACACCCTCGAACGCAATGAGCAATCCCATAAGGTACGGAACGAACCAGCTGCCTAACTTCTTCAACCTTCCCGCCTCTGGACAATATTCGGTTGGACTAGATATAATAGTTGTGCTGGTGGCTCACTGTTTGAACCTGGTCAACAGGTATCCGAACACGCCCAGGCCGAGCAGTACGATGAATATGGAATAGACGCCCATGTTCCCCGCCGCGAATATGTTCCAGCTTCCGTAGGAGACCCCCCACACCCAGTAGAATAGCACCGCTGTCACTATTAGCAACAGTGAGAATATCTTGACAGGTCTCTTAGGATAGGCGGACTCGGCCATCGGGCGTCAAACGTGGTCGCTCTATTAAAATCTTGTTCCCCGGTCAATCTAATATATCCCTGGCCCCCATAATACTGGCATGAACGAGCGGGGGGAGGAGCGTTCGCTTGGCACCATAATGTACTCCCTGCGCGACCGGCTTCCCTTCTTCAAGTTCTTCAGGGAGCTTCGCCACGAGCATCAGCGGGCGGTCAAGCTCACCTTTCCCTTCGTGGCCCTGGCGGTGTTCGTCCTCCTCCCCTTGGACATGGACCGAAACGTGCAGGACGCCCTGGGGATCTTCCTCTGCATCGCCATGCTTTGGACCTTCGAGTCCCTGCCATTGCCGGTGACGGCCCTTCTGGTGCCGGTGCTATTGACCTTGTTCGGGGTCTTCCCTGCGGCGGAGGCCCTGGAGCCCTACGCCGACCCGGTGGTCTTCCTCATGATCGGAGGTCTCATCCTGGCGGAGGCACTGAGGCTCAACGGTCTGGATAAGAGGCTGGCCTACATGATGGTGCTGAGGGCGGATGGGGACCGGGACCGAATGCTCTTCTTCCTGATGGCGTCCTCGGCCTTCCTCAGCATGTGGATATCGAACACCGCCGCCGTGGCCATACTGATCCCGGTGGTCCTCGGAATCTCCACCAGGCTGAAGGACGTGGGGGAGCACGTCACCGCCCGTATGCTCCTGGGCATCGGCATAGGTTCCTCGGCGGGGGGGATGATGACCGTCACGGGCTCCGCGCCCAACGCCATCGCCGCCGGCCTTCTTTCCCAGGAGGCGGAGTTCACCTTCCTGGACTGGATGACCATCGGAGTGCCGGTGGGGCTGGTCCTGCTCCTGATGGCCTGGTTCCTGCTCACGAGGCTGTTCCCCTCGCATGGCGAGCGGTTGAACGTGGACGAACTTCGTCATGACCTGAACGCCATGGGCGGCCTGGGCGTTGGGGAGAAGCGCACCCTTATGGTCTTCCTGCCGGCCGTGGTCCTGTGGGTGGTCGGCGCGGACATCGCCTCCTGGTTGGGATTGCCTCCGTCCTTCATGAGCGCGGCCGTGGTGGCTCTGGCGGCCTCCGCCGCGCTGTTCGTCGTGCAGGCCATAAGATGGGAGAACGCCAGGACCATCTCCTGGGACGTCTTCCTGATCATCGGTTCAGGCCTGGCGCTCGGGGAGGGGCTGGTGTACTCCGGGGCGGCCCAATGGCTTGCCGACGGACTGGGGGGAGCGCTGCTGGGAACCCAGCTCGTCGTGGTGCTGTTGGTGATCAGCCTGGTGACCGTCACCCTGACCAACTTCATCAGCAACACCGCCACCGCGGCCATGTTCATCCCGATATTGCTGGGACTGTCCATGGCACTGGGGGTCACGCCAGAGCTGCTGGTGCTCACCTGTGCGCTGAGCGTCTCCCTGAGCTTCATAACCCCCATAGGCACCCCGCCCTTCACCCTGATCTACGCCACCAAGAGGGTGACGCGCAGGGACATGGCCAAGGCCGGTGTCGTGATAACCGTGCCTGCCATCGTGGCCATCTGCGTGTACCTGTTGGCCGTGGACGCCTTGAGGATATTCTAGCGACGAGGCCATACGGCCGCTCCCCGGGGAAGCACGGCGGCGGCGATGACCAGCATCGGACCGATGAGATACCCGGCCCAGACCGCCACGGACAGCGCTGCATACGCCCCCAGCTTAGTTCTGCCGCCCCTGCTGATGTCCTCAGCGCCCCAACCCCTTCTGAGGATCATGTAACCGAACAATCCTGGCAATGTGATCAGGAACAGGCTGATTAGCACCCCCAGGCCGAGATGGCTGTCCCTTACGGAGATCAAGGTCTGCGTCAGGGTGCTGACCGCCGTGCCCAGTATGAGAAGGCCTCCTGCCAGCAGCAGTGCGTGCTGGACGTCCATAGGACCGGCCCTGCGTTTGCGGTAGTACGTCGCGGCGATGGCCCCCAGAGCGATGGTAGATATCATCGGGGCGAGGACCTGCCATGGCTCCTGTCCCTCCCAGATGTAGATGGTGTAGAGGCTGAACGGCATGATCACCAGCTCCTGCAGGGTGAACTCCTCCGCATAACCTACCACCAGGGCGAAGTTCCCCTCCTGCATGGAGGGGGAGAACACGACCACATAATATCTTCCGGAGACCGGGGCGGGGGAATCGGTCCTTCCCAGGTCGTAGAAGGCGCTGGGAGTGAAACCCTCATAGGTCGCTTCCTCAGGAACACTGGTCTCGATGATGTCATGCCCGTACCCGTCGGGTTGTTCCACCCAGCCGGGCAACGCACCCGCGTCAGGTATGCCGGGAGCCATGAGTGCCATTCTGGGAAGGAACCCGATGTCGCCGTCCTTCACCGGGACGATGAGGTCCAGGAGCAGTCGCTCGTCTTCCTCCATCTCGAAGGTAAAGTAGAGCGCCTCCCCTTCCATGAGGCTGGAGTAGATCACCCATGATTTTTCCATGTCCTCGATCTCCAACGCCGTTTCCAAAGAAGTGTTGTCATTCACCGATTGGGGGGCGTGAGCGATGGCCGCCCCTGATATCAGCAGTAACGATACGATCAGGATCGTAGGGACCTCGGAGAGGGCCATGATTATAATACGTAACTTCCGAGCTAATATCATTATCCTTGATCGAAAATCAATTTATTATAGACGTAAAGCGTTGATGAAGGACAGGAAGGGATGGCTCTGGACATTTGGATCCCCGTATTGGTTTGGCTGGCTATCGGTGCGGCGGTCGCCGCATATCTGTATCTGTA